>Ga0115556_1003236_pt1 | contig 10589 bp, 1 predicted proteins | sample COGITO_mtgs_1104_5_FD_87282 | JGI IMG/M metagenome (GOLD analysis project Ga0115556, IMG submission 87282) | Pelagic marine microbial communities from North Sea - COGITO_mtgs_110414 | ecosystem: Environmental > Aquatic > Marine > Epipelagic | place: Germany:Helgoland, sampling site Kabeltonne... | reverse complement strand
TGGCTCCGGCTGGCGGAGGCACCGGGGGTACAAAGGAGAATGCGGGCGATGCGGAGGCGAGGTCGGCTATCGTCTCTTCGGCATCAGCGGGAGTGATGTCGAACGGTGAAGACAAGAATGAAGCTGCTGCATTTGCGCGTTGGCTGTGGCCAAGAATGCCACTGCGCCGTACTGCTCCGAATACCTGCATCTTTCTCACGACTTTCGAGAGGTTGGCCGAGTGGGGGATCCAGTGAATGCACCTGACACTGTCCCAGACTACGCCTAGTGCTTCCGCGTGGCGAACGCCGCCGGCTGGCACCACGAGGGGCTGAGCATCGGCGGGGGCGACGCCGACCCTGAGTGGACGGTCCCACGTGACGGCGTCGGCCTGCTCACGCAACCTGGCCTGTAGCTGTTCGTGTGCGCTGAGACCTGGTTCGAACTTGGGGGAGGCATCTGGTGGTGGTGCACGCATCCCTCGGTGCCATGTCGCCTGACTGTCCAGGACCCAGTAGCCAGGGCGTGCGCGATCGCCAACTGTGTCGCTGTGTACAGCGTACATGTCGCCCTGCGGTGACTGAATGGCGATTACCCGAGGTACATTCGAGCGGGCGTCTGGGCAGTGGCCAGTCATCCACGCCGCCGCTGCGCTAGTGGGGTCGATCACCCACTGTTTACCGTCGAACGTGACGGGGCGAGTGTCAACCACCCAGTCGGTGCCGTCAAAGAAGCGGATGTTGCCGTCCACCAAAGTGGGGAGAGGCGAGTCTGTGTAGCTGGCGTTCGTCCATGGCAGCCGCGGTTCGTCTGCAGAGCTAGGATCTGCGGGGCCCCAAACTGCGAGGTGGTCTTCGATGCCTTGCAGGTCGCAGCGGCCGTACGTTCGCTCCCATTCCTGGCAGGAGTAAGCTGGCAGAGTGTTGATTCGTTCGCGCCTGGGCGAGGAGGAAATCTCGGGTCTGCCGTCGCCATGGGGCACGCCGAACTCCACGTCATAACTGCGGCGGCGAGCGGTGTACTCTGCTGCGAAGCGCGCCGCCGGAGCACCGGGTGTGATGAGAGACATGTCGCAATACGGAGGAGGGTTCGCCCCCCCATGGCGGTACACGTGAAGCGGATAGTGGGCGCCTGGCCATTTCGAGAGGTTGGCCGTCCTGAGGGCCGGAGGAACATTCGGACCGGTGAGCCAATACTTGCTGTCAGCGCGTTCATGGGCGGGCGGATACTCGCTGTCCGCTCTATCGCCATGTCCGAGTCGTACGAACTCGGCGATCTCATTGCTGCTGCAGGTATTGGGATCCTCCCACCGGACAGGTTCTCTTGCGGCGTACGATCCGAATGGAGGGGGGCGCTCCGTCCGTTTGCCTGTCGCTCGTTCCGAGTCCACTGATTCGAGGGCCTGAATAGCCTGTGACATGCTCTCGAGGGAAGTGAGGCCGCTCGCGGCAGGCGGCGGGGGGAACGGCAGCTGTGGCGTGGAGGAGCTGCTGACTGCGCCGTCCCAGGCTGCTCGGGCACCGACTTGCCGCTTGCCCCACTCTAGGAGCATGTCGCGGACTGACTGGTCGACGCCGGATGTGCAGGCTTCGCTGAGGGCCAGCGTGATCTCAGGTGCGCACGAGATGGAGATGCAAGCGAGGCGGTGGCGTGAGTCCACCAGGTGCTGGTGCATCTGTTCCACGTAGAATGAACGGAGATCCCAGGCCGCGAGAATGAATGGGGTGAGCATGTACGCTACCTGGTCGTCAGGGAGCTGCAAGCGCCGGGTGATGTTCTGGATGATGTTTACCAGTACACTCGTGCGGTGGGATGGCCTTTCGTTCGTTATGTGGTCGATCCACTTGTGGACGCGCTTGGTTGCCATCGTGTGCATGTGGACGTTGACACCGAGCACTACCTTAGTGAAGTTCGGAGGGCTGCAATCAGGCGACACGTATATGGAGCGACAGTTGAGCCACAGCATCACTAGCTCGTGCGTGTGCAAGCGACAGATCAAACTGCTCTGTGTGCTGACTGATGAACCGAGCCTGGCTGTATACTTGTCAACATTGGCGGCGGGGCAGGTCAGCATGGCTTTGGCTGTTTGGTGATGCCAGATGGCGCAGTGGGCTGCGTTAATCGCCACGGCGAGCCGAGTGGGAAGGAGAGCCTGACAAAGAGCGTGCTCCTCGCCGTTGCTCTCGACTTCTGACCCGTCGCTGTCGTCTGACCCGTCGCTGTCGTCCTCCGTGAACTGTTCCTCGCTGTCTGCGACGGAATCGTCGTCACGCAGGTTGCTGTACAGGTACACGTCAGCCACGTCTCCGATCTGCAGGCCGGGGTGATCCGGAATCTGGTGAGGCCCTAGAAAGACCATGGGTGTGCCGTCTTCAACGCAGAATGTGATGGCGCTGGCAAGACTGCCGTCCTCAACTAGGCGGCGATTAGGAATGCCCGGCTTAAATGCGTGCGTGCTTTCCATGAGGCCGTGTAGGAAATCGGGTGCATCGGGTTGGCCATACCGAATGCCAGGGCCCCCCTTGCCGATGCTGTTGTCCACGTACAGTCGCATGCCGAGGTGAACAGTGCGTTCGCGAGGTGGACCCGGAGCTAAGTGGGGCTCCAACGGGTTCAACTGCTCAATTTGTGTTGCCAAGTCGATCGCCGGTTGCAGAGGATTCGGCGGTGAGGGCGTAGTTGAAGTTTTGAGAACGCCTTTCATGACGGCTGCCCCCCCACGCCCGATAGTGCCTCGCATGGGTTCGCCCGGTGCCTGGGGCACTGCGGTTAGCTCCTCCAGCCCTGGGGCGAGCGAGCTGGCGACCCATAGCGCGGAGCCACCGGCGTCCGCAAGGGAGAGAGACTGTGTACCGTCGCCAAAGAGTGTGGCGATCAAGGAGTCAGCTGGCTCGGTGTGTGCTGTGCCAGGGGGGACCACAATGGTTTCGATGTCACGAGCGCCTCCGGCAATGAAACCTGCCCCTGTGGCCCCAGTGGCCGGCGCGGGAGCGGGAGCGGGAGCAGCTGCGGCGGCGGCTGCAGCGTCAGTTCTGGCCTTCTTGGCCACTGCGGCCCTGGCTTTGCGTTTGGTCGCGTGCTCAGAGCGCTTCTCACGGCGTGCTGTCTGTTCTGCCTCTGACTTGAATGGGACCCCGGGGCCACCATTCTCGCGAAGTAGATGGCAAGAGTTGTTGTAGTGCTTGCCGTCGCAGTGTCTGCAGTTGGTGAGTGCTGCGTGCCAAGGAGGGCGCTTGTCCGTGGACTTGTCGTACGCTGGCCGAGCGCGAATGTTCTTGTTTGGGTCAAACGGGGCAGGGGCAACAGCTGCTGCACCCAGTAGCGCCTTGCCTGCTTGTAGGCGAGCTGTTGCCTCGGTGGTGCTGCGTTCGTCCAGAAACAGTCGCACGCACTCGAGCTCGATGTCAAGGTCAGTCGAGGGGTGGGCACATGAGTTCTGTCTCGCGTAATCGAGACGTTTGATCTCGTACTCATTGAACACAGTTGCCCCCCACTTACGGAATACGGAGATGTAGTCCTGATGTACTAGCGTTGGTGCTCGCACTTTGGATGCGGGCTGTGCTGCGTTCCACATGGAGTACGACTCGACGAATTCGTTGAGGGTTTCAACCTGGAGATCATGTAGGCCCCCCTCGCGCATCTTGGAGAGTTGGAGCTCAGCGGCTGCGCCTACTGCATCACCTGACTTGTCAGCCTTGTTGTGAAGGTTGGTGAGTAGTGCGATCCCTGAGCCATTGCACGTCTTCTCAAGTGCATTTGCCGTGGCATCGTTGATGAAGACAGCGATCGTACGAAACAATGAGCTGTCGAGCTGGTCTAGCTGCTCAGGCTGTTCTGTGAACCGTCGCTCGTCTGCTGTTGTCAGGGCGACTGAAGTCGGGTATGTGTAAACCGGAATGGCGGTGGTGCCAGTGTTGGATGCGATGACCGCGTCCTTTTGCTCCTGCGTCAGGTAAGAATTGCTCAGCAGCCAGGTGGGCAATGTAGCAGGGAGAGGCGCGTCACGCGCAAGGGGTTTGTCCCAAGTCCCTTTTGTCCGTAGGCCGGACTTGTGGGCAAGGGCTTGCAGTACGGAATGTACGGTAGTTCCGCTCTTGTTGATCATTATACCTTTCTCGATCAGGGTCACAAACGCGGGATCGTGAGAGAGTACAGGTGCCCGAATCTTTTGTAGGAGTGCCGGCAGGCTGAGTGCCGAGCCATTCCATGAAATGTTTGTCGGGTTGAGTTTATCGGTGGCGGATGTTCCAACCATTCAATGCGCTGTTTTCAAACTCGTGCAGCGTGTTCCTTTGGCAGTGTGTGGATAGCGATTTGTCTGAGTCGTAACCGAGGTGCAACTATGTGGAAGCCCGTGCTGAGACAGCACCGGGCGCGCGCGTCGTGCGGCGGCCACGTCTTGGTCAAAGTTAAACTCGTATTAAAAGATAACGCGAAGTGGGCATACACGCGAAGCGGACATACACGAAATATCCTAGTAGCACGCATATGCTACTTAAGGGATATAGATCCCTTTTGTCCTGAGCCTTTGCGTCTGGATCTGATCGATCCTAACGCGACTAATTATACTACATGTTGCGGGCTTCAACACCCCCCCATGATGTGACACACATCATAGCAGCAACATAAGCATCATTTGTCGCGACCCCTTCTGGAATGAGTTCTGGAGATATCATCAGGGTCAGGCTGTTGCATGTTCATGATCTTATCACGCATAGCTCTGAACGTCTTCACAGCTAGGGGCTTAGTGAAGAAGTCAGCAAGGTTCTCCGCTGTCTTAACATAGGGAACCTCTAGCTGGCCGCGTTCCACGAGCTCACGCACATAGAAGTGACGCCGGTCGATGTGCTTTGTCTTCTGATGGTGCTCAGGGTTGTAAGCTAAGTCGATCGCGCCCTGGTTATCGCAGTATAGCTTCATGGGCTTCTTGCCCCCGAAGCCTAGCTCGTGCAGGAACTCACGTAGGTAGACAGCCTCCTTGGCGGCCTCCGAGGCGGCCATAATCTCCGCTTCGCAGGAGGAGAGCGCGACCGATGTTTGTTTCTTGCTTCCCCAACTTATGGTCGCGTTGGCGTACTGGAAGGTGAAGCCGGTCGTGGAGTGTTTTACCGCCCAATCAGAGTCCGAGAAACCGTGAGCGGGCGTGGTGTCACTGCGCATGTAGCGTAGCCCGAGGTGACGATGAACGGAGAGATAATGTAACACTCTGAGGGCAGCGCCCCATAACCTCTCGTCGGGACAGGACATGGCGCGACAGAGCATGCCGACCGTGTACGCGATGTCCGGGCGTGTGTTAGTGGCGCAGTAGAGGAGCGCACCACAGAGACTCTGGTACCTCTTCACGAGGTCGGGAGGCGAGGTGTGTCCGTTCTCACGAGCAAACATGGCGTCGGCGATGAGCTGGGGCAGGTCCTCACTGGACGGTGTTTTGGTGGCCTCGGAGAGATTCTCCTTGGGGATGCCTTCGGGACACCACGTGGTCATCATGCGATCGATGTAGGCGGTCTGGGTCATAGTAACCTGGTCCTTACCTCGATCAATCTGCACGCCGAGGAGATCGGAGATATCGCCCTCGTCCTCCACTTCCCAACTCTTTTGTAGACTGGTGATAAAGTGATGGTACAAGGAGTGTTTATCGTCGTGACTGTGGAGACAAGCGAGATCGTCCACGTAGCAACCGATGATCACCAGCTCGTTCCTTTTTCCGGTAGGAGTTGAGATAGTCCGACGACAACTGAAGACACTAGCGTCAGACTTGGACGCCTCGAAACCATACTCCTCGAGCCACGGGTAGAGCGATCTCTGCCAGCGGCGGCCGGCCTGCGCCATGCCGTAGATAGGCTTAACTACCTGACAGACGCGTGCATGACCCTGAGCATCGTGGACCTGGTGCCCTGGAATGTCGTGCTCTGTGATCCCGGGAGGCAGCTCACAGTAAACTACTTCTCCGTCGAGCAGTTCGCCCTGCAGATACGCTGCAACAAAGTCCCACCGATGCATGCCTAGGCCAAGCTGGGCGGCGATGGCGGACAGCAGTCGCAAGGAGCCGGACCGCATGGTGGCACAGAATGTCTGATCATAGTCGATCCCAGCGACTTGGGTGCACCCCTGGACGCATAGCCGAGCCTTCAGCTTACCCGAGCGCTTCACTTTGTACGCCCAAGTGAACTTAACCAGGCGACGTTTCGAATGGCTCGGAGGGAGTTTGTCGCGATCAACGAGGACAAACGAGCCATTGGTCAGGTGGTTCATGAGCTCGTCATGTTCAGACTTCATCCAGCCCTCGTGATCGAGACGATGAGCGTGAGCCCGGTTCACTGGGTCACCGTCTTCACCTGCCGCGGCTACGAGTGCAGCTCCCGTTTTACCTGCCAGCTTTGATACGCCGAACGACGCGAGGGCATGGCCAATACGGGGAACGGAACCACCTGTGGTGAGATGCGCTGCTGAGCGGAGAGAGGAGCGAAGAGGGTGCCCTGTACGTTCCCATGTGGATGGCTTACTAGGCTTCCGTGGCGAGGCAGGAGGAGGAGCTGCTGCGGGGGATGCGGAGTCCTCCTGAGCTGGCTGTGGCGCGGGCTCCGATTGCGCCTCGGGGGGAGCGTGAGGAGCGTGAGGCGCCTGCACGGGTGCGGGTGGCATGGGCGTCTCTGCCGTGGGAGCCACCGTAGGTGGGATCTGCATCTCCACGCCTGCCACCTCTGGGACTGGTATCTGACCGAGGGCTGACACCTGGAGAAGAGAGGCGAAGGTTCGCGCGAGGGCGAGGTTCATATCGGCCGGGTACGCGGCGGAGGTACGGGAGCTCCAACCGTTGGTGTCCAACTTGCCTCCTGCATCTGAGACGTGGGAAGTGTGGTTGCAACGTAGCGTGTCCCAGCCGTGAAGAATGGGCGCGAGCCCTGCCGTATACATGAGTGTGGTGTACTTCTGATGATCTGCGCTGAAGCGGCATTGAGCAAACGTGCAAGTGGCCGCGCCACTTTGTGTGGCGAGTGTTTGCAGCTCCGGAAGTTCCCAGATCGGGCCATGTTCCTCAGTGATGAAGAGCGAAGGCTCCGCCCGGTTGCCGCGATCTGCGGGGTTCTCGAGGATGAATTCTGTGCCGACTGCGTGTGCTGCGGAGAGGAGAGAGATGGTCCGGAGAGTGATCTTATTCGCCGTGTCCAGGCCGCGTCTGTCTCCTGGGGACAGATTATCTAGGCCGTGGATGTATTTTCGATTCCGCAGTATCTGGGGCCCGCCATCTGGTGAATCCGGCGAGTGGATGAAACGCGCGATGGAGAAGGTACTGCAAGGGGGCGCCGCCATGATTGCTAGGAATTCGCCGCTGCTGATGCGCTGCAGTAATGACTCGTAGAAATGATCGTTTAGCACGTCGTGGTTGTACCCCCCCCCTTTCTGCGTGTCGTTGTCAACGAGGACCGCTTCGAGGTTGAACTGCGCGAGGAATGCTGCGAGCCCGTCAGGTCTGCGGTACGCGCCGGAGAATAGAATGAGGATTTTCCTGGATCTCCGTGCGTTCGCGCCCCCCCTTGAGGCTTGCGCGTAAGCGTCCGCGAGACTCGTGGGTGCTGAGTGAGTTGGACGCTCGTACTCGGGTTCGGAGTGGAGCACGTCGGCGCCTGTCTGGTCATCCACGGGGGCGGGGATGGCGATAGGGGGGCCGATTCGCTGATCACCCTTGGGTCGCCAAGGAAAGAATGACTCGTCGAACAGCACGTCCGATGAGTTTAACATTTTCCCTTCCACCGGGAGCCAGATGTTGTAAGCTCCGGGGGAAGACGGGTTGGCTCCCAAGTTAATTCCTGTCCAGGCACGCGCGTCTATCTCGGTCTTTGAGTAGAACGAGCGCGGCTTGACCGCAAAAGTTCTGCAGCCGAATGGCATGATGGACAAGACTTTGGGCTTGCTGCCAGTGAGCAGCTCGAACGATGATGCGAGTGAGTCGCCGAGCGGCGGGCCCGTGGTCCTGTTCAGTATGTTGACAGCGTGCTGCAGCGCGTACGGCCAAAAGCTTGTCGGGGAGTTGCTAGCGACGAGGTCGGCGCGCAACACTTCCATGATGGAGCGAATGGCGCGTTCTGCTACACCGTTCAGCTGGTGCACGTGTGGTGGACAAGTAGTGTGGTGGATGAGTTCGTCGTCCATGAGCTCGGAGAATTCGCGAGATAGGAATTCGCCAGCGTTGTCAGTGTGTAGCGCTCCGACGACAGACATGGCCTGTGTTTTCCCGATGCTACCGAACGCTTTGAAGGCTGCGAGGAACCTGCGGACATACATGGGCGCGTCCGATTTGGCGCGCATGGCGTATGCCATCTTGAACCTGGTGTGATCATCCACCAGGATCAGCGCCCACTTGTACTGACCGTGGTGAGAAGTTCGGAACGGTCCGACGATGTCGCCATGTACCAGACGGCCGGCGTGGGACGGAGTGTAACCCTCGCCGGGGTGAGCCAGATGCGGCGCGTTAGCCTCGGTCCAGTGTTCCCTGAGTGGCGACCCGGCCGAACCCAGACGCTTCGGAGCGTCCGCGGTGAGATCGACAAGTGCACGTAGGCGGTCGCGCCCCAAGTGTAGGCGCCTGTTCATGATCTCTGCTGCGTGCTGGACCGGTAGCTTATCGAGAAAAGATTTCGAGACTGACGACCTGATGGCGTCATCCTTGCCGCTTGACTCGACTGCGCTGAGCGCCTGTGCTTTCTGCTGTCTTGCGGAGAGTCCGCGAGCCACACCGAGTACCTTCCATCGGAACAGGCCGTTGTCCTGGGCGAATTTGAATCGGACTTCGGGGGATTGACTGGGATCGTATTGCTGGAGCACTATTGCTTCGTTGGAGTCAGCGAACCGGGCGTCAATGCGATCGTCTTTCCAGAGTTGTCCGACGGACAGGAGCGATATGTTCAGTGAGGGGACGACGCGCACGTTATGGATGGTGAGCCTGAAAGCCTTCCCACGGTGGTCAGTGCATATCATGGGTAGGTCTCCAATGGCGGTGCAACGGTGGTCTGTCCGATCGATCCCTTCGATGATGTCTGCGCATGGTCTGACGTTCAGGAGGTCCTGCGCGTCGTGATGCACGTGCCAAGTGGCGCCACTGTCGACGACGAAGTGAATCAGCTTCGTTGGGTCAGTGCTGCCGAAGGCGTTGGATCCGCCGAGGAATGCGCGACCCCGGCGCTGTGACGTGGCCTGCAGCTGGGGCAGACTGACGCCTGACGTGACGGTGAGTGGTGCGCTGATCCGCTCCGGGCGCTTACGTCCGGTTCCGCCGCGCCGCACACGCTTACTGGGCGACGAAGGCGGCCCGGCTGGAGTGAGAGTGCGAGTGATCGAGCGCACCGCACGAGCGGGTGCGCGGGACACAGTGGCGGCGGAGTGCGCAAGGGAAGAGATGGGCGAGATCGCGGAGGCCAAGTTTTCGGACGGGGTGCGATGTGACGCCTCGAGGAGAGAAGTGCCTGCGACGACGAGCGTGCGTCGAGAGTATCCGCTAACCGACGAGGCGATGGGAGCTGTGACCCGCCTGATGGGTCCGAGCCAGGCTGCTCGGTGGATGTGTGATCCTCCGATGCCTGGATCCAATTCATCAGTCCAGTCGGAGCTGCGGTCGCACCCTGGTAGCATGGTCCGGGGGCGGTGCCCGATCAGGTGGGATGCGATCTCGACGACGACTGCTCCTATCCATTTGAAGATGAATAGCAAGAGGATCCAAATGGGGGCGAATGAGGATATGCATCGCCAGATCTGTCGTTCGTGGTCGCGTCGGCGAGCTGACAGGGTGCTCTCTGCCGTGCGGAAATCGGTCTGTCTGGAGCTCGAAAACATGCTGAAGTCCGAGTTGGTGTTACGGTGGATCGGCTGCGTGTCCCCGCGCGAGAATCTTGTCGCGCGGCTACGCCGCCGCTCAGCCTGAGGGCGCGCGCGAGTGCTCGTCAGTCTATCGAAGCACGTGACGGCGCATGCCGTAAGCAGCAGCATGAGCATCGCTGTGGGGAGTGCCAGCTGGATCGCCGTGTGACAGTTGCGAGTGCGAGGCGTACCGGGGTCGTGGAACTGAACGACTGATGCCATGGCCACGACGCCGACTGCGAAGGCGGCGGCTGCGGATGCAGCCAAGGTACTCTTCGTGGGTCCGTCCACTACTGCGGTGCCGGAGATCACGGGGAGAGAGTGGGAAAGATCGGAGAGGTCGAGGGGATGACGGCTGTCAACGGTGGGAACGATTGGCTGACTGGGAATAGTGTCCTTGGCTCCGGCTGGCGGAGGCGCCGGGGGCGCCGATGGTACGAAGGAGAATGCGGGCGAGGCGGAGGCGAGGTCGGCTATCGTCTCCTCGGCGTCAGCGGGGGTGACGTCGAACGGTGAAGACAAGAATGAGGCTGTTGCGTTTGCGCGTGGGCCGTGGCCAAGAATGCCGCTGCGCCGTACTGCTCCGAATATCTGCATCTTCCGCACAACTTTCGAAAGGTTGGCTGAATGTGGGATCCAATGGATGCACCTGACGCTGTCCCAGACTACGCCTAGTGCTTCCGCGTGGCGAACGCCGCCGGCTGGCACCACGAGGGGCTGAGCATCGGCGGGGGCGACGCCGACCCTGAGTGGACGGT
>Ga0115556_1003233_pt1 | contig 10596 bp, 9 predicted proteins | sample COGITO_mtgs_1104_5_FD_87282 | JGI IMG/M metagenome (GOLD analysis project Ga0115556, IMG submission 87282) | Pelagic marine microbial communities from North Sea - COGITO_mtgs_110414 | ecosystem: Environmental > Aquatic > Marine > Epipelagic | place: Germany:Helgoland, sampling site Kabeltonne... | reverse complement strand
CCCCGAATATTCATCCTCTCTTCCACCCGACTAATTTGTTACACGTTGGCCTTGCCTGTATCGCTGGGAGAGCCTCGATCAGTTACAGTAGCCGGAGGATTGCCACGAGGGAGAAGCACCCGCATCACAGAGATTGTTGTCAAAAGAGGTTGCATCAAGCAGGAAATCAGTAAAATCTGTGCAATCAGAGACGTCCCACTGGCTGATGTCGGCGTTGAAAGCCTCGGCGAGATAGAACATGTAGCTCATATCATGGACTAAATAGGTCACCCAGTTGGAAAGACCGTCTCCTTTGAAAGCATGGGCGGAAGAGAACATGTAGCTCATATCGGTAACGCTGCTGGTGTCAAAGTTGGTGAGATCTCCGTTGAAAGCCTCGGCGGAAGAGAACATGAACCTCATATTGGTAACGCTGCTGGTGTCAAAGTTGGTGAGATCTCCGTTGAAAGCCTTGGCGTAAGCGAACATGCCGTTCATATCGGTAACGCTGCTGGTGTCCCAGTTGGTGAGATCTCCGTTGAAAGCCTTGGCGAAAGCGAACATCCAGCTCATATCGGTAACGCTGCTGGTGTCAAAGTTGGTGAGATCTCCGTTGAAACCCTCGGCGTACTGGAACATGTCGCTCATATCGGTAACGCTAGAAACATCCCAATCCTCTACATAGAGGACGCACGTCCTGAAGATATCATTGCCATCCTTGTCTCCATATCCGTTGAATAGTTTCGCCATGTTCGTAACAGCGGAAACGTCCCAGTCCTTCATCGCTCCATGCTTGGCAATAACTGCGTCCCTCGCGTCTCCCCCGGTGCACCAATCAACTGCAGCTTGCTTAATTGTCTCATCAGTATGCGGTTCGCTCCCGACCGACACGGAGCCCCTGAGGTTCGATAGCTGCCCCCCCATGTGCTCCAACAAGTCGAAAGCAGAATACAGGAATGAAAACTTCATTGTCAGTCGGTGTCCTGCAAGGGTGTTAGTTAAAGTTTCTTAAGGGACAAACCGGGGGAGGTGGTGGATACTTTCCCCTCAGATGTACCAGGATGGTCCACATTGATTTGTCAAGAATAAGATACGACAATTTACGGTAGTGGATTTACAATTACCTTGTGAATAGGGTTGGCCGTTTGCTTTTCTTTCTCGTTGTAGCTGAATTATTTTGGGGAAGTTGAGTTCGATTGAGGGATTTTTTCTTCTTCGACCTTCGACGGATCGACTGATAATAGAAAGTCATATTTCGTTGTTTTATAATATACTAGCAATGAAATCAATTACAACAACAATTAAAAAGGTCTTCATTTCGTCAGTCAGTCTTATAAAATTAGCACACATTTACAACAGTTATCTATCTCTCCATCAAAGTTCAAGCTTGCTTCTCGAGCTGCTTTCCCCGAGCATGAGACCTCCTCCTCTGCCGCCGCCTCCTCCTCCGCCGCCTCCGCCGCCTCCGCCGCCTCCGCCGCCTCCTCCTCCGCTCTTACTGAGTTTTAATGTGAAGTCAGCCTCTGTACTTACACTCAAAAAGAAACTGCCGTGGTTTGAGGGTTCAAAGGTGGTGGGCATGATGGCATAAACTTCGTCGTTCCGAAGAGGCTCAAGGAAGAAGTTGTCGGGTGTGCTGATGGTGTGGTGTATCACAAAGGGGCTTTCATTCCAGGGCCTCCCCTCGTGCATTATCTCGCCCATGCCTCTGTTGGGAGTCTTACCGACCATCAAGTAAAAGCCGATCATATTCCCTACACCATCCTTCCGGCAGGCCGATTTCCACTCTTTTTCCGATCGGCTAAGGGAAATTTTGACTCTGCACCGCTCGGGGGCATTCAAACCAAGCAAGTAGATGGGATTCTTATTCCAGGTTGGGTGAAGATGACATCCCCCACTCAGGCTTTCATCCCAAGCGCCGCTCACTGTCTTGCTCCTGCTCTCGGGGAGCTCATCGGCTTTGATGGCGTAGTCACTGTGGACTTCGAGGACGAAACTTCCTCTCTGGTTCTTTTCGCTCATGGACGGCACAACTAGCAAACCATCGTCGAGCGTCGCCCTATCGATAGTCAGCGTGATCACGGCAACGTCTAGCGCGCTGTAGTCGCTGCTGATTGACCACTCCTTCCTATCAATGGTGATCTTTCTGTCCGGAAACTGTCCGACCTTGGCATTGGCGTTGTCTTTTCCTTGCATCTGCGTACTGTTTTTGTCAGGGCGCCTACCGCCTAAAGGCATGAGTTCGCCCACACCATCTTCGTCCTCCTCTTCTTCAAACAAGTTTCCGTCTTCGGCCGTCTGCGGTGCTTGGTGCTGCTGAGGCTCTGTCTCCTTCCCCCCCTGCTTTCTCCTATTCTTCAGCGAGCTCTCCTTGGTCGGAAGCCTCTGTCCGAGCGCGTTCGTGTTCGCATCGGCCTTCTTTCGCCTCTGCGATGCGAGCTTACTGTCCTGGTCGCTCATGGGCGCCTTGCAAACGGTCATTCCTATCGTCACCGGCTTCTCGACGTTGCCGTGCGCGGAGCTCTTTCTACTCTCCTCGCGGCTCGTTCTCCCTTTCTTGGTCGACTTTCCACTGTCGGTTCGCCGGCAGACAATCTTCATCTCCACAAATTTGGCGTCATCCTGCTTCGCCGCATCACATGTCAGAAGGAACTGGGGATTTTGGCACCATTTCGGATTCGCCACAAACTTCTTTCCCTTGTCGTCGTAAATTTTTAGGGCCCCACCAGCTGTGTCGCGATCACTTACTCTATCCCAGCTCCCGGGCAGGTACAAACTCTCCGTCTCGGGTACTTGCTCGATCACCAGATCAGTCTCGCTGAAGAAACGAAGATTGAATTTTCCTTCCCTCCCCTTCTGTGCAGGATGTGCGATTACAAGGTATTCGTGAGCAGGGTCGACAGCAACGTCCAAGCAACTGACCTCCCTCTGCGGCAATTTATCGTTAACGCCGTAGTTTGTGCAACTGCTGTCGCGGAAGATTTCGCCTTGCCTCACCACTTCCCAGTAACGTGGATGATCCTCGCTCTTGTTGGTCGCCCTTTTTCTCCTGATAACCTCAAACGCGATTGAGTAATTGTTCCTAAGCTGGCTGCTTAATCGCCTGTCCTGCTGCATGAGTGAGATATGCATTTTTCCGCGCGCTGACGTGGACACACGATATTGAGGATTGTTAAACCAGTAGGCGTCATAGTCCTTCTTCACCTTGGTCGTAGTTTTCAATGCATTGATGATATCCTCGGCCTTCTTTTCCTCGGTCTTCTTTTCCTCCGCCTCCGGGCTAATCTCGCTAGCAATCATCCCTGACATCCAATTACAGCTGCCTCCTGACGTCTTCCCCACCCACTCTCCCTCAACGACGTACTCCTTGAAGCTATCATCGGGGAAGAGCCTGCACATGTAGAGCTTGTTGAAAATATCGACAAAATCCGTCCATGACATCCAAAACGAGTCTTCGGGGAGATCTTCGGTGAGCAACTCGCTCGCGACCTCGGGGTAGTCGTCCCACATGTCGCTCTCGGGTCCCCATTCGTGTTCCCAACTGCCATCTTGCCACGGATTTCTCAACTGCACAAGCTTTATCTCCCCCGTCGAGGCCTTGACAGTCCTGCATTCTACCACAGGGTAACCGAGATTCTTTGTCAGGCCGCTATCCGGGTGCTCTTCGATGACTTTGGTCGTATCGCTGATGCATGCTCCGAAAACGCAATTTCCCTTGAGACTCCTTCTCAGCCTGTTCCACAATTCTTCATCGCCTGTCTTCTCACTGAGCTCAATCTTGGTGCAAGTACCACCCGTGAGGTCAACAAGCGCCTCTGCGATGCTGCCCCTAGACAGCGATTCGTACGAGCCGTGGTGCTTCGCGTAGGCCTTCTCCAGGAAAGGAACGAACATCTCCGACGGGTCCAATGACTTTGTGTACAAGGGACCAAAAAGTGCGGGGTCTTCGGACGATGGCACACAGGGGATGCGAGTGTCACAAACAACGTCCTTCCACACCCCGTTCTTATAGAACCGACAAGTGTAGATCCCATAGCGTTTAAAGTCGTCGATCCCGCTCGCAAAGAGGTCCTCAATCAGGGGCTCGGGACTGGCAGTGATAATTGCAAGAGCAGAGCTGAAGTAAGCATTGTCAAGGGATCCCGGGATGACCCTTCCAGTTCCACTTCCAGTTCCAAAGTACTCGGGCGCGTCACAAAACTCGTGGGGTCGTAGCCACTTCACAGACGACTGGTCTAGGTTGGTGTCGTAAACCGCGGGTGAGCCCTTCAAGCGATACAATGATGAAGCATCAGCAGCAAAGTCCATGTCAAAGTACCACTTTGCCTTGATGTTTTCAAGCTTCTGGATGATTGCATCCTCCTCTTGCATCAAAGGCTCCATGCTGTTGGTAGATTGCATCGTCGAGAATGTTAAGAGTTGTCCTGAAGAGGGTGGTAGCAGGCACTATTGCGATGTTGGTCAGGCCTTGGAGAAGTTGGGTTTCGGGGTTTTCAATTAAGCTTTAGTGGACAGCGTTTTGTCGGAATAAATGGTAAAACCGATGTATTTACAGTCGCTACGTTGCTGTCAGGTTTTACAATAGAAAGTGGGTTTAATTGGTAAAAGTTTGTCTTATGCTCCTCAAGGCGGTTGCGTGGAGGACAACGACAATCTGTGTCATTTACTTACATTTAAAATGGCGTTAGCTTATACTGACGATGGATTCGATAGATTTCAGGTGGGTTGACGTCTTGCAACGCTCGTTAACTATTTCCCTGCTGCTTGTGACTTTCCTCTAACGACAGTCTACAGAGGAGATGTTGTGCTTTGTTATTTTGCTGTGGGGGGTGCCTGTGCCTGTGTAAAGTTTGTCGAATCAGGCTGCTGCAACTATCGAGAACAATGCTCTAACTCTTTTCTTTCGCTATCCCGTTCGTTCATCCCTCCACTGCCCCCAGACTATGAGTCTCCAGTCAGCTGGACCTTCCTCAATCCCCAACAATGCCAAGATAAATATTAACCAGCCACGCGCGACCAACTCTATTGCCGACATTCTCGGCGCTCGCCCGGCTCAAAAGATGAATAAATTCACCAACAAGCCTAACAGCTATGATGTCAGTGACATTTATGGAACCAGGCCACTGGCCCTGCACAGAGAGACCAACAGTGTTGACTACACATTGAAGCATGATGACATCGACGGGGCCAGACCTCGCGGCTGTTACATCAAAAATGGGCGTTCGTCAAATCCTGTCGATCCTCTTGTGCCAAATTACAAGCTGCCAAGCTACAAACTGGAGGAGGAAGCACCCTCCAAGTTTCTCAGGGACACGTTGGATGTCACTGATATTGATGGCACGAGAAGCCGACCGCTATATAAGTTTCCTCCGAGGGAAAATTTTGATGTCACTGACATCCAAGGTGCAAAAGCTGGTTGGAAGCCGCGTCACAAGAGGGTGCAGAGAGAGGGGCCGGCGAGGGATATCATGGCCGTGGCAGACATCAATATGCAGGGTGTGAAAAAATCCGGACGCTGCACTGACCCTCTTCGCCCTGTTCATTTCATCAATGGCATGGAAGTCGCTGATGACATGGTGCACACTAAGCCAAAGCTTCTCCCTCCCGCTCGTGATGGCCCCTTTTACCCTCTCAATGTCCGTGATATTGAGGGTGCTTATCCTGGCTGGCAGCCACCCCACAAGATGCAGCCCCCTCTTGAAGCGCGACGCCACTTTCGCAACACCAATTTTGTTGGTGATATCGCTGGTGCACAGAGCGACACCGTCAAGCACAGCATCAAAACCAATCGGGTGACCAACCCACTTAACCCCTGTTACATAAGTCTCGATGGTGATGCGATTGACAGTACACAACCTGTCAGCGAGGCGACTCTGGCCGCTCAGGCTAGTCTGCGGTACGCCATGGACAACAGTGCGAGGCAAGAAGCTGAAGAATCACGGCGAATGGCCGAAATGAATGGCAGCATGAACAATACTGCCGAGCTCCGCGATATCAATTTCGAACGTCCCCCACAGAACCCCTCGAGCAACCAACGCCAGGATGAGCGCGACCAGATGATTCGTCAGCTCCAGGCTGAGGTTAGAGAGCTTCGCAACAGCCAGCCAATGTCAAATTCAAGACCGCCCAGCTTCAGGCAGGCGTCCCCAGGAGCAGTAACACAGTTCAGGCAGTCGAGCCCCGCGTTGAGTAACAGTGGAAGTAACAATCGGAATAGCCGGCAGCCAACTCCAAGTGGTAGCCTCTATGGTGGCAGCAATAGAAACAGCCGGCAAGCCACACCTACGGAGAGTGTGATGAGTGCTAGAAGTGCTAGAAGTGGTGCTTCTGTTGATCGAATGGTGTTGCGGAGCAGTGACGGGAACCCAAGGGTGAAAATGACCCCGCGAGAGCAACGGGCTGCCAAGGCGTATGAAGCAGATGTTGCGGCAGTTAGAGACCTTTAAAGGCTCGTGTTTGACTTGTTACAGTGTGTACGACTGAGTATGTTTAAATGAACAGAAGAGAACAGAGAGAGAGAACCTTTGTGTGCAGAAAACAAACAAGTATAATTTTATTTTTGTTCCCTGTTCAGAAAAATTGTCGGGAAAAATAATAGCAAATTTGCGCGTTAGTATCTATCTACTTTATAATCTCGGAAAGTTCAGCGGTCATGGCGGGTTTAAGATCCTGTGCTACATTTGCTGACTCGACTGTCAAGTGTCGCCTTTTGTTATGCCTGTTACAATTTTTTTTCCTGCTGTATTGCCGGGAAAAGAGGGGTAAGTCACTCTCAGTTCCACCCGTATCCGGACTTTTGGATTTTGGATCCTCTCTCTGGGGTTCCCTGGTCAAAGTGCAACTGACAGAGGGCAGGTAAGTGCGTGTTTTAAAAAAAATTCTCCCCTGGTGACCCGCATATGTCTCTCCCTTGCTATGCCCCGTCCTAAATGTCATACTCCAACAAACTCCACTCACACCCATTCCTCTCTCCCCCGTGCGCTCCCAACACCCTCTCCCTTAATTGTCTCCACCTAGAGGAATATGGCCAACGTTCAGCCCGAGCGGGTGCAGCAGAAGATTGATGACTTCGTATTCCACCTGAAGTCCGGGTAAGTGCTGCCCTCTGTGCCCCTGGCCTTCATGTGTGCACATGGCCTTCAGGGATAATTATCCACAACTCATCCTTACCTAACACTTGCTAACCATTGTTGACGCACGATGATACCCACGCCACTGTCTCCTTCACCGCCGTCACCTTCACACCATAACGTCTATTGCAGATTTTTAATCACAAAAATCCCAAACAACAGCTTTAGAAATAAGCAGCGCCGGGTTCTCTACTGTGATGCCTCTGGACACACCATCAACTGGCGAGAAGCTAAAATAACTGACTATCCTACCAAGGCGGAATACGAGATGGATATTGGAGACAGTTCTTTCTCAACTTCGAAGAAGAAGAAGGGAATCCCACTGTCATCGCTTCAGTCAGTGCAGTACTCTGTCGATCACTACAAGGAGAACAGCTTCTTCATGCGTCTTGTCTTTGAGTCGCGCAACCTCGATATCGAGCTCCTTAACAAGGAAGACTTTGAGTACTGCATGGACGGCTTCGAGCTGATTGCCAAGAACGTGGAGAAGTTTGCTGTGAGGGCGTCCTTCAGGCCCGAGTCTGAGCAACAGATTTGGGATGAGATGGGATATGAACCCGTGGTCTGGAGGTACAAACGTGCTGACGGTACAGATGGCGAGTGCCATGTTGGCTGCGGCAACGATTGGGAGGATATCTTTTTGATCACTTCTTGCTACTTGTGCCTGTGGTCTCTCCTACTTGCTTTCTATGGCCTTCTGCTCAAGGGAGCCCTCGACTCTGACGAGTCTTCCACCCTGCTGATGGAGGTGAGTTTACTTCCCATGTTTACCCATGTTTCCTGCAATATCACGCCTTGTGGTGTGGCGGCGGTGCACCGCGACTGCAATACAGCTTGACTAACCTTTTCACTCACTTTTCTGTAGTTCCTTGGTTTTGGAGTTCTCTTTGTTTGCATGGTTGCTCTTGCTGTTGTCACTGGCCAGTGGGAGCTCGAAGCCACCAATAAGAAGAGAAAGAGGCTCGGTCTGAAAGATGATGAGCCCATCCCCGACGACGATGATGAGTGAGCGACCCATTGTGAATAAGTTGTTGCGAGGATAAAGAGAGAGGGAGATGCTGAGTTTGATGCAAATTTTTTATTTTTTTCGTTCTAAATTAAGTCTAACTATTCCCGTGTCGTGATAAGGATCTGTTATGTGCTCTCCAATAAAAAGTGGGTTCCAACTACATAAGGTTTAGGTAATAGCGTTGTTTTAGTCCCTCAAACATGTTTAATTAATTTGTTTGTGAGATCGGCGAGCCGAAATGTCGACAGCCCTTGTGCGTGTTTGCAATTAGATGTTTCCCGCCGGGCGAAACGGCGACGCAAGCCATGCCCACCTGTTGATAGCCATCCATAAAGAATTTACCATCATGTCTACTAAAATGCACATCGGTGCGCCACGCTTCACGGTGGTTGGCCCAAGCGAACCTTTTCAACTTTGCTGGGTCGCTTGCGTTGAGCACGAGGATACCCCACGAGGCGACCACAAACACCATCGTGCCGTGCACCGCAACCGAACCGTGCTGGTTGCAATCATTGTCAAATATGCCAGAAGTCCGCTTGAAGTTGGGTTTTGGCTTGCGTCGAAGGTGCAGCTCCCCAATTGGACACCATTCAGCAAAGGAGTGCTGCTGCCACAGCCCATGGTCCCGGCGGGGAATAAACCACAAGGGGAGAGTGTTTCAATTTTTCCATTTTTAATTTTTCTGAAAAAAAAAGTCGACGGAAAAAAGCCAGTATTGTGATTTTACATGAATCGATCGGGCTCTTAATCTTGTCACACCGTCAAGAAAACTTCTAGTGTCAGGATCTCGGAAATAAATCCTACCACCACAGCCCCATTTCCCAGCAGAAATCAAATTCCGCTCTGAGTTTTGTACCACATCATTCCAGAAATTCTTGGCAAAGAGTTGAGATGTGGTCGTCAACTTTCCTCGCACTTTCCCTTTTTCTCCTCCCTGTTCAGCCCCGAAAGGTCTTTCCGTTGCGAATAGCTTTTCAGGGTGAACCTGGGGCTTACAGTGAAAAAGCAGTTCGTGAACTGCTTGGTCCGCATGTGATTCCAGTTCCTCATGAGACGTTTGAGTCGTGCTTTTCGAGCGTAAGTTCTCTGGCCTGTGACTATTGCCTGCTTCCGATTGAGAACAGTTTGGGTGGCTCGATCCACGAGAATTATGATTTAATGCTCAGGTATGATTTAAAGATTTGCAGCGAGTATGAGCTTCGGGTCTCTCATTGCTTGATTGCAGTGGACGGTGTGAAGTTGGAGGATGTTAAGTTCGTTGTAAGTCATCCGCAGGCACTTGCCCAGTGCGAGGGATTTCTTCGGCAGTACAATTTCAAGGGAAAGCCCATGTACGACACAGCTGGGTCGGTGAAGGTGATCAGCGAAGATGGCATCCTGCCTGAGGGGTGTACGAAGGCAAACACGGCGGCGATTGCCAGCAGCTTAGCGGCTGAGACATATTCGGGGGTAAAATTATTGAAAAGCAGGTGAGATGTAAGAAAGAGGACGTGTGAAAAGGTTTTCTTACTTGACTTGGACAACAACATGCCAACATGAATTTAAACCCTGACTAAATTCTCCTTTTGCACTCCCTCCCTCCTGTCTGGTCAGCATTGAGGATGACGATTGCAATTTTACAAGATTTTTGCTATTAGGTCGCCAAGGGGTTTCGCGACTTCTGCCTTCCAATCAGCCGAAAAAATCATCGAATAATGAACCGCAATGTAAAACAACCATGGTATTCACCCTGGGAAACACTCCTGGGGCACTGTATAAGGCACTTGCTTGCTTCAGTTTGAGAGATATCGACTTTTCAAAAATTGAGAGCCGACCAACCAGCGCATTCTTATTGCAGCTACTAAAATACGGTGGGCAGATGCAGACGCAACCCCATAAATCCTCAAAGGCGGACCCCCGCTTCCGCTACTGTTTCTACCTTGACATTCTCTCGCCGGAGCACTCACAGCAGGCGAAAAATGCTATCAAGCATCTCAAGGAGACGGCGAATTACTGTCGTGTTTTGGGGAGCTATCCGATCGGCGGGGTACTGGTTGGGGAGGTGAAAAGTGTTGTGGAGGGTTTGAAGAAGGAAGAGGAGGAGACCAGGTCTCTTTCGGAAGATGAGGAGGGAGAACAAACAAGTGGACACATTGAATGAATGAACGACTGACTGGTGCTGTTTTTAATAAAATTGCTTTACCTAGTTTACGGTATCTTCTGGGAGGATTCTTTTTAATGTTGAAAGAAAAGTTGTTAAAATCGAAAACTATCGCTTTGCACAAAATCGGCCATTCGGCTACCAATCGTTATTCTCGTCATTGATCGTTGTCGTCTCTTGACGTCAGGTACTGTCGAGTTACGAGACATCATTGTCGCCACATCGTTGTCGCCACATCATTGTCGCCACATCATTGTCGCCACATCATTGTCGCCACATCATTGTCGCCACATCATTGTCGCCACATCATTGTCGCCACATCATTGTCGCCACATCAT
>Ga0115556_1003231_pt1 | contig 10600 bp, 7 predicted proteins | sample COGITO_mtgs_1104_5_FD_87282 | JGI IMG/M metagenome (GOLD analysis project Ga0115556, IMG submission 87282) | Pelagic marine microbial communities from North Sea - COGITO_mtgs_110414 | ecosystem: Environmental > Aquatic > Marine > Epipelagic | place: Germany:Helgoland, sampling site Kabeltonne... | reverse complement strand
TGTGCGTGCTTCAGAGCGCTCGCGCAACGCAGAAGAGGGACTTCCGATGGAGGAGGTCGTTTCCCCGTCGGCAACGGTTTCGTCGTCGTCGTCGTCTGCGACGAAAACAACGACGACGACGAAAGACGACGACGACGTGAACGCACTAAAGAATGCGTGCCTCGTGTTCTTCGTGAACTCTCGCTCGGCGTCGCGCGCATCTCTCACTTTATGCGACCGAATCAAACGCAGATATCAAACGCACAATGATTGCGAAGTGATTATTCTCGACGACTATTGAGGCAACCAAGAGGCGTTGAGAGAACGCGTGCGGTACGAAGCGTACCGCAGACACAAGAACAACGCAGCAGTAAGAGCGCGAGCGGTGGCGTGCGGAGGGGACGGGACGGTGTCGTGGACGTTTTCTTTGTTGAAAACCGCGTGCGAAGAAGAGGAAAGAGAGTTTGGTGTATCGGCGGGATATTGCGTTCCGGTCGGGCAACTGCCGATGGGGACCGGGAACGAGTTCGCGAGAGTGTTCGGATGGAACGAATCGAAAGACCGGTGGGAGAACGATTTCGACGCGTTTTGCGAAGAAATGAAACGAGGGGAGATTGCGACGGCGGATTTGTGGAAGTTTGTCAGCGAGAGCGTGGTTGATTTGCCGAAAAGCGGGGAGAGCGAGAACAACGGAAAGACGAAGAAGACGAAGATGTTGAAGGAGTATTTTTCATCTTCTTCTTCGAAATCTTCGCTGTTGCGACAAAGAAGTGCCGCTCCTACTACTACTAGAGGAGAAGAACAAAAAGAAAAAGAAGAAGAAAAAAGACGACGACGACGACGAAACTGGTCGTTTTCGGGACATTTGCGTTCACCTTCTGAACTCGAGGAGACTTTGGTTGAATCCATACGAGATCACGACTCGACGCAGACGACGCCGCATCCGAGTTTGCCCGCTTCGCTGTTCGCGGATCCACCGTTGAGTCCCCCCGGGGCGACGACGCAGATGGATCTGGTACAGAAAAGACGAGAATTCGTACCGCCAAAGTTAATCGTCGAAGAAACGATCAAAGCGACAACAACAAAAACGACGACGACGACGATAAATCCTTTCGTATCTTTACCTCCAGGAGAACACGTTCGAAATGACTCAATCGCGTCGTCGACGTCGTACATGTCCGCGATTGAAGGTGTCGTCGACGAAGAGAAGATAGAGTACGACGGCGCTAAAGATATCGAAGCCGGGGGCGCTAAAACGTCTCCGCCTCTGGTGAAAGTAGAAAAATTCGAAAAGCTCTCCGCCTGTTTCTTCTCGGTAGGTTTCGACGCCGGCATCGCTTTACAGTTCCATCAATTTCGAGAGAAAACGGAAAAGTGTTGCGTCGTTCCAAAAACAGTCTCCGCCAACGTCGCGGGATACGGCGTCCTCGGCGCGTTAGAGTGGCTTGCTAAACGCCGTTACCTTACACCGAAAACCATCCTCCTTTACGTGGACAACAAACAAATACCGATCCCGGAGCGCGCGAACACCATCCAAATCTTCAACATCCACTCCTCCACGACCGGCGTAGATTTTTTCGGCTCTGGCGAAAAATCCAAACCGCACGAGCACTTGCAAGACTTCCAACCGCCGTCTGTCCAAGACGGCTTAGTCGAAGTCGTCGCCACGTACGGCGTCGGCCACCTCTCCGCCATTCGCTTTCGAATGACGCACTCCCACCGCTTGGCGCAAGGCAAGAAAGTAGAAATCGTCTTGAAGCGACCGTTGCCGGTTCAAGTGGACGGCGAGCCGTGGTTAAACCCACCGGGGAGGTTAAAGTTCACCTTCTCTCGCTCTTGGCCGGTGGTTTTAGGTTTAGGCGAATTGCGAAACGTGTGCCCTTCTCCTCCGCCTCCTCCTCCTCCTTCTAAAAGCGCGTCTCCTTCTTCTTCTTCGCCGTCGTCGAAACACCGCGGAAACCATCTCGACGACGAAAAGAAGAGCAAAACCGCCGCCGCTAAAAGAGTCATCGCACCACCACCCTTCGGAGACGAGATGGTTTGATTTAGCAGAGAGAGAAAAGAGAGAGAAAAGAAACGTACACAAAAAGTTTCGCGCGCCGCCCGCGCGGGGTTGTACAGCGGAAACATCTCAATTTTGTGAGAGAGACATCACTTAAAAATCACGCCGTAAAAACACAAAACGTGCTCGTTACAATGCGCTTCTCAACCCGTACCAAAAGACGAATTTCACTTTGATGAGTTCGTTCGCGTCTTTGCGCGTCTGTCGGTCTCGCACTTCGCGTGCCTCGTCGTCTGAGTCCTCCTCCTTCTCGTCGAAGAATACAAAGAAGAAGAATACGATGAGAATTTCCCCGACGGGGAAGGAAAGATACCAAAATCGAGAATTGAAAGAAGACGAAGACATCGACGGGCAATTCGCACTCGTTCGATTCAAACGGTGGCTGAAATCCTTACACATCGAAACGATGTCAACGTCTGAATTCGTATTCACGCATAAAATGGGGATCGGCGGGATCGTTTTGGAGGATAAAGAGGAGCGAGACGTGATTTTTCGGATACCGTTAGGGGAGAGGAGGAGGACTTCTGAAATCGGCGCAACAGTCGCCGGGAGGAATTCGACGGAAACGACGTTACCGACGGCGATGCGATGGGACGTGTTTTTACGCGCCGATTGCGAACAGCTCGGGTTTAGCTCGAAAGTGAAGGAGATTTTCGTGAAAGAACAGTTCGCGAGTAAACTGAGAGGCGTTTTGATCGAAGACGATGACGAAGAATCGGATTTTGACGACGACGAGGACGGGGCGAACGCGTCGTCGTCGTTTCCGTTGGATTCGACGAGGACGAGCATGTTGGCGATGGCGCTGATGTATCAGGATCTGAAAGCGAGGAGTACTCGAAGAGCGGAAGAGTTAAGAGGAGAAAACGGAGATGAGAAGGAAGAAAGCTCGAGGGATGATTATTCGCCGCATTGGCAGGCGTACGTGGATTTGTTGCCGACGAACGTGGATTCGCTTTTGTTGTGGTCGATGGAGGAGTTGGCGTTTTTGCAAAACAGTCGCATCGGAGAGAGAGCGAAACGGAGGAAGAAATTGGTCGCAGAGGAGTTTCAAGTTTTATTTTCCAACGCGAGTTTACGAGAAGAGTTTGAGCGGTTGATGATGCCGCAGACAAAACAGACGCAGACGCAGACGCGACAACGAAAACGACTGACGCCGTTTCGATTCGAGACGTTGCGAGAATGGTTCGAATGGGCGTACGCCACGGTATTAGCGCGCGCGTTTACGCTTCCGGAAATCGAAAACGGCGCTTTGCTCCTCTGTCCGGGCTTGGATATATTCAATTCCGCGAGAGACGCGGCGAAATGCGAGGTGCGACTTTCTCCTCACGACGACATCTCTTTGCACGCGACGGTGGGCGGATATCGCGCCGGAACGCAAGCCTTTCACGATTACGCCGATAAAAGTAGTGGCGGCGCACTTCTCGAGTTTGGTTTTATCTACGACGACGACGAGCGGTTGAATTTCCCGCTTTTTATGGACGACGACGACGAAAAAGAAAAAGCAAAAGAGTCGACGACGTTCATTTACGAAGGCGCGACGGAAATCGAAATCTCCGCCACCGCCGTGTTGCGCGACTTCTTGGCGCACCCGCGCGTTCTCGAAAAATGCAAACAGCTCGACGTCCTCGCCCCGTCCTCGACGACCGAAAGACCCGTCCTCCGCAAATTCCTCCTCTCCAACGTCACCGAAACGCCGTGGGACTCCTCCGCGGAAACAAAAATCCTCCATCCTTCCTTCCAATGCGTCTCGAAAGATTTACTCGACATCGTCCAAACGATCGAACGAGAATGTATAACGACGACAAAAACCCCAACGACGACCACCACCGCGTCATCTTTGTTGCGACGAATATACAAACGCGAATTCGCTCGATACTCGGCGACGTCCATCGCGGAAGATTTGACCGCGTTACGGCGAATACATACCCTCCTCGACGGGACCGAAAACGCCGCGGAGGAACGTCATGTCGACAAAAACCGAAAACAACGCCGCCAAAAAAGAGTCGTCATCGCTTTGAAACTTCGTCTGAGCGAAAAAATCTTGCTCCGAGCGTGCTTGAACGACGCCGCGTTCGCCGAGGAGGAGATGGACTGAAACGCAATCGGTGTACAATCATCACATTTAAGGGGAATAGTTATTCTTCTGTGCTCACTTTTATTACAGCATACTTCGCTAAAGTACTCTATCTCTGCGTTCTAAACGTTATCTACCTTGTTCCTCTTTCATAACCTCCTCCAGTTCCTCTTTCGCAATTGGAAGCAGCAGCCCATCATCCTCTTCGGCATTTTTATCCAAAACATTCAAAGAAGAAGTCGTCGCCGGAGGAAAATACGACAGGAAAACCATCGCAGACAAGGAAACGAAAACGAAAAGCACGAGTCCTTTCCCGTTGACGACGATACTTTTAGTATTCGTGTTATTCGGGGGTCGTTGTTCGTCCTCCTCGTGTTTCATCATCCAAGACGTCGTTTGGTGAGCGCATTCTGAAGACATTCGTCAGAGCAAAACAACAAAGAAAGGGAAACGAAGTGAGAGAGAGAGACAGACTGAGGAGTGAGAGATACGCACCACGCAGAGTCTCTATTTTAGGGTTTTGGAGTAAGCATTTGAGTTAAAAATTTAGGGTGTAAGTGCTTGACCTTACTCCCCTCTTTTTTGGCGTGTTGGTTTCTTTCCCGCCAAAATTTGACGCTTTCGACGCACACATTTAGCGGAGTAATCTCTCGTCGCATCCTTTTACCGCTCGAGATGACGATTCAGACGAGCAAACGGCACAAACAACAACAACTTAAACAACAAAGGAGTCAAACAAACACGAATAATTCATCCTCCGTGGCTTTAACGACGACGACGTTAAAAAATCGAAGATACAATCTCCGCTCGATTGGAAAAGAGATCAATAACAACAACAACTCTTCGAGAGATGGGTCGGACCTTTCCGAACGAGATTACGCGTTTAATAATCGAAGGGGCAGCGGAAGTGGTGGCGGCGAAGAACGCGGTGGTTCTGCTAATGCGGAAGATAACGGGAACAGCGACAAAGCTTTAACCCCATCGTCTGCTGTGATTCGGAAGACGTTTGATTTCGAGGATTGCGATGTGGCGTTCGACGATGAAGACGACGTTTTGTTGTTTACCACCCCGTCGACGGAGAAGAAGAGGAAGACATTAAAGTCATCGAGGACGAAGAAGGGAACGAAGAGAGGGAGGACGAAAGCGTCGACGTCTTCCCCTGATAAATCGACAAGGAAGCAGAAGCAGATGAAGAACAACAACAACAAGAAGAAGAAAGACGCGAGCGGGAGCGGGTACGCGACGCCAATCGCGACGTATTTTACGAGCGACGAAGGGTCGCGGCACGCCGCGACGACGACGACGACGACGATATCGACGCCGGAGGAAGGCGACGATACGACTGCGCGAATACGCTGCGGTAAAAACATGAACGCGAGTTTCGACGCGAAGGCGAAAACGCCTTTGGAAAATGGAGAAGAGGTTGGCGACGACGGCGGTCGGAGGAGTAGTCCGGTGAGCATGCGGAAGTGGATGAGGGAAGCGTTGTTGAACGCGCCGGTTAAAGTTGGGCAGAAGATGAAGTTTGATTTAGATGAGACACCTCCGAATGATACGAATTATTATTATAAGACGAATAACAACAGGTCGTCCTTCGCGTCGCCGAAGAAGGTCGTCAATAGCATAAACAACAATAACGACAATAATAATAACAACAACAACAACAACATCAACAATAACGCGAGTAACAATAGTAACGCGGTGACGCCGACGGTCGCCAACGGTGGAGGCATGACGACGCCGAGGTTTAAAAACGTGACGCCGAGAGATATCTTCTCTTCGTTGCGCACGACGCCGATTTGAAGTCTGTCTGTGTGAGAGAGAGAGAGAAAGAGAGATTGTACTAATACTACTTTAATAAAAATACATTGAGAAGAGACAAACCAGAGCGGGAATTGTATACCGGCTCGTTGTGATTTTATATACTATGTATATACGTGTGTGAATTGGGTGGATTATTATATATACTCGTGATAATAATAATGATCAACGCGTGTTTGTCATGACATCTACTTGGTTTAAACTCTCTCTTTTTCTCTCTCTCTCTCGCATGACTTCTATTTTAATCTCCGTTCGTATTTCTTAAATTAGTAAAAACGTTTCTTATTTTCTAACATCAAACAAAAAGTGTTTCGCGTGTATCGTAAATTGACTCAAGCGGCGGCATCGTTTCCCGGCACGAGATGCGGCTCGACGATTTGGCGAGCGAATTCAGGAAGCACGAAAGCTGCCGAGTGAATAGCCGAGTTGTAATATTTCAGCGGCTTCAGCGTTGATCCTTCTTTCGTTTTCGGCGCTTCTCGACTGGGCCGTTCGAACGCGACCGTCTTCCCATCTACCTCGGGCTTCGAAGCTAACACGAACCCGATTTGTCCGCTCGGATACGTCGGTATCGTGCAATACGCGTAGCTCACGCTGCCTCCGACGAACACCTTCTTACACATCTCCAACGTATCCCCAATCAACTCTCCGTGCAACCACAAACACTCGCCTTGCGTGCACACCACTCCTCCAGGTTTCAACGCTTTAAACACGCTTCTAAAAAACCTCTCCTCAAACAACACGCTCGCCGGCCCAATCGGATCGGAACTGTCCACGATGACGCAATCGAACGTCCCTTCCTCGCACGACTCCACAAACTTCACCCCGTCGCAAATCATCACCGTCGCCCGTTCGTCCTCAAACCCTCGCGCCATGTACGGCATAAACTTCTTGCTCACTTCCGGAACCATCCCGTCAATCTCCGCCATCTCCACCCGCTCCACGCACCGGTGCCTCGTCACCTCTCTCAGCGCGCCGCCGTCGCCGCCGCCAATAATCAACACCCGTTTCGGTTCCCGCGACATCGCGCACAAAGGTAAGTGCGCAATCATCTCCTGATACGCGAACTCGTCTCGTTCCGTCGCTTGTATGCACCCGTCCAATACGAGTAAGTTCCCGTACGTGGACGTTTTGAACACTTGCACGTGTTGAAACTCACTTTGTTGGTCGTACAGTTTTTCTTGAATCTCGAGCGAGTTCGCTTGTCCGGGCCACATTTCCGGGGAGATTTCCGAGAACCATCCGTCTTTGAGAGTGTTGTTCCCTTTTGAGACGTAGTACATCGATTGAGAGAGGACGCATTATAATAGGGTCAGTACACGGAGAAAGAAGGTAAGGGAACCCGGTGGCGGCTCCCCGAAAGAGAACAAAGTGTGTTTACAACGTGGTTTCGTACCGGTGTGCGTGACGACGGCGGACTCGGTCATATTTTGATTGGAACCAACGAAACCTTCGAAAAAGATATTATGTCGTCTCCGCGTTGTCGCGAGAGGAGCGGTGAGAGTAGAACGAATGAATGCTCCGCGCGTCGATGCGCGCATGCACAGTGAAGCGAAAATGGAATAAAAAGGGGCAGTCAGGGAAAAATCCGCACAACACTAAACAAGCGTATCTTATCCGTTTTAGTGTCCGTTTTTTCTCTCACTCTTTCACTCGAATCGCTTTTGCCGAGCGTTTCGCGAGAGATGGCCTCCGTGTGCTCCTCCTGTGCTTCTCGCGGAGGTCGCGGTGCGCTGTCTTTATCGCTTCTTTTGATGATGATGGTGATGGTGATGATGACGATGCAAAACCAGTCGCCGGTAATTCTGAACGTTGTCTTTGAGGACGGAGGAGAGAGCGCCGCAGATGTGAAGCAGCAGAGCAGCACTCGGAAAAGGAAAAGAGCCGTCGATGATGCCAACATTTTACCGATGCCAGAATCAAACGATCCACTCGCATCGAAGCGAGGGGAAGGCGCGGTGAAACTCAAAAACGACAACAACGATATACGGAACACATCTGAAAAGCACTGGATGGAGGAGATTTTTCGAGCGCGAGACCGCGCGGGATTGGTTGGACCGAAAGCGTGTAAAGACGTGCACTTTGGGACGATCGAGAGAGGGAAAACGAGAGGGAACCATCGACATCGAGGGAAAGCGGAGACATTCGCGGTGTTTGGGAACGCGAACGGGATCGTTCGGGTCGAGCGGGAAACGGGCGGGGGGTATACCGATTATAGTTTTTCGAGAGGCGAGCGGGTGCTCGTGTCGAGTCCGCGGGGATTAGGCCACGCGGTGACAAACTCGGACGAAAAGGACGGCGTCATGGTGATAGTGGCGTGTAGCGACGAAGCGCACGACGACGACGGGGATGGGATGAACGATTACCAAATATGGGACGATCTTTGATGCGACGATAAAGAATATAGCGTAGTTGTACTTTTACGTGTAGCGTATAGATAGATAGAAAGAATGTGTTTTTCATGTTATCCGCCGAACAAGCCGCCAAAGTAGGACCCTCCGCCGGAGGTGTCCGCGGCGGCTTTCGGTCGCTCCACCGCGCCCGCTCCCCAAACCGAGGCGGCAATACCGTATTTTTCCACGTACCCTTGGAATCCGTCGTGCGCGTCCGCTAACGCGGTAATTTTATCGCCATCGCTCGCGGCTGATAGTTTCTTTTGCAACTCGCTCTTTCTCACCGATCTCCCCGAACGCATGTCCATGGTTTCCCTCTCCGCGGTAGCCTCGGAGCGTTTCATGATGTCCATCAATCTCACCGAGTCGCGACTAGAGCTCGTTTCCACCTCGGCGATCGCTCGGTCCACCGATCGCATGGCGTCTTCGAACGACACCATCGCTCTTTGCACGTCCATGCTCTCCGCTCCAGCTAAGGTTAATTTCGATCGAATTCCAGTCGCCCACGCTTTGACGTCATTTACGTTCCTCATGATGTTCGACACCGCTTGCGCGATTTTGTGTTTATCGTCCGCCATGATTTCTTTCATAGCTTCGATCGTTTCCTTCGCGCCGACCAATTTCGATTGGTAAATCTCCAATCGCGCTTCTCTCTCCTCCAACTCCTCGACGTAATCCTCGAACGTTTTCACCACGTCTCTCAAACGCGCGTTTTGATCGATCAAATCTTGACTTTTCAACGTCAAGTCGTGCATTTTCTCCTTCATCTCCTCGTGATGGTTCGTCAACTTCACCGCGGCTTCTTTCGCCTCGTCTCTCGCTTGCTCCAACTCTTCCGTCATGAACTTTCGTTGCTTTTCGAATTTGATCTTAAATTGCTCTCTTTCGTCGTCCAACTGTCGGTTGACTTCCGCGTACGTCTCGTCGATCTTCTCCTCGGCTCGTTTCCTCTCCCGTTCTCTCAACTCGTTCACCACCTCTTGTTGCTCCGCGTGCTTCAACTCCATCTCTTTCAAAGTATTCGTCAAAAACTTAATCCCTTCCCCTTTGGCGTCTTGTCTCAACCGTTCCGCGGTATCTCTCTCCCTCTTCAACCTCACGCAAGTCTCCAACAACTCCGCGTTCTCCTCGGCTTTTTCTCTCACCTCGATCGCTTGCTCCAAAAACTTCTTCTCGTACTCGCTCTTCACTTGATTCACGCCTTCTCTCACGTGAAACTCCACGGTCTCGTCCACTCTCGCTTTCAACCTCGCCAACTCGTCCTCGTGATCTTCCTTCATCTTCTCTCTCTCTGGCACCGAAAAGTGCGCGTCTAAAATCGCCTCGTGCACTTGCTTGACCTGTTGCTCGCGAAACTCGTTCATCTCCCGCTCCACGCGTCTCTCGTACTCGTCCATTTTTTGCGTGTATTCCACTCGTAAATTCTTCTCGATGTCTCGCTTCGCGTTTCTAATCGCCGTATCTTTCGCGCCGTCGATATCCGACGCTTTTTCAAACAGCTTCGCGTACGCCTCCTCGGCGTCTCGATGATGCCGCGTGACTTCGTCCTTCTCTCGCGTGAGCAACACGACGGCTTGTTCCAGATTTCCGATTCTCTCTCTCGCTTTTTCCAACTCAATCGATGTCGTCGCCGAGGAGTGTTTGGCCGCGTTGCCCTCGGAAATTTGTAAGTGCGCATCCCGTAACTCTTTTTCCAAGTGTTGGATTCGTTTCGTGTATTCCGCCGCGATGGTCGCCGCGGTCGCGTACGGCATGGATTCGATCGAGGAGGATACTTTTCCATTGGAATTGGTCGAATTCGTCGACGTCTCGAGCAGTCGTTGCAAACGAACGGAAGATGCTTCCATGATTATATATATTCTCACAAACACACTACTAAATTTTTCGATCGATCAGTTTTCAATCGATCGATGTCCTCGGTCGGTCTCGCTCTTTTCCTTCTTCTTCTTCTTCTTCTTCTCCGCGCGTCGTTTTGTGTGACTAATCTTTTCCCGGAGGGAATGCGGGAAATGGCCATTAGGTTTTAACACCCTAAATATCACCTCACAAAGAAACCCCCAAAATGTACTCGTCTGAAAGCGCGATAATACACGCGCGCGCTTTAAAGAGAGAGTCAGAGAAAGATGGACGCCCTAAAAACGAAGTCCTCTGCCTTCTCCGCGTCGTCGTCCGGTGGTGGAAATAATAATAATAATAACGGTGGGAGTAAAATAGGTCTCGTCCACGGCTTAAAACTGGTCTTCGATGCGGTCTCGACGCATTCCGCCGACG
>Ga0115556_1003227_pt1 | contig 10603 bp, 9 predicted proteins | sample COGITO_mtgs_1104_5_FD_87282 | JGI IMG/M metagenome (GOLD analysis project Ga0115556, IMG submission 87282) | Pelagic marine microbial communities from North Sea - COGITO_mtgs_110414 | ecosystem: Environmental > Aquatic > Marine > Epipelagic | place: Germany:Helgoland, sampling site Kabeltonne... | reverse complement strand
CACCCTTCGCATGACATCAATCGGAATATCCAAAAACGAGTGGAAAGGACAAATCCCAGCATTCGATGACAATACATCCACTTTGCCAAACTCCGCGACTGCGGCATCAACAATTTTCTGTCCGGTATCGGGGTCAGCAACATTACCCTCAACTGCAATCGCACGGCGCCCTGACGCTTCAATGTCGGCCAAAACGGCCTCAATTCCCTCCGTTTGACCAAGTTCGGCATCATTTTCGCTGAAATAATTGATGACCACATCAGCGCCTGCCTGCGCCATGGCGCGAGATATACCCGCGCCTATTCCGCGGGATCCCCCGGTTACGATCACACATTTGTCTTTAAGAAGCATCACGCAGGTCCTTTTTTGATAGTGCTAGAACAATCTTGTAACCCGTCATATCCGTGAGACAGACCGTGTTGTCTTACTAAGCGAGAGTTTTCGGTTCATCTTATTCCTTGAGGGGTTGAGAGACGAAAACGAATACATGGCCAAATGGATCGAAAGAATCTGGGTCATCGGATCGGAGTGAAGCCAGGCAGCGCAAGACTCACCCCAAGCCCTGGATCATCGCTGAGCGTGATCTCGCCGTTGAGAGGTATGGCTGCACCATCAAATAGGGGTGTTTCCTCATGCTCCTCATAAGCCGGAACCGGGAAGTATTCGACCATGCCGATGGTATTGTCACTTGCCGCCAGATGCAGTGTGGGGAGACCGTAGGCATGTGGGTATACGGAGAGTCCGGCTGCTTGCGCGAGCGTGCACACGTGCTGGGCCTCGCTGAACCCGCCAACCCGGCCGATATCGAATTGGATGATATCGAGGGCTTCGGCCTCAATCAACTGAGCGAATCCATAACGAGTGGTCTCGTGTTCGCCGGCAGCGATCGGTACCGGTGATGCCCGCCTTAACGCGGCGTAGTCTCTGATCTGATCGGGCATCAGCGGCTCCTCCACCCACTTCAGGTTGAACGGACCGAGCGCGTGGCACATCTGCAGCGCGTACTCGAGGTCCCAACCCATGTAGGCATCTGCCATGATGTCGATATCGTCACCGACGGTTGAGCGAAGAAGCTCGACTATCTCGATGTTGCGGTTCATGCCCTCCCGTCCGTCTACCGGACCGTGGAGAAACCGCATTTTCATGGCCTTAAATCCCCGGCTAACGTAGCCGGCTGCTTCGCGGGTGAACTCGTCCTCGTTAGTGAAGTGAAGCCCACTTGCATAAATAGGGATCGAACCCCGGGTCCTGCCACCGAGGAGCTGATGCACCGGTTGGCCCAAATGTTTGCCGGCGAGATCCCACAGAGCAATATCGATGCCGCTGATCGCGTGCAACGCAGGACCCTTTCGCCCGTAGGGCATGGTGCTTCGATACATCTGGTCCCAGAGCATATTGCGGTTGAGCGGGTCGCTTCCGATCAAGAACCTGTTGAGATGCTGATCGATGATGGAGCTGCTGGTGCGGCAGTAATCCTCGCACCAACCCGTACCCACCAGACCGTCTTCGGTCTCGATCTCGACCACACACATAGAGTCGTTTGGGAACCAGCTCGACAGCGGATGTCGATACTCGGGGTATCTCGCCATGGGGGTGACCAGCTTGAGCTCATCTTGCCTAGCGGCGAAGTCGCCCCAAAACGACGTGTCAACGGGGGTCACCTTCACTCTTGCGATCTTCATTGTATTCTCCTCAAGGTCGTTGAATTGTCAAAGGGCTTTGTCTTTTGAAACAATCGTTTCCGGCAATAACGCAGCGTCATCCGTAAGAAAGCTAAGGCGCAACGTCTGACCGGACCGCAGTACAGGCGTGTTACCAGAGCGAAACTCCTTGAATACCAAGTCTTGCTGGCCGTTGCACTTAATCGTGTAACGATGCACGTCACCGAAGAAGACTACCTCGGTAACCGTCGCATCAAATGACACATGTCCATTTCCCAGGGCAGCGTGTTCGGGCAGTCGAACAATTTTTTCCGGCCGCACCGAAAGCAGGGCATGACGGCGACCCGATTCGGGTGGTCGTGGATAGATGGTGTCAAGTCCATCAATCACCCATCCTCCTGCAGACTTCTCAAGCGGATTGGTGAGTGTCAGGAGATTCGTTTCGCCTATGAACTCCGCGGCAAAGCGCGATTTCGGATGATCATAGATCTGTTGAGGATGGCCGATCTGAACGATTTGGCCTTGGTCCATAATTGCGATTCGATCGGATAATGTTAGAGCCTCACCCTGATCGTGCGTTACATATATAACGGTGCAGCCAATCTGCTGCTGATAGTGTTTGATCTCGAGTTGCATGCGTTCCCTCAACTTGAGGTCCAACGCGCCCAAGGGTTCATCCATCAGGAGCACTTTTGGCTCGAAGACGATGGCACGTGCGAAGGCGACGCGCTGGCGTTGGCCGCCAGAAAGCTGGTTCGGCATGCGCTCCAAAAACCCGCCAAGGCCAACGAGGTCAAGGGCGGCGGCAACCCGTTCCTGCGTGACCTGACTGTCAGCACCGCGCATCTTCAAAGGAAAGCCGACATTCTGCTCCACATTCATGTGCGGGAACAAAGAGTAGCTTTGAAACACCATTCCGATGTTCCGCTTTTCAATGGGTGTCGCGGTCACGGGAACGCCTGCTATGGATATCTCGCCCGCGCTCGGGTTCAGGAAGCCCGCCAACATGTTCAGGGCAGTCGTCTTGCCGGAACCGCTTGGCCCAAGAAGCGTAAGGAACTCGCCGGCCCCAACGCTGAGTGTGAAATTCCCGAGCACCTCCACGTCACCGAAAGATTTACAGACCCCGCTGAATTCAACGACTGCGCCCCTGGACTCTTGAAGTTGTTTCATGGTTGCAAATCCTTAACAAGAGCATCCGCTGGCATTCTGGCAATCTTGATACGTTCTGACTTCAGCATTGTGTCCTACTTCTGTTTTAAGCGTTGTGTCGCCCGCGTTTGGAGCAGAGTGCCGAGACCAATTCCGATCGTGGTTAGGGCAATCAGAATGGACGCGACGGCCGCGACGGTGGGATCGATCTCAAATCTGAGATCCTGCCAGATGCGCACGGGTAGAGTTTGCTGACCGCTCATAACGAACAAGGCGACAATCAGCTCGTCAAAGGAGATGAAAAAACTGAAGATTGCCGAGGCGAAGACCGCCGGTCTGATTGCAGGAAAGGTGACATACCAGAATGTACGTATTGGCCCGGCACCATGGATACGCGCCGCGCGTTCCAACGTTGTGTCAAAATGCTCGAGAGTCGCGGAGACGATCAGCACCGAAAATGGCATCGCCAGAATGCTGTGCGCGAGAATCAAGCCGAAATTGCTCCCGATGAGATCAAGCTGCGCAAAGAGAAGGAAGAGAGCAAGAGCCACAATGATAGCGGGAACGACGATCGGCGAGATCATCAGGGCATAGACGATGCCCTTCCCGAAGAATCGCGTCCGAGTTAGGCCAAGTGCAGCCAAGGTGCCGAGAGTTGTGGCGATAAGAGAGGCAGGGACTCCGATTATGAAACTCAAGATGGTCGCGTCCAGAAAGTCGGAGTCCTCGAAGTAGTTACGGTACCAACGCAAGGATAGAGATTCCGGTGGAAATTGAAGAAAGCGAGAATCGACGAACGAGATCGGTATGACGATCAACAGCGGTGTAAGCAGGTATAACGCCACGAACGCGAAGTATATGGAAAGCAGAATGCGGGACATGGGTCAGACCGGCTCCTTCGAACGTCTCTTAGGAGCCCCTGGCGTCGCCGCATCGAGAATGAAACGTAGCATCAGCACTATCAAGACCGTAGATACTAAAAGAATTAGTCCGATAGCCGAAGCAAAACCCCAGTTTAGCAATTCTTCGATCTGAAAAACGATGAGGTTGCCGATCATTAAGTCCTTTCGTCCGCCAACCAGCGCAGGGGTGATGAAGAACCCCATGGAAAGGATGAAGATGATGATGGACCCGTTGCGCGCGCCAGACAGACTTAAGGGGAAGTACACGAAAAGGAAGGCGCGAAATGGGCTCGCCCCCAGGACGCGGGCTGCCTTGATCAGGCCGTTGTCGATCTCGACCATGACAGAATAACTGGTAAGAATCATGATTGGCAGCATGATCTGCACCATCGCGACATAGACCGCACCGGTCGTATAGAGCATGGGAATCGGCTCTGTTGTCACGCCGAGCGCGATCAGCAGTGAATTGATGAGGCCTTCGCGCCCAAGAACGGCCATCCAGGAATAACTACGGACCAGGATGCTGACCCAAAGCGGTAGGAGGATAAGGAAAATCAGGAAGGGCCGGATTCGCGAGCGGACGGTCGCCAGAAAATAGGCCGCGGGATAGCCAATAATGAAACAGAGGAGCGTCACGATGGCGGTTAGCTTGACCGTATTGAATAAGACACGAGGGTAGACCGGTCGAGAAAAGAACTTCTCGAAATGAGCCGTGGTGAAGTTGGGATCAAAAACACTCATCTTCATCAATTGGATAAGGGGATAAGCAAAGAAAATCAGCAGTAGCACTACCGCCGGCACCAACAAAACGAATGACTGGTCCGCTGTGAGCCGCTTGACGAACGCTAAAAGAGCGTGCCCGCGTATGCGAAGGTTTCCCTTCAAAAAGTTTTGTCTTTCGCCCAACACGGAACTTCTCTCCACAATGCAAACGGATTTAATATCGGGGTGCCCCGGTGAGGTACACACGTTAGGCCGCTAAGCTCACACGCTATTTACTGCCGCTAAAGTTCAACCATAACGGCTCTAGAGCGCCGATGCCCTTACATCCTTGGGTGTAAGGGCATCGGAGGTACTGCGAAACTATTCCAGCAACCACTCAATCCAACGTTCTTCCAGATTTTCCCGGTTTTGTCCCCAGAATGCCCAATCGGTCAAAAAGGACTTGGCCGCATTGTCGGGGTTTGTTGGCATGTTGGCGGCAACCTGAGGATCAAGATTTTCCATCAAACCGGCCACGAATCCGGGATAGGGAATGTCGTTGGCCCAATTGGCCACCCATTCAGGGTTGGCCCATGCGCTTAAATAGGTTTCCGCCGCATTCTTGTTATCGCAGCCGACCGGGATGCCGTAGTAACTGGAGTCGGTGTTCGAGTCCTGCCAAACCATGACCGCATCGACGCCTTCGTCCTGCATCACCTTGATACGACCGTTCCAAGCCACGCCCATGTAAGCTTCACCTTCTGCGATCAATTGAATGGGCTCTGCGCCCGCACTCCAAAACTTCACCACATGCGGTTTGATCTCGTCGAGCTTTGCAAAGGCCCGGTCCACACCCTCGTCGGTGCCGAGTACGTTATAGATGTTCTCTTTGGCGACACCATCCGCCAAGAGCGCAAACTCGAGATTGGCCACAGGGGTATCGTGAAGGGTTCGCGGCCCAGGAAAGGCTTCCACGTTCCAGAGATCGGCCATGTTCTGCGGGCCCCCGTTTGGGAAGTGGTCCGCGCGATAGACCAGAATCTCGGAGAAGGTGACGAATAGGAAGCCTGTTTTCTGTTTGGCAAAATCCGGCATGACGTTGTCTGGATCGGCGACGCTATAGTCGATCTCCTGTAACAAGCCGTCGCGAGTTGCGATCAGAAATTCGGAACCACTGAGTTCGATGACATCGAAGTCACATCGCCCTGAGGCGACCATGGCCTTAAGCTTGGCCACGCTGGGATCCGTTTCCAACTTGACCTCGAGACCCGTCCGTTCACCGAGAGGCGTCAGAAAATTCTTGGTGATGAGATCCCACGTAACGCCGCCGTAGCCGGCGACGCGGATCGGGTCAGCAGCGTTCGCGACTGTCGCGAACGCCCCCAATACAGTACTGGCGAATAGTCCAGCAACAGCTGATGTCAGTGTGCGTCGGTTTAGTTCAAACATGTTCCAATCTCCCTGTTACAAGCTCATCCATGAAACTAACGCTGATGAAAGCACCTTCGAAGCAGCCCATTTACTGCCCTTCTTAACGCGCTACCTTCGGCCCGTTTCACTGGGTTTTTCCTATGTTAACCTTAACATGATTATGCTGTCGTATCCTGTGAGTCAAGTGTTAAGCTTAACATATTGTCGTATCCTGAGGATCAATCGCATTTTTTGTTTTACAGTCAGAACGAACCATCTGGTCGACTGCGACGATCACTGTCGTCTCTGTTTGGGTGCGCGTATTCATGGCCGACGAGGCGAATGCGAGTTTCTTCAAACTTCAGGGCAACCCGGAAGAAGTGGCCTATGCCGCACTTTTTCTGGCGTCCGACGAAGCATCATTCGCTACCGGTGCCAGCTTGGTTGTGGATGGCGGTGCGACGGTTTGAGGTTTAACCTTCCATCCGCCAAATCAGCGGTAGCAAAAAACGGATATCCGGTTCTTTCGTCAATCCCGACCTTCATGATTGGCGTGATGTATCCCATCGCAACGAAATGCGAGTGGTCGAGAACAATCTTCAGCGCCGGCACCATCGCGACCAGATCGCGGGTGGTGTTTGGCGAGATCAGAATGCTGCCGGTGTGGGGTTCGATCAGCACCTCAACACCGGCGGCCTACCCTGCTTCGACCACCGGCGTCAAAGTTTCGACAGAGGTGCTCAAGGCGTGCGACCGGCTTTGCCCGGAGTTGAACATGCCGGGCAGGATAAAAACCGAAGGCGCGCTCGCGGATTTGGCAAAGGCGCCGGCGGCTATCAGGTCGGTCAGGTTTTGCGGGTTCGATGGCCCGGCCAGGTTGCGATCCTGCAGGTCATCTCCGAAAAGGTGAAAGAGGTTGGCCACGGGCAGTGGCAAGCCGGTGGCAATCTCGGCGCCATAGGTTTCAGGCTCGTTTAACACCCGCGCCTTGCCGAGGGCAGGTTCAAAGAAATAGCCCAAGTCGATACGCTGAGTTTCATGCCGTCACCTCCGAGTCAATATGTCGCCCTCCCGCCGGACAGATCAAACACACCGCCGGTGGTGAAACTGTTCTCGGACGAGGCTAGCCAGGCAATCATCGCCGCGGCCTCGTTCAGCTCCAGGAACCTTCCGCGCGGGATTTTCGACAGCATATAGTCGATATGTTCCTGGCTCATCTGGTCAAAAATGCGCGTGCGGGCCGCGGCGGGCGTGACGCAGTTCACGGCAATGTCGCAATCGGCCATTTCCTTGCCCAGTGATTTAGTCAGCCCGATCACACCTGCTTTGGACGAGGAATAGGCCGACGCATTCGGGTTGCCTTCCTTGCCTGCGACCGAGGCGATGTTGACGATCCGCCCATAATTTTGCTCCCTCATGTCGGCTGCGACCACCTTGTTGACGTGGAAGGCGCCAAGAAGATTCACGGCAACGATCTGGTGGAACTCCTCGACAGGATAATCGGCGACAGGTGCGTTCGATCCGGCGATCCCGGCCGAGTTCACAGCGATATCGACCCGACCGAAAGCATCTTTGGTTTTTCGATAAGCTGCTTCGACGCTTGACCAGTTGGCAATATCAGCCTTGACCGAAAGAGATCCGTCACCAAGTTCTTTTGCTGTCTTGCTGGCCAGCTCAAAGTCTGTATCCCATATGGCGACACGCGCACCGCCTTTGTTCAATTCTTCGGCGACGGCGTGACCGATACCCTGTGCACCGCCGGTTACAATGGCCGTTCTTCCGTCAAAATCGTATTTGTTCATCTGCTTCTCCTCACAATTATTATTTTTTTGAACGGTCGAATGGCCGGATCAGGTTAAGCGCATCGTGATTGAGCTCCAATCCGAAGCCCGGTGTGTCCGGAAGCGAAATATACCCGCTCTCGGGTAAAGGTTCACTTTTGAACATCGTGCCAAAGTTGGGTTCGATCTTGTCGGCCATTTCGCTCATCATCATGAACTCGGCCAACGAGACACAATCCAGCGCCATGGCCATGTAGTACCCGTAGACGCCACAACCGTGGGGGATCACATCCACAGAACGGGCGCTGGCCTGAGCGGCAACGCGGATAAATTCGGTCGGGCCACCCATCCACATGACATCCGGTTGGATAAGTCCAACGCCGGCATCCATCAGTTGCTCATATCCAAATCTTGTGTATTCATGCTCGCCTGATGCCAGAACAGTGCCGCCCGCGCGGGTGTTCATCTTGGCAGCCAATCGCCTGTGACCTTCATAGTCGTCGGGCATCAATGGCTCTTCGATCCACTGGAAATTGTAAGGTGCCAGACGTCGCGACAGTTCGGCGGCGTAATCTGTCGTCATGGACATGTAGCAATCCAACATCAACGGAAAGTCCGGCCCCACCTTCTCGCGCCAATTGGCAAGAAAGGCGATGTTGTCACCCATGCCTTTGATGCCATGGCCCGGGCCATATGGGAGGGGAACTTTTGCGCCGTGAAAGCCGAGCGCCTTGGCATGATCTGGGCGCGCTGTTGTGGCATAGACTGGGACACGATCCTTTGTGCGCCCGCCCATCAGATCAAACACCGGAGCGCCAACCGTTCGCCCGTACAAATCCCAAAGTGCCAGGTCAATTGCGCTGATCGCATGGACGCCCAGTCCCTTACGACCATAGTGGATCGAAGCGCGCCACATCTGTTCCCAGATCAGTGTCCGGTTCGCGGCGGTTTGACCTTCGACAAAAATCGACAAATGCTGTTCGATCAGATTGGCCGCTGCCGCGCCCCCTGTGCTGACGCCAATACCGATACGGCCGTCTTCATCTTCGATCTCAACGATGACAGACGGCACCGCTGAAACACCCCAGCTTTGCCGCGATCCGGCGTATTTGGGATAGCCCGACATCGGATTGGCAATCGGCGGATGCGTCGTCTGGTGATCCCAGCTTCCGTCGCTTTCGGGGCAACCCGCGATCCAGTGCGTATCGGGCGTGTCGTGGACATCGCTGGCGCCATATTGATCGGGGTTGCTGACCAGGGCGCGCACCTCCCGGATCACCGGTTGCCCGGGCCGAGGGGTGACATCACCTGATTTCGGTGGATGAAAATACATCTGTGAACCTTTGTTGCGCGCCTATATCATTGCCGGTGTTGGCTAACTGTCATCACTTCGTCCGCTGCGGATTTCATCGTAAAGAACCGCTGCCAACAGGATAAAGCCCTTGACCACCTGCTGCCAAAAGGTGGGGACCTGCGCCAAGGTCAATCCGTTGTTGATCATGAACAAAAGGATCAAACCAATCGCCGTTCCCAGGATTGTCCCACGCCCGCCTTTCAGGCTTGCACCGCCTAGAATGACCGCAGTGATCACGTCCAGTTCAAATCCCATGGCCGCGGCGGGCATGGCGGTGCCAGTACGGGCGGCCAGCATCAGGCCGGCAAGTGCTGCAGTGGCCCCGCAGGTAATGTAGATCGCCAACTGCCACTTCTTTGTGGAGACGCCCGATAGGCGTGCCGCGCGTGGGTTCGAGCCAATGGCATAGACATAGCGACCGAACGTCGTGCGCGGCAAGATCAGCGCGAACACCAGATAGATCACGATCAGGATGAGCACGATATAAGGGATACCTACCCATTTGCCGGTGCCCAGGCTTAGCCAGGTCTTGTTGGTGATGATGATCTCGCGACCATCCGAAATGACAAAGGCCAGCCCCCTGATGATGGCCATCGTCGCCAGCGTCGTGATCAGGGGATTGATCCGGAAATAGGCAATCAGCGTGCCATTGGCAGCGCCGATGAAAATGCCCAGAAGGATCGCGGCGGAAAAGGCCGGGCCGACGCCCGAGCCGATGTTCAGAAGAGAGGCGGCCAGCATTCCGGCAGCGGCCATGGTCGAGCCGATGGAAAGATCAAACCCGCCCGCAATGATCACCACGGTTTCACCCGCAGCGGCAACGCCCACGATCACCAGCGCCTTTGCCACATTGATCAGGTTGTATACGGTCAGGAAATACGGCGATGCAAAACACAGCACGATAAAAACCACGAAAGTCGCCACAACCAGACCAGGGTTGATAGCCGAGGCTCCGCGGCCCCAGAGTTTGGAATTCATGATTGCTCCAAGCTGTTTCATGCGCCTGCCTCTTCGGGAATTCTGTCGCCCGTCATCATCTCGGTCATTATCGCCATGGTTTGCGCGGGCGGGTGTTCGTTCGGCTTCATCTCGCCTGCGATCTTGCCGCCGCGCACCACCACGATCCGGTCGCAGATACTGAGGATGTCGGTGAAGCGGTGGCTGACCAGCAGGATCGATACGCCGCGCGATTTCAACTCCGAGATCATCTCCCAGAGTTTGCGGATTTTCTCGGCTGAGAGCGCCGCTGTCGGTTCGTCCATCAGCAATGTCGACGGTTCGAATTGCAACGCACGGGCCACGGCAACCATCTGGCGCTCGCCGCCAGACAACATGCCGACCTCGCGTTCAACGTCGAAATCAAGTCCCATGTTAGCGATGTCCTCAGCGGCAGCGCGGGTCATGGCCTTGTTGTCCAACACACGGATCGGGCCATAGTTTTTCTTGATCTCGCGACCCAGAAAGATGTTTTGGGCCACGTTAAGATCCTCGCACAGGGCAAGGTCCTGATAGATCATCTCGATCCCGTTCTGGCGCGCATCAAGCGGGCTGTTGAACCGCACCTCGCGCCCCCGGAACTTCATTGTGCCACCGGTTGCCGGATAGACGCCGGACAGGAGTTTCACCAGGGTCGACTTGCCT
>Ga0115556_1003221_pt1 | contig 10617 bp, 7 predicted proteins | sample COGITO_mtgs_1104_5_FD_87282 | JGI IMG/M metagenome (GOLD analysis project Ga0115556, IMG submission 87282) | Pelagic marine microbial communities from North Sea - COGITO_mtgs_110414 | ecosystem: Environmental > Aquatic > Marine > Epipelagic | place: Germany:Helgoland, sampling site Kabeltonne... | reverse complement strand
GAATGAAACCTGATTCCAGTTTTTTTCCTTGAATCCTACTCAGCTACAGCCTCCTCAGCCGCACAATGGCCAGAACTAAGATCGACGCCTTAAAAAAAGTAAAAAAACCAGCAGCAAAAGTCAAGAGACAGAAACCGAAATGCGTGCATGGGAAAGCAGATAATGGTTACTATTGCAAGCTGTGCCCTGGTAAAGGGATATGCGAGCACGGTCGTCAACGCAATCAGTGCAAGGAATGTGGAGGGGCATCAGTATGCGATCACGGTCGTCGACGCAGTAGTTGCAAGGAATGTGGAGGGGCATCAATATGCGATCACGGTCGTCGACGCAGTAGGTGCGCGGAATGTGGAGGTGCATCAGTATGCGATCACGGTCGTCGACGCAGTAGGTGCAAGGAATGCAAAGGAAGTCAAAAATGAAGCCAATGGAACTGAAGCACACAGCAGCAATTGCTCTCGCTTACTTCCATACAGACAACTCTAGTACTCTAGACGTTGGTCTTTTTCTGCAAACGATGAATGCTTCCGGGGGTAAAATGGAGTTGAGGGTCTGGTAGGATACATACTGAAATTCATGTAAAACGTAAGGAACGACTTGAGTCTATAAGTTATTTTATGAATATCTTCGAGTTTATTTCAGTAATCAGTTATGGATTTTGTCGTCTCGTTGCTTATAGTTAGGGTTAGGACCCAGGAATTAACAATTCGGCATGCGGGACGTATTTCGAGCCCCCCCCTGAATGGTCAGGACTCTAACGAGGTCTGGTCACCCTAGTTTTTCGCTAGTTGATTAGTTTGTGAAGAATAATAACCAAAGAATATCAGCACAATTTTTGGGAAAATCAATTCAAATCAATCTGTTTCCACTGTTATCGTTGCTATCATCTCCGGCAATTGCCTGTGCCTTGGGAATGGTGAAAGCCAAAATCAAGGCAATTATGGCCAAGATGATGGCACCAATTGCAAGTTTCATCTTGAGATTCTTCCACCACATTTTGTTTTTTATGTCCTTCGCTGTCTTTTTGAACACCCCAGCCTGAGTTTGGAGTTCCTCTGCCTTCTTTTCAATAGACTGCAAAGTAACACAATTTTGCAGTGCCAGTTTGACATTGTCCTGCATCACAACCTTGACAGACTCGACTTTAGCTGTAACACCGCTGAGGGTGTCAATTTCGTTGACATTATCGTATTTTTGGCAGAGTTTGTCGAAGAGACTCTTACACGCCTTATCTAACCCCTTCTCCTTTGCTGTTAGACTCTTCTCCCCTGCCTTGACCAAAAACGTCCGAGAGAGCTCATCAACACACTGAGCGGCAACCCTCGCAGGGTAAGACGCTTGCGTGATCAGAATAAATATTCTGCCATCCGCGTCTGCCATCAGGTGCCAAGTCGATTGGCCCGTGCTGAAGCTGTAGTGGGTCCCAGCCTGCATTCCCATCTTCTGCTCTAAAACTTGCTTCACTCCATTCAGGTCCACAGAGGAGTTGTAGGCGAGGGAAGCGACAACGCAACGATCCACGATTCGGGCGACACCGACAAACTGCACATTACCAAAACTACGGAGTTGGGACAAAGGGTGTTGGTGGGTGTTAGTGGTGACACTGTCTTGGATCAAAGACGGGAGGCGCTGGGGATTGGATTGCAACCTGTGGGAGTAAAACGTGCCTCTGCTGCTTGTTGGTACCCGACAAGAAGCCGGTTCCCTCCGACATATTCAACTTTTTTGCTAAGAGTAGGTTTCTGTTATCAGTTTTGATCTCGAACTCCAAACTTCAGCTCTCTGATCAATAAATCTCACTCACAGAGCCTTCACGATGGAGGTAAGAAGAAAATCCGGTTCTCTCGGTCATTATTAGCAGTCAAGAGAGCGATGCGATGTCTTTCAAGTCGCTTTCTTGACTGGGTTACTCTCTCTCTTTCAAGCGGCTGAGCCAGAGTTGGATTGTGCTTTTGTGGTTCTTGCAAGCTACACTGCACCCGAGCATTAATTTCACGTAGGGCTTGCTCAGTGACGTTACTCCCTGGCGCGTGAACCAATTTTAACACATTCTTACGCCGTTAATCTCACGATGCATCCCCACCCCTCTCCGTAACGAAATCACTCAATCAAAACAACACCCTCACATACACACAGGTCGCATACTTATACACAAAGATCCGAGCCGAATTTGGCAAGAGTTGCAAGTTCACAGATGGAGAAACCACAGTCATTGCGTCAATCTGCCCCAGCTCTGAATTTGATGAGCAATACAAACAGCGTAACCCTACTGTTTCTGAGTTTGACACCACCCCAGATATGAGCTTCTCGTGGGCCAATACGGAGCGGCTGGTGGTCAAAGCTACCTCCATGAGGCATCAAGAGGGAGGTTGGCCTAAGGACGTGGATTTTACAGAGCAGAGTGACGTGTCTCGCTTCCGCAAGAAGGCTGAGAAGGATGAGGAGTACAAGAGTGCCATGAAGTCCCTCGGGCCCATCATCGGCAAGTGTATGAAACAGAACAATACCATTAACATCTACGAAGAGTATTTTGAGGGAGTCAAGGCCGATCACAGCAGCGAGCCACCATCTGCTAAGGGCTTGGCAGTTTTCAGGGATCCCTCTTCAGTGAAACGGACCGTGACCAGTATCAATTGGCATCCTGAGGGTCCCGCCACTAACGGCAAAATTGCCGTCAGTTACAGTATTCTCAATTTCCAAGACCAGCGTTTTATGAACGCCCAAATGCCCGTTTCCAGTTACATCTGGGACATCATGTCTCCCAACACTCCTGATATTGAGCTGTTGCCGCCCTCCCCTTTGTGCTGCTTAAGGTTTAACCCGAAATCGACAGACACATTGGTAGGTGGGAGTTATAACGGACTGGTAACCTTTTATGACCTGAGGAAACCTAACGCCCCGGAAAAACAATGCATGGCCTTTGAAAGCAGCATTATAGAGAAGAGCCACCACGACCCTGTCTATGATGTCTTCTGGATTTCAAGCAAGACCGGAAATCAATGCGCGAGTGTGAGCACGGACGGGCAGATGATGTGGTGGGATACCAGGAGGCTAGGGGAGCCGACCGATACCCTCGAATTGGCGACAGATGCCAAGGGGGAAGGTATGACACTTGGAGGAAGCAGCATGGAGTACAATACCGAGGCAGGACCCACCAAATACTTGGTCGGGACCGAGCAGGTAAGCATGCCGAGCGCTCGGCTTATTGAGACGTAAGCGTCGAAATAATTCCGAATGAACTGTATCCGCATCCATCTCTCACCAAAACATTCAATTTTATCAATTTAACCAAAACTCACACGTTACGTCCTTCCCTCCCACACACAAATTGACAGGGAATTGTGCTATCCATCAATCTTCGTAATAGAAAGACAAATAACGGCGTTGCCGTGTATGACAGAGGACCCGGAAAGCATCACGGGCCTATCTACAGTATTCAGCGGAACCCTACACACAACAAGTTCTTCATGACGGTGGGAGACTGGACAGCCAGAATCTGGGTTGAGGATCTCAAGACTCCTATCATGACGACAAAATACCACAACAGCTACCTGACGAGCGGTTGCTGGAGTCCGACGAGAGCCGGAGTCTTCTATGTCACCAGGATGGACGGCGTCGTGGATATTTGGGATTACTTCTACAGGCAGAACGAGGTGGCATACAGTCACAAAGTCGGTGATGCTGCTTTGTCGACCATTAGCGTGCAGGGAACCACCCAGGTCGGGGGACGGTTGGTCGCAGTCGGGGATATCAACGGAACTGTCAGTTTGCTCGAAGTCTGTGATAGTCTCGCTGTGCAGCAGCCCAACGAAAAACTCGCCATCAACGGGATGTTTGATAGGGAGACTAAGCAGGAGAAGAACTTGGAACTCAGGGAGAGGGACCTCAAGAGAGCCAAGGCTGCCGAGTTGGAAGCCAGCAACAAAGAGGCCCTTGAGAAGAAAGATGGCAAGGACGAGAAGATGGAGGAGCTCCTGAGGAAGGTGGATGCTGACTTTTTGAGTATGATCAAGGAGGCAGAAGATGACGAGAGCAAGGCCAGTGAGGGTGCTGATCTGAGTTAAAACCAGGTTTTTGTGTGGAATAGTGTATAAGGATATGAGGGAAAATAAGTGCGAGCGGCGCCTGACGTTTGTAAAGGAAGCGACTTGGAAAGTCGAGTGGCGATCGCCCGAGGTGTAGACCAACCGGTATTCACCTTGTGAGGTAAGTGTGTGTTTACGGACGGACGGTGGCGAAGACTCGGAAAAAACAAACACTTCACTTTTTGAAAGGACTCCAAATTAACACTGTTTATCCATTAAATCTTAGAGGATTCAATAGCGACTGGCATGAACTGATGACACGCAACCACGTATAAATAATAATATTAAATGATAGAATGAGGGCTTTGCACAAAGCGCACTAAATTCTAAAAAATTAAAAATCCTAATTATTTCTCTAGTTCTCTAGTTCTAGTTTTCTAGTTCTCCCACTTCTTGTCTAATATCCGAAAGTACTTATCCTAAATTGTCTCCCGCAGTTCCGCTGATATCTTTCCAGATGCTCAGCATAACCTCTTTCCCAGTACTTTTTCTTTCTCCACGTTGAGTCTGCACTTCCTCAACATAAGGGATCAAATCACTCGGTACTCTGGAAGAGATTCTCTCCGTAAACCAATCCGGGCTTTCGTTGTGCAGCGGACCCCACGCTTTTCCCAGCCACTCTTTTATCACCCCTTCAAAGTCCTTCCAAATATCCCTGTGAACGGTCGTTACAATGGTTAACCGTGTTTGATCATCCCCTTGGGCAAACCTTCTCTTTTGAAACTCCTTCGACGTCCAGGTGCTATAGAATGTATGTCGATATTCGGCATTGCTAGAACAAATCAAGGAGCAGATCGCGAACAACCAGCAACCAAAGAGAACGCAAGCAATTGAATGGACATCGTACCCAAAAAATATGGGATTAGGCTCGCGCAGAGGTAGCTGCAACACTATCAACAAAGACACTTGCGAGTAAATCATGTTCACCATCCAATAAAACCCTCCCATCTCCAGCGGATGACGAGTATGGAGCATTGCCGTGAAGTCGCACAGTACTTTAGTAATGCTCCGTGCGATGACGCTCGTGAGCAAACTCCAGCAGCCCGGAAGAGGCAGAAAATAACGGAAATCGCCTCTCACCACTTTGTACATAAAAAAAGCGGCCATCTCGCAACATGACACAACAAGTATTAATTTCATGCGACCCTCTTGCCACAAGATCGCTATGAACATGCTCTTGGATATCAGCTGGCATATGCTGAGCAAAAACATGTTGCCTCGCACTATGTACAAATTTGCTCCGGAGAGCGGAACGAAACCGTAGAAGATGCGTCCCGTATTTCTGCTCTCTTCGGATATGTCCCTTACAAAGGTAATATAAGTGATCAATTCGGCAACGAACAGGCAGCTGATGACCAAGGCCCCGAGTACGACCAAGTTCGAGGTCTTCCTTACCATGATGGCGCTAACTTGAACCACGGTAACCGGAATGCTTTCAGCAAAAACTTCACACAACTTGAACATGGCCATCTCCGTGAGAGGAGGCAAGAGTTCGTGTCCTTCCATTCTCTTGTTGGTGAGTACCCGCCACTTGTTGAGCGCTGGTTTGGTGAAGGTCAAAGTGCCGAATATTTCAATGAACATTCTGCGCGAGAGAAATCAAGAGAGAGGAAAAAATAAATAAAGAGGAGGACCCAAAACGAGAGGTGAGCTGATATTGTAAACGGAGGCTGGCAGCAGCAACAAGGGGTAATAAACCAATATTAAAGTTAAGGAGGACTGGGGCGCTCTGCGCATGGCTCGCTCGCTCACCTCCTCTTGTTTCTGCTGTGAACCGCGATAGTCAGCATAAGTTGCAGGGTAACAGATAGCGCCAAAAATATTGTCATCATGAATGCCTCCTTAACGAAGCCAACTTTGCGGTAGAAATAGATCGTGTAAACATCGCTAAAAAAGTCAAACCAGCTGAAAGCTGACGAGCTTACGGACATGACAAGCTTAAGGAATGTCTCGGAGTGGTTCTTCTCTTTTCCAATTGAGAGAAAGAGCGGCTTCAAAAAACTGTGCTGCTGAGCCAACACGCGGAGCGCTTTGTGTTTGTTGAGCCAACTAGCGACAGCTCCTACCTCTGTGGCGGTGTTTCGTAGGTAGTAGTGGAAGGAGGAGCCCAGGCAATATCCAGAGGATTTGTCGAGGAGGTCGATCCTGTCGAAGCCATGCTTCCAGTTGCGGTAGACTAAGCTGCGGTTGCAGGAGTGGTTCCAGGTCCGGAGGCAGCTGGGTTCGGTGCTACTTCCCGTGATTACTACTTCCATCAACGTCTCGAACCAAGGGTGCTCAATCTTAAGCATCCTCATACTCCGAAATTCTTCAAAAAACCACTCAAACTTAGCTTGCCGAGCCCCCTTCATCCTCTCACCAGCATCCATCAGCTCAGTGGTATTTTCCATGAGAATTTTACCCATGTTGGTCCCGTCACGCTCATCCAGTAAATCCAACGGTCGCCATAGCTGAAAACACCTCGTCATGGTGCTCAACATTCTAAAATCATACATATTCGGCAGCAGCTTCTGAGCCCGGAGAACATCACGGGCATCAAGGGGGATGAGTACCTCGACCGTGCAGCCACTCTCTCCTGTGGGAATTATCCTCGTGGAGCAGACTGTTTTATCAATTCTGTAGCGTGGTGATTTTTTTCTTTCGCAGCCCGGAAGAACCATCGGGCATGCATGAAGGAAGAGCTCTTCCCGAGCTTTTTTCCAGGTGATCTTTCTGGTCACCTCGTTGATGCAGCGTAAATGGGTTCCAGGGGCGATTACCTCCTCGTGAAAATTAAAAATTACGGTGTGGTTCTCTCTCACGAGAACATTATCGCAGTTGCTTACCCCCCCCCCACACCACGTTGCGGGTAGAGTTAAGGGAGCGACTATTTGCGTCAAGGAGGAATGCTAACGCTTGGTCAGCATCGCAACACACACTGGCAGTGAGTTTCACCCAGTTCGTGTCGGTAACCCTAACAAGCGCGGCAGAAATGAGCGAACTATTGGAGGTGCGAACCGATCGAGGAATTTCTCGGGATATTTTGTGTAGTTCGAAGTGCTTTTCGCACTTACCGATCTCCAACATCTCAAGTTCAGAAAGCTCGTCTCCCTGAATGTTCATGGAAGGGACGACTGCCTTGCGCGCGCGGAGGTCGATTTCATAGTCCTTGGAAAATTCCTTCCTCATATCACAGAACTGGGAAACTTTTGACTTCAGCACGGTGTGTTCGATAACAGCGTGCGCTATAACACCGCCTAAATCCTGCTGACACGTGTACGTGATCAGAGAAGAAGGTATCTCGTTGACCGTGTAGCCCTTTATATCCCAGGAAGCACACTCCCTAACGACGACCGAATTTCCAAGAAAAGAATCCAGGTACGCTTGCTCGAATGCTGTGCTAGAGCTCACGTCACCATTGCATATGGAAATAACGTCTTCACCCGTCCTTTTCCAAATGTATTGGGTCAAGAAGAAACGAGGGTGGAGATTGAGAGCAAAGTCTTTAACCCTCAGCACCTCCATTGTATGATTGTTGAGGTACTTGCCCTCCCTCGCGATGAAGCCAGGCTGATCTTTGATCTTCACTTTTTTGCGGCTCATCATCTGAAAGACGTATGCAGCGCACTCCTCTACGGAGGCATCGATAGTGACTGACACTCGAAACACTGGCGCATCCCCCTTGATGTGCGCAACGGAAGTTCGCACGCGAACGTCAGGGTTGCTGAGATTTTTGAAATTGCAGCTCTCACTAATTTTGCGTATTCTTTCTCGCACCGCGTCGAAGAAGCAGGTTTCCTTGGGGCTATATTCCTCCTGATTTTGCTTCATGACTGCCATCAACTTCTCTCTGTTCATTCGATCGATTTCCTCGTCACGGTTGAACAGCTTTCTCAGCTGCGCCATTTCGGACATCAACATAATAAATGCCCTCTCTAACATGTTGGAAGGTACATTGCCCTTCATGTCCATCCGTTGAACCATATCTACGCGGGAGATGGAAGATGTTGAATTGAGCTTGGAAATCTTGCAGTATCCTCCGCACTCTCCCCAGATCATCTTGGACTTGAGAAAGCGATCGTTGATGGTAACAAGGTCATTTTCATAGAAGAAATCACCTACGGGTGGCCGCCACGCAAATATAAAGCTCCCGTTGGGTCGTTTCAGCCAAGTAGTCTCAAAGACAAATCTTCTCTTTCGAACAGGCCAAGGGAATTCTTTTACGATACCGTAGACGCGGTGGTTAGGAGCGAGCTCTTTGATGAGCTCGCGGGGCTCTTTCTCTTCCCCAGAGAGAAGTGCCGCCCTGGTACGATCATTGCTACAGTAGTCCCATAACCAAGCAAGAACTTGTTCCGCAGATGCGTCGATGGTGGCGGTCGCCTTTCCCCATGGCATCGTATCGCCTTGAGGCGTCATTTTGTACACATTTACAAAGGCATTAGAGTGATGCGCGAGGAGCTCCCAACGATCATCGTCGAGACGAATCCTATTCATCTGCTCACTTACAAAGTTCTGCTGCTCTTCACCTACCATAAGCGTGAGGGGGACGTTCGCCAAGAAGACTTCGCGAAGCTCTCTATCAACAATTGACCCATTACGCTCAAAGTACGATTTAATTGAAGTGACAGCGTCGACGCTGGCGGCAAGCCCCAAGTTAAGCAACGAAGTTTCGGGGAAAAATGTGTCAGTCACTGAAGTGACCAAGGTCACATCGGTGATATTTGGAGCCAGCTTCTTAAAAATCCAAACACCCGAAACCGATAATTGCTTCACTTTCTCATTCATCCCATTGATACTGCCAAACAAATCGGTATTGGGAACATCCGTGTCGAAATCATCTGTACTGTTACTGTTCTCCTCAAACGAGGTAGAGTGAACCTCCGGAAATGTTGTCGGTACTGCTCGGGGTGTTACTACTGATGTCTCCGTAGTTGTTGTTTTCTGCAACGTCGTCGGTGCGATCACTGCCCCAGCGTTCTTGGGCAGCCCCTTGAAGAAACTCTTCACTCTTTCATGGGCAGACTTCGACCTTTTCTCTAGGCGGAGCATCCTATCAGCTTCGAAGCCAAGCACGTATATGTCGTCCTCACCGATGCCATCTTCTGGGACATAGTAAGGCTTGCTAAACGTTTTCCCACTCGAATTCCTCTCCCTGTCTTTTCTCCTTTCACGCCCCCCCTTCAAGTCCCCCCAAACCCATTTGATGTTCGACTCCCTCGTACCAAGCCAACCAGGCATTTTTTTCCTCACGGTTGTGTGGCAACTCCGTGACTCGCTTGGCAACTTATTAAATCCTGCAGACACCATTTCTTGCCTCGTAGGAAAGTGAGATTCCGCCGATGAAGAGAAAACCGGAGAAGGACCAACCTCTGTGTACTTCCTCACTAATTTGCCATGTTTCTTTTCATGCTCCTTCAGGCGGTAGCTGCTACAGTAGAACCAGCAGTAGGCAAGAACCTCTTCTATTTTAGCATGAACTCTCCCTCGCGCTTTGCCCCAATATTTTCTCGCGGGGGAGGTGCTTTGGGAGTTCTCAGGTGAATCCGAGAGCACATATTTTACCCATTTCCTCACAGGCTCTCTGGCAGGCCACGCGGAGGCTGAGTGAGAATAATTTAAACGCCGCCATCGCTCACTCTGCTTGTTATCCCCGCTGCCATTGTCTGCGCCACCTTTCCTGGAACCGAGACCAGACAGATAGTGAAATCGTTTTGCATGGAGAGCTCGCGCTCCTGCACCATCGACTACTTCATGACTGGTATCGGTTATCATCTCGCCCTCCTCCCCTACGCTCTCAACTTGCCCTTCAACTATTCTTAGCCCTGCATGCCTGACACTTGCCCTCAAGAAAGCCATTTCCTCCTGTGTTGGCTCCACTGCCTTAACTATTTGAGAGATGAAAAGATCCCTCTCCTTCTTATCAACGCAATCATCCCTCGCAAAAGTCAGTCTCGCAAATTGGATAACGTCCAAAGATGAGTCAAGCACAAGATCATACACCTGCCGGGGAGCGGAACCCTTCAAGTGAAAATTCACAGTGTATGTGACGTAGCAAGTATCGTAGGGGAGAGGAGTAATAAGATAAGAGGAATAGCAAACAGCGTGGACGGGGGGCTTGGAAAGATTGGTACCGGAGTTGCTATTACAAGAGGGCAGAGAAGAGGGAGGGAGACAAGCAGCCGTTAGAAGGTAGCTTGGAGGTAAGCGTGGCGATCTTTGGGGCACACTTGGGGTGGGTTTGAGGAGTTCAAGACGGCTACCACTCCTGCTACCAACAGAACTGTAGATATGTTCCATTAACAAGGTGCGTGGAGCAAGCGGGAAGGGTAATTTCTGGATACAGTGTGTGATCTGATGAAAGATAATGTGGGAAGAAGTAAGGGGGGGGGGGGGGGGGGGGGCGAGGAGCGCAGAGAAACCCGACCCCCCCATTCACCCCCTCCCCCCCCCAAGCCAACCAAGCTCACCTATTGTCCTTGTATGATGCTACATAATAATACTTTATTTATTATTATATATTCATATTTATATTTTTATGCATATTTATCTATAT
>Ga0115556_1003202_pt1 | contig 10650 bp, 9 predicted proteins | sample COGITO_mtgs_1104_5_FD_87282 | JGI IMG/M metagenome (GOLD analysis project Ga0115556, IMG submission 87282) | Pelagic marine microbial communities from North Sea - COGITO_mtgs_110414 | ecosystem: Environmental > Aquatic > Marine > Epipelagic | place: Germany:Helgoland, sampling site Kabeltonne... | reverse complement strand
TCTCGTCCCCTTCGCCGCGATAGATGTGTTTCAAAAAGTACCGCAAAGCTTCCTGCGAGTCCTCTTCGTTCTCTTCGAACGGGAACAAGAACCTTCTCTCCTCTTTCCCTTTAAAGGAGCACGAGCACGCGCCTTTTTTACAGTTCAAACAGACGGACACGATCGTCGGTTGCTGTCGATTTACAATCGCTTGCTCTTCCACCGATTTCATTCTCGGAGAAGTGCGTCGCGAGCAGCAGCAAAAGCGTAACTTTTGTGTCGTTTTTTTTAGATTTGATCGGCTCTTTCCTCGCGTATTTTTTAACGAGATACAAAAATATTAGCACACAACAAAAAGAAAAGGAGGATGGAGTCATCCACGACGACGACGAAAATGACGACGAGGTTGAAATGCGTGGATTGCAAACTAGTCGATTGCGAATGTAAAGATAAGTGTTTCGACTCGCTGGTAGAGAGGAAGTTTTTGATACCGATTTCGGAAGCGGACGATGAAAGGAGCCACGGCACGTTGCTGTTCAAGTGGTTTTTGCCTTTAGTGAAAGTGAAAGAAAACGACGAGATCCGGCTCGTTCACGTATCGATGAACAAGAAAGAAAGCGTTTCCGAAGAAGATTACGTCTACGACGTGATAGTTCCGATCGTTAACTTTCACGGCGTGAAGAGAATAAAGTTGCTCGTCGAACAAACGGAAGGGACGGAGGAGGGTGAGATTGCAAAGAAAATATGCGAGGCTGCAAAGGACTGCGATATGATTGTGATGAGTGCATCGCAACAGCGAGGAAGGTCGAACAAGCACATCGGACGAGTGTCCGAGGCCGTGGTTCATAACGCTACGACACCATTGTTGCTGTGGAGAGATACGGAAGGCATGAGAGAGGAAGGAATGAACGACCGTTCGTTTCGCGAAGTATAAAAAAGAAAGTAACACAGTTCAATAAAACTCGCCTCTCGTTGTGAGAGTAAAGATCTTAACATTTTATTAAAAGCGTCTCTCTCTCTCTCTCTTTGTCTCTCTCGTTCGTCTTCTTTCGGCGTCGACTTTTACTAACCCTCTTGGAGAGTCGCCTTTTCAAAATCAATAGACGTCGTTTTGCCTTCCTTAGTTTCTTTTCTCGACGGCGACGCTTCTTTCTCCTTCTTGGAGATATCGCCCGTGTAATACTTTGTATTTATATCGGTCTCTTTCGGCCCTTTATACACAAGAAGAGGAACTTTCGAGTGATGAAGGCAATAGTTTGTCACTGAGCCGACAAAAAACTCTTGAAGTCGTCCCTTGCGATGACTCGCCATGACGACAAGATCTGCGTCGATGATCTTCGCTTTTTCGCACACGACTTCTCCGATGGACGTGTTGTTCATTTCGTACGCGATGATATCGAGCTTATACGTCACGTTACCACGTTGATCCAGGATTGGTAAAAGCGTCTCCGCGACGTACTTTGCGCAATCCTCGCGCCACTTCTTTTCTTCTTCAGGATCGGGAACTTCCACGAACGAATCGTCGTACATCCCCCAGGCGTACTGCGGGAAGCGCGCGGGAATCCTGTGTGTTTTTTGGTGTGGTGAAGAAAGAGGGTGAAAATTTTCATCATCGTCACGTCCAAGAAGAAAGAGAGGGAGAGAGTGCTAAACAAGAAAAGACAAAACAACGCACACGTGTAAAAGGACGAGCTGATCACCAGCTCTATGGACGTTATCAAGTACCCACTTGATAACCTCGACGTCCTCGCCGGTTGAATCGATGGGTAACAAAATCCTACGCGTCATCGAGAGAGTCTTGTGCGTCAGCGTTTGTTGTTGTAAAAAGTGAAGCAAAGAGCCTTGTTTGAGAGGAAGAAGAAAGAAGAAGAATATTTTTGTATCTGAAAAGCTTCTCAAAAATACGACCCAGACACACAAAAGAGGAAAAAAAACGACTTCGTCTTCGTTTTACCTACCGTCTCAAAACCTTACACTCGCACTTTTCGCACTTGCAGTTTTTACACATGCACTTCTGCGGAGGCGATTCGATCGTGATCATGATTTCTTCTTCAAATCGTTCGATGATGATGTGTGTTCTTTTTCTGGACTGAACGTGCGTTGTTGGTTTTTTTGTGATGTGTTTTTGTTTTACTATTTTTTTTTTCCATCAACACTCGTCATACAACTCGCGCAGTAAACAACTGTATTATAGTATTATTATTAGTATTACGAGAAGGCGCGATGACAATCACGATGGACATCGACGATAAAGAAGAAGAAGAAGAAGAAGAACAACGAGAAGAGAAAGAAGAAACGACGACGAGGAAAACGAAAACGAAAACGAAAACGAGAACGACGACGATTGATGATGCTGTTGAAGTCGACCAAGACGACGAACATCTTCTTCAACGAATTTTGCATTACAACAACAACAACAACAACAACAACAACAACAACAACGACGGTAACGATGAGAACCGACGACGAGAAGAACAAAAAAAAAGACATCATCTCCTCTCGCAAGGCGCGGAAGCGCGAGTGTTCTCGACCACGTTCCTCGGAAAACCGTGCGTCGTGAAACAGCGATTCAGGAAAAAGTACAGACACCCAGTTTTGGACCAAAAGTTGACGAGAAGTCGATTATTCGCCGAGTGTCGATCGCTGATGAAGGCGAGAATTTTAGGCGTCCAAGCGCCGACGGTTTTGTTCGTGGACAAGCGGTCGTCGTCGATATTCATGGAACGGGTGGAGGGGAAGTCTTTGAAGGAGGTTTTGAAATCGATCGCGGCGGAAGAAGATGAAGAAGGAGAACAAAAAAAAGAGGAGGAGAAAACTATGCCGCCGCGCAACGCCACCGCCGAGGACGCGACCGCCGCGCCTTCTTCTTCTTCTCCTCCTCTTTCTTCTTCCGCGCACCGCCGCGCGGTGAAATACGGTCGCGAAATCGGCCTCATCGTCTCCAAACTCCACGATGGCAACATCACCCACGGCGACCTCACCACCTCCAACTTCCTCGTTCACGCGCAAACTGACTCCATATACGTAATCGATTTCGGTTTATCCAAAACCCAAATCGTCGGTGAGGAAGATATCGGTGTCGATTTATACGTCCTCGAGCGCTCTCTCGTCTCCGCGCATTCGCGCGAAGGCGCGCGCGTCTGGCAGGAATGTTTGCGCACCTGGAAAGAGACGTGCGGGAAGAGTAAAGAGGCGTTTAAGAGGTACGAGGAAGTACGGGCGAGAGGTAGGAAGAGGAGCATGGTTGGTTGAATACCGAAAGAAGAGAGAGAGAGAAAGAGACAGAGAGAGTCTCGTCGTCTTAAGGAGCACCCCCCACCCACCCGAAAGAGTGGGAGGTATTTCGTAGTCGCGTAGCGTAGCAGCAGGTTGTAGAGAGGCAAAAGGAGCAGCCAAAAAGAAGATAAAATGGATGAGTAATCAATCCCCCCGAATGCTCTCATAAAATAAACGCGCCGTTTTCTCACGCGCGCGCGTACAGACACACGTAATAGTCTCACATGTCTTCTCCTTCTTCGGTATTTTGCCAGCAGCACGCGTCCCCGCGTGCGATGGCGTCTGCTGCGGCATCCTCGTCCTCCAGAACGAAACACTCGCTTCGACGTCATGATTTTTACAGCCATCATCATCGGGAAAAGCTTTTCTCATCATCATCATCTTCCCTGCGGCGACACCATTCAAACGACGCGTCGTCGTCATCAATCGTGGTCTCATCTTCCGCGCGAGAACAAGAGCAACAACCGTCGTCGTCGTCTGAATCGTCCTCGTCGGAGAATAGCGTGTTGACGCGAACGGCAGAGGAGGCGATCAGAAACGCAGCAACAGCAACAGCATCACACAGGACGACTACGACGAATACGACGAACAAGTCGTCTGGTGTATCGTCTCAATCGTGGCAAATCGATTTCTGCTCCCGCCCTTTAAAAGACGACCGAGGGAAGAAAGTGTGGGAACTGTTAATCACGGACGAAGACCGAACGTTCGAACACGCGGAGTTTTTCCCGAACAATCGAATCAACTCGGTGGAATTATCCAAAGCTTTGCAGAAAGTCGTCTCGAAACGAACGGAGGAAACCGGCGAAGGGCCGAGAAGAGTTAAATTTTTCCGGAGTCAAATGATGACGATCATCACGAGAGCGTGTAAAGAGTGCGAGTTGGAACCGTTACCGTCGAGGAGGTGTCAAACCATGCTGAACTGGTTGGAGGAGAGGATGGAGACGGTGTATAAGAAACATCCGGGGTACGATCCGAACTCGGCGCCGTTGATGACGTTCGACGCGCAAGCGCCGAAGCCGTTGCCGGACGCGTTGCGAGGCGAGTCGTGGGCGTTTGTCGCGTTGCCTTTGGTCGGGGTGAAAGAGGAAATGGAGAGCGTGGCGAGAGGTAAAGCGTTTGGAGATTTGTTAAACATCGACCCGGATTTACCGGACGACACGCTGATACCGGGCGTCGTCGTTTATACCGCGCGCGCGGCGGCTTTGAGCGGATGGACGAAAGGCTTAGAGTTGAGCGCGATTACGGTGGATCTGGAAAGCTCCTCCATCGTTTTGGAAACCGGCGTGAACGAAAGTTGGAACTACGCGTTCTTCCGAAGAACCAAAGAGTTGAGAGAGGAAGCCCGAGAATGGGAAGGCGTGAAGAGACAAACGAAAGGGTTGCACTTCTTAGCCATTCAAACCGACGCGGACAGCGAAACCACGGATGGATTTTGGGTGTTGCAAGACGTCAAAGGCGCGCAGTTTTAATACTAAAAATTCGCTTCATCATCCTCGCACAAAAGTCTCGATTGAATGCATCATCATCGTCATCCGGCACTCAACATAACAACAACTTTTGAGTGTCTTCACAACAAACAAATCTTCACATCATCATCGCATCCTTTTTTCTTCCTCCGCGGTTTCCCTCTCCAATCGATCCATCCGACGACGACGACTTTTATGATGACACCCTCTTCTTCTTCCTCCTCTTCCTCTTCACCTCCTCTCCTCCGCATCCTCTCCAAACTCAAATCAATTCTCGTTTCCAAAGAAGGCGTTGGAAAAGGAAAATTCGACCTCCTTTTCTTCGCCTTCTCGTTCGTGCTTTTGTGTTTGTTCTCGACGACTGCGCTGAGCAACCAAGCGTACGTGGACGAGAACGGATTACTCTTAGGAAGCACGAAAACTGGGTTCGACCGCAAAAACGGCGAACGGGCGAGTACATATTCGGAGATGCTGATGAACACAGGAAGCCTGAGAGAAGCGAAAGAGGTTTTGGTGAGAGATATTTTGTTGGCGGATTTCGATGGTGTTGACGACTCGTCGGACGAGGTGACGGTGCGCGAGTTCGCGGCGCACGCCGTCGCTCGAGCAAAGTTCGGAGACGGGAGAGAATCCATCGCAATTGTCGCACCGATCGGGTGTTTAGAAGAAGAAGAAGTTAAAGGAGGAGGAGGAAAAGGAGGTGATGATAGAATTAAGGAAGAAGAAGCAGACGCCGTCGCGTTGGCGTTGGAGGTGTTCGTTTACGTCAAGTCGCGAAAGGTGAAATGGTTGGGACGGGACGTGGTGTTGGTCGTACCGACGTGCTTTGAGTATTTGGAAGAAGGACAACCAGTTTCGAAAATTCGCGCGACGGAGAAGTGGGTGGAGACGTATTTAGAGGGCGAAGAAGAAGAAGAAGAAGAAGAAGAAGAAGAAGGGTATGGTAGTGGCGGTGGAGGTAACGCTGCGGCTAATCGAAAAAACAAAAAGAAGGATGTCTTTTTTCGCGCCGGGCAGATCCACCAAGCGTTTGGCATCGAAACGCCAAACGGAATGAAAAGTTTTAAAAGGTCGAGATCGACGATGTTCGCTAAACTTCACGGATGGAACGGAGCCTTGCCGAATCAAGACATATTTGAAGTGGCAAAGTTTGCCTCGCGAATGGGGCGGGGGACGTCGGCGGGATTTAGCGTACAAGGGACGCACGTCATTGATGCGACGAAGAAGACAAAATGGGAGAAGTGGATGGAACACACGAAAGCGTGGACATCGTTTGCGAAATTATCGGTAGTTGGTAAGCCAACCGGTGTTCACGGTGCGTTTAAAGTGAAATCGATAGATTCGTTTACAATGGTATACGATAAAGAGGAAAACGGCAGCGAGGTGGATGACGAAGGAGCGAAAGGTGGAGACTATCGCATAGAAAATTACCTCGCCTGCGGCATCGCGTTAGAAACGGCTATTCGAGCGTGTAATAATCTCGTCGAGCAGTTACATCACGCTCGGTTTGAGTACGTGCTCATTGGGAATGACAGATATGTAGGCGTTGCTGAGTTGGCCGGAACGCTCGGCGTCATGCTCGTCGCGTTGGGCATCAAGACCTTGAAAGCGTACGAATATGAGAAATGGCTGATTTTGTCTTCTTCATCTTCTTCATGGTCCGTTAAAGAGGTCTTCACTGCGGTGAAAATATTCACATTCGTACTCTTAATGGTTGTGTTAATCGCGTTGGCGTATTTTAACATCGCCTTGGGTCTTTGCGTAGCAACATTAGGCGTGCCAATTTGCTTGGCCGTGCCCGAGACCCAAGAGGAGAAAAAGAAGAAAAAGAAGGAATAAAGTCTAGTAGTAGTAGTAGTAGTAGTAGTAGTAGTAGTAGTAGTACATGTAGTAGTAATGGTGGCGATGATGCGATAGCAATTTCTATGATATCTAAGCATAATTATGATACGATGACATTCTAAGCTGTGACTTCGGCCGGAGCTTTAGCTCTCGCTGTATTCGCCCCTCTCTTCGTCTTCCATTCGAGCGCGTGGACTTCAAAGAACTCCATGGCTACTTGATCTGGCCAGGGAGCACCCCACGGCGCTTCAGCTCCCGCTGTCCATCCCAAATGCCCACCACTCTCCGTTTCTAATAAAATAACGTGCTCGTTGCTCGCAATTGCCTCTCTAGGTATCGCTTCAATTGAAGCGATTGGATCGTCCTTCGCTTGGACGCATAACAACGGGACTCTCACGTCGGCAATCTTTCTCTTCGATCCGCTCGCTTCGTAATACGCGTCCACGGAAGAAAATCCAAAAGTCACTCGCGTAATTGCCTCGTCAAAATCTCGAACCGTTCTCGCTTTCCTGACCAACGCCGGTTCGTATTCTCTCAAGCCTTGGAACAAATGTTTATGCGGTTCGAACAACTTGCGCATGTTATTCGCCATCGATTTCGAATACAACTTGCCCCAAAATCCTTTCTGTAAATTTTCGTCGCACCTGTTCAAATCGAACGGGTTACACATGCTACACGCAGCATCGACCAACGCATCTTCTCCGTCTTCACCTAACGTGTTCGTCAGAATATTCGCCCCTAACGACCAACCGACGGCGAATAAAGGCGCGTTTGGAAACCGCCTCTTCATCTCCTTCATCACCGCCCTCGTATCTCCGGTGAAACTCGCGCTATAAAACTGCGGCGTCATCAATGGTGACTCGCTCGTCCCTCTCGCGTTGAATGCAACTACTCGATACCCTTTCATCACCGCTCTTCTCAGCATGTGTTTCAAATACTTATCGTGCGAACCGCCGGCTATGCCGGACATCAACACCAACGTCGGCGCGTCCTCCGGTAACGTCTTGTAATGTTCCTCCAATACCCCATCAATCTTCGGCGTTTGACTCGGTATCGATTTTCTATGCGGCTCGAAATCTGTATCTAAATTCCTCGTCTTTTCCAACATCTCTGGCGTGCGTTCGCGATACTTATGCGTCTCGTCGTCCACGGACAACGGCCAATCCAAAGCGACGACGCCGCCGCACGCCATCGGCAACAGCTCTCTCTGATATTCCACATCTACGTCTTTTCTAAAAAAAGTCGCCAATATTGTCGACATGTGCGGGTTTCTCAATACCGTAATCGCATCGTACCCTACTCGTAACGTGTGTAACATTTTCAGCACGGATGCGTTTTTCTCCGTGTTTTGGCAGGAAACTGAAACGTCGCTCAACGTTTTGTGATTGAAAACTGTCCGCATCACCTGCACGAGCACATAGCCAGACGTGACAAAGAGCGCCGCTCGAGCTGGTTCAGAAGCAGCCGCCCCACTGCTAAACATAGAAGAAAAAGAAGTACCAGCAGCAGCGGTTGCGATTAGACTTGTTCTCGATGATGATGATGACGATTTCGCATTGCGCATGATGTTGGATAAGGAGCGCGAAGACAAAGACAAAGAAGAAGTTAAAGAAGAAGAGGACAAAACGCTCCTCCTCCTCCGACCAAAACCACCACCACCGCAATACCTACTCCTCCTGTTTCCAAATGCACAGCAGTAAACAAAGTTGCTCTTCGAAGATGAAAGTTGAGAGGAAAGAGAAGGAGGAGGAGGATGCATTTGCTCTTTTAATTCCAAAAAAGGAGTTGTTTTTTTGTGGTGCAAAAGAAAACAAACTTTTCACCTCTTTGTGTGATTTGACGATTTGATTTTTGTTTTTTTCATCATCGTGCCTGTTTTTTTTGTTTTTTTGTCTTGTCTCCTTCTTTTTTTATTTCATCGCGCTCTTGTTTTTTTTGTTTCATCACCCCAGAAGAAATCACCTTTGCGCGATTTTAAAAGAAACTCATCTCTTTGTTCTTCGTTGTTGAGATACACACACACACAGATATATAGAGAGAGTGAGTCGGAGAGTCAGAGAGAGAGACAAACAACGCGGAAGCTGCTTGTGCTGCTCGCGCTGCTGCTGATAAGAGAATGGGTGGCGACGAGGAGTTAGCGAAGCACACGAAGGTTAAAATCATCGGGAACAACCGAACGAAACAAAAACTGGTCGGCGCACACGCGACGGTGAAAAAATCAGTCAACTTGGGCGGCTGGCACTGGTTACTCCTCGAAAACGGAAAAGAAGTTCGCTTACAAAAGAACGCGCTGGAGGTGATTTCACTACCCACGGGCGAGGAAGAAGATTCGATCGAGTTTCAAACGAAAGACGACGACGACGGGTCGCACGTGGAAAGCGGGGAGATCGAAGAGATGGAGCAGGAAGACGAGGAGATGAAGGAAAGGAACGAAGATGAGGAGAACAACAACGAGGAGAAAGAAGAGAAGGACGATGGAGACTCCATGGAGGATGAGGACGGGAATGCGAACGAAGAAGAAGGCGATGATGAAGACGAAGAAAAGAAAGAAGGCGAAGGGGACGCCGAAGACGGCGACGGCGACGAAGACGACGAGGAAGGCGAGGAAGGCGATAAAGAAGGCGGCATGAAAGCGAGGTTACGACGACCGACGAGAACGCCCGGGAATGGGCCACCGAGTCAACAAGCCGCGGCGGCGATGAAACGAATCGTGGATAAAAGAAACGCCGGGAAACCGAACTGCAACGTAAACTTCAACAGACTCACCGGTCCAACTTTGCTCAAGTATAAGAAATTTTACCAAATGCCAGGCGCGGATACCGACGACGTTATTAAAGGGAAAGCAAAGATGGTGGATGAAGTCACTCGGCATTTCATGTCGCAAAAAGTGGACGAACAGAAGTGCTTGGCGCAGTTCGTCGCGAGTTTAGCGAGCACGACGCGTTGATGAAAGAAGAAATTAAGAAGAAGAGAGAAAACGTCGCGTCCTTCTAAATAATCAAGATATACAATCACGCTCCTTCTATTATTGTTTTAATTGTATTTTTGTAGTAAACACTTACACGATCACAAACTCGCTACATCTCTATTCTTTTTAATTGTTGTTGTTGTCGTTGTTATTGAAGTACACACTACTACATGCGCTTAAGCAAAAAATTGTTCGCTCACTCGTTCTTATTATATTCGCTCGGCAATACCCCGGTTTCCATCGCTTTTTCGAGAAGCGTAATTTCTTCCAAAGTTGTCGCGTTCGCGATGGCGGCTTTAATCTTCGCCAACTCTGCCTCGTCGTGCTTCTTTCCCTTTTTCCCCTTTTTCTTCTTCTTACTCTCGTCGTCTTTCTCCTCTTCGTCTTCTTCGTCTCTTCCGCCTCTCTTCCCGACTGTAAACGTCTTCGCCTTGGCCGCTTTCCCGTCGTCTCCTTCGAACATCTTCTTCGCCTCTTCTCTTTCTTTCGCGTACACGCGTTCAAAATCTAACATTCTCAATCCATCGTTCAACTTATACACACAATACGCCCGATAATTCTCCAAAGCGCACACCGGGTTCCCTTTCAAAATCACGCATCGCAAACGTTTCATCTTCCCTAATTCATCGATGTCCACCAAATTTCGAATCTTATTATTTTGCAGCATCAACCACTCTAACTTCGGCACATTCTCGCTCAAATTCGTCCCGTTTATCTTTTCGATCTTATTCTCGTTCAAATTGATCGTGTGTAACCTTTTGAGCTTTGGAAACCCTTCCAACTTTATAATCTCGTTCTTGCTCAAATCGATCGAATCGAACTGATCGCACGTGCCGCCTAAATTTTCAATCGTTTTTATCCCTTTCTTTTGCAAGTCTAACTCGTACTCTCCGATCGCGTTTAACTGTTGGTTGGATTCTAGGATGACATCGACCGTGAGTTTTGTATTTCCTTCGCCTTTAAAGCCGGAAAGTTCGTCCAGTAAGAGCGCGTGCGTGGACATTTTTTTATTCGCCGTTTCTTTGTGTTCTTCTTTAAATGCAACAACGCATGGTCTCTGCTTTTTTCTTCGAGTACTCGTAAATAGTGTGGTGTGTTGTGTCAAGTGTTTCAATTTTA
>Ga0115556_1003198_pt1 | contig 10653 bp, 8 predicted proteins | sample COGITO_mtgs_1104_5_FD_87282 | JGI IMG/M metagenome (GOLD analysis project Ga0115556, IMG submission 87282) | Pelagic marine microbial communities from North Sea - COGITO_mtgs_110414 | ecosystem: Environmental > Aquatic > Marine > Epipelagic | place: Germany:Helgoland, sampling site Kabeltonne... | reverse complement strand
TTTCCTCCTTTTTTCTTTTTCATTTTGGTGGTCGTCTCGTCTTCTCGTCCTTCTTCTCGCGTCCAACCGAACGGAAGCCGAAACGTGAACGGGGTGTTCTTCGCGGGGACGAATCCAACCTTATCGCACTTCGCGACGCCTCCCGAGGTGCAGTTATAACACGGCACTTTCCCGAGGCCGAGACATTGGTCGCATCTTTTTTTGGTCACGTCGCCTTGACGCAAAGGTTTCGGTTTCGGTTTCGCCCGTTTTGGGCGTCTTTTGTTGTTCTCGTCGTTGAACGCCCCATTCGCTCGAACGATGGTTGTCTTTGTCGTCAGCATCTTCTGCGCGCTCACTTCTGACGCATTTTTCTCGCCGCAGTCGTCTCGTCGCAAAACGCTCATCAAATCTCTTCACTCATCGACGCACACAACAAACAAACGCACAAAGAGAGAGAGAGAGAGAGTTAATAAAAGAGGTGAAAAAGGGCGAGAAGAACATCATGTGCACGGTGGATAAGGTACGACGGACAAAACCGCGTTTATTGTTGTGTTTTTGTCGTTGTTTTCTTCTGCGCGCGAGAGATCTCATCTCTCGCAACAGTGCAATCAAATCTTTTGAAATTTTCTCTCTCGCCGTTTTGCGCGTTTACTGACCGATGTTTTCTCTCTCTCTCTCTCTCTTTCTCTTTGCCACGTCCTCGTTTTTATCGCAATTAACAGTTACTGATCAAAGGCATCCGCGCGTTCGCCCCGGACCACGACCACGTGATAACCTTCCCGAAACCGTTAACGCTCATCGTCGGTTCGAACGGTGCAGGGAAAACCACCATAATCGAGTGCTTAAAAATGGGCAGCACGGGAGAGTTGCCGCCGAGCGCGCGATCGGGGCAGGCGTTTATACACGATCCAAAAGTCGCAGACGCCACGGAAGTGAAGGCACAGATAAAATTGAGGTTTCAGAATAGCATAGGGAAACCGTTTGTGGTGATACGGAGTTTTCAGTTGGTGCAGAAATCGGGCGGGAAGTTGGAGAAGAAAGATTTGGACCAGATTATTCAGATGGTGGACGAGAACACCGGGGAGAAAGTCTCGCTGACGAAAAAGTGCGCGGATATAAACGCGGAGGTGCCTATATTAATGGGGGTGAGTAAAGCAATACTGGAGAACGTGGTGTTCGTGCACCAAGAAGAATCGAATTGGCCGTTAGGGGAAGGCGCCGTGTTGAAGAAGAAGTTCGACGACATCTTTTCGGCGACAAAGTATACGAAAGCGTTGGAACACATACGGAAGCTCAGAGTGGAACAAGTTGGGGAGATTAAAGATGCGAGAGGGAAGTGCGAGACGTTAAGGGTGAGGAAAGATCACGCGGTAAAGTTAACGGCCACGAGAGACGATAACGAACAGAAAGCGCGAGCGTTGGAGGCGCAAATCGCGAGCGTGGACGAAAACATCGAGAAGGCGATGAAATCGGTCGAGGATATGACGGGCGCGTTAGCTGGAGCGAGACGATTGGCGGAGGAGAAGTTATCGGTGGAGAGTAAGTTATCTGCGGTAAAAGCGGAAAACGAGAGAAAAGTAGAAAGAGTTGACAACGTGTACACGGAATCCTTGGAGGAGTTGGAAGGATTGCGCGAACAGTTCACGGCGAAGTTTGCCACCATGAAGGAAGAGTTAGCGCAGTTACACTCGGAGGTGAAGGACTTGCACATGCAATCGGACGCCTTGAAAGATAAAAAAGATTCAGAGTTTCAAAAAGTGGGCAGGTTACAAGCAGAAGCCGAGCAACACGTGAAGCGATTGGAGAAGCGCGTGGAACACGCGAAAGAAGTGGCGAGAGAGAACGCCGAGATTGGCCAGGCGATTTGTAACGCCATTTTGAACATGAGCGACGACGGAGAAGACGAGGAGGACGACGACGAGGAGGACAACGAGATGGTTGACGCGACGCAAAACGAAAGCGCGAGAAACAACACGCAACGACCGTCCAAGTCTGAAAGAGAAAGTACGATGAAACTCTTTCGAAAAGCGTTGGGCGAGCGTTTGCAAGTATTACAAGACGCGGCGAAAAACGCGCGAGAAAAAAGGCAAAACGCGCACGCCGAAGCGACGAGTGCCATCGTTAACGTCGACATGAAAATAAAACGAAGCGAAGAGAAGATTCGCGACAAGCAAAAGCTCAGAGAAGAGTTACGCGCGAACATTGATGCGATAACGAAAGATTTGACGCAATCGGCAACCGTCGTCGCCATCGACGAGTACAAGAAAAATGAACAAGAAGCGAAAGAGATTTTCAATAAACGGTCCAAAGAAGTCGAATTGGCCGGTGACGGGAAAGCAGAAATGACGGAAATAGAGAACGAGATAGAGTCCATCGATAAACAACTCCAAGCGTTGAGGAGCGAACAAGAAGAAGCGGCCAGGGCGGGCGAAACGCAAGTGAAGATTCGTTTGAAACGCGACGAAATCGCCGCGAAGCAGGAAGCTTTGACTTCCATTTTAAATTCGAGGAAAGATCGTCTCGAGGCGGCGTTTCGAGGCGCGCAAGGTGTTCCGGAACCGCTGCTGTTATCAGAGGAGGTTAAAAGAATTGAAAAGGAACGACGCGAAGCGGCCACACTGGCCGAACGCGAATTGGCCTCCTCCAAGACGATGAGAGAATCGAGACGCCGAGAAGTCGATGCCGCGGAAACAACTTTGAATAGCTGGAAAGACGACGCGAGAGTGTGCGAAGAGCAAGCATCGGATGCACCAACCGTCGTTCTCCTGGGCGATAAAGGTTTATTAGGCGTAGAAGACGCCATGCACAAGGTCAACGAGGACATCAAAGAAGCGCAAAAGACGATGGAGTACATGAGAGCAGGTAACGTCTTGCTCACGGATTACCTTCAAAAAGCGGTTGCCAACACCGCGTGTCCAATGTGCACTCGCGGTTTCCCAAATATTAAAGAGATGTCTGCCTTTGAAAAAAGGTTGCGGACCATAATAGACGCGGCACCTGATCAGTTAGAGATCAACGAGAAAAAGATAACCGAATGCGAGGCGAAACGCGAAAAATTATTAGGATTGACGTCCATCGCCGCGCGGTATAAAGAATTAAAAGAGAAACGCATCCCGGCCGCAGAAGACGAGTATAAGAAAGCGCAGGATACTCTCGACGAAGCGTGCAACACTGAGCTAAGATTTCAACGCGCGCTCGAGGAGGCGAAGAAGGCGAGAGATACCGTTGTCGCGGTTGTCGAAGACGCGGCGACGATTTCTCGCCACGCGCAAGAACTGAACACCTTGGAAACGCAATTGAGAATGATGCCGGGAGGTATGACGTCCGGTAGAGAGGCTGAAATTCGATCCATAACCGCAATTGCTGGAGATTTAGACGTCGAACAAGCGAACCGCGAAAACAAAGAGAATCAATTGAAAGTACTTCGACGGAAGAAGGAAAGAACGGACAACGAACTTGCGCAGTTGGATAGGAATTGGCGAGACGCGAAAGACGCTTTGGCGGACGCGGAACGAAACCAACTGAAAACAATCTCGCTCAGAGAGGAGAAGAAAAAGTTGGAAAGAGATCAAGACCAAGTGACGAGAGACATAGAAACACTCGAACGAGAGTTACCGCCGTTAGAAGACGAAAAGAAGAAACTCGAACGCGAACGCGAAGAACGCGTCAAAATTGAAAAAGATAATGAAGACGCCGTGGACGATAAAACGCGTACGTTGCAAAAATCCATCGATTTCTTCGATTCCTTGAACGACCCGATTCAAAAGTACATCGAATCCAACGCGAGACAAACCTTGAGAGAGATTCAAAAGTCTTTCGAGTCTGCGGATGTGAAAATCGACGCGACTTTGAAAAAACTCGCGACGAAGCAAAAAGAGTACAAATCGAAGGAGAAGAGTGTGAACAAACAAAGCGAAATTCAGAGAACGTTGGAAGATAACATCGCGTTGCAACGCGGTAAAAAAGAAGAAAAAGAACTCGAGATGAGAATAAAAGAGTTGCAAGAAACCGCATCGAAATTTGGAAACGTGAAAGATTTAGGAGAGGAATTGAAACGCCGCGAGAAAGTGCACAACCAATTGGAAGTGACGAAAGCGGAGGCTGCGGGCCAAGTCAAAACGCACCGCGAAATGGCTCGAAGCAGCGAGAAAGAACTCAACTCGGCAGAATACAAAAACATTGACTCTCGCTTATCGAAGGAAACCATTCGCTTCCAAACGTTGGAAATGGTCAACAGCGATTTAAATCGATATTATACCGCGCTCGATAAAGCGTTGATGGCGTTTCACTCGTCCAAAATGGGCGACATCAACAAAGTCGTCAAAGAGCTTTGGCAAAGAACCTACCGAGGTCAGGATATAGATTACATCCAAATTCGCTCAGACGCCGAGAAGCAAGAAGGAAAAACTGGGGGTAAGAGTTCCTACAACTACCGCGTCGTCATGATTTGCAACGGAGCCGAGTTGGACATGCGCGGTCGATGCTCAGCCGGACAAAAAGTCTTGGCGTGCCTCATCATCCGCTTGGCGTTGGCGGAAACCTTCTGTCTCAACTGCGGCATCTTAGCCTTGGACGAACCGACGACAAACTTGGATACCCCGAACGCGGAAAGTTTAGCGCGCTCGCTAATTGATATCATGCACTCGCGCAGAGAACAGGAAAACTTCCAGCTCATCGTCATTACCCACGACGTGGAGTTTGCGCACATGCTCGGTCAACGCCAACAAGCCGATTACTACTGGCGGGTGACGAAAGACGAAAACCAACACAGCTGCGTAGAAAGAGAAGATATTTACGAGTAACGATGAAGGACACTTGTGTACAGTAAAGTAGAAGTAAAAGGGAGATCGAGAGAGACACTAATAGCAACAATAGTTGAATACGCAAATAAAGATACACACGCGAGCAAAAAATGAATAAACACAACAAGACGTCCCCTAAAGTACTTTCTTTAGATTCCTAAACTAAACTTCTAAATTATTTACAACAATAACAACAACATGTGCAACGGTACCATATGTACTACTAGTACTACTCTATTTTACATTACCACGCACATGTCGCAGCTTCGGGAAAAGAACCCTTTCTTCTTCGGGACAATCAAAATATCTCTTCCGTCTTTCGTTTTCTTATACTTCAACTGTAACAAGTCGTTGTATTTCGCCTGCGTTACGTAGACGTCAAACCTGGTCAACGCGTGACTCAGCATATCGTTCCACCACCTCTCGTGTTCTTCTAAATACATCGATCGCATTAACTCCGCTTTACTTTCCTCCCTACTTACCGGCACGCTCACCCTCGGATCGTTCTCGATCCTCGTCAGCGCTCTCGCCAACGTCGTCTCGTCCTCAAACACGCTCTCCACCGGCGGCGTCTCCCCGGTCGGATCTAACTTCGACCGCGCGTTTTGCTTCGCTTCGAATGTCTTCAACTCCTCTCTCTTCACGAACTGAGGAACCCCACCTCGCCAATAAAACACCTTTTTACACACCTTATTCCTCTCGCGACAATGCCTTTGCGTTTTCGTCCTCTCCGTGAGTACTTTAAACACATCTTTCCCTTTAATCCGTTTCGTATCCACGATGACGACGTGAAACGGGTCGTTAAAATCTGGTTTATGCCATATCTGTTTATATATCGGGTACATGTCTGGTTGTTTATTCGCCTCGTAATTCGTCCTTCGTAACGCGTGCGCCTTCGCCTGCCTGTACCCCACTTGCACCGCCTCGTCGCAAATCTCCAACACGTCCGCCAGAGTGATTCTCGGTTGCGTCGTGCACTCGCTCATATTTTCGCCTTCAAAAAACTCCAGCTGTCGAACGACTTCTTGCAGCGATAACGCCATCACCATCAAATCCGCCAGAGTTTGAAACAGAGGTTCGTTTCCAATCATCTCGTCTTTTTCCTTTTCAAAGTCGCCGTTGTTCGTTTCGTCACGGTGTTGGAGATTCCGGATTTCCGCGTCCGAGCAAAAGGACAAGTGCCAGAACGGTGGGTCTTTTTTTATCACCACTTCTTCTTCCGTTTTTGTTTCCGAAACGATGCTTTCCTCCTCTTCCTCTTCTTCTTCTTCGTTCTCGCCTCCTCCTCCTTGGTCCTCCTCCTCCTCCTCGTCCGCGTTTGCCTCCTCCATCGCGTGTTTCTCTCTGTTGTGTTCGTTTTTCCGAATTTTTTTCCAACTCTTGAGTAAAAACACTGACGAGAATAAAAATCAGCAAAAAAAAGGGTAACAACAACACGTTATTATTATTATTATTATTATATCATAACTCTGTATAAAACATAATGTCCTCGGACTCTAAGGCGATTTTCGAGGCGATACAATACGCGCGCGGCGAGAAAGGGATGCCGGAAAAAGGTGACCCGATGTATTGGGACGACGCCATTGGACGGGTACGTTTTAGAAGTGTGAAAATAATAATCGATTGCCCCTCCAATTGGATGAGTTGGAGGATATTTTTAGTACATTTATGGGCGCTTTTTGTTGCCGCTTCTCGATGAGACGTTTGCTTGTTTGTTTGTTTGTTTGTTTGACGATTCAGACGACGAAAAGAGCGACGCGCGTTTTAACTCTCTCATTCTCTCGTCGCGGCTGTTTTCATCGCGTTTTTCTGGCTGCGGGTCGTTGTTTGTTTTTTAACTAACCTTCTGCCTCTTTCTCTCTCTCGTATATATAATAAAACATATGATTCTACGAAAACAATAGTGCATACTGAACGAACTCGCGGAATTCCCGGGCGTCTCGATATCGAACGCGTCCTCCAACTCTCAAGATGCCACGATTACGGTCGTTGAACCGCAAATGATCGAATCTCGTCGGAAGCGAGATTTTGCGGCGCGCTTGTCCATGTTCCCGAAAGAGAAGAAACCGAAAGTGAGAATGGTCGGGAACGAAAACGGAGAGTTAACGGAGGCGTCTTTGAAGATTGACGAGAAGTGTCGAGATGATTATTTCGAGACGGTGAAACGAGTCGCGGATAAGGTCATGGCGTATCATAAGAAGGGGAAAATGCCGAGTGAAAAAGATATGATGGAATTTGCCCACGCGGTGGCGAACCATCAAGTTTGGCACGTCGTCTGTTTGGAACGAAAGCTGGATCGAGCGTGTCAAAAAGGAGGGGAGAACTATAAAAAAATTCGAGAGACGGCGTCGCAAACGATCGACAACGCGATTGAATTTCTCGAAAAAGTCGGCAATGAGAACAAAGCCCACCCTGAGACGCACATGGGTCTGTATCGACACGCGGCGAGATTGTTGAGGCAAGTGGCAACCATTCAGGAGCGATACAAATTCTCGCAGAGCGAATGGAAGAAGATTTCGAAACCGATGAACGATCCCGACGATGGAGGGCCCATGGGAGGCGAAGGTGGTGTAGTTGGCGCCGCGTGTAACAACGTCGCTAACTTATACTATTGGAAAAACTTAAATCCGCCGACGAAGGAAGGCGAGGCGATGTACGGCGGCGACGGCGCAAACTTCGCAGTGGCGAGATTTTGGTTAGAAAAAGGCGCGAAAGCCGGAGACTTAAACGCGAGGAAATCCCTAGGCGGGATTAAAATGCGCGCGCAAATGGCTGGACTTGGTATCTCCGTCGTCGATAAAGGTATGGACGAGAAAACAGGTTTACCGATTGGATATAACAGCGGAAAAGTCGACGAGGATAGCGTCGAGTACAGCGAATCCGCCGTGAATACCACGAGCGCCTTGGAGGAGTTCATCGCGAACAGAATGAAGAAAAAGGTGAAGAGGCGAAAGACGGAGCCGAAAGATCGAGACCCGAACACGGGTGCTAAAGGAGAATTCGTTTCCAAAAGATGCATCGTGGACGGTTTAGTCTCCAAACCGCACTTGAACGGCGAAGAGTGCGTCCCGTCCAAATGGAGCGAAGAGAAGAAGCGCTACGGCGTGTACGATTTCAACTCTGGCGGTTTGTGGATTAAACCCGTGAACATTATTCCCAAATCCGAATACTACACGTACGTGACCGACGACGATAAAAGCGACGACGATTCCGACCACTCCGGCGAAGAAGACTCAGAAGACGAGGCGGCGATGGCCGAGAAGCTCAGAAAAGCCAACTTGACCTCCGGCGGAAAGAACGCTCGAGACATGCAAAGTTTGAAATACTTTTCCACGTAATATATAATCATCTCCTCGATCCGTGTTGTTGTTATTCACGATGCTATTGCCGTGTACAAATTCATAGTAGTATTCGCTCCGTTCTTTCTCTTGTCTTCGTATGATGTTCTTTTTCGCGCGTTCATCCGTTCGTTCGTCGTGCGGCTCAAGTATTTGAGTTTGGGAAACATTTAGAGAAGAAGAGCTCAAAACTCCCCCACACCTCTTCCTCATTTCTTTTTCTCTCCCAAAACCTTCTTAGCACAGTACGCAAAGTAACACCAGTGAAAGGAGGAGAACACGAGGACACGAGCTTTTACGCAAAACTCATCACACATAGGAAGAAAGAATGTCGTCGTTACCTCCGATTGATAAATCCAAACCTGACTTGCACCACGGGAATCAAAACGAATTGCAAGCGGTCGGTTTACAGAAATTCCACGACTTTTTCAAATCGAAAGCGACGTCGATCCCGTTCGACTCGTCTTCAATGGAAATGCCCGGCAAGATTGGTAAATCTGTGGACATTCGCGTCGGTCCGAACTTTGATTTATACCCGCTTTTGGATGCGGCGTTGCCGCTGGAAAAACCGAAATTAGGGAAATTTGATCTCGAGATTTGGCAGAAAGCGTTGGATTTCGGGAAGCAAAAATACGACACGTTTGAACTGTCCGAGAAAGAGAAAGGGGTGGTGGCTTTAGTCATACGGCAGAAGAGGCAAGCAGAGTTACAGGCGAAACAACAGGCGGAGTTACAGGCAAAACAACAACTGGTAGGGTTGACCGCTGCTCCGGCGGCGGCCGCGACCGCGGCGCAGCAACAACCGTCGAAACAACTCACCAAAGAAGAGGAAGAGGCGGAGAAGAAACGATTAAAACGAGAGAAGAAAGCGAGAAAAGCGGAGAAGAGAGAACGGAAAAGAGTGAAACGGGAGAATCCAAACATGGAAGGCGGCGGTGGAGGGGAAAACACGAAAACCGGGGACACGACGACTTCGATGGGGACGAAGACCACCGCCGGTCCTACCGCTGGGACGTATTCAACCGGAGGTACGAAGTCTTAGAAAAAATCGAACATAGATGATGCGGTAGCAACGCACAAAAGATCACGTATTATCAATCTCTCTCAGTCTTCTTCTGTGTGTGTGTATGTAGTAAGTGTAGTAATAGTACAAACAACGAAAAGGTTGTTCACATATAGTGTTGTTTCTCTCTCTTTTTCTCTCGTTCACGTCACACGTCTCTCGGACGCTTCTCTCACTGTCTTCTCTTGGGGTTCCCGCTGCCGCAAATAGGAATGTGCGGACGCGCCGTCGCGACGGTCAAACTCGCCGTCGTGGCAGACGACGACGACGATTTCTTCCTCTTCAAACTCAACTTCTCCTTTAGTTTCCCCATCATTCCTCTCAATCCTCCTTTCGTCTCTTCCCCGCTCTCTTGCGGGGAAGTCGCCTCCTTGAGTTGTTCGCTCACTTTTTCGCTCACTTTCGACGCGGTTTCGTCCACTTTATCTTTCACCACGTCCGCTGCTTTCTTCACCGACGTGGAAACCGCGTCGGGAGTGGTCGTTGATTTTGCCATTTTATTCGAGCGTTTAAAAGTCCTGTTTTTCGCGCGTGCAACGGTGCGTGATGCGAGCGCGTTTTTCTTTTTCGCCGAGAGAAAGAACGAACGGCGACGCGAACGTGTACGCGCACTCGTCGTTGACGATTTTCTCGTCGACGACGGATTCATCTTCGCCGCAGGAATAGCACTGGTTTTTGTGCACGCACGCGCGAATCATCTCTAAAACGACGTCATCATCATCGAGACTTTTCGCCGCACAAGTTTCAACCACCACGCGTTCGTTCGGTGTCGTCGACATGTTGTTGTTGTCGTCGAAATGTTTTGTGATGGAATATTTTCGGGACGGGTGCTCAGACTGTCAGATGTTAACAACACAAAAAAAAATCAAAATTCGTCAAAAGAATTAAACTTTTCGCGTTAGAAAAGAAGAAAACGTATACGTCGATGATGGCTCCTCCAGGTGCGCTCTTCTTGTCATTCTCTCGCTTCCTTCGTGCTTTCTTCTCCACTGGACTTGAATCGGCATATTTTCCGTGCGTTTGTCGGTTCGCGTCGCGTTTCGCAGACGGAATTTCGAAAATTCTCTCTTTCTTTTCTCTCTCTTTTTCTCTCGCTCGTCGTCTGAGTGAGTCCGATTCCTTTTTTCTTTACTTTTTCTTTCTCTTCGTGTTTGATTTTGTGCAAACAGGCGTTGCCGCTCTAAGGAATGGAAGAAACAAAGGCAACGTTAGATACGCTAATGATGAAGAAGGCTTTGGTGGAGCGGCACTTTCGAATACGACTTTAGCCAGCGAGGACGAAGAGGAAGAGGATGAATTCGACAACGACGAGGAAGACGAAGATGACGAGGACGAGGACGAGGACGAAGAGGAAGAGGAAGACTCTGAAAGCGAGGGAGAAGAGGATGAAGAGGAAGAGGAAGACTCTGAAAGCGAGGGAGAAGAGGATGGTGATGATGAAGAGGAAGACTCTGGAAGCGAGAATAAA
>Ga0115556_1003191_pt1 | contig 10670 bp, 7 predicted proteins | sample COGITO_mtgs_1104_5_FD_87282 | JGI IMG/M metagenome (GOLD analysis project Ga0115556, IMG submission 87282) | Pelagic marine microbial communities from North Sea - COGITO_mtgs_110414 | ecosystem: Environmental > Aquatic > Marine > Epipelagic | place: Germany:Helgoland, sampling site Kabeltonne... | reverse complement strand
TGAAAAATTTACTGTTGGTAATGATAGACACTATGATCTTTATTTAGCTGAATACGATATTAGGGCTACTATAGCTCATGCAAAAATGTTACATAATATTAAGATTATAACTCGATCCGAACTTGCTGAAATTATTTCAGAATTAAAAAAAATTGATAGTGATATTAAAATAGGACAATTTACAATTGAAGAGGATTATGAGGATGTTCATTCAAAAATAGAATCAATACTTATTGAAAAATTGGGAAAAATTGGGAAAAAAATTCATACTGGAAGATCTAGAAATGATCAAGTATTAGTTGCAACACAACTTTACTTAAAAAATGAAATAAGTGAAATAAAAATTTTAACAAAAAGTTTATTTAATACATTAATTGAATTAGCAAAAAAAAATAAAAATCTTCTACTTCCAGGTTATACACATTTACAAGTAGCTATGCCTTCTTCTTTTGGTTTATGGTTTTCTTCTTACGCAGAATCATTGATTGATGATATATTTTATTTAAATACTGCTTTTAAAATTAATGATCAAAATCCTCTTGGGAGTGCTGCAGGGTATGGAAGTTCATTTAAATTAGATAGAGATTTTACAACTAAAGAATTAGGGTTTAATGAATTAAAGTACAATGTAATATCTTCCCAAATGAACAGAGGAAAAGTTGAAAAATCTGTAGCTATTGCTATAGGTTCTTTAGCTAGTACATTATCAAAGTTTTCAGCTGATATTTGCTTTTATATGACTCAAGAATTAAATTTTATATCATTTCCAGATGAAATAACAACTGGTTCAAGTATAATGCCCCATAAAAAAAATCCAGATGTATTTGAACTAATCCGAGGCAAGTGTAATATTATACAATCTCTAGTAAGTGAATTCAATTCTATTTCTATAAATCTAACAAGTGGATATCACAGAGATTTACAACTATATAAAGGAAAAATAATAGAGTCCATCATTGATATTAAAAACTGCTTAGAAATATTTAACTACTCAATAAATAAAATCAACATCAGAAAAAATATTTTAGATGATGATAAATACAAATATGTGTTTTCAGTTGAAAATTTAAACGAACTAGTTAATAGTGGCTATTCTTTCAGGGATGCTTATTTAAAAATATCCGATGATATAAAAAATGACAACTATATACCAAAAAAAGATTTTAATCATTCCCTAAAAGGTAGTATTGGGAATCTTTGTTTGAAAGAAATAGAACTAAAAATGAAAAAGGCACTAGATTAAATATGTAAAGCTCTGTCTTCTGTAGCTGCTAATGCTGCTTCTTTAATAGCTTCAGCATAAGTAGGATGAGAATGACTCATTCTAGAAATATCTTCAGCAGAAGCTCTAAATTCCATTGCCGTCACAGCTTCTGCAATTAAATCAGCAGCTCTGGCACCAATAATGTGAACACCGAGAATTTCATCGGTTTTTTTATCAGCTAGAATCTTTACAAAACCATCAATATCCATACTTGCTCTGGCCCTTCCTAATGCTCTCATAGGAAATTGCCCAGTTTTAAATTCAATACCATCACTTGATAATTGTTCTTGAGTTTTACCAACAGAAGCAACCTCAGGCCAGGTGTATATAACATTTGGAATTAAATTGTAATTAATATGTGGTTTTTGTTTCGCTAGTATTTCAGCTACTAAGACTCCTTCTTCTTCTGCTTTGTGGGCTAACATAGGCCCTTTAATAACATCTCCAATGGCGTATATATTTTCAATATTAGTTTGAAGTTTATCATTTACTTCAATTTGACCTTTATCATTTGTATTAATTCCAACTGAACTTAGATTTAGTCCATTAGTGTAAGGTTTTCTACCAACTGAAACAAGGCAATAATCTCCATCAAAATTAACATTTAATCCGTTTGAATCTTCGGCAGTTACAATTATAGAGTTGTTTTCAGAAATTACTGAAGTAACTTTGTGGGATAAATAAAATTTTATTTTTTGCTTCTTAAATATTCTTAATAATTCTTTAGAAACAGCACCGTCCATAAAAGGAGTAATTTTGTCAGAATACTCAATGACGGAAACTTCTGATCCTAATCTACTGTAAACCTGACCCAGTTCTAGCCCTATAACACCTCCACCAATAACAATTAATTTTTTTGGTATTTCTTTTAGTTTTAAAGCTTCAGTTGATGAGATAATTCTTTTCTTATCAATCTTTGCAAATGGTAATGAAATTGGTTTAGATCCAGTAGCTATAATAGCATTACTAAATTTAATTTTAGCAGTACCATCAATATTAATGACTTGATTATTTTCAAAAGAACCAATACCATTAAAAACATTAATTTTGTTTTTAGACATTAAATATTCAATTCCTTTGGTTGTTTGTTCTACAACCTGGTTTTTTCTAGAAATCATTTTATTTAAATCCACTTTAATTGAACCCTCAATTTCAATACCGTGGGTTGAAAAATTATGCAAAGCTTCATGATAATGGTGAGAAGAATCTAATAATGATTTAGATGGAATACATCCAACGTTTAGACAGGTACCACCTAATGTATTATATTTTTCAACAATAGCTGTTTTCATACCCAATTGCGCGCATCTTATAGCACAAACATATCCTCCGGGTCCTGAACCAATTACAACAACATCAAAATGCTCCATTTTTTCTTTTTTTCAAAAATACAAATGTTTTAATTTATTTCATAAATCAATTACCTTTTAATTGAACTAAATTATATATTAGCTAGATGACTAAAGCAGGTGAAAAAAATCAGAAAAAAATTAATTTATCATTAAATGAGTCGTTATTTCCAATAGTTCTTCTTATAATATTTTTAACGTTTAATGTTTATGTATATGGAGATGATGCCATGGGAGGTTCAAATCAATTTATACTTCTTCTTGGAGCTGCAGCTGGAATTGGATTAGGTATTTTTAAAGGATTTAAGTTTAGTAATATGATGAGTCAAGTTGCTGAAAATTTAAAATCTGTAACTGGTGCAATAGTCATTTTACTTTTTGTTGGTGCATTATCTGGGACATGGTTAATAAGTGGGATTATACCCTCAATGATATATTATGGATTAAATATACTTCATCCATCAATTTTTCTTCCTGCATGTTTGATTATCTGTGCAATTATTTCAATCGCGACTGGAAGTAGTTGGACAACATCTGCTACTGTTGGAATAGCATTAATTGGTATTTCTAAGGCAATAGGAGTTCCTGTAGAAATGTCAGCTGGCGCAATTATTTCGGGTGCTTATTTTGGAGATAAATTATCTCCGTTGAGTGATACAACAAATCTTGCCCCTGCAATTTCTGGTTCAGATTTATTTACTCACATTAAATATTTAACAATAACTACAATTCCGACAATAACAATTAGCCTAATAATATTTGTTATTTTAAACTTTTACATGGTTTCCTCTGGAACGACAGACAATACTGTTTTACTTGAAGCAATTAATCAAACTTTTAATATAACTCCTCTAATTTTTATTGTTCCATTAATAGTAATTATTTTAATTATAAAAAAAACACCCCCAATTATTGCTCTATTTACTGGAACAATTTTAGGCGCAATATTCGCTATTATTTTTCAACAAGATATTTTAACTCAATTGTCTAATTCTAGTTCATTAACATTTGATGGTGCCTACAGTGCAATTATTAATTCAATAACAATAGATACAAATATTGAATCTGGTAATTCTGAATTAAATGATCTATTTAAAAGTGGAGGTATGTTTGGAATGATGAACACTATATGGTTAGTAATTAGTGCAATGGTTTTTGGAGGGGTTATGGAATCAATTGGTGCTTTAAAAACAATAACTACATCATTACTAAACTTAGGTAAATCAACTTTTTCTTTATTTGCAAGTACGGCAGGAAGCTGTTTAGCTATTAAGTTGACAACATCAGATCAATATTTAGCTATTGTAATACCTGGAAAAATGTATGAAAAAGCATTTAAAGAGAAAAATTTAGCACCAGAAAACTTGAGCAGAACATTGGAAGATACTGGAACAGTAACATCTGTGTTAATACCATGGAATAGCTGTGGAGCATATCAGTCTGGAGTTTTAGGCGTTAGTGTAATAGATTACTTCTTTTACGCTATATTTAATTGGTTAAGTTTCTTTATGACGTTAATAGTTGCAGGGTTAAATTATAAAATCAAAAAACTTGAAATTAAGAAAGCTTAATATTATTAATTATAAATATTTACTTTTGTTATACACTTCTTATGTCTAAAACTAAAAGTAAGTTAAAAGAATATTTTTCATTATCAAGAACTCAACAAATCATGTTTGGAGTTTTTTTAGTGCTATTTTCAATTATTATTTTTTCTTCTTTAATCTCTTATTTTGGAACATGGAGATCTGATCAGTCAGAACTAATTCAATTCTTTGATAAAGATGTAGATTCAGTCAATATCGCTAGCAAATTTGGTGCTTTGATAAGTCATTTTTTGATTTATTTAATGTTTGGTGTTTCTTCTTTTATTTTACCAATTTTATTATTTATATCTGGACTAACTTTATTTGTAAATGCAGATTTAGCAAAACTTTTTAATAGATGGTTTTGGGGTATATTAATAATGATTTGGATTTCATTGTTTTTTGGGTATTATTCTTCAAATTATATTTATTCAGGCAGTATTGGATTTGAAGTAAATGAGTTTTTAAAAATTTATATTGGAGAAATCGGAATAGTTTCAATACTGATTTTTGGATTACTAACTTACCTTGTTGTTAGATTGAAAGTAACCCCAGAAAAAGTTGTTGATTTTTTTAAAAAAATGTACCCTAAAGTAAAAAGTGAATTAATTGATGAAAATCAAATTAATCCAATCCAAGTTGATCTCTCAAATAAATTAAATAAAGAAAGAACTGAATCAAAATTTAATATAAAAAGTGAAGATCTTAAACCTACAATTGCAAATTTTTCATCATACAAAGATAAACCTAATTTTAAGCCAAGTGAAAATAGCGAAAGTGAAATCAAAATTGAAATCGAAAATAATGAAAAAGAAGAAATACTTGATGAAGATGCTATCGCCAAAGGATTAGTAAAGAAATTTGGTGAATATGACCACACTTTAGAATTAAAAAACTACAAAACTCCATCAATAGAATTATTAAACGAATATGACAATGGAGGAGTTATTACTATAAATGAAGAAGAGTTAGAAGAGAATAAAGAAAAAATAATTGAAACTCTTAAGAATTATAAAATTGGTATTGATCAAATAAAAGCTACAATTGGACCAACTGTAACTCTTTATGAAATCATTCCAGAAGCAGGAATTAGAATATCAAAAATTAAAAATTTAGAAGACGACATAGCCTTATCACTAGCTGCTTTAGGAATTAGAATTATAGCGCCTATCCCTGGAAAAGGAACAATTGGAATAGAGGTTCCAAATAAAAATTCAACTATTGTTTCAATGAAATCAGTATTAGCTTCAAAAAATTATCAAGAAGCTGAAATGGAACTTCCTATCGCATTAGGAAAAAACATAAGTAATGAAACTTATGTTGTTGATCTAGCCAAAATGCCGCACTTGCTAATGGCAGGTGCTACAGGTCAGGGAAAATCAGTTGGACTTAACGCAGTCTTAACATCACTTCTTTATAAAAAACATCCCTCTGAGGTAAAATTTGTTTTAGTTGATCCAAAAAAAGTTGAATTAACTTTATTTAATAAGATTGAAAGACACTATTTAGCAAAGCTTCCCGATACGGATGAAGCTATTATTACTGATAACAAGGCTGTAATTAAAACCTTAAATTCATTATGTATCGAGATGGATAACAGGTATGAAATGTTAAAAAATGCTCTTTGTAGAAACATAAAAGAATACAATGCTAAATTTAAACAAAGAAAATTAAATCCAGATTCTGGAAATGTTTTTCTTCCCTATATAGTTTTAATTATCGATGAATTTGCGGATCTAATTATGACAGCAGGAAAAGAAGTTGAAACTCCTATTGCAAGGTTAGCTCAATTAGCTAGAGCTGTAGGAATTCACTTAATAATCGCTACTCAAAGACCCTCTGTAAATGTTATAACTGGAATCATTAAAGCTAATTTTCCTGCAAGAATTGCATTTAGAGTCACGTCAAAAATCGATTCAAGAACTATATTAGATAGTGGTGGTGCCGATCAGTTAATAGGAAAAGGTGATATGCTTTATACACAAGGAAATGAATTAGTAAGAATACAATGTGCTTTTGTTGACACACCTGAAATAAATAAAATTACAGATTTCATAGGATCTCAAAAAGCATACGCTACAGCTTATGAATTACCAGAATATATTGGTGAAGAAAGTTCAAGTTCCTTAGATAATAACATTGAGGATAGAGATGTTTTATTTAGAGAAGCTGCTGAAATTATAGTAATCGCTCAACAAGGTTCAGCATCATTATTGCAACGTAAAATGAAACTGGGCTATAACAGAGCGGGTAGAATTATTGACCAACTAGAAGCTGCGGGGATAGTTGGTGCGTTTGAAGGAAGTAAAGCTAGAGAGGTTTTAGTTTTAGATTTAGCTTCACTAAATAATCTATTAGAGATTGAAAAAAATTAATAATGAAAAGCATTTTATTTACAATAATAATATTTAGTTTAAGCATAAATGCTCAAAATGATCCCAGAGCAGAAAAATTATTAGCTAAAGTTTCAAATAAAATAGATTCAGCAAAAAGTTATAAAATCGATTTTAAGTATACTTTAGAAAATAAACTAGAGGGAATAAACCAAGACGTAGACGGAACTGTGACTATTCAGGGAGACAATTATTTATTAAATTTTATGGGAATTACTCAAATATGTGATTCTAATAATATCTACTCCATTGTTCCAGAAAATGAAGAAGTTATAATTTCTAGTATTGAAGAAGAAGAAGAACAAACCATAAAACCTTCGAAGTTGTTAAATTTTTATAGAAAAGGCTACTTAATTTTGTGGGACAAACTTCAGTCAGATTATAAAAGTAAAATCCAATTTGTTAAGCTAATCCCAAGCAATTCAAATTCAGATATAGATTATTTACTTCTTGGAATTAATATTTCAAATGATAATATTTCTAAACTTATTGAAATCGGGAAAAATAAAACAAAAACAATACTTAGTGTAGATTCAATTGTTTTTGACCCTGTTTTAGAAAAAGATATTTTTATTTTTAATGAAAATAATTATAAAGATTATTACATAGAAAAATTATAAAATGAAGATAATAGATCGTTATATATTAACATCTTATCTAAAGATATTTTTTAGCTTCTTTTTTATATTGATGTTTATCTTTATTATTCAAATAATATGGGTATTTATTGACGACTTAGCTGGAAAAGAAGTTGATTTTGAAATAATATTTAAATTTCTTTTATTCTACTCACCTAAACTACTGCCGCTAGTTATTCCATTGACAGTCTTACTAGCATCTATAATGACTTTTGGAAATTTATCTGAACAATATGAGTTGGCTGCTATAAAATCCTCTGGAATATCACTTTTTAGATCAATGAGAAGTCTTCTAGTTGTTAATATTATTCTATGTATTGGAATGTTTTTTATAGCGAATAGCCTTATTCCCTATGCAGAATTCAAATCTTATAATCTTAGAAAAAATCTTGCTAAATTAAAACCAGCTTTGGCCATTACTGAGGGTGTTTTCAGTGATATAAACAACATGAATATTAAAGTTGAAAGAAAATACGGTCCAGACAATAATCTTCTCGAGGATATAATTATACACCAAAATAATTTTAATTCTAGAAACACCTTAGTTATTAAAGCTGAATCTGGGGAACTTAGAAGTCAAGATTCAAGTGAAATTTTACAGTTAGTTTTAAATAACGGGAAAAGATACGAGGAAATAGAAAGTAGAAGTCCAAACAACAAACAAGTTTCACCCCATACCCTAGTTTCTTTCGAAAAGCATGTAATGAATATAGATTTGAGAGAATTCAACAAAGTTGATTTTGATGATGAAAAGTTCAGTAATACTTACAGAATGCAAAATATTTCTCAGTTAAATTTCAGTATTGATTCCTTATCAAAAAACTTAGTTTTTAGATATAATAATTTTGCAAAAAATTTTTATGCTAGAACTGGAATCTCAAATTTTGGAAGAAACGTTAGAGCTGATAACAGTTTTAAAGATTCAGTTTTATACATAAACTACAATTCGCATTTAAAAGATTTCCCAAGGAATAAACAATTAGACGTATTAAACGAATCTTTAAATTTAACAAACAGTCATGTTCAAGTTTTATTAAACCAAAAGGATAATTTTTTTATTAAAGAAAAAATAGTTAATCTTCATAAATCTAATTTATATGATAAGTATGCTTTAGGGTTTGCTTCTTTGATTCTATTTTTCGTTGGCGCTCCACTTGGAGCGATAATTAGAAAAGGTGGTATCGGACTTCCAATGGTTGTTTCATTAATATTATTTCTTAGCTATCACTTTATAGGAACTTTCAGCAGAAATGCAGCAGAAGATGGAAGTATAGACGCACTAATTGGTAGTATAATTCCTAATGCAATAATGTTACCACTAGGATTATATTTAATTTACAGAGCTAGTTCTGATAAATCTATATTTAATTTTGATAAAATATCATATCCTTTTAGACTATTTTTGAAAAAAATTAGTTCTATAAAATTTCGATTAAAAAAATAAATATGAGTAAAGTAATTTTAGATAAAATTTCAGATGCAATTGAAGATGTTAAGAAAGGGAAAATTATTATCGTTGTTGACGACGAAAATAGAGAAAACGAGGGAGACTTTATTTGTGCTGCTGATCTAGTTACGCCTGAGTCGATAAATTTCATGGCTAAACATGCTAGAGGGCTAATATGTACTCCGATAACAGAAAAAAGATCAAGAAAGTTAAATTTATATCCAATGGTTACCAATAATACTGATCCCATGGATACGGCATTTACAGTTTCTGTAGATTTAAAAGGTTCTGGGGTAACTTCTGGTATATCTGCTTCAGATAGATCAAAAACTATAAAGGCAATTGTAAACAACAATACAAAACCAGATGATTTAGCGCGTCCTGGTCACATTTTTCCGTTAATTGCAAAAGAAGGTGGTGTATTAAGAAGAACTGGGCATACAGAGGCAGCTATTGACTTTGCAAGACTAGCAGGTTGTTCACCCGCAGGTGTTATTTGTGAAATAATGTCAGATGATGGATCTATGGCTAGAGTTCCTGAACTAATTAAAGTAGCTAAGAAATTAGATTTGAAAATTGTATCAATTGAGGATCTAGTTGCATATAGAATGAAACATGATAGTTTAATTACTAAAAAAGAATCTTTTATTTTTAATACAAAGTTTGGAGATTACAATTTATCAGCATTTCAACAAACAAATAACAATCAAATACATTTAGTATTATCAAAAGGAAAATGGAAAGAAAATGAGCCAGTTTTAGTTAGAATAAACTCATCGATCACAAACAATGATTTGCTAACAACTCTTACGTCCAAATCAAAAAATAAACTAGATGGTATTTTTAATAAAATAAATGAAGAAGAGAAAGGCGTCATAGTCTTTATTAACCAACCTCCTAACCCAGTAAATGTTTTATTTAGACTTAACGAAATAAAGAAACTACAATCTAAAGGAGAATACAAAACACCACCTGTTGTAATGGACGAAAAGGACTTTGGAATTGGAGCTCAAATACTTCACGATCTTAAAATTCATAAAATAAGATTGTTAACAAATAGTACTCAGATAAAAAGAGTTGGAATGACAGGTTATGGATTAGAAATTGTTGAATATATTAATTACTAAAGAACCATAATTTAACAGACATTAATAGCACCATAATTAAAAGGAAAAATTTAATGGTTTTTTCACCCTTTTTAACTGACCATCTACTTGATGTCCATCCACCAAGAAAATTTCCTGAAGCCAAAAACAATCCATAAACCCAATTAATTTTATCAGCCAAAGCAAAAGTTACAAAAGCACCAGTTGTATAAATTAAAACAATAACAACTTTAGTCGCATTAACTTTTACCAAGTCTAATCTATTATAATAATGAAGAAACAACATTATAACAAATCCAATTCCTGCATTAATAAAACCTCCATAAATACCAATAAAAAAGAATGCAATCATTGATATAAAGAGATATTTACCAGTAAGTCTATCTGAAAGGTTTTTGTAATCAATATCAGGTTTAAAAACTATTAACAAAACTACTATAATCATTATAACGGCAAGAATCTTGTTAAAAAGATCACCTTCAATATCAATTGCTATCTGTGCTCCTATTAATGCGCCTAAAAGACCTGCAAAGCCTAAATAAGCATTAAAAGGATAGTTAGAAACTCCTTTGCTTTTAAATCCAGCTGTAGCTGAAAAGGCGGACATAAATATCGCTATTCGATTAGTTCCATTTGCAACTGCAGATGGTAATCCCATGAAAATAAGTAAAGGAAGAGTTAATAAAGAGCCACCTCCTGCCATTGTGTTTATAAACCCAGCAATAAATCCAGCAAGAATTAACAGAGGATAATGCCATGAAAACAAATCAAATTCAAACATATTTCAAATGTAACAAAAAGGAATCTATATAATAATTAAATAAAAATTTGTACTAAATAAAAAGGAAGTTATATTTGCATTCCATTGGAGAAATGGCAGAGTGGTC
>Ga0115556_1003184_pt1 | contig 10677 bp, 10 predicted proteins | sample COGITO_mtgs_1104_5_FD_87282 | JGI IMG/M metagenome (GOLD analysis project Ga0115556, IMG submission 87282) | Pelagic marine microbial communities from North Sea - COGITO_mtgs_110414 | ecosystem: Environmental > Aquatic > Marine > Epipelagic | place: Germany:Helgoland, sampling site Kabeltonne... | reverse complement strand
TAAATGACTTATTGATTCAAGGAGGCTTTAATTTGTTGTACTTGTGCTAAAGCCTGGGGCGCATTTTTCCGTAAATTCGAAATCCGAGTTTGAGGAGAGGGGTGGGTACTCAATATCTGTGGGGTTTTAGTATCTGGAGTTTGTGCTTGCATACGTTCCCATAAAGAAGCCGCCTCTAAAGGATCATAGTCCGCTATAGCCATCAATTGCATCCCGATGATATCTGCTTCCTTTTCATGAGCTCTGCTGAAGGGTAACATTCCTGCTACATTATATCCAATTCCATAGGCTTTTAGAAAAAGATCCCTCTTTTTTTCAGGTTCGTTTTCTAGAAGTTTTGCTCCCAAGATACCCAGACCTTGTTGAATGGTCCCTGCGCTCATACGTTGTGCTCCATGATTTGCAAGGGCGTGAGCAACTTCATGTCCCATTATGGCAGCAATACCCGCTTCGGTCTTGGCAATATCCATAATTCCAGTATAGAATACTATTTTTCCACCCGGCATACACCAAGCGTTGATCGCTTTATCCTCAACTAAATTATACTCCCAAGCATAATCGTCGAGATAGTTTGGGTTTTGTTTGTATTTAAAATAAGCTTCTGCAGCCTGTGTTATTCGTTTACCAACATCTTGTATTTGATTGCTTGCCGGAGTGTTTCGGATAACCTTATTGGTAGAAATAAATTCATCATAGGCTTTAAAAGCCTGCGGCAGCACAGTCTTATTTCCATAAATCTGTAAGGTTTTTTTACCGGTAAATTGATTGACTTTACATTGGGTTAAAAATAGAAAGAGACCTAAAAGGAGTACTGTTTTTTTCATGGGTTATTGATTTGAAGATCATAAATATAAATCTTTTGCACTAAAAATGAAGTTGTTACTTTCAATTTAAAAACCCAATCACATCTTCTTACATCGATCAGTTTATCTTATATTTGTAAAAAATCAACTCCAATGAACTTCTTACGTACTTTTTTAGCCTCAGTTTTAGGAACTCTTACCGCCCTTGTTTTAGGGGGTATTATCTTGTTTATGTTGATTGCCGGAATAATTGCTAGTGCTGTAAACTCAGAAGGCAGTTCTAGTGCATTGATTCAGGACAACAGCATTTTTTCTTTGAAATTAGACTTACCCATATTAGACAATGTTCCTGGAAGTCAAGAATTTCAAGTCAGCTTAGGCTTGGATGCTGAAAGTATTCAACTGATTGACTTAGTAACTGCAATTGACTTGGCAAAAGCAAACGATAAAATTAAAGGGATTCACCTTCGTAGTGAGTACGTTCAAGCCGGATGGGCACAAACCAAAACCCTTCGCGATGCCTTAGTTACTTTTAAAGAAAGCGGAAAATTCATATCAGCTTATGGGGATTATTTCACTCAGAAAGGATACTATTTGGCTTCAGTTGCTGACTCTGTTTTTGTTAATCCAAATGGAGGAGTAGAGCTTAAAGGTTTGGCTTCAGAGATTTTGTATTTCAAAGATTTCGAAGATGAATACGGCTTTAAAATGGAAGTGATTCGTCACGGTAAATATAAGAGTGCAGTAGAACCCTATTTGTCCAATACCATGAGTGAAGCCAATCGGGAGCAAATCGGTTCTCTAATCGCCTCGCTTTGGGAAACGATCGGTTCTGAAATTGCCGAGGCTCGGAATATGTCTGTTGATGAGCTGGATGCGATAGCAACTGAACTCAAAGCAAACCTTGTTGAGAATGCAGTTAAAGTTGGTTTGGTAGATCAGATCAACTACAAAAGTGAATACATCGAATTGTTGAAAAATAAGGTGGGTATCTCTGAAGATGATAAACTTAAATTGGTCGACTATAATGATCTTTTGGCAGGAAATGCAGCTTACAAAAAAGGAGTTCGTGATAAAATAGCGGTTATTTATGCCCAAGGGCCTATTCTTTTCGGAGATGGAAGTGAAAGTCAAATCGGAGATCAAGTTTTTGTAGAAGCAATAGAAGAAGCTGTTAAAAGCAAACGTGTTAAAGCAATCGTCCTACGAGTCAATTCTCCGGGTGGGAGTGCCATGATTTCAGATATTTTATGGAACGCTTTAGAAGATGCTAAGAAAGAAAAGCCCTTGGTCGTTTCAATGGGGAATGTTGCAGCTTCAGGAGGATATTATATTGCCTGTAATGCCGATACCATATTTGCAGATCCAATGACTGTAACAGGCTCAATTGGAGTGTTTGCAACCATACCAAATATCAAAGGGTTTACAGACGATATTGGAATTAATGCCGAGCATGTAATGACGCATAAAAATGCAGTTGGTTACAGTCCCTTTGAACCAATATCTCCTGGCTTCCGTAAAAGTGCTTTGGAAGGAATAGAACATGTTTACGAGACTTTTAAGCAACGGGTTGCCGATGGGAGAAACTTATCTTTAGAAGAGGTTGAAGCCCTTGCTCAGGGAAGAGTTTGGACAGGTCTTCAAGCAAAAGAAAACGGTCTTGTTGATGCGTTAGGAGGCCTAGATGCGGCTATAGAAGCTGCCGCTGAACTTGCAGAAATAGAAGAGTACAACCTGACGTCTTACCCTAAAGTTGAAACAGATTTTGACGATATTTTTGCTCTGATGAGTCCTTTTGCTGCAATAGAAACTAAAATTAAATCAGCTCTTCCAAGAGAATTCAGTGCCTTTATCGAGGCTTCTACTTCTGAGGAAAATCAAGCTTTACAAATTCAAGCCAGGATTCCTTTTTCACTTGATATTAAATAACGCATGAACCAAAAAGACAAGGAAATTGCGTATCAGATTTTCTTATATTTAGTTGCCCTTTTCATCACTTCTTTAGTGGTTTCTAATTTAATTTTTCAAAAGTTCTTTTATTGGTACCCTATAGACACAAGCGTCTTTGGAATTCCGTTGTTTGAATTATCAGTGGGTATTTTACCTTATCCAATTACTTTTTTAATCACAGATTTAATCTCAGAAATTTTTGGTCAAAAAAAAGCAAACCAAGTAGTTGTAGCCGGAATTTTCGCCTCGTTTTTTTCCATTGGAATTTTATTGCTGGCAGATTTTGTACCCGCAATTCCTTCATCGCCAATAGGAGATGAAACCTTTTCACAAGTATTTTCTTTATCTCCCTTAGCGGTTCTTGCCTCTATGATTGCATATTTATGTGCCCAGTTTGTAGACATACGCATCTATCATTTTTGGAAAAAGAAAACCCAGGGAAAACAGCTGTGGTTGCGAAATAACTTTTCAACTTTTGCCTCTCAATTTTTAGATACTCTTACGGTTATTCTTTTACTTTGTATTTTTCAAGTATTACCTTGGAATATGTTTGTTGGCCTAGTAATTTCAGGCTTTATTTTTAAAGTTCTTATAGCGGCTATCGACACCCCTTTTCTCTACCTCTTTGTATATTTAATAAGAAGGCGTTTCAACCTAAAAGCTGGAGAAGAAATTCAATTAGAAAACGAATCAGAACGATATGAGTGATCCCGTACGAATAAATAAATACCTCAGCGAAATCGGATATTGTTCGAGAAGAGCAGCCGACAAAATGATCGATCAAGGTCGAATTGTGGTTAATGGGGAAGTAATTGGTATGGGGGTAAAAGTTCTTCCTGAAGATGTAATTCATGTAGATGGCGAACTTGTGCGTCCCGGAAATGAAGAAGCAATTTATATAGCATTCAATAAGCCCGTTGGAATCGTATGTACGACCGATACGGGAGTTGAAAAAGACAACATCATCGACTATATTAATTTCCCAAGTCGGATTTTTCCAATTGGACGTTTAGACAAGCCGAGTGAGGGACTTATATTTTTGACCAACGACGGCGATATTGTCAATAAAATTTTACGTGCAAGAAACCACCACGAAAAAGAATACGTGGTTACGGTCAATCGACCGATAACCGATGATTTTATTAAACAAATGGGTGCTGGAATTCCAGTTTTAGATACGGTAACCCGTCCCTGCGAAATTAAGCAGACCCATAAAAAAGAGTTTAAAATAATTTTAACCCAAGGCTTGAATCGTCAGATTAGAAGAATGTGTGAGTATTTAGATTATCGGGTTGTGGCTTTAAAACGAACACGCATCATGAATGTGTCTTTAGACATACCCAAGGGCAAATGGCGGCATTTGACTGCTGAGGAAATGACGGAGATTAATCGCTTGGTAGAAACTTCATCCAAGACATTCGACTAGTTAGTGTAAACTCAAATTAACAACCAAACCTTCGTTTGAACGTACATTGAAAACAGTGTCGTCTTCAAAGATGAGGTATTGTCCTTTTATTCCTTTTAGCACAGCTGTGTAGTTCTGCTCTTTTATTAGGTTCAAGCTCTTTACTTTTTCAGGGTAGCGATTTACAGGAAATTCAATTGCCAAAGGTTCTGTATTTTCGTGAAGCACATAGGGTTTCAGTTCCTTGGGAAGATGATCGATTGCCTTGTTTCTTTCGGAAACCCAATCGATAGGTTCTGCTTCGTTTTGCAGCATTTTTCGCCAATTGGTTTTGTCAGAATAAATTTCTTTTAATGCAACTTCACCCACACCTGCCAAATATCGATTAGGTACTTCAAGGACAGCTAAAGCTTGGTGCGCACCCTGATCAATCCATCGGGTGGGGACTTGTGTTTTTCGAGTCACTCCGACCTTCAGATGACTAGAAAGTGCGAGATATACGATGTGTGGCTGCAGTTGTACTTTTTTCTCATAAACCAAATCGCGATCTTCGATGTCCAAGTGAGCGGTGCTCAGTTCGGGACGCATGATCCAATCGCCGGCGTTTGGACTTTCAAAAAAACACTTTTTGCAAAAACCTTGTCTGAAGATCGGCTCTGTTCGCGAACAATTTAGGCATTCGTAGCCAATCATTTCAAGTGTAATGGATTGGTCAATGAATTGGTGTAGGGCTACAAAATCGTCTTTCAGATTGAGGTAATAGCCGACCGAAGGACCGAACGCCGTATTCATTTTTTTTAGAACGCCTGAAAACATGTGATAGAATGATTTATATTTATAAAATAAAGATACTTATAAAATGGCAATCCCCTTATTCAATTCTATAGCCTCTTGGTTTCTTAAAAAAAGAATTCATCAGATAGAACTATTTATAAAATACCCCCATGAAGTTCAACAAGAAGTTCTTCAGGATTTACTCCGTGTTTCTGAGCAAACTGAAATAGGGTTGAATTATCAATTCAGTTCGATTACCAACTACGAAGTTTTTAAAAGTAGGCTGCCCCTTGTTGCATACGAAGATATTGCGAAAGACATCAATCGAAGCAGAAAGGGAGAGGCCAATATATTTTGGCCCACTCCCATAAAGTGGTTTGCAAAGTCTAGCGGAACAACGGATAGTAAAAGCAAATTCATTCCCGTAAGTGTTGAGGCTTTAGAGCATTGTCATTACAAAGCTGGAAAAGATATGCTTTCGTTTTATTTTAATAATAACCCAGAATCTGAACTCTTTAATGGTAAGAATCTACGATTGGGTGGGAGCCAAGAAATTTATGACAACAGTACGAGTTATTTTGGAGATTTGTCGGCAATAATTATTGACAATATGCCTTTCTGGGCAGAGATCAGTAGTACACCCTCCCATAAAGTTTCTTTAATGCCTGAATGGGAAGCCAAAATGGATGCCATTTTAAAAGAGAGTATAAATGAAAATGTAACAAGTTTTGCCGGAGTTCCGTCTTGGATGATGGTTTTGTTTAATAAGGTTCTTGAACAGACTAAAAAGAAGAATATTTTGGAGGTTTGGCCCAATCTTGAAGTTTTTTTTCACGGAGGGGTTAGCTTTAAACCGTATAATAATCAATACAATAATTTTTTCCCTGGTTCTCAACTAAAGTACTACGAAACCTATAATGCTTCGGAAGGCTTTTTCGGAATTCAAGACCAGAACAATTCTGATGAGATGTTATTGATGTTGGACTATGGAATTTTTTATGAATTCATTCCAGTTGACTTAACGGATCAGGATATTGTTCCCCTGGCTGGAGTGTCCTTGTTTACAAACTATGCACTTGTGATAACGACCAACGGAGGTTTGTGGCGTTACAAATTGGGCGATGTAATCAAATTCACCTCTGTTGCTCCCTATCGAATCCAAGTGGTTGGTAGAACCAAGCATTTCATCAATGCTTTTGGAGAAGAATTAATGGTCGAAAACGCAGATTTTGCTCTGTCGAAAGCGGCCCAAGCTTTGGGGGTTCATATCATCGATTTTACAGCTGCGCCAATTTTTATGAAAGGAAAAACTAGCGGAGCACATCAATGGCTTATTGAGTTCGATAGTCAACCCGAAAACATGGAGCGATTTACAAGTTTGTTGGATGAAACCTTGCGGGAAGTAAATTCAGATTATGATGCCAAGCGGTATAAAAATTTGACCATGCGTCTTCCCGAAATAGTCACAGCGCAACCCAAGCTGTTTTACAACTGGTTGTCTGAAAATAAAAAACTGGGAGGACAACACAAGGTTCCACGTTTGTCTAATAACCGGGATCTGATGGAAGAATTATTAGCCTTTAATGCTAAGAAACCGCTTTAAGGGCTGGATCTTTGGAGTTGTTAAGTTTCCGTTCAGCATAGGCTTTGGTCACTTTTAATTCGGTCGCTGCTCCTCCAGGCATTTCGAACATGGCATCCGTAAGAATGGCTTCACAAAGCGAACGTAATCCACGTGCACCCAGGTTGTATTCTATTGCTTTTTCAACAATAAAATCCAAGGCTCCAGAAGAAAAATTGAGGCTTATGCCGTCAAGCTCAAAGAGTTTCTCGTATTGTTTGATCAAGGCATTCTTAGGATCAGTCAGAATGGAACGTAAGGTTTTTCTGTCCAAAGGATGCATATAAGTCAATACAGGAAGGCGTCCAATTATCTCGGGAATCAAACCAAATGACTTGACATCTTTAGGATTTACATATTGTAGAAGGTTGTCCTTGTCTATGTCTTCTTTTTGTGATTGAACTTTATATCCAATTGCCTGAAGATTCATCCGTTTATTGATTTCACGTTCAATACCATCAAAAGCTCCCCCAGCGATAAATAAAATATCGGAGGTATCAACTTCAATAAATTTTTGATCTGGATGCTTGCGCCCCCCTTTAGGCGGAACATTTACAACAGTTCCTTCGAGTAACTTCAATAGGGCTTGTTGAACTCCTTCTCCCGACACATCTCGTGTAATGGAGGGATTATCACCCTTACGGGCAATTTTATCAATCTCATCGATGAAAACAATTCCACGTTGAGCACGTTCTACGTCATAATCAGCAGCTTGAAGTAAGCGGGTTAAAATACTTTCAACATCTTCCCCAACATAACCTGCTTCTGTAAGGATGGTAGCATCTACAATTGCTAAAGGTACACTCAGCATTTTGGCAATGGATTGAGCCAATAAGGTTTTTCCTGTTCCAGTTTGTCCAACTAAAAGGATGTTACTTTTTTGAATTTCTATTTCCTCAAGCTCTGACTTGGGATGCGATAATCTTTTGTAGTGATTGTATACAGCCACCGATATCACCCGTTTAGCGGCGTCTTGACCAATGATGTATTGGTCTAAAAAAGCCTTGGTAAGTTTCGGTGTCTTTAACTCTAGAGCTTCTTTTTTATCGCTTATACCCTCAACATCTTTATCTTCTTCAATTACAATACCATGAGCTTGATGAATGCATTTATCACAGATATGAGCGTCTAAGCCAGCAATCAAGAGATCGGTCTGTGGTTTAGAACGACCGCAAAAGGAACAAATTAATTCTTCATCACTCATGATTCAATACGTTTATTTGGTCAAAACTTCATCTACCATTCCGTAGGCTTTAGCTTCTTCAGCTTTCATCCAGTAATCCCGGTCACTGTCGTGGTGTACCTTGTCGAATTCTTGTCCAGAATGGTTGGCAATGATGTCGTATAATTCTTTTTTAAGTTTCATGATCTCACGTGCGGTAATTTCGATATCCGAAGCTTGACCCTGAGCACCTCCCAAAGGTTGGTGAATCATTACACGAGCATGGGGCAAAGCAGAGCGTTTCCCTTTTTCTCCAGCACAGAGTAGTACGGCACCCATAGAAGCCGCAATACCCGTACAGATCGTTGCAACATCTGGTGTTATGTATTGCATGGTGTCATAGATACCCAAACCAGCATATACCCCTCCACCGGGAGAGTTGATGTACATTTGTATATCACGTTTTGGATCTACACTTTGTAAAAACAACAACTGTGCTTGAATGATGTTTGCTACTTGATCGTCAATCCCTGTTCCCAAAAACATAACACGATCCATCATCAATCTTGAAAATACATCCATTTGAGCTACGTTCATTTGGCGTTCTTCAATGATATAAGGAGTCATGCTACTGACGATTTTATCGTAGTACATAGCGTTTACCCCGTGATGCTTAGTTGCGTATTTTTTAAACTCTTTTCCGTAGTCCATAGTGCGGTTTATTTAGTAACTAAAAGTAAGTAAAATTATTGTGCGCTGCCGTATGCTTCTTTTACAAATGCATCGTAGTTTACTTTCTTTGTTTTTATTCCTGCATTTTCTTTGTAAAAAGCCAACAGCTTTTTACTCATCAATTGATCCGAAAGTCTTTTGGTTTCTTCTTGATTTGTAAAAATTCGAGCAGCTATGTCATCTAACTCTTTTTCTTCCGGAGCTAGTTGACCGTATTGAGCCATTTGTTCTTTGATCAATTCCTTTGCAAAACTTTGAAGCTCCTCAAACTGAATTTGAAGATCGTGTTCTTGGATGATTGATCCTTCGATCAATTGATAGCGAATCCCTTTTTCAGATTTTTCATACTCTGCAATAGCTTCTTCTTCATTCAAGGGTTTTTCACCAGAATTTTGCAGCCAACGAATCAAAAACTCTTTGGGAAGATCAAATTTTGTTGATTCAATTAGATTCTCTGTTATGTCATTAAGCAGCTTTTGTTCCGACTGAGATACAAATTGCTTTTCAATTCCTTCTTTTATTTTTGCTTTTAAGTCTATTACCGAAGTTACGGTTCCGGCTTCATATAATTTATCAAAAAGCTCTTGGTCTAAATCTGCAAGAATTCGATTGTTGATTTCTTTTATCGTGATCGCAACTGTTTTTGGAAGCTCATCCAATTGAGGTATGGTTAAACCAAACGCTCTAGCAGCTGCACTGTCTTCAGTAAAAAGACCTTTGGCTTGAAGCTCTAAGGTGTCGCCTACCTTTGCTGGACTAAAGGCAGTGATGTTCTTTTTCCCTTTGATTTGATCAAACTCAATAACGGGAGTTGTATCGATAGCAGCTTCTTCGTTTTTGATTTCAACAGCGAGTTCAGCGCCTTTTCCAATTTCTTGAGCAGACTCGATCTTTCCGTATTGTTTTTGAATGTGATTGAGTTGTTCTTCAATCATTTTTTTATCCGCTTCGATTTGAAAATAGGTAACTGCCTTTTTGCCTTTTAGCTTAACATCAAACTTTGGAGAAAGGCCAAGTTCAAATTCAAAGTTCATGACATCAGCTTTCCAGTCTATTTCATCTTGCATTTTGGGGAGTGGGTTTCCCAGAAGCTCAAGCTTTTCGTCGGTGATGTATTTGTTTAGATTTTCTTGTAGTATTTTATTTACCTCATCAGCTGTAACTGCCGTTTCGTATTGCTTTTTGATCATGCCCATAGGCACATGCCCTTTTCTAAATCCTGGGATGTTTGCATTCTTTCGATAATCGTTCAATACGTTTAGTACTTTTTCAGCAAAATCATTTTGATCTAATGCGATCGTGATTGTACTGTTCAAGGCGTCAAGGTCTGTTCTTGTAATTTGCATGGATGTGTTCTCAATAAATTAGGGCGCAAAAATAAGCCTTTTTAATGGGTTGTACAAGGATAAAACCCTAGGAATAACCACCTAAAATAAGATTATCCAACTTTGTTTATTTACTAATTATAAGAACTTTAAAAGATTCAGACTTACTTTTGAAATAAAACAGTACATTTGCACCTTGAATTAATAACCCGAACGTCGAGAACGTTCACAATTTAATATGACATGCCAGTAAAAATCAGATTACAGAGACACGGTAAAAAAGGAAAACCATTCTATTGGGTAGTAGCAGCTGATGCTCGTGCCAAAAGAGATGGACGTTATCTCGAAAAAATCGGAACATACAATCCAAACACCAACCCAGCCATAGTGAATCTTGATGTAGATGCTGCTGTAAAATGGCTAGAGAATGGTGCACAACCTACTGACACTGCTCGTACTTTATTGTCTTACAGAGGAGCTTTATTGAAGCATCACCTACAAGGTGGCGTTCGCAAAGGAGCCTTAACTCAGGAAGACGCTGATGCAAAGTTCGAAGCATGGTTGGAGCAAAAAGACGTACAAATCCAAGCTAAAGTTGATGGTCTTTCTAAGGAAGAAGCAAAAACTAAAGCGGATGCATTTGCTGCTGAAAAAGCTGTAAATGAAAAACGTGTTTCTGATGCTAAAGCTTTAGTTGAAGAAGCCGCTGCTGAAGAGGTAGCTGCCGCTGCCGCTCTTGAAGCTGCCGCAGTTGAAGAAGCTGCTCCTGCTACCGAGGAAGCACCTGCTGCCGAAGAAGCTGCTCCTGCTGAAGAAGCTCCTGCTGCTGACGCAACAGAAGAGACTCCAGAAGCATAATACCTTGCATCGATGACCAAAGAAGAATGTTTCTACCTTGGGACCAT
>Ga0115556_1003180_pt1 | contig 10680 bp, 9 predicted proteins | sample COGITO_mtgs_1104_5_FD_87282 | JGI IMG/M metagenome (GOLD analysis project Ga0115556, IMG submission 87282) | Pelagic marine microbial communities from North Sea - COGITO_mtgs_110414 | ecosystem: Environmental > Aquatic > Marine > Epipelagic | place: Germany:Helgoland, sampling site Kabeltonne... | reverse complement strand
GAGCATCGTCTTTTATTTGATCCTGGACATGGCTTGGAAGAGAGGCTCATCCAGGAGCAGTTTGCTTAAGTAACGGCGACAACTTATTTAGCAAAACCTAGCGATTGAAGTGCACTTCGTATTTCATCCAAAATTATTGGATCGTCAATTGTTGCGGGTGCCTTGAAGGGTTTGCTGTCCGCGATGCTTGCCATTGTTGCGCGGAGGATCTTCCCTGAACGTGTTTTGGGAAGTCGATCGACGACACAGGCCAATTTAAATGCAGCAACTGGGCCAATTTTTTTCCGAACAAGGCCGATAACTTCTAAGACTATGTCAGCGTGGGAACGATTACACCCATTGTTGAGGCATACAAAGCCAAGAGGCAGTTGCCCTTTCAATTCATCTGCAACGCCAATTACCGCGCATTCTGCCACGTCAGGATGGTTCGCTAAAACTTCCTCTATGGCACCGGTAGAGAGGCGGTGACCGGCAACATTAATGACATCATCAGTGCGAGACATTATGTAAAGATACCCATCATTATCTATGCTGCCAGCGTCACCGGTTTCGTAATAACCCGGGAAGGTAGTTAGGTATGATTTTAGCATTCGCTCTGGTGCATTCCAAAGTGTGGGCAAGGTGCCGGGTGGGAGTGGAAGCTTTATAGCTATCGAACCCAATTCGCCTGGCTTAACTTGCTGACCACCTTCATCTAAAATTCGAACATCATATCCGGGCATTGCAACAGTTGCAGATCCAATCTTAACGGGCATTTTTTCTATCCCAGCTGGATTACCCGCAATTGTATAGCCAGTTTCTGTTTGCCACCAATGGTCATATACTGGGACACCCATGACGCTCTGGGCCCAAGCAATAGTGTCAGGATCTGCCCTTTCCCCGGCAAGATAGAGCGCGCGCAGACCTGCCATATCAAATTTTTTGATCATTGCGCCGGTTGGATCATCGCGCTTGATTGCTCGGAACGCTGTTGGTGCCGTGAAAAAACTGCGCACATTGTGCTCCTGAATGACGCGCCAAAATGTACTAGCATCTGGCGTACCCACTGGCTTGCCCTCAAATACAACAGTTGTGTTTCCATGAATTAGGGGCGCGTAACAAATATAGGAGTGACCCACCACCCAACCCACGTCGGAAGCGGCCCAAAAAACTTCACCAGGGTTAACATTGTAAATATTTTTCATGGTCCAATGCAGGGCAACTAAATGTCCAGCTGTGGGACGCACCACACCCTTAGGTGCTCCCGTTGTACCTGACGTGTACAAAATATAAACAGGATGGTCACCGGAAACGGGTACGCATGGCGCAGGTTTTGTACCTGCCTGCAACGCATTCCATTCCACATCAATTGTCCCAAGATCAGCTATACATTCAGGTCGTTGGAAAATTACGTTAAATTCAGGTTTGTGGTGAGCTATTTCGATAGCGCTGTCTAGAAGTGGTTTGTATTCAACAATACGACCAGGCTCCACTCCACAAGATCCTGAAATTATTGCCTTGGGTGTGGCATCATCAATTCGGACGGCGAGTTCATTGGCTGCGAAGCCACCGAATACAACTGAATGAATTGCACCTATTCGAGCACAGGCAAGCATAGCTATCAGAGCCTCTGGTACCATAGGCATATATATTATTACTCGGTCCCCTACAGCGATTCCCTTGGCGGCCAAGCCCCCTGCGAATGCCGCTACTTGGGATTTTAACTCTGAATATGTAGTTTTACTTTTTTTATTGGTTAGAGGACTATCATAAATAATAGCTATTTGGTCCCCGCACCCTGATATGACATGTCGATCCACAGCGTTATAGCAGGTGTTAACCTTTGCATCTTTAAACCACTCATAAAAAGGAGAGTCATCATCCCAAAGTGCCTTAGAGGGTGGCTTTATCCAATCTATACTCTCTGCGGCTTTCATCCAAAAACCTTCAGGGTTAGATTTCCAACCTTCGTAAACATCTTTAAATGACACTTATTGGATCCCCTCAGTTTTTATTTTTATTCTTGGGCTAATTCTGGTGCGTGTTTCGCAGTTTTGCATGATCGAAACAGGTTATGGCCACGGGTTTATTTAAGTAACTGATGTGCTATCATAACAGATGTCAAACTCATAAAATGTATATTTTATCTACTTGTTAATAGGTTGAACCCAACTATGCAGAACATCCGTGCCGAAGTGCTCTTGTCTACTAAAGAATTAAGGGACGACATTTCATTTTTTACCAAAGTTTTAGGTATGCGGATGGACGAAATATTTCCAGCGGATGACCCTAAAGTTGCCGTTTTTTCTGGTTTTGGTCTTCGAGTGCGAATTCAAAACGGAGCAGATGTAGGGCCGGGCGTCTTACGGATTATGTGTGATGACCCCATTCTAATAGCAGGTGGAGAGACTAGTCTTTTGGCCCCAAATGGTACTCGCATAGAGATTTTGCCACTGGCAGCACCTGTGGTGATGCCGCCAACTTCACACGAGTTTGTCGTACGCAAAATGACTGACCAGGCGTCTTGGGTAATTGGCCGGGCGGGAATGCATTATCGTGATTTAATTCCTAGTCGCCTTGGTGGTTCAATAATAGCAAGTCATATCCGGATCCCAGATGGTGGTCCTGTACCTGACATGGTGCATTTTCATTCAGTTGGATTTCAACTGATTTATTGTTACCGGGGTTGGGTCGACCTTGTATACGAAGATCAGGGCCCACCATTTAGGTTACACGCTGGCAACTGTGTAATACAGCCACCAGAAATAAGACATAGGGTCCTTTTTGCCAGCGATAATATTGAGGTAATAGAAATTGGAGTGCCAGCTGAACACGTTACCACAATTGATCATGATTTGGAGCTTCCAACTCCAAACTTCCTGCCAGAGCGAGAATTTAGCAGGCAGAAATTTGTCCACTCAAAGGCTTTAGATGCCGATTGGGCTCAATCGCGGCTACCAGGATTTATCTCACGCGATACAACGATTTGTGAAAATACACAGGGCGTTGCTTCAGTTCATGTGATCAAGCGCGGTAAAGGTATTCCTGTTTGGGCTTCGCATACAAGTGATATTCACTTCAGTTTTGTGCTGGAAGGAAGCCTTACATTGGAGGGAGAAAACCAACCGGCTCAAGAATTGAAATCAGGAGATGCTTTTGTAATCCCCCCCCAAATGAAGGTGCGTTATGCAAACCCCTCAAATGATATCGAATTACTAGAAGTGAGTTTGCCCGGTGATTTTAAAACGCAGGTGAATTAAGGTTGTAATTAAACAGACGTAGGGTGAAGTATCCGTTTTAGAAGAAATAATTCGCTTTAGCGTGTCTTACGCTTTTTAACAAAATACTTAGAGGTACTAATATGAACGAAGATTTAATTGAGGCTGCAAAGTCTGCACGTAATAACGCGCATGCCCCATATTCAAAGTTTTACGTTGGCGCGGCAATACGCACACCCAGTGGCGCAATATTCGCTGGTTGTAATGTGGAAAATGTCGCTTATCCCGAGGGTACTTGTGCTGAAGCGGGTGCAATTGCGGCGATGTGTTTAGCGGGAGAATATGAGATAACAGAAGTGGCGGTAGCGTCCGGTGGTGATGAACCTTCCTCGCCTTGTGGGGGTTGTCGACAGAAAATTTCAGAATTTGCCAAAGGAAATGTATTGGTGACCATGGTAGCGGCTGGTGGCAGTAGAAAAACTACCACGGTAGCGGATCTCTTGCCGGGCGCTTTTGATTTGGAGCGCCTTAACGCTGGTGTCACAGCTACAGGTTCGTAATGAATGCGCGTGATTTAATTCTCTGCTTACGTGAAGGCCGAGCGGTCTCTCTTAAAGCCATCAGTGCGTTTGGCAGTGGTCTTGGCGGTGATTCCGTGAGCGACGCGCAAGCTGGAGCTTTTGCCATGGCGGTATGCCTGCAAGGTTTGGATGATGATGGGCGAGTGGCTCTAACTTTAGGAATGCGTGACAGTGGGAAAGTGCTTTCATGGGACCTTCCAGGTAAAGTAGTTGATAAACATTCAACTGGTGGCGTTGGCGATGCAGTTTCACTTATATTGGCGCCATTACTTGCTTGCGTTGGCGTGTTTGTCCCGATGATTTCGGGAAGAGGTCTCGGGCATACTGGTGGGACTTTGGACAAATTAGAATCAATTCCAGGAGTAAGAACCCAGTTTTCAGAAGAGCAATTTCGTAAAGTGGTTGTGGACGTTGGTTGCGCTATTGTGGCCCCTAGCTCTGATATAGCACCAGCGGACCAACGGCTCTATGCAGTCCGTGACGTAACAGGTACAGTGCGTTCTCTTGATTTAATTACATCCTCTATTTTAGCAAAAAAGTTAGCTGCTAGTTTGCAGGCCTTAGTTCTTGACGTAAAAACAGGTTCTGGAGCCGTAACGCAGGATATTAATGAGGCTCGTGCGCTGGCAAAGGCTTTGGTTGCCACCGCAAATGGTGCGGGATGCCCAACCAGCGCAGTCATTACAGATATGAGCCAACCGTTATTACCCAGCATTGGGAATGCTGTTGAGCTTGCTGATGTAATGCGCTCATTCGACAGCAAGAGTGGACCGATTTTAGATGTTGTGATTGAACTTGGGGTTAAGCTTCTTGAACAGGCCAATGTATTTTACACAGAGCAAGGTGCCCGCTCTGAGCTGATGAAATGCCTTGAGGATGGTCGCGCTAAGGCAAAATTTGGCCAGATGATTTTAGCCCAAGGCGGTCCTAAAAACTTTGCGGACCGCTGGGAGGATTACCTCAATATAGCGCCTGGTTTTGAAATCCTGGCGCCAATTGGTGGATATATACAATCGATGGATGGCACTGCATTAGGTAAAGTAGTGGTGGATATTGGGGGTGGACGGCAACGCGAAAATGATCAAATTGATCACTCGGTTGGACTGTCTGAGATTTCACCAATTGGAAAAAAACTTGAACGAGGTCAATGTATGGCCTTGGTACATTGTCACGATGCTAATGTGGCTGCTCGCGCTGCAGAATTAGTCCGGAAGGCAATCCTAATAGGTCCCAAGCCTCCCAAGTCCTCGCCATTAATCATTGAATGGATATCGCGTTGAGCCGTGCGTTTTTAATTGTATTAGACTCTCTTGGATGTGGGGGCGCACCTGACGCAGAGGCTTTTGGAGATGCGGGTTCAAACACTCTGGGTCATATCTTAAAAGAGAGAAACGGAACTCTCAATATGCCAAATTTAGCTGGGCTGGGCTTGGGGGAGGCGTTGAAACACTCCAGTGGTTTGCCCTCTCCATGGCCCAAACCGAGACATGGTGGCTGGGCTGTGGCACGTGAGATTTCTAAAGGTAAGGATACCCCATCAGGCCATTGGGAGCTCGCAGGTGTTCCGGTCCCTTGGGATTGGCATTACTTTCAAAATGAAACTCCAGCTTTCCCAACTAAAATCATACAATCTGTTGCTGAATTTGTGGGTGGTAGTTTGGCTAATTGTCATGCCTCTGGAATTGAAGTGATTGACGTATTTGCGGATCAACATTTGAAAACTGGATTTCCAATTTGTTACACATCTGTCGACAGTGTTTTTCAAATTGCTGCGCATGAAGATACGTTTGGTTTACAAAGACTTTACGACCTATGTTCTAAAATGGCACCGATGTTGCACGAGATGAAGGTTGGGCGTGTTATTGCGCGCCCATTTGTTGGCAACGCTGAGCAGGGCTTCCAACGCACCCTAAATCGTAAAGATTTTTCTATAGACCCGCCGTCTCCAACACTATGTGACTGGGTTACTGACGCAGGTAGAAGTGTTTTTGGAATTGGAAAGATTGGTGATATTTTTTCGATGCGTGGTATTACTTCTTGCCAGAAAGGTAGCGATCAACAACTCATGAAATATCTTGATGATCGGATGGAAAATGCGCTCGAGGGCAGTCTGACTTTCGCCAACTTTGTTGAGTTTGATAGTCTGTACGGACACCGACGTGATCCAGAGGGCTATGCCAAAGCCTTAGAGTGGTTTGATTATGAAATCGGTACGATTTTAAAGAAGGCCCGCCCTGATGATTTAATTCTTTTTACTGCGGATCATGGCAATGACCCAACCTGGCCTGGAACAGATCACACGCGTGAACAAGTACCTGTCCTAATTTATTATAAAAAAATGAAGACAGAGATTGGGACGATTGGTGATATACAATTTCAAGATGTAGCTGCTAGCGTCGCGGCACATTTGCGTATACCCGCAAGAGGCAGTGGTAGGAATTTTTTATGAGCTGGAAGTCATTTCCAAAAATTGAATTGCATCTGCACCTTGAGGGCGCTGCGGACCCAGCCTTTATACGTGGTTTAGCTGCTGAAAAATCTATGGATATTAGTGGAATTTTTGATGAAAATGGGAAATATAAATTTGATGGTTTTAATGAATTTTTGACTACCTATGAAAATGCGACGCAGGCCTTAAAAAGCCCCGAAGATTTTAAACGGCTTACGCAATCAGTTTTAGAAAACTTGGCTGAAAATAATGTGGTTTATGCAGAGACATTTATATCTCCTGATTTTTGTGGTGACCGGGATTTGGGAGCCTGGCGTGAATACTTGGCTGCCATGCGGGAAGCACATGTTGAGGGGGTTACCCTGAGAGGAATAGTGACTTGTATTCGCCACCTTGGTCCTGAAAAAGCCCGTGAAGCTGCGTTTTGTGCAGCTGAAACTGCGGGAGATTGGGTGGTTGGTTTTGGGATGGCCGGTGCTGAAAATGTTGGTCGTGCTAAAGATTACTCTTATTCATTTGATATGGCTCGTGAGGCAGGGTTACGGCTGACAAGTCACGCTGGGGAGTGGTGTGGGGCGGAGTCCGTTTGGGAGACGTTAAGAGACCTTCGGGTAGAACGCATAGGCCATGGAGTTCACTCTATAAATGATCCCAAATTAGTAGAGCACCTTGCTGAAACAGGGGTCGCCCTTGAGATCAACCCAGGTTCAAATGTAGCACTTGGTGTATATCCAAGTTGGATAGACCATCCCATAAAAAGATTGAGGGATGCCGGTGTTAAGGTGACTGTAAGCACTGATGATCCTCCATTTTTTAACACTACAATCACCCGTGAATTTGAAGAGTTGGAGTCTGCATACGGCTGGGGTGCTGAAGATTTCAAAGTCCTAAATGAAACCGCGCTTGAAGTTGCATTCTGCGATTTGGATACAAAAGAAGTTATTTCAAAAAGATTGGAAGCCTTATGACCCTAACAGTCGTCGATCATCCGCTTGTGCAGCACAAGCTGACTTTAATGAGGAGTAAGTCCACCCCAACTAATCAGTTTAGACAGTTACTGCGTGAGATAAGTCATTTAATAGCTTATGAGGTAACTAGGGATTTGCCTGTCGAAAATAAATCTATTGAGACACCTATGACCTCTATGCAGGCACCGGTTTTGGCGGGAAAGAAACTTGCCCTTGTATCAATCTTAAGGGCGGGCAATGGACTATTGGACGGGGTGTTGGAGTTAATTCCTTCAGCTAGGGTAGGCTTTGTAGGCTTGTACCGTGATGAGAAAACACTTCAGCCTGTTCAGTATTATTTTAAAGTTCCTGATGGAATGGAAGATCGCGTAGTAATCGCTGTTGATCCAATGCTCGCAACGGGGAACTCTAGTGTGGCGGCAATAGATCTCCTGAAAAATGCAGGAGCGCGTGATATTAAGTTCTTATGTCTGCTTGCTGCTCCTGAGGGGATAGCTAGAATGCAAGAGGCTCATCCAGACGTAGATATTGTAACTGCCGCTGTCGATGAAAAGCTTAGTGAAATTGGCTACATACTGCCTGGTTTAGGTGATGCGGGTGACCGCATGTTTGGCACTAAATAAAAAAGTCGATAGGCTGCATGAATTACTTTGGGTTCTAAAACTAATTTTTTAGTTTGATAAACCTAGATCTTCAGTGTGACCCTACATTTTTAAACAAATAGCTTGGAGGCCAAGCCACGCACCATCTGGTAGAACCAAATTTGGTGAATTTTCTGGATATGGGTCATTATTAATTAAATACTCAGAATTTTTGTTACTTAATATGCGAGCAAATGGGGTACTGCTTACTTGGGTAGTACGAAATTTATTTAAGATTGATGAATTAGACGCTGGATGCGGTGAGAGGGCCAAAGCGTTTTTGGCGAGCTTGTCGATTTGCGTTTCTGAGAGCTCATTTGAGATAATTAGGCTTAACGAAATGGGGAAACCAACTTTTGATAAATGTAATTGTATGGGTTCTTCATTTTCATAATCTGCAAGAGCGGACAAAATATATCCCGCTGTTACCTCAGGGTTACTAGTAGTTTTAATCATATTTTCAGAGAGGATAACTATGCCTCCAGGTATTACAATCGCTTTTTCACGATAACCCGGTAGTACTAATATCTGTTTTAGGTTTTTGGAGTTCAGGCGTTTTGCTAGTTTTTGTACTGCAATAGTGCCCTCTGGGTTTTCACAATAAGGGCCAGCTAATTGGCCAATGCGTTGTCTTATTGCTTGTCCCAATTGCAATCGCTTGGCAGTCGGTAAAACTTTACTTGCATAACTTACAAGTGCTGGAGGGCCTAAAAATATAGTAACTGAACTTATAGCTATTAATGTTACGATCGCTATGATTAGGCGCAATTTTCCAGGGTGGGGCCCAGTTTGGTTGATTTCTTTCCTAACCTTTAGGAGTGCCTCGAGCATTATTTTATCTTTTATTTCAATTGTTTCCTCGGCTTCTGCGCCTGGCCTCAAAGTGGCTTCCCCCATTTTTCCTTTTTGAACTTCAACTGCAGCCAATGACCAATGGGATAGAACACGGTTTTGGGAGTCAGTTAGTACGAGGGTGGCTTTGCCAAATGATAAAATAACTTCACGTCGTTGGGCAGATAGATCACTGCGCCAGAGACCTATACACTCTAGGCGTTGATATTTCTTGAGTGCGGTCATCCTGTCTTAGCAATAGCGCGTAATTCAAATTTCTGAATTTTACCAGTTGATGTTTTTGGGAGTTCTTGAAAAATCACCTGCTTAGGAGTTTTAAACCCAGCTAGCTTACTGCGCACGAATTTTATTATTTCAGCCTCATTGGTTGATTGGCCTGGTAAGAGTTCGACAAAAGCGCAAGGAACTTCCCCCCATTTTTCGTCGGGCTTAGCTACAACTGCACAAAGTGACACCGCTGGGTGGCCCATAATAGCACCTTCAACTTCTATACTTGAAATATTTTCGCCACCTGAGATAATAATATCCTTCATACGATCAGCAATTTGCATCATTCCATCTGGATGCTGGACTGCTATATCTTCTGAATGAAAATATCCGTTTTCAAAAGCTTTTGCTGTGGCCTCTGGATTTTTGAAATAGCCTTTCATTACTGAATTGCCACGCATCACAATTTCACCCTGCGTGGTTCCATCCATTGGAATTTGTTTGCAGTTTTTGTCCACAACAGTAGTGGCTTCCATCATGGGCATTGCTACCCCTTGACGCGCTTTAATACTAGATTGTTCCTCTTTTGGAATGTCATCCCACGCACTGTTCCATAAACATTCAACGACGTGCCCATAGGTTTCTGTTAATCCGTAAACTTGGGTCACATTGAACCCCAGCTTACTAATCCCAGCTAATGTGGCAGGTGCCGGTGGCGCACCTGCTGTGAATAATTCAACAGTATGATCAAAGCGCCTACGATCGGTATCGTTCGCGTTTATGATCATGTTTAGCACGATGGGGGCACCACCAAAATGACTGACGCCCTCGATAGCAATGCCATCGTAAATGGCCTGAGCTGAGATATCCCGGCACCCAACAACAGTACCTCCTAATAATGGCATCATCCACGTGTGGTTCCAGCCATTACAATGAAATAAAGGAACAACTGCCATAAATACTGGCTTCATAGTCATTCGCCAACTCACTGGTGTTCCCATTGTCATCAAATATGCGCCGCGATGATGGTACACTACCCCTTTAGGTCTTCCAGTGGTGCCCGATGTATAATTAAGTGCAAGACTTTCCCATTCATCTTGGGGCATAAGCCATTGATAGTCTGGATCTCCAGTAGCGATGAAGTCCTCATATTCTGGGTATTTACCACTTACACTGAAATTAACTTCCGGATCACATACTTCGACAATAACTGGAGTTGCTCCCGTCATTGTGGCGATTGCCACTTCAACAGATGGAAGAAACTGAGTATCAACTAAAACTACCTTTGCTTCGCCATGTTCAAAAATATATGCAATTGTATCTGGATCGAGTCGAGTATTGATGGTGTTCAAAACAGCCCCACAGGCGGGCACTCCAAAACTTGATTCAATCTGTGCCGTAATGTTTGGGATGAGTGTTGCTACAACCTGACCAGGTTCAACTCCAATGCCAGCCAGTGCACTGGCTAACTGACTAACTCGAGCATGATATTGACGATAGCTTGCGCGGTGCTCCCCGTAGACTACCGCTGTTTGATCTGCAAACACGCTTGCAGCTCGCTGCAAGTGTGAAAGTGGGGTCAGGGGCACATAATTTGCCTGGCATTTATCTAACCCGGTCTCGTTAGTCATCCATCCCATATCGCAATCCTCCCTTTTAATGCGCAGTATCGTGCTTGCGCGGGAGATTTCAAGAGTTCATGCATACGTGATGGATCAAAATTCAAATACAGCGATGTCAATAATTTTTATGGTTACTGGAATGGCTATTGTCGGCATTATTGAT
>Ga0115556_1003169_pt1 | contig 10700 bp, 7 predicted proteins | sample COGITO_mtgs_1104_5_FD_87282 | JGI IMG/M metagenome (GOLD analysis project Ga0115556, IMG submission 87282) | Pelagic marine microbial communities from North Sea - COGITO_mtgs_110414 | ecosystem: Environmental > Aquatic > Marine > Epipelagic | place: Germany:Helgoland, sampling site Kabeltonne... | reverse complement strand
GATGGATTAACCGGGGTACTAAAAACTTGATTTTACTTATTAGATATTTGCTGGGTACAGAGCCCAACGTTCTGGCTAAGGCTTATTATCAACCCTCTGAAGATCCAAACTGAAGACGACATAAATCTGCATAATAGCCGCCTGAACTGTGAAGTTCCTTATGGGTTCCACCTTCTATAATTTTGCCTTTATCCATGACTAAAATTTGATCTGCAGCTTTAACGGTCGACATTCTATGAGCAATCACCAAAGTGGTGCGATTTTTACTCAGTCGTTCCAGAGCCTTTTGCACTAAGGCTTCAGACTTTGTATCCAACGCTGAAGTAGCTTCATCCAGTAGTAAAATTGGGCTGTCACGTAGTAATGCCCTTGCAATTGCAACGCGTTGGCGTTGACCGCCAGACAGATTAGATCCACGAGGTCCAACTTGCGTATCTAGACCTAGGGGCAGCGTTGGCAAAAAGTCCGCAATGTGCGCTGCTTCGATGACGTCTTGTAATACTTGTGGATCTACATTCTCGTGACCCACGGTTATGTTTTCATATAGTGTTTCGTCGAATAGAAGAGTATCCTGGGAAACGACGGAGATTTCAGCACGCAGTGCATTTGGATCAACCTCTGTATTATTGATACCAGAAATAGTGATCGCGCCTGTCTGATGTGCGTAGAGACGGGTCAGGGAGTGGAATACGGTAGTTTTTCCAGCTCCTGACGCACCCACTAACGCCGTAGTCTTTCCGCTAGGCGCTGTAAATGAAACATTACTTAGAACATTCATATGACCAAAATTTAAGTTTACATTTTTAAACTTTATGTCCCCTGTTGCAGAAAATTTAGTTGGATTTCTTGGCCCCATAAGCTGTGACTTTTGATCTAAAATAGAATACATTCGATGAACAGACACGCCCGCTGCATTGACAAGGCCAGATATACCAGCAAGACGCCGTAAAGGTTCAAATGCCAACCCAAGTGCGGTGAAAAAAGCCATAAATTGGCCGACAGTCTTAGCTCCACTTATGATTTCATAACCGCCATATAAAATTACCCCTGCAAACCCAATGCCACTCATAATGTCCACTAATGACGGAAGGACAGAGGTTCCGAATAAGGTTTTTAGCTCTACATCAATTTGTTTTTTGGTAAGCTTGCGGTATCTACCTGAATAATACTTCTCTAAACCGTTAAGTTTAATTGTTGCAATTCCATGAAAAGCTTCATCCAAACGGGCTGCCATATTGGCGGCTACGTCCCTAGCCTTGGATGCTTGTTTGCGTGTATACCGATGCGCAATCAAAGAAGGTATTAGAAGAAGTGGAGCGCCTAGCAAAGCAAAAATAGTCCATAACCAGTCGATTGATAACATCACCACCAATAAAGAGATAAGTCCGATTAAATCACGTGCTCCGCCACGTACCACTAATCCCCAGGTCTGAGCCACAGACTGTACGTCGCCTTGCACTCGCTCGATCAAGTAGCCAGGTGCGTTTCGAGAGAAAAAGTCCATATCTAGCCGTAGAAGGTGATTTAAAAGATCGTTTTGCAAATCGGCAACTGAATATCTGGCAATTTTTGTCATCATAACTCGATGACTAACTGAAAGGATCCCTCGCGCCAAAAACAGGCTCAAAACAATAGCTGCGAAGCCCCATAGTTGCGTAAAGCTGCCGCCTACAAATACGTTGTCAAACAAAGGCTGCATCATCCAAGCCAATCCGCCGATCATGCTACCTTCAACTGCCATCAAAATGATCACTAGCGTTAACAACCAACCATGCTTGCGCAGGTAGCTATTCCAAAGCCACCCAAATAGCTGCCGTTGATTTATGAGGTTAGAGCCTATTTTATCTTTAATCATAATTTTGTGTTAGTATTTTGTTGGCCTTCCCGCAAGAGAGGGCTACCTGGTTGACGTGAACCCAAACGATGAATATCGGTAAATTATTAATTTTAGGTTGTCTATCATGTCACTTTCTCAAGGCCGTCAATACCTAGCAATCCCTGGTCCGTCTGTAATACCGGACAGGGTACTTCAAGCGATGAATCAGCCCTGTCCAAATATATATGAGGGTGATTTGATAGAGCTAACGCATAGCCTAATTCCTGATTTGAAGCATGTTGCGCAGACAAAATGTAATGTAGCCATCTATGTTGCAAATGGACATGGCGCCTGGGAAGCCGCTATTTCAAATGTTCTTGCGCCGGACGATACCGTTCTAGTTCTAGCAACCGGTCGATTTTGTATTGGTTGGGGTGGGATGGCTGAAAATTTGGGGGTGCATGTCGAAACCTTAGATTTTGGAACTGATAGCACAATTGATTTTGAAGCAGTCCGCACTCACTTGCGCGCTGACAAAGGTGGTCGAATTAAAGCGATAATGGCGGTGCACGTGGACACGTCAACGTCTATACGAAATGATATCGGGGCGTTAAGTAAAGTGATTACTGACACAGGCCACGATGCACTTTTAATGGTGGATTGTATTGCAAGCCTTGGGTGTGATGAATTTTTAATGGATGATTGGGGTGTCGATATTATGGTCACCGCCTGTCAGAAGGGGCTGATGACCCCTCCCGCTTTATCTTTCGTATATTTCTCAGACCGCGCCGCTAATGTTCGAAATAAAATGGAGCGTGTGAGTTCTTATTGGGATTGGAAACCCCGTATTAACCCCAACCTTTTTTATGAATATTTTTGTGGAACTGCACCAACTCAACATCTGTTTGGTCTGCGCGAAGCTCTGGATATGATACTTGAAGAAGGACTTCCTCATGTTTGGTTGCGACATGAAGTTTTAGCAAAAGCGGTTTGGGCCTCTTGCGAAGCTTGGGCACAAGCCGGGCCGTTAGAACTCAATGTGTCTGACAAAAACTCACGAAGTAGAGCGGTTACAGCGTTATCAATCGGAGCCCCACGAGGAATACAGCTGCGCAAGTGGACAGAAAAAGAAGCCGGTCTTACTCTTGGGATTGGTCTTGGTATGAATACGGTAAAGGACCCAAAAGCAGAAGGATTTTTTCGAATTGGGCATATGGGACATGTTAATGCCCAGATGATTATGGGCACACTAGGCTCTGTTCAAGCTGGACTAATTGCTTTGGGCATTCCGTATGGATCAGGCGGCTTGGATGCAGCTGCTCAAGTTCTAGCCAACATCGACTAATTAGGTGGCTTGAACCGCCTTTAATGCTTTAGGCAGTGCAGTTGCAAAGGCCTCCATCGCCCTGGCGTCGCCACATGATACACGAATACAGCGATCCAAAGGTGAGATATTGGGCATGCGAACAAAAATCTGGTCTGCAATAAGACGTTGCAATAAAGCGCGCGCAAAATTCCCATCTTGACCACAATCTATTGTGACAAAATTTGTGGCCGAATGCAGGGCTTTTAATCCGTTGACTTGAGCAATTTCTGCGATCTGTTTGCGACTTTTTTGAACGTTGTCGAGCACTCTCTCAAAATAGTTTTGATCTGAGAGTGCAGCTAAAGCTCCCACTTGAGAAATGTTTGACATGCCAAAATGATTGCGCACTTTATCAAAAGCGCTGATGAGTTTCTTTGGTCCAATAGCGTAACCCACCCGCGCGCCAGCCATGCCGTAGGCTTTCGAAAATGTTCGCATGCGAATAACATTTGGTGTCTCAGGAAGTAACGCGGGAGCAGTTCCTGCAGGGGCAAGCTCTACATAGGCTTCGTCTAATACGAGCAACGTAGATTTGGGTAGGCTGTTTATCAAACCATTAACTACATCTGCACTGTGCCAGCTCCCCATAGGGTTATCTGGGTTTGCAAAGTAGATTATTTTAGCCGAAACTTCGGTTGCCTTGGCAATCAGACTTTCTGGATCTTCGTGATCATCTACATATGGCACAGTATGCAGTTTTCCACCAAAGCCTGTGACGTGAAAATTGAATGTTGGGTAAGCTCCGGCGGACGTAACAACCGGCTCACCAGGTTCTACCAATAACCTAACGAGATAGGCCAAAAGACCATCTATTCCTTCACCAATAATTATATGGCTTGGATCAATTCCATGATGTTGAGCCAGTGCCTCGCGAAGATCATAATTTTCTGGGTCCCCATATTTCCACACTTCAGGGGCAGCTTTTCTCATGGCTGCAATAGCAATTGGGGATGGACCAAAGACGCTTTCATTCGCGCCGAGGCGAGCCCTGAATTTTTGACCCATTACCCTTTCCTGGCTCTCTGGTCCAACAAAGGGTACAGAGGATGGCAGAGTTTCGGCTAGTGCCGTTAGCGTAATTTCTGTCATGAACTTTCCTAACTTGTGTTGCCTCTTAGATTGACTAAAACTCAAACAATCTCTGCCAATCGCACCAATGCTTCCAAGATTTTCCCTTCTTCTTCCTCGCGTGCCGTCAGATTAGCTTGTGTTTCTGCCAACACTTCAGCAGGTGCTGAGGTTGCAAATTTTGGATTTTTAAGTCTGCCCCGCAATCCACCCAATTCTTTGGCTAGTTTACCAAGGTTTTTTTCCAAGCGAGCTTTCTCAGCGGCTACGTCTATGATGTTTGCCAGGGGCAGGCCAAAGGTTGCGCCCGGTGCTGAAACGGTAATTGCTCCTTTGGGCATTATTTCTACTTTTGTGACCTCGGTAATCCGTGCCATTTGTTTGATTTGAGCCATGTTAGCAGCTAAGGCTGATGATCCAGAAATATTGTTTGAAACTTGTACCAATGGCACTTTTGCTCCGGCGGGGACGTTCATTTGTGCACGTGCTGATCGAATGGCATCTATCAAGGCAATGGTCCAACTGATCTCATTTGTCGCAGTGTCATCGATCAGATCTAAGCCATATGTTGGCCATTTTTGATGTACGAGCATTTTGTCCCGTTTGGCTGTAAGTCCCCAAAGTTCCTCCGTGATGAAAGGCATAATAGGGTGTAGTAACACCATACTCTGTTCTAACACCCAGGCCAGAGTTGTCTGGGTTTCTAGCCGACCAGCTTGCCCACTTGAATGCTCACCTTTTAAAATTGGTTTGGATAGTTCTAAATACCTGTCACAGACACTGCCCCAGATAAAGGTATAGAGCGCCGAAGCTGAGTCGTTAAATCGATAACTTGTCAGTGCAGTGTCCACCGCAACTCGGACACGTCCTACCTCACCAACTATCCATTTATTTAATGCTAACTCTGGATTTGGAAGGGAATCGCTACGTTTATCAAATGCTTGATTGAATTCTGCAAAAGAGCATGCATTCCAGAGCTTCGTACCAAAGTTTCGGTAACCAGCAATACGCTGCATGTCTAGTTTTAGAACACCACCAAGGGATGCCATTGATGCATTAGTAAATCGCAACGCGTCGGCCCCAAATTCATCTATTATTTCTAAAGGATCCACGACATTACCAGTAGATTTACTCATTTTTTTACCTTTTGCGTCACGGACAAGACCATGTAAATATATGGTTTTGAATGGGACTTCATCTACAACCGCAAGTTGCATCATCATCATGCGTGCCACCCAGAAAAATAAAATATCTGATCCAGTAATTAGGTCTGAGGTAGGAAAAAAGCGTTTCAGCATGTCGTTTGTTGCGTCAGTCTCGACTTCGCCAGTCCAGCCCAATGTACCTATTGGCCAAAGGCCAGACGAGAACCATGTGTCGAGAACATCTGGATCACGAGTTAGTTTGACCTGGGCCCCTGCCATTTGTTGGGCTTCTAGCTGAGTTGCTGCACAATATTGTATACCGTCCTCGTCAAACCAAACTGGAATTTGGTGGCCCCACCACAATTGGCGGGAGATACACCAAGGTTCAATATTCTCAAGCCAATGGTAATAAACCTTTTTCTCTGACTCCGGTAAAACATTAACTTTGCCTTCACGAACGGCGTTTAGTGCTGGGGTCACAATTTTATTTGTATCAACGAACCATTGGTCAGTGAGCATAGGTTCGATCACAACCTTTGAGCGGTCTCCAAAGGGCTGCATTATTGGTTTACTGTCCACCTTTGGGTGACTTTCAGAATATTCATTACCGTCTGCATCAATGCTAGAAACGGTTTCCATCACCGCCAACCCTTCAGTAGTGATATCCGCCACCACTTTTTTGCGTGCCTCAAAACGGTCCATGCCACGATACTCTTCAGGAACCAGGTTCATTAGTGCAATTTTCGTCTCATCAAAGCTTTCTTCGCCATTGGCAATCCTCTGAGCGCTGGCCACTTCCTCAGAGTAAGGCCTTCCGTCCGCACGCATGTTGGCTTTGATATCCATAAGATTATACATGGGAATGTTAGTACGTTTAGCGACTTGATAATCGTTGAAATCATGAGCACCTGTAATTTTTACTGCCCCCGATCCAAATTCTTTGTCTGGGTATTCATCCGTAATAATAGGAATTAAGCGGCGCTGTGTTTTTGGGCCTACAGGTATTTCGCAGAGCATTCCCACTATTGGAGCATAGCGTTCATCTGATGGGTGCACTGCAACAGCGCCATCGCCCAACATGGTTTCGGGACGGGTGGTTGCTATCGAAATATAATCACGCTCTTCCTTTAGAGTGGTCTCTCCATTTTCATCTTTTTCAATGTAAGTATACGTTGCTCCACCCGCGAGCGGATATTTGAAGTGCCACATGTGACCCGCTACTTCGATGTTTTCAACTTCTAGATCTGAAATAGCAGTTTCAAAATGTGGGTCCCAATTGACCAACCGCTTGCCGCGATAGATCAAGCCTTTATTATACATTTTAACAAACACTTTAATCACTGCATCATGAAAGTTCGGACTATTTTCATGGCCGGTTCGAGTATCCCCATGGGCGCCAGCCATGGTAAATGCTGTTCGGCTCCAATCGCAGGAGGCGCCCAGACGTTTTAATTGGTTAACGATGTTTCCACCGGACTCTTCTTTCCAAGACCAAACTTTTTCAAGGAACTTTTCACGTCCCAACTCCACTCGGCCCGGTTGTTTTGTTTCAGCCAGTTGTCGTTCCACCACCATTTGCGTTGCTATGCCTGCGTGGTCAGTTCCAGCTTGCCAAAGTGTATCAAAACCTCTCATTCTGTGCCAACGCACAAGAATGTCCTGCAACGTATTGTTAAACGCGTGGCCCATGTGCAAAACACCAGTCACATTTGGTGGTGGGATCATTATGCAGTAGCTAGAAGCACCTGGCTTTGCATTCGCTCCCGCGGTAAAACAGCCTGCTTTTTCCCAAGCCTTGTAAAGGCGATCTTCAGCTTCTGCCGCGTTGAACTTTTCCATTGCCATATCTTACATACCTTTTCACTTTACATTTGAGTACCTATTTACTGGCTCAAGGAAAAGCCCCTCGTTTCAAACTAATTCACTAATTGCTGCCAAATTTTTGCAGAATTGATAATGGCAAATAAAACCTGCTCCAGCCGCCTGCTGCCTATTAATTGTGTAACAAAGTTTGGAGTGGTTGAGATATTAATTTTCTAAAGGTCTTGATCCCAAAAATTTGGATTAACTTACCAGCTTTTCACGAACTCCCGGGCGTAGGACTGTGGGATCGTAAGGTCTCGGCGCGAAGACTTTATGGATGCACTCGGTGAAATGGCTCGTTGGCAACGTGTCATATTCCGGATCAAAGCGCTTTGATCCCAACGTTCGCAAAAAGTGACACAATCATCAAAGATAATGTGACTTCCATGTTTCTTAAGTTTGTTTGGGTCTGCTTCAACATGTTGTCCGTAGTAAATCATCTGAAAGTAAGCATGTTTTTCCAAGACCCAGGTGCATTGTTCCCTTACGAAGGGACGCAGGATTGAGGCGGTATACTCATCATAATTATAAGGCGCAAAATATCTCCAATATCATGGAGCAAAGTAGACACAATCTAATCCGTATCTGCTCCATCGCGCTCAGCACGCGTTGCTGATTGAAGCGAATGTTCTAATCAAGTTAGTTGGTATCCGGAAAGGCCTTCATCAAGTTCTGCGAGCGCCCTTAAAAGCTTGTTTGATCTACCTTTGGTATATTCAATTTCATGTTCGTTAAAAAGGTGTAATCTTCTTTGTCACCATCTTCCGTGGCTCGAAATTTAACATGATCAATTTTAAATCTATCACTTTTGCGTATAAATCTAACTATTAAAACATTCGGCTCAATTGTCTTTGCATTGTGATAGCGTTCCACATCATTATTGTTAAACAGGTTTTTTTAACAAATTTTTCTAAATTTAATTATGTTATGATGATACATTGTTGGGCTACCCTATTTTAAAAGTTGGCTATTATCTGTCAAATACACCACAAGTTACTGGATAGGTGATAGCCTGCTGGTAATATCGCCAACGAGTGGGAGTCTCTCCGATGAAAAGGTTTGGTGCTAGTCAATCTTTGGAACGCCGTGATCCCGCACAAGTTGCTGGATAAATTTTTATGTCATTATGGCATCAAATAGTCTCAAATTTTCGTGACAACGGTAGCCGCATTGTTGAGAACTCGCCTGATGATTTCAGGTTTCCGCTCACACATGTTATTATAATAGATGGAACAATGTCCGCCTTGCTTCCAGGATTAGAAACAAATGCAGGTCAGGCATATAAGTTAATAAAAGGTGGTATGGCCAAGCATACTGTCCTGCACTATTTTCCAGGGATCCAATTGCAAAGTGATAAAGTTTTGTCATCTTGCTGGAATATTATAACGGGTAACGGAATAAACCTTCAAATAAAAAGAGCCTATGGTGCGTTAGCGAGCCGTTATCAGGTTGGTGATCATATTATATTAATTGGTTACTCGCGTGGAGCCTTTGCCGTAAGGTCGCTCGCAGGCATAATTGATAGCATGGGTCTTTTGAAGAACGTTCATGCAACTGAACGAAACGTAATTACTGCATTTCGTTATTACAAAAACGGCACTCAATCCAAGGTTGCGCGGGTTTTCCAAAAAGAAAAATGCCACCTTGTTGCCAAGATTACAGCAATAGGAGTGTGGGATACTGTGAAAGCCCTTGGGCTACCTTTGCCATTTATATGGCGTTTTTTTAACTCAAAACATCAGTTTCATAATGATCAGATTAGCAAAAGCGTTGATCATGGCTTTCACGCTTTGGCACTTGATGAAACTCGCTTGGCGTACAAGCCAGTTCTGTGGACCGCCCCAGTAAATTGGCAAGGAACTTTGGAACAACGTTGGTTTCGAGGCAACCATGGAGACATTGGTGGACAGATATCTGGATTTCCTATGAGTAGGCCCTTGGCAAACATTCCTTTTGTTTGGATAATGGATCGTTTAGAAGATGCAGGTTTGCAACTTAAACCGGATTGGAGAGATGAATATCCCCAAGATATTTCGGCTCCGTCAACGGCTTCTTGGTGGAAAGAGAAATTATTTACATTGTCGAGGGCTCAACGAGAAATTGGTAGTAATCCATCGGAACTAATTCATGGCTCCGTAGCAAATAATGAGTTTGAAATTTTAACTGATTTTTACGACCATTCAGACAGTTGAGGTGGTGGCATCAGTTTCCTCTTTTTGCTGATGTTAGGCCGGCTTGCCCGTTGGAAGGCTTAAAGTACGATCTTACTGAAATTCTGAAAATTTAATATTGTTCTGCTAACTTGTATTTAAAATTAGGGTTTTTGTTAAGATATTATTTACCAAACTATTTGTTTTGAGTTTAAAATCGTACATATTTTTCGGTTAGAAATCCAGTTCAGCTAGCACTTGGCAAGTAAGCTTTCGAGGCGTATAGCCAGATCCGATCGGCAGGGGTAATACAATGGCACAAAGTGCAAATTTGAATGTAATGATTGCAACGGCCCGAAAGGCTGGTCGCGCATTGGCAAAAGATTTTCGTGAAGTGGAAAACCTGCAGATATCAGTAAAAGGGGCCGTAGATTTCGTGTCACGGGCAGATATTTTTGCTGATAAAATCGTTAGGGAAGAGTTGACCACCGCACGGCCTACCTATGGGTTTTTGGCTGCTGAGCAGGAAGAAGTGGAAGGTAAAGATCCAACGCGTAGATGGATAGTTGATTCATTAGTTGGAACCACAAACTTTTTGCATGGAATGCCACATTATGCTGTGACTATTGCCCTGGAACACAAAAATGAAATAATTGCAGGTGTAATTTATGATGCTGCCCAAGATGAATGCTTTTTTGCGGAGAAGGGGCAGGGCTCTTGGATGAATGAAACTCGCCTCCGGGTGTCGGGGCGGAGTTCAATGATCGAATGTGTTTTTGCAACAGGCTTGCCTAGTGCAGGTCAAGATGGATTACCGCAAAGTTTGCGAGAGTTGGCACATATTCTTCCAATTACAGCTGGCATTCGGAGCTTGGGCGCAGCAGCTCTTGATCTAGCTTACGTTGCTGCTGGACGTTTTGATGGCTTTTGGGAGCGAAGTCTCAAACTTCCAGAAATGGCGGCGGGCACTATTATACTTAGAGAAGCAGGGGGCTTTATCGAGTCTATTGACCCAAAAGCCCATTTTTTGAAAGATGGAAATGTGATCTGCTCAAACGATCAAATTTTTTCCAAGTTCGCGATGACTGTTAGGAAAAGTTCTTAAAATAATAAATGATGGGCCTTGACACAGACCATTTTCGGAACAGTTAGCCATCATGAAAAATCTATTTGCATTGCTTCTAGTATCAATGGCTTCGTCGGCGTGTGCTGTATGCCCAGGTAACGTTTTGATAGAACAAGGGCTAGATCAAAACTACGAAAAGCTCAAATCAGCAAAGCTTCAGTCAGAG
>Ga0115556_1003161_pt1 | contig 10709 bp, 10 predicted proteins | sample COGITO_mtgs_1104_5_FD_87282 | JGI IMG/M metagenome (GOLD analysis project Ga0115556, IMG submission 87282) | Pelagic marine microbial communities from North Sea - COGITO_mtgs_110414 | ecosystem: Environmental > Aquatic > Marine > Epipelagic | place: Germany:Helgoland, sampling site Kabeltonne... | reverse complement strand
TTCATGCCATTAGGTGGGATGAGATTGATACTGGTTCAGGGTAGCATGTACGTGTTGAGCTTCTGTCAACTTATGGGAAAGAGCGCATCGACGGCTCTTCTGGCACAGGCTGGAGGCAAATCATTAGCATTCGCTGTGATAGCTATTGAGACGGCTGTTTATTTGCTGTACAAGTTGTTGAGGAGGGACTTTAGGTACTGGTTACCTCTGCCAAAAGGCACGAGCTTGACAATCAGTTTGATCACTAGAGTTTCCACCAAAGTGATTTCCGACTTTACCGGGATGCTTCACACTCGGCACCCGTTGGAGATGGGTGGAACTTACTGGTTGGCAAATCAAGTTTACACACAAATTAGTGTATTCATAGTGTTGAACGCAAGGATGAATGTGGATGATATTAATTTGGCGTTGAAGAACAATACATTATGGAGAATTGGGTTTATTCTGGCGAGCATGTGGTTCATTGCAATGATTACACTGCTCTATTTCTGCAACTCAGAATATCGACACACTTTCTATAGCACATGGACATCCAGAGACTACCAGAAAAAGCGGTTCGAGGAAGGTGACGATAAAACTAAATTTACAATACTGACTACTGTGCATAGAAGAGTCTGGAAATCTTTTGAGGTGGAAATGGAAGAGTGGATGGCAAACAAGTGGGGCTCGCTAAACCGAGAGAAGCCAGATTGGTTCACAGAAAGTGCTATTGCACACATACCTTCTGATATGATCCCACATTTAAATACACCAAGTGTTCGAGAGGAGGCGCTAAAAGACGGTACAGAGAAAACACATTTTTTTTTGCAAAGCGAAAGGAGGATGACAGTAATGGAAGGACTAGAGAGTTTGGCAGGGTTGCATTTCATCCATAAAAAAAAATTCAATGATCCCGGAAGGCATCTCACTACCACTAAATAAGGTTAGCGCGCTTCTTCTGTGATGGATATGCTTTTGCTGACCTTGGAGAATATATTCACCTCTTTTGAGGAGCCTCAGGAGAGGATGTCAGCAATCTAGAGGGGAGGACGTTTGCAACAACTTAGTACTTTAGGCAGAGGGAAAGCTCATCGTCCAGAGTGACAGGATAAATAAATGTGATTGTATCTGGATATCCTTTGAGGTGGAAATGTTTAAACCATCTGTGTTCCGCACTCCCCCCCCTCTTGCCATTTACCCTCCTTTTCAATTTTAGCTCCTAATCACTTCGAGCCGATTTTCCTCCGAGTTTTTGTCACGTAAATGTCTGAAATGAAGATGGCCAAAGTTCTCGCCCTTACAGAGTGCAGTAGAAGATTGCTGCTACCCACACCTCCTTCTTCTGTTTGAGCTCTTTGGTAGTCACGGTCGGCTTATTACGTCTCTCTCTCGTGATCCAGTTTCCTCTCTGGGTATGTGTATTACTGTATTACTGTATGGCGGTGCCATGGTACACAGTAAAACCCACGAAATAAGATTTTTAATTTTGTAAAAGTGGTACCGAAAACCCTTAGCTTTTTGGAGATTTCGGTACCGCAAGATTATTTAAAAATCTTAGCCCCCCCCTTCCTAGAAGCTACGCAGAACCATGTGTTACGAGGTCAAGTATGAGGACGGCGTGAATTACCGTTCATTTTCAACGGCATGAAACGATGGCGATTCGATGGCGATTCCCGAAAAAGTGCGTCAAGCCCCCCCCTTTGAACTCGAGTACCCCCCCATTTTCACCCCCCCCCCCGCCGGTATTTAAAAAAAGCAACATTTCTAAGTCGATAAGATTTTTAATTTTGAAACCAAAAGGACAGCTTTCTAGAGATTTCGGTACTGCAAAAATCTTAATTTTCATAATCTTATTCGTGGGGTTTTACTGTGTGACGTTGTGACCTGATCTATCTTCTTTTTGAATATTCCAGATGAGGAGTTGATCAGTTGATCTGATTTTTGTTTATATCCCAAGTTCCAAGTTCGGACCAATTTGTATATATATTATATCCACATTCAAAAGACCAGTCTCCCTTCGGCCCAATTGGATTGTCCGAAGATTGTTATTTATTTCCTTTTCGCGCCAACCTGGTGAAGAAATGTCTGCTCAGCTATTGACAATATTCATAGTGGTGACTACTGTTGCCCTTATGATTGTCCCTATGAACAGCTCTAATGGAAATCTTTACAATGTTGAGACAGCTATTAATGAAGATGACAACAAGTTTTCATTCAACTTGCAGCTGCTCGATTGGCATGTTGGGTACAATAAGTTCACTGTAGCTCAGTATGCAGAGACTCCGCTTGACCTGAAGAATTTGTGTGGGTGAGTTTTCTAATACATGTCAGCCACCTTCAGTAAGTAAATCTCACCCTCCTCCAATCCCTGACAACAACAACAACAACAACAACAACAATATCAGTCTCCCGCTTCTTTGCGGGTCCCCTTGCGAAGATCCGTGTGAGACGCTCGCGTCTTGCGGTCAAGCATTTATCGCAATCCTCTCTTTTGCTGTAGGCATGCTTTTTCTTGGAGTGTTTTTTTTGTTACTTGACTTCTTCGGACTTGCCCCTTGCGGAGTAAACAAGTTAACTGGCGTTCTCCTTTGGCTGGGCATGCTTGCCAACTTTATCTCGTGTATGGTTTTCCTTGGCAGCATCGGCGTAACTGTTGCTGGTCACGATGATGGGAAAAATACCGAGTATTACTTTTTACCAGGGCTCCCTCCAACGGGATTCCAGCCATCTGCAGGCGCCATTTGTCATTATATTTCCCTTTTAACGGGTGTGATTGGCGCCTCTTTGTTCCGATCGGCAGCGAATGGCGAGGCGGGCAGCAGAGGCAAAGGGGTGCAGATGAGTGCCTCAATAATGTCGCCCTCCTTCAGATTTGCAAATCCTACCAAATCCCAGACTGCAAAAAGACCCTCATCCGTGAAAAGGCACGGTTCAGCTAAGAAGCCGACTGTAAGAGGCGGGCACTCTTACGTGTAGTAATAAGCACGACAATAATAGATAGATGCATTAATAGCAAGATATAAAAAAATCCCGTCTCTCCCTCTCGCAAGTAAAAGCTGCCGTACAAAAAATTCACAAAATCATTTCTCTTCTCCTCCTGTACCCGCGCTGGTCCCAATATTGCTCCAATTTCCAACATATTCTTCGTAATCGAGCTCTTCCGTCCAATTGAGCAAATTCTCCACCTCCACATCAACGATACCTCCCTCATCTATTTCTATCGCTTCCATTCCACCAGTTTCTTCCATGTGATTGAGATACATCGAGGCGCCACCAGCCTTCCCTTGATTGATTAGTCCCTTGACCACGCCGGCTTGCATGTCAATAGCCTCTAGTTGACCTTCTTTCTTCTCTTCTGCCAAACCGTTCATGTACATCTTCCTCAACCATTCCCTCTTTCTCCGTTTCTTGGTGAGCTCAGCATCTTTCTTCCTCACAAGCTTGCTGAAGTGAAAGTGTTGTTTTACCTCTTTTTCTTCTGCCCTATCTCCGTGCCCATCGAACCCGCCATCAGGTGAGAGCTCCCTTATGCCTTTTACAGTCACTTCCCGCCAGTCATTTCGTTCTACTCTCCTATACCAGCCATCCTGCAAGTAAAGAAATGCGAGTTGTGAGTGCAAGTTGGTCCGGGGTAGCTTTTTTGTACGGGGGCTATTTTTTAAACTTCTGAAAAATGCGCACTAGATACAGAAATTGCAATCCAACTCCAACTCATTCCAACTTCCAACCTCTAACCTCGACCTACACGTACCGTATTTTCGTCCTTTCCGACAACTCCAGAGCAATTGAATTTACTTTTCCCAACTGTTACCGTTCCGTTAAATCTCTCCGGAAAGTCTTCCTGTGAAAGTACTGATGTATTGTGCATACTCTCTGGAGGAACACCCGCAATTCCACCCCCGCCCCCTTCACCAGCATAGTCTCTTGGTGCAAAGCTACCAACATCCGATATTGCCCCAGAGGTGTAAACCTTGTAAAAGAGTCCTGGCGGAAATGATCGTCCACCCAATCGGAAACGAACGTGGATTTTCGTAGACTTGTCAAATAGGATGGCTTCGGTGGGGTTGATTGTTTTCAAAAGTGACTTCGGATCACCAGTAAGACGAAACGAAATTAAATCTTTGTAAAAAGCAAAAACTCGCCGACCAGTCCACTTCCGAAAACAGTTCTGTATAGCCGAGGCACTGAGATTTTCTTGCGAAACTGGGGGTGGGCCAAGACCATATGTCCCGCTGATCAAAAGCGTGCGGAGAAATTGTCGCCACGTGTTCTGGATCACCAAGGCAGGTAGAGAGTACGCTATCTTTTCGAAGCGGTTGTAGCGCAGCCTCCATCTCACAGCAGCCATGCGCCACCAAGAGCTAATGACAGTGCTGCAGTACTGCGGGTAAAGGTGGGCCGCAGCACTATTACTCGCCCCGCCAGGCAATTGTGAGAGGAATTGCCTCAGAAGCGGATTCTGTATTTCGATAGGGGGTTGGTTGGTTAGGTAAAAAATCGTCCATCAAGGTGGTGAATATTTAAATTCTCAACGAGTCAAATCACCGTTCCTCACCTTCAATTGTGTTGTCGGTTCTTTGCGTGAATTATCGTCGCGGACCATCGAAGTGCGTGTTGATACCCCACGCCATCTGGACTGAATTCGAATTGATGCGTAATGCATTGAGATTACAGGATGGTCCCACGGTTGCCTTATCACTGCTCCTCTTTGACATCTTGTTCTTCGCACTCTTCGACGGTCATTCGGTGCTGCATAGAATGATCGAGAATGACGGGAGACACGAACATCGTGTGATACTCGCTTTCTGTGCGGAGGATTAAGGTGGTTGAAATTTATATTGTACCTCTGGTCCGGAGAACGGTTTATGAGTTTCACATTTCCTCTGGACATGGAGTAGGTCGTGTGTTGTTGCGAGGAGGAATACCTATTTCCGGGGGACACGGAAGGAGGCATGTCGTCCGCAGATTCCGCTTTGATAGGTGTAGAATCAGAATGAAGAGGTAGTAAGTTGGTCGTTGTTTCCAAGCTCAGCTTCTATTCAGACAAGCGGGAAAATGATGGTTTTACCTTTCGTATGTAGTAAAGTTTCTTCTCTTGAAGGCCAGGTGACCTGTTTTAGAGCCCGAAAATTGTTATTTTAAAGGTCCTCGATTGTAATGCGAGATGAAAATCGTCACGTTGGAAATTTTCGTCACAGTAGCTACAAAAGCAGTCACACCGCATACATATTACCTTTCTCGCGCCCTGTGTAGTGAGAGAAACACCCCCCAAAAAACAGACATTAGCTAGGATCTGGCACTGAATCCTTTAGATTTGTCCACTTGACTGTCTCTTTGAGCCAAAATTGTGCTGTCCTGCTGCCCAAACCTTGGCTCCTGCTCCATCTTACCATTGCGTGAGTCCGATTATTGCGGATGGCTACGTTTACCTCCGTTCCTCCCCCGGACCTTTCCACCTTTGAAGACCTCCTCTCCCATGGCCAAGCCACCAACCCCAGAACTTTTGAGCCAATACGATACAGCAGGGGTGAAAGAAGCGAGGTGCGGATCTACCGCGAGTCGACAGGACAAATTGAATTGTACCCGAACGTGCTGAAACGCGTCGATTCCCCTTCTCCTCGTGCCTTCTACATCTACAAAAAACTGAAGAGGGCAATTTATGGGAAGGTGACCCTTGCAATTATCCTGGAGCCATATCAGCCCTCCCAAGCCGACGATGCTATGACAGACGACGATCGCGGAGAAATGATTTGGAAATTCACCAAGGTGAGGGCAACGTACCTTAGCTATTTTTTCGGTTCTCTACATTAATGCTCAGGTTCTTGTTTTTTTCCTGGTGAAATCGTGGCCCGTGGTCATTCATGGCCAAAATGTCGCGCTTTTTGATGCATAATGTCTAACAGCATCTATCTCTCCCACCTAAACTTTCCTAAAACCTCCCCTTCTCAATCCTCAAACGGAATGAATCACTCTGCTTACTGCTGACCTATTTACAGAAACAAGTGGCAATCAAGCAGATGTCGTGGGACAAAATTCGAGAGTTGTCCGAAAGGAGGCACGCAGAGGATCCAATTAAAGAGTTATCTGCGATGCAGTTCATTGGTGATAATATGTTTGGTCCCAGAGCACACGTAAGTGAAGCCCTAGAGACCCTCTCTGACAATCGCTATTTATATTGTGTGATGCCGTTTTACAAAAACGGAGAGCTGTTTGATCATGTGAAAGTAGGGCGTTTCACTGAGCCGCGAGCCCGCTTTTGGTTCAAGCAGATTATCTCAGCGCTGCACCTGCTCCAATCAAAAGGGGTGTCCCACCGCGACATGTCTTTGGAGAACCTTATGGTCGATGATGATTATGCAGTGGTGATTGACTTGGGCATGTGCTTGCTCTGTCCTTACAATAAAGAAGGAGGGCGGCTCCTCATGATTCCCCAGGGCCAGTGCGGGAAGTTTAATTATATGTCTCCCGAGGTTTATCACAACAGAGAGAATTTTGACGGTTTTGCCATTGATATATGGGCGTGCGGAATCATTTTATTTTGTATGTGCTGTGGTGTGCCCCCTTTTGATTTTCCGATCGATAGTGACAAAAGATACAGGGCGGTACGAGATGGAAGACTACTTGCTATGGTGCGGAGCTGGCGTATACCCATGTCAGATGAAGTGGGGGACTTGATACAAAGAATGCTCATGGCAGACCCACGTCAACGAATATCTCTTGCGGAGGTTTTACAGCACCCCTGGACGGTAAACCCAGACATAGACCAGCCACCTCCTCCGGCCCCTCCAGAATGGGCAAACTAGGCAAACTAATTATGGGTGCACTGATAAAATGCTAATTGCGCCCTGATTTAAGGCAAAACATGCTGGGCGGGTAAGAAGTCCCTACGAAAATAATTCACTTTTATTAAGCGCTGCTCTGCAATTCAAATTTTGCGTCCCCGTTATTCTTCATCGACGTTGAGCCCAACCTCCTTCTGCCCTTTCCTGTCGAAAACAAGCCTCTCCACTTTTCCATCCCATTTTTTTCGGCTGGCGGTCATTCCCAAAGGTGCGGGTTTGTCCTCCTCGTCACCGAAAGGGAACAGCTCACACTGGCTTATTTGGCCCATTAGAGCGTCGACCAGCACCAGAGCCACCATACTCTCCACCATTGGCACTGCCCTTGGTAGAACACAGGGATCGTGACGACCCTTTCCCCTCAAGTCCGTCTCCAATCCTTCCCTTGTTACAGTCGCCTGTGCCTGCCCAATGGTACTCGTAGGCTTGAAGGCGATTTTAACGACGATATTCTCCCCGTTGCTGATGCCCCCTTGGATTCCCCCGCTTCTGTTTGTCCTCGTCCTGGTGGCACCTGTTTCCGTGTCCACATAAAACTCGTCATTGTGCTCCTTTCCGGTGAGCAAAGTCCCCCCGAAGCCGCTGCCGACCTCAAAGCCCTTGGATGCGGGCAGAGACATGCACGCTTTCGCGAGTTCGGCCTCGAGCTTGCTGAAGACGGGCGATCCCAGGCCTGCAGGTACATTTCTACAATAGCGGATGCGGTCAGTGCCAATTATTCTAGCAAAAGGGTGGATCAATCTCATCGCTTCTCTCTCTAGCTTCTCTCTCTCACCTTGCGACACAGGTAACAACACCTCCAATGGAGTTTCCAGTCTTTCGGATCTCGTCAATCCTTTCGATCATTTTCGTTGCAGTCTCCTCGTGGGGGCACCTGACAATGTTCGCGTCAACGTCATCCACGGTGAACGCATCGATATCGAGGTCTTTCTCCTCGAGTTTAATGTCCTGCACCTTGCTCACAAACGCCAGTATCTCCACCCCACTCCATTTGCTCAAAATCTTCTTCGCCACGGCTCCCCCGGCGACCCTTCCAATCGTCTCCCGAGCGCTACTCCTTCCCCCGCCTGCAACGGCACGAACCCCGTATTTCGCATCGTAAGTAGCGTCGGCGTGGGAAGGCCGGTAGGCTGTCGACATGTCGGATGATAAGTAGTCCGTGCTACGATGGTCAGTGTTCTGGGATGTACAAAACGAGCTTACAATTAGCAAAATATGGCACAGATAAAAACTGCCCAAGGAAGGGCTCACAACGTGACAAACTCGACACAACACACAATTTTGACTATTTTGGCAAAATTCAATTTTGAAGCTCACTTGGACTGCGCCTCTCACCTCCACCCTCATGCAAATTGGGGTGCCCAAGCAGACGCCGTCCTCAGTCACCCCGCTCTCGATGCTGACCTTGTCCCCCTCATTTCTCGGCGTCGTAATCCTGGACTGGCCCGGGCGACGTCGATCCAGCTCACTTTGAATGTCCTCAATCTTCACCACGAGGCGTGGAGGGACGCCATCAACTATTACTCCAACGGAACGACCGTGGCTCTCACCATAAGTCGTTATTCGGAACGAATTTCCGAAGGTTGATCCAAATGGTGATGCCAGGGGGAGACAAATCAAGGCATAAGTGATGACCGCTGTTTGGATGAACATCCTACTTCACAATTTTTTGGCGTTTTATCTTCTAGTTCAAATGTTCAATTCTCGGTCGGTGGGAGTATTCTATAAAATAGATTTTGCTGAACTCAACACCGGGTTGATGGTTCGTGAAAAATTGAGATAAAGTGTGAAATGTTCGAGGTTATTTTGGACAGAGACAACAATTGCGACCTTATAATCCACCTGATACTGTTTACCAAATGAGTGTACGTCAAGAATTTGCCGTCGCTGTGTCCTTTACCTTTCAGATGCCCTCATCCGCTGCCCTCCGCTGGTGTGCAGTGATCTTGATGAACGCCCTTTGTCTTTGACCGCCTTGCCCAGCTCCGTCTTGAAATTGCTATCCTGAGACACACGCATTTGATTGAGTCGCGCGGACGAACGTGTTACCTCTTGTTGGATTTGTGTTGCTGGTCACCAATCCTGGGGTCCCTGTTTCAACAAATAAACCCCCCTGCTTTTCAAGAAATGCTCCCTAGTGCAGTCTCCCGAGTGCCAATTTGTCCTTTGTCGTGTGTCGTGCACAAAGATTAACGCGGTCAGCGTTAATCGCCGCTGCGCGGCTGGTCGTTGTTTGTGCGTCATTCCTCGTCTTGTCTTGCTCTCTCTTTGCTCTATCTTTTGTGGTCTGAACCTGTAGTGGCAAGACAACACATTTCCATCTCATCTCCTATACCCGCTCTCGCGTCTTGCTAACACTTCAAAATGTTAATCCGTCGCCATCTCTTGTTTTCGTAGGAAGACGTATGTCCTCTCTGTTGTGAGGACCTGGACATTACTGACAAGAATTTCTACCCGTAAGTTTTGCGCTGCAAAGCTCTATTGCTGCCCGTTTCATCAATGCGTCATACTCTCGATTAAAAATCGAAAATTCTCTTGTGCTTCTATGCACCGTCAAATTGCTTTCCCATAATTACCCCACCTCTCATGGCCTCACGGTTTTACTAACAATGTTCTGGCTGCAACAACACTATAAAACACCCCAATGCAGCTGCAAATGCGGCTACCAAGTATGTATGTGGTGCTGGCACCGCATCAGAGATCAAGAAAGTGGCCTGTGTCCGGCATGTCGAGTTCCCTACGGCGACGATCCGCACGAGTTCTCCGCTATTGATGTGGAAGATGTTATCCAAGCAGACCGCGAGAAGAAGTCGCGAGAGAAAAAAGACAGGGAGAAGGCCCGTCAAATGCAAGCGTACAACGCGAATGCATCGTATCTCGGAGATCAGGACAGTGGTCTGGGTACAAGCGGAAGGCCGGCGGATACGCCGGCGGATCGTAACCAGCTCGCTAATATGCGTGTAATTCGCCGTAACTTGGTCTATGCTGTGGGCCTACCACCACAATTATCGTCGGAGGACTCCCTACGTTCTCCGGCTTACTTTGGACAGTACGGTAAAATTGCTAAGATAGTCATTAATCGGGGTCAGGGCGGGCAAGTGGGGAGGGGAAGCGCGAGTGCCTACGTCACGTTTCAGCACAAGGAAGACACCCTCGCTTGCATCCTTGCCCTCGATGGCTTCTGGCTCGACAACCGCAACATCCGTGCTTCTTACGGCACCTCAAAATATTGTTCCGCCTTTATCAAGAATGTTAGGTGCAACAACCCTGATTGTACGTATTTGCATTACATGGGCGATGCAGAAGACACCTTTACCAAGAATGAGATTCAAGCTGGTTATGTGACATCAGGCCGTGATGTCCTCCTAAAGCAGCAGCAGGTAGCTGCTGCCTCAGGGAACTCCTCCAAGACGATTGTGGGGAACGGAGGCCCTAGTCATACCGGCAGGGCGAGTGCAAGTCCGGTATTCCCGAGACCTCAATACGAGGAAGCGATTAAGGGAGGGGTGGTGGGTAGACCTGTTGCGGGGGTGCAACAGAATGGCAATCCCACGTCAGCCACTCCATCGAACATCATGAACAATAAGCCCCCTTCCCCTGCGCCGACGCCTGCCCAGGCGCATGCCCAGCAGCACAATCTACCCAATAGCCCCCCACCTTCTTCGAAAAAAAATGGGGTCGGTGGTCCTGCTCTCTCTCCCCACCAACAACATATGCAGCAACAGCAGATGCAACAGCAGCAGATACAACAACAGCAAAAGCAGCAACAATTACGCCAGCAGCAGCAGCAGCAGCAGCAGCAGCAGCAGCAGCAGCAGCAGCAGCAGCAGCAGCAGCAGCAGCAACAGCAGCAGCAGCAGCAGCAGCAGCAGCAACAGCAGCAGCAGCAGC
>Ga0115556_1003157_pt1 | contig 10720 bp, 9 predicted proteins | sample COGITO_mtgs_1104_5_FD_87282 | JGI IMG/M metagenome (GOLD analysis project Ga0115556, IMG submission 87282) | Pelagic marine microbial communities from North Sea - COGITO_mtgs_110414 | ecosystem: Environmental > Aquatic > Marine > Epipelagic | place: Germany:Helgoland, sampling site Kabeltonne... | reverse complement strand
GGTAACGCAGCAGCAGCTGCACCACCATTGCCCAGGTTCAGTCCAAACGGATCGTTATTGTTGTTCGTAGTAGCCGTTATGATGATGACGACGATGGAACGAGAACACGAACACGAACGAGAACAGCGGGAAAGGAACAGCAACCGCGGCCTTTGGGGAGGTGGTGGTTTTCGATCGTCGTCGTCGTCTCGCTTTAAAAGCGAGCGCTTTGATTCTCAAAAAAGTGTTCCAAAAATAGACGACGAGGACGGACGCAAAGTCGTTCCAAACGAAGAAGAAGACAAAGAGGAAGAAGACAAAGAACGAGAAGAAGACAAAGAGGAGGAAAAGACGCAACAACAACAAAGTAGGTTATTCGTCCCGGACGAGGAGAAAGCGAGAAGTCAAAAGCGCGATTGGCAGGACGGCATCGCCGGTCGTTCGTTAGCCGAGAGCGGGTATCAAAACGTGGAGAGGAGGAAAGTGTTGGAACCGCCGAGGAAGAACCACGGGATATTTCCAGGGGCGAGACTGCCGAGAGACGAACCGTTCTTCGAGGAGGAAGAGAAAGTGTCTTCGTCCTCTTCTTCTTCTTCTTCGACGATAAAGCGACTCGATAGACTTCCGCAGTACATGAGCGAAATCGAACGGTTCCGTAAAATCGATTTAGCGGAGGAACAAAAGCGCGAGCGCGAAACGCTTCGCGCCAAACGCGACCAACGAGATCACTCGCGACGTCAACGAAACTTAGAACGAGAGAAATTAAATAAAGAGAAAGAAAGACTCGCGCAGGAAACGGAAGAAAACCGTTTACAATTTAAGCGAACGTACGTTGGCAACCGTCCGAACAAGTCCGGCTGCGGATGGGATCCGGTGAACATGAAGCTCAACGAAGCGCGCGTCCGCAAGGAGGATTTGAAAGAAGAAGAGAGGATGCGAATGAAACGGGAAATGGTGGAGAAGAGGACGCACAGCGAGTCGTTCGATATCGTCACGCATTTAGAGAAACGAGGAATGTCATCGTGCGCTGCTTTTGCGAAAGAAAAAACGACGACGACGAGAGAAGTATCACCGGTTAAAACGGGCGGCGCGGAAAATTTTAATGACTTTGTTGGCATCTGATGACTTTTGCGAAAGGAAAAGCAAGTGAGAGTAAATTTGATTTGAAAACTGGAAAAGCGTTGTGCGAGTCTCTCTTGTTATCTATTTGTATCTTGTCTTTTCTCGGTCGTTAGTCGCTGTGCTCCTCCTCGGCCTCTGCTTTCCTTTCCTCGACAAAATCAGCGTATTGTTCGTCCGATGGTTCTGGGCACCCTTTTTCGAGCAAATAGTTTACGAAGTCGGTATGCTCGAAGTAACGAGCGCAAGCGATATATTCCCAGGTGTCAAGAGGCGTTTTCGCCTCTTCGACTAAGTATTTGAGGCAATCGAGTTGGCCATACCTTGCAGCGTTGTGCACGCACTGACTCTTTACTTCCTCAGATATCTTTCTTTCGTCAACGAAATATTTCAAGATCTCCACGTGACCAACGCATGTTGCTGGAATTGCCCCATATTTTGCCGAAGGTTGCACTTTGGTGAAAAGAAATCGAACACAGTCGAGGTGTCCTCCAATAGCAGCTTGTTCACACGCCTCTTTTTCATCACACGGGCAATCGTGAGAGAAGCAGTACTTCAACATCTCGAGATTACCTTGAAATGCGGCCCTATTAATCGTCTTTTCATCCCACTCGCACTGTTTCACTTCTCTCGCCCACTTGAGCAACTCGAGTTTGTTCGTTGTAGTTACTTGCCAACAAAACAAGGCTTGATCCATCACGTTTCCTTTGGTATCTTTCTTTCCCCAGGGAACGTGATTCCACGCCCATTCCAACGTCGAAATGGATGAACATTCGTGAATAGACAAACCTAATTCCGATACGTCTACCCCGGCATACTCAAGCACACCCCGACTCTCTGTATTCACCAGTGAAAAGAAACACCGATCCGTCTCGTTCAATTTCGGAAGCACGTGCGAGACAAACACATCCTTGTGATGCAACACCAACCCGGTCCATAACTCCGTCGGTCCAAGCTTCAAACGCTCCATTTCCGCGGCGAGCTCTTCCTTCTCCTTTTTCTTCTTCCTCTTCTGCGCGCCGGAAAGGTTCTTCTTCCCTTGTGTGTTCATGTGTGTTGTTCCATCAGACAAAAGCGAAACTTTGTAACGACTTTTCTGCACAAAAATGCGCCCGTCGTCTGCTCGTGAAGAGATGAGATGAGAACAAAAAACGACCTGCGTTTCCTCGCCGTCGGCGTTTTCCTCCGATTCTTTCTCGCCTTTGCGTTCCCAAATATCCTCCTCGCGAATCTTTCCAACAGTCGGTTCGAATTCTCGACCGCGTTCGACGCGTTCAATCACGCGAAAGAATTCGCGCATTTACAAAACACTCACGAAAAACGCATCACGTCGTCGTCGAGAGTGTCACCGTTCGTGGGTGCAATATTCGCGCCATTTTGCGGCGCTGGATCGAAGAGTGATGACGGTGTACTCTGGTCTGTGGTTCCGTTCGTGTGTGTTGATGTCCTCACGGCGATTGTTTTGAGTCAGATATACGAGCGCGGTTGCGCGAAGAGAAAGAACGAGAAAACAGTCGAAGATGATGATGAAAATAAAGGTGAACCAACATCTATCGTTGGAGTGTACATGTTACATCCAATCATTATCCTCTCTTGTTTGTCGCGAACGACGAAAGTGGTGCAATTTTTACTCGCGAGTCTGGTCGTGTACGCCGCCGTCGATGTAAAGACGAACAAGCGCTCGCCGACGGTCACCGGCGGCGCGTTGGCGATGTTGTCGTTGGTGCATTTACCATCAGCCGTGACTCTTTTACCTGGAGTGTTGCTCCATTTTTGGTCCGTTCGTGAAAATGAGTTTGGAACGAGTGGGAAGAAACTCGCGGTACACTTTCTGTCGCAGTACGCGTGCGCGTTGGGAACGTTTGTGAACGTCGCGGATAAATACCTGGTGCCGAACGATGAGTTGAAAGAGTGGTTGCGCGTGTCTGTTTTTGATCGGTACAGAGCAGAAGAGTTACAGCCAAACGTCGGTCTGCACTGGTACGTGTATTCGTTGATGTGGGAACGGTTTTTGCCGTGGTATTGCTTCGCATTCCAAGGGTGTGGGATTGTGTGCGCCTTGACGATTACGGCGAGGTTTGCGCGCAGTCAAAGTCCTTTATTCAGCGCGTGCGCGGGGTTGCTGTGCGCGACGGCGTTGGCATCGCACCCGACTTTAGGTGAGTTCGCGTTTACGACGGTGCTGATATTAGCACACGGCACTTCAGTTCGCGTGCTCGAACGTTCCGAGGCGATTAAAATTGTCGCGGACGGGACGATGATCGCGCTCGCCATTTTCGGTTTAAGTTTTGTCACTTTGCGCGCCTGGTTGATAACGAGAACGGGGAATCCAAATTATTTCTTTGCCGTTACGCTGATGTATGCCGTTGGGCAAGTGTATGTCACGTACGAGACGCTTACGTTTGCGCTATCTAAAAAGAAAAATGGGAAGGCGTCGACGAAAGCGGAATAATACTAGCGCGAGATATTTTTATAGTTGATAGTTTCGACGCGGTAGCAACGACAACGTTAGTCCTTCTCGATAATTTTATAGTGTTGCCAACACGCCACGCCTTCCGACGTTGGTGCCTCTGGATCGTCCATCTTCTCTTTCTTCTTCCTCTCTGATTCTTCTTTTCTGCTGTTTACTCGAAAATACACCACGTACCCGGCTAAAATGTGTAAATCGTGGAACGTCGCGTCGTCCCTTCCGAGCCTACGACCGGCGTTAATCAACTCAACCGACCCTATTGGAACGTCCAACTGTTTCGCTATTTCATTCTTACACTCTCCAACCGTACCGAGCGCGTTCCTATACGTATATTGCACCGTCACTTTCTCTGCATCCTTCGGATGCGCATCCCACGGTCTCAATCTCAACGGCACGGGCTCGTCCGGCGCGACGTTCGGATCGCTCCGTTTCTTTATCCTTTGTATTCGAATCTTTTCTCTATCCGGTAAATCTTTAAACGCGTCCGAGTGATCGATAAAAACTTCTTTTGACCACTCCTTCTCCACCTCCTCGTTCGCAAATTCCTCCATGGTTTCAAACCACTCGATGGTCGCTTTATCGTGATCGTCTCTCATATTTTGAATGTTTCGCACCATCCCTCGGGTGAACTTGCCATTTTGCCCGGGCGTTTCGTTCTCTTTAAACGGTTGGTGGGGTTGTTTCTTCTTCGACGTTTTACCCGTTTTCTTTCCTCCTTTCGTCGTTTTGGCCGCGTTTCCGCGGGTGTTGTTGCCATTCGCCTCGCGCATCATCGTCATCGCGTCGTTCATTCTTCTTCTTCTTCTTCTTCTCAATCAAATCCAGATCTCAAATCCGTTGGGAATAAAAAAAACGCACACGAAAGCACCCCCAAACTCTCTAAGAAGAAGGAAAATGCCCTCTCACTCTCGCACCCCGAACGAGACAGAACTCTCTCTCTCTCTCTCTCTTTCAAGATCGTCTACTCTTTCGTCTCTTTCGTCTCTTTCGTCGCAAATCGTCGTCGTTGCAATAAACACACCGCCGACCCGCGAGAGAAGAGATGAGAGATTAAATAATTTTTGTGATGATGTTTTTCGTCCATTTTACAAAACAAGCGTTTCGAGCTCCAAATTCGCTCCCTCATAAAAAAAAACAAATTCGAGGGAGCAAAAAGAGGGGGGAAGAGATGAAGGTTGCGACGAGGACGACGATGTGCGCGGCGATGAAGCGGAAAGCGATACTGATGAGAGCGCTGACTTCGAGGACGACGACGACGACACCGACGACTGGAAGATTTTCTTTCTTTTCTAATCACGGGGACGACCAGCGGCGTTATAATCGGCGGCAGAATCACGAAAAGTTCACGAGACGACGACTGCAACGAGGAGGGGCGAGCAGTAGCGGGGGTGAATCATGGAGCGATGATGATAAAAGCAGCGGCACAAACAGCAATTCTGCGAGTGGAGGGACGATAAATTCACCCTTATTGCGATTCGACGACGCCTTGTACGAGTATCTGTTGAAGAACACACGGGAACCGAAACTGTTGAAACAGTTGCGAGAGGAAACGAAAGCGTTTAGTCCCGTCGGCGCTCGGATGCAAATACCTCCGGAACAAGGGAATTTTTTACGACTCGTAGTGGAGATGATAAACGCGGAGAAAATCATCGAGATTGGCGTGTTTACCGGGTACAGCTCGTTAGCGATGCTCTTACCGATGACCGAGCGGTCGTACGACGGCGACGTTCGTTTCCACGCGTGCGATATCGACGACGACGCCATGGCGGTGGCGAGAAAGTTTTGGAAAGCGGCGAAGGTTGAACACATGGTTCGCGAGCACGTCGGGGATGCGAAAGTGAGCGTAGAACACATCAAAGAGGAGTTTGGGGAAAATTATTTCGATTTAGCGTTTGTGGATGCGGACAAGAGGGCGTACATGGGGTATTACGAACAGTTGTTGCCGATGATGAAGAAAGGCGGTTTGATTATCATCGATAACGTGTTGTGGTACGGACGACCGGTGAATCCGGATTTCGACAAAGATAAGAAAACGATCGCGATTAAAGAGTTTAACGAGTTCGTCGTGAACGACTCGCGAGTGAGTCATAGCTTAGTACCCATTGGTGATGGGATTAGTATTTGTCGCGTGCGATGAGAGAGACGTTGTTGGTTTGTGAAGCGCGCGCCGTATATGCGTGTGATATAGATTCTCCATCTTCTAACTTTAGTTTTATAATAGAGTAACTAAAAATCTATCACTGTGTGATGCTACTGTGTTCGCTATTATTTCTTCTATGCATCTATATCTATATCCAACTCTCGCTCTTTCCGCTACAAAAAGTAATCCGGTACCGTGCGTTTACCCGGCGCCGCGCGATTGGAATCGGGCGCCGCTTCAAACACTTTGAACCGCGGCGTGAAATGTTCGTCCAATTCGAGTAAGCTCGCCACGTTCCCACATCGATAGCAGTAATTCGGCGCAGACCAAACCGTCACTAATTCTTTGTCAAACATCCACTTGTACCCTTCCATGACTAACTGATGCGCTCGACAAATCAGTTTCAACGCGTTCTTCTCGTTGAAGCTTTTACACGCATCGTCGCCGAATAAATAACCCGCGCCTCGAGGAGACAAACCCCAACCTTTGATGTCCTCTGGATCTGACCACAACAAATCGCACATCGGCCCTTCGTGCGGAACCTCTCTTTTTCTATCAATCGCTCTAATCTCGTCGATGGTTGTTATATTCGGCGACAATCCTCCGTGTACGCACAGCGCTCTCCCGTCAATCATCGCCGATAAAGACAAGTAATCGAACACGTCCGTGCAATATCTCCACACGTTCACGCTCCCGTATTTTCTCAGGCACTCGTCGTAAAAACCGTACACTTGCGTGATCTGCCGACACTCGTGATTCCCGCGGATCAAAAACATTCGGTCCGGATACCTCACCTTCAGCGCCAACAAAAGCAAAAACGTCTCCACGCTATAAAACCCTCTGTCCACGAAATCTCCCATGAATAAGTAATTCGTATCTGGACACTCCCCGCCGACGGAGAATAACTCCTTCAAATCGTAAAACTGGCCGTGAATGTCCCCGCATATCGTCACCGGACTCGAAATATTTTGCACGTTTGATTCTTCCACCAAGATCTCCACCGCCATTTGACAGAGCTTTTTCACCGAGTTCTCGTCGATTATCTCGCACTTACGCAAAGTGGCAATCCACGCGTCCACTTCAGATGACGACGCCATTCGTAGTATTCGTATTATATAACAATACGTCGAGAAAAGAGAGAGAGAAAGAGGATTCGTTTCCACGGGAAAGCGAGAGGAAATCGAATTCAAATCCCTGTTGTTTGCGTTCGTCTTTCGCGTCTCTGCTACGCGCACAAAACGCGTCTCTTCTTGGGCGCAAAAAAGAGCCCCGCGCAAGAACACCAACAACACCAACGAAACGCTCGAGACGACGTCTTTTGATGCGCGTATAACGTAGTCCAAAAGGTTGTTTTTTAATGACGAATTTGGTTCAAAAATCCTCCAAAAGTTCCTCCAAAGACTGAACCTTTTGCTCATCACACGAAGCCCCGCTGTTGTTGTTCTCGAGCGGTATCAGAGCACGCGCACGATCATCGAGAGAGGCGCTTTATACTACGTTTGCGTGCACTCTCTTCTTTTTCACCTCTTACTTTTGCGTAAACGAAAGAAACAAGACGCATCACATCACATCACACAACGAAGACATGACGGTTGCGGCGAAAGACAAGAGGGAAAACGCATCCTCGCAACGCGCCGTGGAAGCCATCTCGCGCATAGAAACCTTAATAAAATCTATACAAAAAGGAACCTTAGAAGAGGTCATAAAATCCTGCCTCGCATTCCGCGACCAAACGGAGGTATTGAGCGCACGAGACGTGAAAGGAAGAGGGTGTTTACACTTAATAGCGCAGAGGCGAGACGTGGCGGCGGTGGATATTTGCAAACACTTGGTGGGAAATGTAAAGTGCGACGTGGAGATGAGAGACGCCGACGGCGCGACAGCTTTACTCATCGCGATGTCGAGAGCGAATGCTTTAGTTCTGGAGTATTTGTTAGTGGATGGGAAAGCTGACGCGCTGGTGACATCGAAGGACGAGAGGAACGCGTGGCACTTTTTAGCCGAGTGGGACGGCGGGCGAGAGCAGGCGAGAGAGACGGCGGACGTGTTGATGACGAAATGTGGTGGTGGGCCGGAGAGAGTGCAAGAGGTGAAACGAATGTTGGAGAAGAAAGCGAGTGGAGGGAATACCGGGTCGCCGTTTTTGTTCGCGGTCGGGTGCGGGTCTCACGAAGTGGCAAAGTTGCTTTCTCGGGAACTCGACATCGAAGGGAAGCGGGAGACGATACGCGAGGAGACGTTGCAGTCGGGAGTCGGCGCTGTGGTGTTAGCAACCGCGAGTGGCTGCGTGGAAACCTTACGGTTTGTTTTAGAAGATTGTAAAATAGATGCAAATCAGAGAGCGGAAGGTGGGATGTCTGCTTTGCACGTGCTCGCCAGTCACCCGAAATGGGCCGGGACGGATCCGGAAGACTCGGAAACGAGAAAGAAAGCGCTTGACGTTTTACTCAATAATGGAGCCGATGCGAACGCGCGAGATAAAGACGGAATGAAAGCGATACACGCAGCTGCCGCGTGTAGAAGAGAGGATGTGGTTGAGTATTTGCTTTCGCACACGGAAAAAGATGAAAATTTGAAAGAAGAAGACGAGTGGAACGCGCAAGCGGTGATGCGACGCGTGGAGGAGTTGATCATGGAGATTCGCAGACAACACAGCGGCCAAGCGGAAGGCAATCCCGAGCAAAATTTGCACGATTTACCACAAACTAGCGTAACTAGGCACACACTTGGTCCACAAAAGAAGTTATCCGAGGAGGAAATGAAAGAAGCAGAGCAACATAAACGCCTCGGCGACGAAGCGTTCGTCGGCGGTAAATACCAAGACGCCTTGGACGCGTACACGAAAAGTTTGGAAACCGACGAGTGGAACGCGAAAGTGTGGGCGAACAGGTCCGCGTGTAAAGAAAAACTGAACGATTATTTGGAAGCGAGAAAAGACGCTGTCACTGCGAGATCACTCGACCCAACCTACCTGAAAGCCTGGTTTCGTGAAGGCAAAGCGGCGAGGGCGATGAACGATTTCGAGGGCGCCGCGGTGGCGTTTTTTGAAGGTTTGCGCTTGGACGAGAATAACGCAGATCTGAAGAATGGATTCGAGGAGGCGGTTTCCGAAGGCAGAAGAGCGTTCATGCAGCAAGAAAAGAACATGAATAAGAAGTGATGAAAGTATCTATCCAAAAGAAATTGTTTAACGTTGAGTTTGATACACATAAATTCATTAATACAAGTACAGTATGTTTATTTTCTACCAGTTGTCATCACGGTCTCGTTGTTTGTGATATCAAAAAGCCGGCGCGAGTTCCTCTTCGTTCTGATGCATACCGTTGGAGTTTTCGTTTTCGGGACTTTCCGCGTCGTTTTGCTTCGCCGCGTCCATCCTTCGCGTCGCTTCTTTCAAAATTCTTCCCAGTCGGTCTTCACCGTTGACCATGAGCGTCGCTCGATCGCGTATGATTTCTTCCAGCGCCAATTGGTCGTCTAATCCAGTTCGAATGAAGTTTTGAGGATCGTGCTCGTGAATTTGTAATTGTTCGGCGAGTTGTAACCATAAAGAGTTGTTTTGACCGGCGGAGAAGACGGTTTCTTTTTCTTCCGGCGTCGCCTCTGCCGTCGGCACGGATGCCGTCGTGTTGTTCAAAACTGGCACGGGAAGAGTTGTAGTTGTCGTCGTAGGTTTGATAGTAATCGTATCATCTGACGACGACGAAATCGTCTGCTTTCTGAGATTCTCCTCCTCCTTCCGTTTCCTTTCTTCCAAAAACCTCGTTCGACTCATCGATAACCTCGCGTGCATCTGATAACAACTCACGCACAGTCGGAACCCTTTTTTTGAAGCACCTTCTCCTTCTTCTATGTTGTTATTGTTCTTGTTGTTCCTGGACCTAGGCGAAAATCCATGATCGCCACCACTCGAAGCCGTATTCCCACTATTAAACACCGTCCCTTGACTCTGGTGCGGCGACTGCGGCCCAATCTCCAACATCGTATTCTTCACTCTCTCTTCCTCGCGAACGGCCATTCTTCCAACCCCGACTAACTCCTCGCACGCTTGACAAGAAGGTGAATGTTGTACTTGATGTTGTTCTCCGCGTGATGACATCGCATCTTCGCCGCTTCCATCATTTTTCGTCGACTTCTCTTGTTCGCAGCACGCGCCGCACTCCCAGACGAACCCAACCAGATGTACGTTGCACACGTCGCACCTCTTCGGCGCTGAAATCGACGATCGATCGATATCCTCCGCCGTCCCGACGACTTCATCCGGCGTTTCCGTAAACCGAACCGATTTTTTCCTTCTTTGTCCTCTTTCGTGGTGCACAGAGGCGTGTGGTTGCTGACTCACCACGCCCCCAAATTTGGCATCGTCTCGGTCCTCGCTCGTTCGCTTCGGCGTCGGCGCTGCCGTCGGAGAAGTGCTGCTGTTACCAATAACATTGTTGTTGTTGTTGTTGTTGTTATTTTTCGGTCGCGCGTTGACTAAGATCGGCGGGACCGTGCATCTCGCGTACCCGTTCATCTCGATCGAGCGTTCTTTTTGGAATGCTGACGTGTAAATAAAAAAGCGACGATTGGAAACTCTCTCGATGAGAGTGAGATTTAGGACGCTTCTTTTAACGCTCTGCCGCCGTTGCAAACGATGAGACTGAAAAAAAACTGCGACAACAAAAGACTCTCGTTGCGCGAGTATTGTGTGTGTGTGTGTGTGTGTGTGTGTGTGAGAGAGAGAGAGAGAGAGAGAGAGAGAGAGAGAGAGACAGAGAGAGTTCCTTCTGTGCGGAATACTACTCTACTCCCAGAGAAAGGAAGAACACCCGAAAACCTCTGGAGGTTTTTCTTTTCTGTCGAAGAAAAAGAGCGAGATCTCTCTAGGGTTTAGGGTTCATCTTTCTCTCATCCGGAGAGGAATTTTACCACAAAAGTCCTCAAATAAGAGAGGGACAGAGAGAGAGAGAGAGAGAGAGAGACTTTGCGCGCGAGACAGAGAGAGAACGATGACGTCAAATCATCTGGCG
>Ga0115556_1003152_pt1 | contig 10729 bp, 8 predicted proteins | sample COGITO_mtgs_1104_5_FD_87282 | JGI IMG/M metagenome (GOLD analysis project Ga0115556, IMG submission 87282) | Pelagic marine microbial communities from North Sea - COGITO_mtgs_110414 | ecosystem: Environmental > Aquatic > Marine > Epipelagic | place: Germany:Helgoland, sampling site Kabeltonne... | reverse complement strand
CGCAAAGGCTGAAACAATCACCTTACCCTCTTTTTGACTCTGTCATCTTCATCATCGAATACAATAAATTTGTGAAGATGCTCAACAAGGACAGCTAGGAGCGACCAACGTGGCTCTGTCCTAAGACGAGAGAAGAAAAGAAGAGTTCTGGAAAATAAGTGGAAGCTACGTGATGAAGGTCGGAGGTCAGACAGGTAACTAAATTAAAACAAAGATGGCTTCAACAAAAAGTTGGTCACTGCGTTTTCTTACTACTATTATCAGTGCTTGCGCCTGTAGGTTTTTCCCCTGCTGTTCCACCCATCTCCCCTGCAGTTTGTGGTGCTATGGTTCGACCTGGAGGAACTGGTGAAGAAGTCCCGGACCTCACTTTTTCGTTCATGAATGAAAAGGCGAAGCTTCCAAGTAGGGGAACGGATAACTCTGTCTGCATCCCGCTAGGAGGGATGAACGGGCTCGCCGTTCCACTTCGATCCGGTGTCATTGCGCCATTGAATGAGTGTCGGTCAGTGACGTCCATATCGTCGAGAATCACGCCCTCCCCCACTGCAAACGAATCGTTCCTGTCGATGCCGTTGCTGTTGTTACCGTATGGAGATCTAAGAAAGTTGTAGCTTTCGTTTTCGCGGCTATAGGTTCTGCTATGGGTGCTGTCGTCGTCTACTCCTTCACCACCGGCTCCTCTGCCCCCAACTCCAACCCCAACGAGTCCTCCTCCCCCCCTCATGCTGGGAACGCCACCCATGCGAGGACAGCCTTCGCAAATGATTCCGCTTTCAAAGGCGGGGATTTCGAATCTGTTGAAGAAGAAGCAAAAGCTGTGGCAAAGAAAAAGCACGGTCGTTCCGAGAGCCAAGAAACTGAATCCAAATGGGCAGGAAAAAAAGTAAATGTGAAAGAGCGCAAAGTAGGCGAAAAATACTCTCGGAAAGAACTGCATGCAGACGAGGGTCCTCATGCTGATCACGCTGAACACCTCGCACAACCAGACGACAGTCAAGACGTAAATTGCCAAGAGCTGGTCGCCGAAGAATTCAAAGAGGAAAAACAGAATGCCGACCATAATGGGAACGAAGATTAGGGATTCTACGACGTGCATGAAAACCAATCTCTCAATGGGCTTCCGGTTTCGAATGTTGTGCTGGAGCAAGTACGTGAACTTGAGCATGCGGTCCTGCGTCTCCCTCAGTGTGAAGCTCACCAGTGTCGTCGTCGTGAAGAACAAGAAGAGGGTCGTCGCCAGGATCGCAACCTTGAATATCACCATCTTCATGTTCTTGATAAATGTACTCTCAGAGGCACTCTCAAACGTACTCTCAAACGTACTCTCAAACGTGCTCTCCGCTTCCTCGCCTACCTGGCCGATTGGTCTTCGGCCTTCGGACCTTCGGCCTTCGGACCTTCGGCCTTCGGACCTTCGGCCTTCGGCCAGATAGTCTCGCGCGTACGCCAGCTCACTGAGCTCTCGCGACTGCACGTTGTACAAAAAGCCGTCCCCACGATGCACGCCGAGAAGCCAGTTCAGAACGACAGTATCGTACCCGATGGCGGCATCCAGCGTCTTCTGCAGCAAGACGTCGCCGAAGCAGTCAGACGTCTTGGGCACAACCAAGCTTAGGGTCTCCACGTTGTGGGCGATCCGCTCCCTCGTGGAGAGGAAGAGGAATCCCTTGTTTAAGGCGAACAGATAGGAACGGTCGGACTCGAGAGAGGGAGAACCTATCGGGGTGTAGAGAAGATCCGATCCCAATCCGCCAGAGGAGTCATCGTCGTAGTCGTCGTCGTCGTTGAGCGGTGAACTGGCGTCACTCTTTCTAAGACGCTCAAGCTGCTGCACACTAATCCGGAAGTTTTTCTTTTTTTTTCTCCCCCCCTTTCGATCATTTCGGTCACTGGACAACATCTCGGCCATCTCAGGCAACTCATCGCTGGCACCGCTTCTGCCACCGCCACCGCCACCGCCACCGCCACCGCCACCGCCGCTTACGGTGAGCTGGATGACTTGGTACTTGCCATTGGTCATATCTGCTCGATTTATATAGTTAGACAGACTGCATTCGCCGATACCATTGCCAACGCCGCTGCTGCTACCGGCAACGAAGAACATATGTGTACAGGCAAGGATGCAGAAGGAGAGTATAGCGGCAACCAAAAATGCAGTCTCCACTATTAACCGGAGTGTGGCGGTGGTGTGGGAAATATAAAAGCGCATTATTCGGGCGTGCAGCTTGAAAAACACCTTCTCCATTCCCATGTTCGAGCAGCTGGACTGGCTGACCGAGACCAGGGGGGTGGGCAAAAGGAGTGCCAAAAAACCTTTTCGTTGTCTTTTTCGGTCGTAGGGGCAGTGAGGCAGGGGCAGCAATATATGTCACGTAACTTTTGTGTTGCATGAACAAATGATCGTCAAAAAAAAATTTTCCTCCTCGTGACTCTCGCTCTCATCCTGCCCAAATACTAGAATAAATTATTCAAGTGAAAATCACTTCTCGTCAGCGTCAGAAGGAGCTATCTGACATTATCGCAGGCTGGAAATCCACGAACGAAACCGTCACCTGTTCCTAAAAATTCCTCCCCCCACAATTCGTCCTCTTCAAATTCAATGTCCAAGCGCCCCCACTCCCTCCTGTCCCCACCTGCCTCCTATGCGCCCCTCTTAACCATTCCCAGTGCAAAGACAAAATCGTCGAATGCTGCTGATTCGGCGGTTTCGGATCTATTTTTGATGAGTCTCCCCAATGACCTCGATATTGGAGAACTCACAGATGGAGGGGCAAAGTTTGTGGCTAATGATGGCTCTAATTCTGCGGTGTTAGTGACAGCCGATAAAAGCTACGCTGTATCTAAAATTTCGACCTCGAACAGCTTACTTGTCGTCCCCCCATCCTCCGCTGCCTCACCGGCAGCTCCTGACAATTTCACTTGTACAGTTGTGCCACAATTTTATTATGACCTCCAGCGCAACACTTCCGGTGACTACATCACCCTCATGCGAATGCTCGGGAAATGTGTTGATTTCGAAGAGGTGAGCCAAGTGAGAAGTCGCTTGCTCTCATTGATTGCAGTCTCATTCGCAGTAGTTTTCTTGAGCTGAACTACCCCTTTTTTTCGAACCCTTGCTTTCCTTTCTTTCCCACTCACTCACTCACTCACCCACTACCGCAGTACATTGATGACGAAAAGAAAGTTACCCTCGACCGGTTGTGTGAGGCACTCGGACGGAGTGAGGGAGAAGTCAAAGCCATGCTGAATGACGTTGGCGCGGTAGACCTGCCGGAGACGGGTTGGTGCGTCGTCCTGCAGGAAAAGTTTATTGAGGGTTGTGAAGGGATTCTCGAATCCATCAGCCAGCAGGTGTCAGACAAGGACTTTTTGACTGGTAAAGTCGACGTCGCCAAGGTTCTGAAGGGATACAGTGGTGAACTCGCTCTCCATAGGGACTATCTTGAGATTTTGCTCCGCTCAGAATTCGGTGGTGAAGGTGCAGATGATTTCAACGTGAAGAAAATCTCTCTGTCAGTTGACAAGATTGCCCGCTACAGCGGGTTGCAGGCTCTCCTCAGCGTGGATAAGAAAAAAGCGAATGCGGTGGACTCAAGACTATTCATGGAGATGTGGCGGGCGCTTCTCCCTCACCAGCTACCTTCCGATTATGCGATCGAATTCGATATGTTGCAGGGTATTGCAGTCAAAATTGTCACCAACGAGGATGAATATAATGTCGCATATTTGAACCGCGCAGACGTCCTTGGTTTGCCGTTGGAAGGTCGAGTGAATCGTATGCTTGATACGAAGTCTTCGTGGACCTCTGAAGAGGCAAAAATCTATGTAGGAGACTTGGGAGACACTGACTGTGTTATGGAGAAAGGGGGTGCCATTAAGACCTTAAGACCAACAAGTAGCGGTAGTGGAATAATTTGGACAGGGAAAGTGCCTTAGGTGTAAAAAAAAGCTACTGCCAATATTTTTGCGCAACTAACTACAAATTTATTTATTCGGTGCCGTTTGTAGGCCATTCGATTCCTCGATTCCTCGACGACCCACCCAATGAACCACTAAACCAACCACTACTCACTCGTCTTGCTTTTGCCTCCATTTTTGCATCAGAGCTACAAAATTCGCCTGTATATTCTCGACCAACTCCCCTTCTGTCCCGTTATTGTCGATGACAGTCCAGTCACATCTAACTATTCCTTCAAGGGATCCTCCCCCGAGCCCTTTCCTCTCTTTCTGGCCCTCTAGACGGCCTGCTGCATCGTCTCTACTCATGCCTCGGTTGGTGACCATTCTGTCAATGGCAACTGCAGGATCGCTCCTGACAACCCAAACATGGTCGCAGGTTTCGTCCCATCCAGCATCTAGCAACACGGCACTCTCGAGAAGAACGCAAGCGATCTCCTCATTCGCAAAGTGCGTCTCAAGCAACCCCTTAACTGTTGATTTCACAGCGGGCCAGACGAGGGACTCAAGCTGCCTCATTTTTTTCCGATCCCCAAACACTACCCTCCCCAGCGCGGCTCGGTCCACCTCATCGTCCGCACCATCTAGCCCACAGCCAAACTCCCTAACTATCTCTCGGGTCAGATTCTCTCCCTTTCCATAAGTCACCAGCTTGTCGGTCTCAATATAAGCTACTTCCCGTCGGGCCCCAAGAGTCCTCCCCACAGTTGATTTTCCCGACGCAATCGGTCCCGTTATTCCGAGCACAAGCGTTGTCGACGAAGGCGACGACATCAAGGGCTGAAAGGCTGAAGATAATCCAGTGAGGCTCCGGCTCAAGTTGAGGTTGTGCGAGAGAGGAGTGAAGGATCGAGCAGCAGCCAAGATAAGTCCCAATCGCAAGCCACCGGTCAGCATGTGGGTTCAGCCGCCGAGGTCGATGTTTTTTTTCAACAAATTATGATCAGTGCAACTTTTGACGGGCGTCGAACAAAAACGACATGGCGTTACTTATCACCCTGTCCCTTGGCTCCCTAATAGTCGTTTATCTTTTAACCTCTCTTATCATGAAACTTGCTCTCTTCTCGCTTCTGACTTGCGCCGCCGCGTTCAATGTCGCCCCCACAGCTAAGGTGCGGATCTGCTTACACACTTCATTTACTGCCCGACTTCCCCCACCCTAACCTTTGTCACTTTCCCCTCTCGCTTCAACACAGCATGCGCCCGCGCCTCTTTCTGCCCTCTCGGATATGAGCGGCGCCACCGCTCCCCTTAAGGGATTTGACCCTCTTGGCCTGGCAACTCTGGGTAGTGATGAGACTTTCCTCTGGTTCCGTGCTGCTGAGCTGAAGCATGGACGCGTTGCGATGCTTGCCACCACCGGGTACCTTGTGCAGGCCGCTGGTTTCCACTTTCCCGGGCAGCTTTCCTCCGGTATCAGCTTTGAGTCCCTCTCTAGCATGAAGCCCTTTGAACAGTGAGTATGCTTGCTTTGCCAATATATAATATACTGTGAAGTGCAAGATGGGGAAAATGTGTAGAATAAACTTCCGGTCAAAGCAGGTCAAATTGCGTCCTTAGACAATCACTAACTCTTAGCTTTTCCCCTCCAATGACGTGTGCCTGCAGGTGGGATGCCGTTCCTGACGCTGGTAAGGCTCAGATCATTGGCACCATTTTCATTGCCGAGCTTGTTTCTGAATCCCAGGGCACGCATTACATGAAGGGTGGAGATCTTCCCACCATCGTCTTCCCCCCCATTGACTTCTCTGGCGTTGACGCCGCCACTTTGGCTACCAAGAGGAACCGTGAGCTCAACAATGGCCGCCTGGCTATGATTGCCGTCATGAGCTTCATTGCTGCTGTCAACGTCCCTGGCTCAGTGCCGGCCCTCATCGGCAACCCTGCCTTCTAAGTGAAATGTCGACGCATGGGGTAGTGTGAGTCAATGTGGTGGTTTGGGCGGGTTTTGTTGGGTTTAGGAAAAATGCTATAGCAGAGTAAGAAAAGAGCGCACAACTAATGAATGGGTTTTTTTGGTGCGCTTTGGGTACTTTCTTACTTTCTTATATATGTTTTTAAGTATCTTTGAAGTGTCTATTCAAGCGCGCTCCCGCTGTAGCCTCGGCTGTACGAGGGGCATACTGGTTTGCATAATTCCCAGCCCTCACTGAAGGCCGCTACCACCTCCTCGGGAAGTTCCTTCCCCTCCCGAACGCTGGCAATGTTGTCGCGAAAGTGAGAAATTGACGATGCTCCAATTATGATTGCATCCCCGTGCTGGCTCGTCGAGACTTTGCTGTGGTGGACGAGCCATCGCAACGACGCCTGCGCCGGGCTTATCCCGTGCTTGTCGCACGCCCTCTTAATCACATCAACTGCGTCAAACTGAACTTCCTTCATGAATCGATCTTGATAAATTTTTCCCCATTGAGTCTTGGACGTAAATCGTCCTTCAGCCAGAGTATCCTTCTCTTCCCTCTTGTGCTTTCCTGTAAGCATTCCCCCCATTAAGGGGTTGTAAACAAAGAACTTCATCCCAATTCTTCTAAGAGCTGGAAAAAGCTCTTCTTCAACCGATCGAGTAAGTGCGTTGTACATTCCCTGGTAGATGCTTGGCACGACCCATCCCTTCGATTCCATATAAGAATGAATCCAAACAGTCTCCCAGCTCGTGAAGTTTGATAGCCCGAAGATCTTAAATTTTCCCGCTTCATGGCAATCTTGGACAGCCTTCAGTGTTTCCTCGATCGGAGTGTTGGCGTCAGGGCCATGCAAGTAGAAAATGTCCGCGCTCTGTCGCTGGCTAAATTCTAGCTCCTCATCGAGTTGTTTGGTCAACGAGTTGGCCGATAGACTATTTCCCATAAAAGGGTTGCTCTTGCAGCTGGCAGCAAACTTGTCTCCCAGTGTCTTGTCCTCCTCAAATATTCTGCCCAACATCTTGTCCGTCTCTCCCCCGCAGTACATCCTGGCACTATCGATCCTGCATCTGCCTGAAGACGAACTGGCGAATTCTGCTAGCATCTGTGTTGCCGTGTCTTGATCAGTTTGGCCTCCAAAGGTCATCGTGCCTATGACAATATCCAACATTATGAAACACGCAATTAAGTTTTTGTCAATACCTGATTGCAGTTCCAATTTACTGGCCTAGAGGGTGTTTTTGTTGTTGGAAGTTGCACTGATCCAAAAGATATCTTTCTCGAATTCTAATAGGTTGCTTCCCCGCACTCATATCTTACATCCCTTACTTTGTCCTCACCGTGCGGTAGATTCAAATTTGAACCGTGCAGAATGGAAACCAGTGACGATGACAAGACTCAGCGACTTCTCGCTGCCAGTGAACCGGCTGAGAACCCTATTCCAACTACCTCCGCCAACCCGAGGAACTCGGAGTGGTATTATCCTGCACCTGTTGCTTCCGGCTTAAGTTCATCAGATGCATCCCGAAGGCTGGAACACTTCGGGCCGAATGCCCTTGAAGAGAAGGAGGTCAACATCTGGCTGAAATTTGCAAGCTACTTCTGGGGTCCGGTGAGTGTCAAAAAAAAAAGATCTCGCTATCCAAAAATTCGCTCTTTCCTTTCCCTACTTTACCTGCTAACGCTTTCGCTTCACCCCCGTCTTATCTCATCTTCATCATCTCGTCATTCTCATCTCTCGGCAGATGCCCATCATGATCTGGATTGCGATATTGATCGAGTTTGTTAACTATAGTGTGCCTGATGTTGCTATTCTCTTGGTCCTCCAAACCATCAACGGACTTGTTGGTTTTGTGGAAGAGAAAAATGCAGGCGACGCTGTTGCTGCCTTGAAGAACTCCCTCACCCCCAAGTGCACAGTGAAACGAGACGGCCGCTGGATGACGATGGACTCCTCACAGCTAGTTCCTGGGGATGTTATCAACTTGAAGCTCGGGGACATCATTCCCGCTGACTGCAAACTCCTTGACGGAGCTCCTCTCCAGGTGGACCAGGCTGCTCTGACGGGCGAGTCTCTTCCTGTTACTCTCTACCAAGGCGATAGCGGCAAGATGGGAGCAACTGTTAAGCGAGGCGAGATTGAAGCCCACGTGACTGCGACTGGCTCAGAGACTTTTTTCGGAAAGGCTGCGTCAATGGTAAACAGCGTGGAAAACGTCAGCCGCTTCCAGAAGATCATGTTCAAAATAAGCATGTTCCTGCTCTCCCTCGCCGTCATCGTCGTAAGCGTCATCATGTGCGTCCTGTTGAATGAGGGTGTGAACTTCCTACGCTGTCTTGGGATCTGCGTCGTCTTGCTTGTCGCTTCGATCCCCATAGCGATGCAGGTTGTCAGCGCTTCCACCATGGCTGTCGGGGCACGCCGTCTTGCCGACAATGGTGTGATCATTTCTCGCCTCGGTTCTATCGAAGAGATGGCTGGCATGAACATGCTCTGCTCTGATAAGACTGGAACGCTGACCCAGAACAAACTGAAGCTGTTTGAGCCAATTGTGGTCGACGAGAATATCACGGATAAGGACCTTATCTTCTATGCCGCCTTGGCTGCAAAGCGCATGGAGGAGGGACAGGACGCGATCGACCTCTGTGTGACCAATCAGAACAACAGTGATCCCTCCTACGCCAAGAAGATCGAGACTTACACGGAACTAGACTTTGTCCCATTTGACCCCACCAGCAAGAAGACCGTCGCTACTGTGCGCTCCCCCGGTGGCGAAACCTTCAAAACTTGCAAGGGTATGACCAACATCGTCCTGGACATGTGCCAGACTACACCCGAGACTCGCAGGATGGTCGTCAACGCCGTCCAGGACCTCGCCGACCGCGGTTACCGCGCTCTGGGAGTCGCGAAAACCAATGCGGAGAGCGGCGACTGGGAGTTCCTGGGCGTCCTGAGTTTGTTTGACCCACCGAGAGAAGACACAAAGGATACCATTGCCAAGGCCCAACAAATGGGAATCAGCGTGAAAATGGTGACGGGCGACCAGGTCGCCATCGCAAAGGAGACCTGCAGGAGCCTTGGGATGGGTGCCGGAATCCTCGACAGCAGCTGCTTCCACGAAATTTCTCCCCGAGGTCTCTCGGAGATTGTCCGCGACGCCCACGGATTCGCCGAGGTATACCCGGAGCACAAGTTCGAGATCGTGAAGATGCTGATGGATGGGGGTTTCACGTGCGGTATGACGGGAGACGGGGTTAACGACGCGCCAGCTCTGAAGAGGGCTCACATCGGCATCGCCGTAGAGGGCGCCACTGACGCCGCGCGGGCCGCCGCGGACATCGTTCTTACCGATCCGGGACTCAGCACCATCATCGACGCCATTCTGAGGGCGAGGAAGATCTTCGCCAGGGTTAGGAATTACTGCATCTACAGGATCGCCGCCACTCTCCAGATGGTGTTCTTCTTCTTCTTCGCCGTCATTGCGTTTAAGGGGAGCGTCGCGACGTCTTTCCCCGACAGCCAGAGGATGGTAGCCGAGCAGGACACGCTGTTTGGCCATTCCCCCGCGGAGGCCGAGACTGTATTCACCTTGCCAGTTATGGCATTGGTCGCCATCACGCTCTTGAACGACGGATTGATTATCTCGATTTGCAAGGACAAGGTCGTCGCGGCGGCCAAGCCACAGATGTGGGAGCTCAGGGAGATCTTCACTGTGGCATTCGCCCTCGGGTTCGTCCTGGTGACGGAAAATTGCCTCCTACTGCTGATCGGCATGAAGAACGGGCCGGGATCAGAAGCTGGACAGAAGTGCGGTCAGACCGAAGATATGTGGACAGAATATGCATATGACAATTTTGAAGCGGAAGCCAACACTAAACCTTGCGAAGGATTCCTTGCCCACTGGGTCGGGAACGACAGCACCGGCACCATCACATACAAGCAAGTGAAGACAATGATGTACCTGTCATTGAGCATCAGTGGATTTCTGACTGTCATGGCTGCTCGCACCAGGGGATGCTTTTTCCAGCGCAGGCTAGGGTACCTTTTGATGTCTGCTACCGTCGTCGCGTTCATTATCACCACTGTACTCGCCAACCGTGTCGAGAGCATTAGCGAGACCTTGGACATGGAGAACCTAACCGGTAGACAGACTGTGTTCGTCTGGTGCTATGTGTGCATTGGATTCTGTGTGCAGGACATTCTCGTGAAGAGGAGCGTGTACCACTGCTACGACTGGTACAAGCGCGACGTGCTCAGCGCCGGGACGAAGGAGCAACTCCAAGCGGTCATCAGCACGCAGATCGAAGAGGAGAGACTCACCATGAGGAGGACGAGCGCCTCCGCCGCGGGGATGGGACTCGGCCGATCCGGCAGCGGGGCATCCAGGACATCGCAGGGTATCAGCAATGTTGCCGTTAGTGAGGCGGATGGTGGCGCTGGGGCAAACAGCTCCAAGAGTAACCTCAGGAGTGTTAGCTTCAACGGAGGGGGGTCGGGGTACCACGGAGGTTATTATGGTGGTAGGTCCGAGAGGGAGAGTGTTCTGGAAGCAAAAATTGCAAAGCTCCAGAAGGAACTTAATGAGGTTAAGGACATTCTCAGCAGAAAAAAGGATAAGAAGGTCTGAGGGATGATGAAATGGGGAATCTTCCCGATGATAAAAATAATTTGTTAAGGACGTGTTTTAGGGTAAAATGAAGAATTGCGAGTGTTGTTGTCGTCGAGGGTGAGGAATTTGATTCGTGGTTTGTAAGTTGTTATTTTTTAGAGAATGAGAAGTCAGAAGTGAGTTAGGGCCCGAGGTTGAGTTAGGAAGGAGTCAGAAATTTGATTCGTGGTTTGTAAGCTGTTTTTGAGTGCCCAACGG
>Ga0115556_1003146_pt1 | contig 10745 bp, 3 predicted proteins | sample COGITO_mtgs_1104_5_FD_87282 | JGI IMG/M metagenome (GOLD analysis project Ga0115556, IMG submission 87282) | Pelagic marine microbial communities from North Sea - COGITO_mtgs_110414 | ecosystem: Environmental > Aquatic > Marine > Epipelagic | place: Germany:Helgoland, sampling site Kabeltonne... | reverse complement strand
TTCTCTCTCTTTTTTTTTTTCTCGGTTTTTTTTTTTTTTTGTTTGATTGTACATAAGGTGTTTTTCCCCGGCGATGGAATATCGGTGCTCTTTTTGCGGTTTGTGTGTGCGGTGGTGGTGGTGGGTTCCCTTCTTTCTTTTTTGTTTTTTGTGATTGATTGGACAGACGGTGCTTATCCCCGGCGAAGGAATATCGGTGCTCATTTTGCCGTGTGTGTGTGCGTGTGTGCGTGTGCGTTTCCTTCTTTCTTTATCGTTATTTTTTTGGGGCAATGACGTCCCCCTCAATATTTCCCTTCGTCGTGGTCGTCCTGGCGTTGTTGTTGTGTACCGGTTGGGTTGAGTGTTTCTCGCGCGTCGGCTTCGCCGGCGGCGGTGGGCGTGAGTTTGTCGCGATCGTTGGCAGGCCGACAACCGCGTCGACGACGACAACCGGCACCACCACCGAGCGAAGACAACAACAACAACAACAACAACAACAACAACAACAACAACACTGCAAGTACGGTCGTACACCACGACACACAACGCCGGCGCACCGAGCGAGTCGACAACGCCAACACAGGGGCTTTGGGGCTGTAGGTTTTCGACGATCTGCGACGATGACGACGACGGCCACGAGCCTTTGGTCGGTCCCACCATCGGACGCTTCCCCCGGCGTTGGTCCGCCCGATGATGATCCACCGCCGCAACAACCCGCGCCGCGACAAACGACCCGATCTCGGTTCGCGAACAACAACCCCTCCCCGACCCTGTCGGAGATAGCCACGATCGACGGGGTGATTGAGGAGTTCCTGGGTCTGGTCTCCGGCGCGGGAGGGGTGAACGAGGGGGAGGTGACGGAGCTGATCGGACGGAACGTGAAGGTGGTATCGAACCCCCGTTTCTTCGTGCGCATAGCGGAGCGGTGCGACCGCGTTGGGGGCGGCGGTGCGGAGGGGGACGAGGACGAGGACTCAGAGGGGGCCAGGCTCAGGGCCGTGGCGGAGATGGTGGAGAGGGGCCTGGGGGGGCTCGTGAAGGGTGCGGAGGGGGAGTTCGAGAGGAGCGGGAATACGCTGCTGGGGGTGCTACGGCCCCTCGCGGATGAGGGAACGGGGGAGTTCGCGTTCCCGCTGCCGGGGGCGAAGTTGGAGGTGCTGAGGGGGTCGATTCGGAGGCTGCACACGCGGGGGAAGCTCGACGAGACGCTCATGCAGACGATTGATAACTGGGGGAAGAAGGCCTCGGATGACGGGCTGGACGGCATGGTCGGCTTGCTGGGCAGCGTCGCGAGGACGGTGGCAGGCGTGAGCGTGTATGGGTTTTTGACCGGCCGGGGAGGTGTGGGAGACGGGAGGGGGAGGGAAGTTCTGAAGGAGATCGTCCGAGTCGAGCCTGAGGAGTGGGATGGTATATTGTCGGAGCACGAGGATGGTAAGGTGATGGAAGAGATCCTGGGGGAAATCCAGGTGATCATCGAGCGACAGGTGCTGGGAGGGATGGATACGGGGAGCGTTAAACAGAGGGTTATTGCGGAGTTTTTGGGTGGGGTTGTGGAGAGGGTTAACGATGTTAAGGGGCGGCGGGAGGAAGAATGAAATGAAATGAAATTGAACGGTGTTATGGGGGGAGCGGGGATTTTATTAACTGTTTTGGATTTTTTTTTCTTTGGCTTCAACCACATTCCTCTAAGAAGTTATCATCGTCATCTATTGGCTAGCAAGCTCATGAACGCCGCGGGCATTTGCATTTTTGCCGTCTCTTGGTCGACGTTATTTTCCTCCCCGACGACGGTGTCGTGTGCGTAGGTCGCCGTCGTCGTCGCCGTCGTTGTCGCGCTCAAGTGAGCAGAGTCCCGGTCCTGGTCCCTGTCCGTCGTCGTCACTGGGGACGACGAGGGCTGCAATGCATCCCTCGTCGTGGAGTCCATTCCATTCAGTGAGGTCTCGTCGCTCGTCGCTCGCGTATCCGTTAAATTGGAGACGAGCCTCTTCAAAGAGAGGATCTCGCTCCTCATTTTTTCAATCTCTTCCGCCGCGTCGATTGTATCACTCTCGTTATTCTTTTTCGTGTCGTCCTCGCCGTCCAAGTCGTAGTCGGCGTCGTTGTTGGTGCTTTTCTTCCAGTCCCGTGTGAATTCGGGCTCAATCATAAAATCGACCTCGGTCCTTATGTCGCCGCCGAGCCTAGACACAATCTGATCGAAGTCTGGTCTCCTGTCGGGGTCGTCGTCCCAACAGTCCTCAATCAGCCTCCTTAAACTCCTGTATAAATTATTTGGCAGAGACGGCCTCCATTTCCTGTTGATCATCCTGTTGTTCAACAGAGCAAGTCCGATTCCGGCGGTGGATTTCTTCTTCATCGACCTCCGGAGGCCTTGTTGGAAGAACTTCACTATCCCCTCCTCGCAACGGAGGCAGGAGACTAGGCAGATTGCGAAGCTGTAGCTGTCTACCTTTTCGTTGAACCTGCCGGACTTTAAGATTTCGGGGGCTACATAAATCGGAGTCCCGACCTGAGTCATGGTATTTTCGGGGTCGATTGCCCTAGCCTCCCCAAAATCGGTCAGCTTCAGGACCCAGTCGGACGTCAGCAACATGTTGTCCGGCTTCAGGTCGCGGTGGATGATGCAGTTTTCCCAATTTTTCTCCTGCTGATTGTAAAACCTGGACTTGTGCAAATATTGGACACCTAAGGCGGCCTCCGTCATGATCTTGAGTACACCTCTCTCACCCCTCCAACGCATTGCGTTCTCGTTTGACAGCAGACTTCCTTCTACTTTATTATCCGCGTCTAGTCGATCCTGAAGAGTCCCGCCGCTCACGAACTCGAGCAGACATGCCAATAGCATTTTGTCCCAGCAAACGCCCACCAATTCCACAATGTTTGGGTGCCGAATGTTTTTCAGTAGAAAGCACTCAAACTGAAAACGCTTCACGGACTCATTATTAATTTCGAGCAGCTGTTTGATGGCCACCTTGGTCGTCATATTTTTCTTGTCGTCGGTGTAGGTGCCAAGATGGACGGTCCCGAATCCCCCCTTTCCGAGAACTGATTCGATCTGGATGCAGCTCGAGTCGATGATGACCTCCTCTAACTTGTTCGGGTTATCTTTGTCCCTTTTCAGTTCTTCTATCGCGACTCTCATCACTTCTAGCTCCTCCAAGCTGTGCTCCTTCTGGGCGAGTTTCTCCTGGAGGCGGTTCTCATTTTTCCTATAACTTTCCTCCTTATGTCTGAAGATCTCTTCCTTGCGTTCCTTCTCCTCCCCGATGTCCGCCGCGATCTTTTTCCACCTACGTGAACGTACAAATAAGCTGTATACGATGGCGATGAAGAAGAGGATGAAAGCGGGTAGGCCGAAAACCAGAGTCCGACTTGCCCCACTGATCACGATTGCTGCTTCTAGATTTAATTCTTTCGATTCTTTTTTGTTTATCGACACAGACAGCACCCTTAAATCCTCGAAAAATGATGTCGTTTTGATCGTGATCTTCCTTGAAGTATCTACGTCGTAGACTTCTCCAATGAAATTGTACTCCACTTTGTCATCCTGATGATCAATAAGATTCCCGTACATATCTTTCAGAACGACTTCATAGGTTGAGGAATCAGTGCCTTTCTCGATGAGATTAAGTTCAGACCGACGAATGTCGGTGGGACCAGGACGTACAATGGTCCTGAATGGCGAGTTGACTAGCGGATTTCTTACCCCCTTCTTGGTGCCCTCAACGACGCTGATTGTCCAGTCACCGCTTAGTTTTAGGTTTAACTTGACCTTGAAATTCGAGCCAATTTTTTCTACATTGCCCGGTACGCTAGGAGGTATCTCGTTGGTTTCAGTACTCTGGAGGGTCGCCAAGACTGTGAACCGGTCAATCTCAGGGTGGGCACTGTTGTCTAGTGGCTCGTCGTGCTCGTCGTGGAAGATTAGGTTGCAGGCGAACTCCTCGCCGGCCGTTGCTTTGGGCACTGGTTCGACAGAGCTCAAGGGAGGGTGCAAGCCCGGACGGATCGTGAACCCACGGGGCATGTTCAAGTCGCCTGCCCTTCCGACCTTTTTCATGACTTCTCCCCCCTCCATACCAAAGACGAGGATTCCTTTACTCGATGAGACGTAAACCAGGTCTCCCCTCCTCTCCCTATCGAAATATATGGAACCGAGGATACCATATTCTTCATCTTGGCCGTCGTACCAAGTTTCGCAGGCGTTGTTCCGATAAAGTGGATTCCGGCCCCCTGAATGCTTGCATTTTAAGATGGAATTGGTCGATTTTATTACCATTATGAAATCTTCATCATTCAAAATTGCTATCGAAATGATTTCTTCACCCAAAGTGAGTAATCCACTATCGATGATTTCCTCATGTAAATATTCATCAAACCAAATGTTTTGAAGATGATAACCACTGCACTCAGATTTCTTGAGGCAGTGCTTCACCACGGAGGGAGTTGAAATTGAAATCCCATCCTCCCCCGAGAAAGCGATGACATCCTCAACTGTAATGAGTTCATATTGGTTGATTGCAGTCACATAGCGAAAATGTTTTTCGAAGCCAACAACGTCGTCAACGAAGTAGCTTTCGTAGTCGGAGGGTATAATCGTGTTGTTACTCTTCCCATTTAATGAAAAATTGAAGAGCCCCGAATCCGATGCCACTTGGATCCCTCCGTAGTGTTTCTTCATACCTGAGGCGGAAATATTTGCAAACACGCCAATGAAAGATCCGTCAACGTCATACTCAAGGATTGCGTTCTTCGAATTGACAAGAAATCTGTATTGATCAAGGAACAAAATGTCACTCGGTTCTTCCAGTCTTCCGTCATCTCCAATTATGCTCGAGTACGATATATCGTACGATACCTCTTCAAACTTGGTGGCAACGACCCGATTGTTCTCGTTGGCAAAATAAAAGTTTCTGTTTGTCCGTGTATCATTGAGCTGCGGAAGTTCAGACTCAAATTCCAGGTCCAAGCAGATTATACGAAGTTTACTGCAGGGATAGTCATCTATCTGGATGGAGCAGGGGGGCAAGCTACCGTAAAGGTCCCAACATACCGTTTCGTCTGCTACGGACCAAGTTCCACTGCACAACGCCGTATGAGGGAGCATGAAAGGGACTGGCCCATCTTTGTCAAACCAGTTAATTCCTTTCATTAAAATTGTGGTTGATGGTGGGATGGTTTGGGTTTGGCTGAGAACCCATTCATGATCTTCCCAGTAAATACGTTGTTCATGATTAATATCATTTTTCTTGTATGAAATAAACTCCCATTCCTCTTTCCCATTCGTGATTTTTGGAGAGTTGAAAAAGCCCGAACGAGCTCGTTCATAATATCCATCAAGATCAACTCCAAAGTTAAATACATCATTGGACATCAATCTAGAAAGCTGGATCTCAAACTTGTTGCACAGAAGGGTTTGCACAAGTAATGGAGTGACGGCAAGTGACAAGAAGACATTCCGGAAAAAGGAAAGCATCATCCCCACGCCTCCCGTATTCCTGCTTGAGGAGTAGTTGAGTAGTTGCAGGGGAACCCCAACTAAAAATAATGCCAGCAGGACAGTCGTCGCTGCTCAGATCCCGAAGAGACCCCCCGTCAAGTAGAGCGGAGCGCTCCTCTCGAATATGAAAATGTCAAAAGAATCCTGCTTTAGTAACTATTCTAATGAAAAAAGTCTGAAAAAGTCTTTTTGATGAGCTAGATGTTTAAAAGATGACGAAAAACCATATTATATATTAAAATTAGCATCCTCCCCCAACCCAAACTCATCATTCTTCCCCCCCATCATTATCATCGTCCCTATTTGCTCCTCACCCTCCTCCTACTGCTCCGCCTCCCTGGCCCGGCCTGCCCCCTCAGTATGCTCCCTCGAGTTGACTGTCATCTGCACGTGTGGGCCGACGGGTCCCCTTCAGTCCCCTCGTCATTTTCTGCTTCACCTGCCACCCTTCTGAAGAAAATGGTAGATGCTGATGTGGAGCTCGCAGTCATCGTCCAGCCCACTCAACCATACCTCCACGACCACACTTATGTCAGTTCCACAATCGCCTCGCACCCCTCAAAATTCATCGGCGTAGCGCTGGCGAACCCTTCCCTCCCCCCCCTTGAGGCTTGTGCTGAGCTCCGGAGACTGGTGAAATCGGAGTCCTACCGTGGCGTGCGATTCAATCCGTACATCTGGCCGTCGGGGCGGAGAATGGACGACGATGCAGGTCGAGCACTGTACGCTGAGGCCGGCCTCCTCGGGATCCCCGTTCAATTCATGTGTTTCAAGGGTCTTGATTTGCACTTGGAGGAGATTACGAACCTCATCGTCCATTCACCAAGTACTGTATGCGTGTTAGACCACATGGGATTTGTCCCCCCTTCTTCTCCCGTATGGAACGACTTGATATCGCTCTGTGCAACTTACCCATCAGTATTCATAAAACTCTCGGCACTATACCGCACCTCTCCATCACCCTACCCATTCAGAGACCTTCTTCCTCACGTGAGATCATTGAGGGAGAATGAAAATATTGGCGCTGATAGACTTCTCTGGGGCACGGATTTCCCATTTGCTCAGCAGCATCCAGAAATACCAAACGCTCCTGGGTATACGGAGAGTTGGGATGCGGCGGATGTGTTGCTGGAGGAGTTTAATGCCGAGGAGAGGGCGGAGATCCTTGGCGGCACTGCCCTGCGTCTCCACGGTTTGCCCAGACCTGGAGCTGAGAAGAAGTCAATCCTCTGGGACATAGACGGCACTCTCGCCGATTCGTTCAATCTCGGCTTCGATGCTAGTAAAGAAGTGCTCGCAGGTCATCCCGGTAGAGCCTCGGCCGAACAACTCACCGAAGAAGAATATCATTCCTCCACTCGATACTGCACACCGGAGAGGCTCGCGAGGCATGTTGGTCTCCTTCCTGGCGATGATGAATTCGTTTCCGAAGGAGAGAGGCTCGGACGGAAGTTTGATGAACTTTACATCTCGCGCGTGACCAAGTGTACCGCGGGGTTATACCCCGGCGTAGGTGCCCTGCTTTCCGAACTTGGTGGCAGCATTCCCATGGCAGCGATGACGAATGCCGCGCGCGAGTACGCGAAGGCCGTGCTTGCTGTGAATGGCTGTGAGGGTAGGTTCGGTAGTGTTCATGGTGCTGATAGTGTTCCTGCGCCGAAGCCTATGCCTGACGGACTGATTAAATGCTGCGAGGAACTTGGTCGCGATCCCTGTTACGGCGTATACGTGGGCGACTCTCCGAGTGACGCCGAGGCTGCGAGGATGGCGGGGATGAGGTCTGTGGGTGTTACGTGGGGCAGTTATGAGGAGGATAAAGTGAGGGAGGCGTTTGATATCACTGTTGGGAGTGTGGGGGAGTTGAGGAGGACGTTGTTGTCGTTTATTGCCGAGTAGAGTTGATTGAGTGGTAGTTTCAATTAAAAAAAATTCGGAATGAATGACTCACCCAGTTCGGAATGACTTTCAACTCTCGGGTCGTCAAAACGTCTCTTTATATTTTATTCAAAAACACTATACTGTCCTCTCCGTCCAAGTAGCTAAATACACACTTGAGTTCCTCTTGAGAATTTTTCACGGTCCTGCTTCCAAACGCCCCTTGACTCCCATCCTCCATGACAAACAAACCATTGTCATTAAACGACTTGCTCCTCGACGAGTTAAACGACATGAATCCTCTCGGCTCAATCGTCTTCTTCGCACTCCCCCCTCCCTCCCCCCCCTCGACATCACAACCATCACCAATCATCTTCTGCAGCCTTATCAAACAATTGTCACTCTCTACCCCGACAACGAGACTCACACGATCCAAGTCATACTCGAGTTTATCCATAAGTTTCATATCCCCGATGTAATTCTTTTTCCCCCCCCACCCCCCTCTCCCCCTCGCATCCAAGAACATCTTTGCGCTCGTCGACGTCCACCGAACCAGTCGAAGGGCGATGATATTGAAGTTCTTCTGCAGGCCTTCTATGATCTTACTGACGCCGATTTCATCGACGAGCTTCGGCAAGAAAACTGCGCAGGCGCTCTCGTTCAGACTGATGGACTTGCGGATGAACTTCCCACTAGTGAATCCGTCGATGCTTCCTTCCTGCATTAATTTTTCCGCACCTACTCCCCCGCTGCCGCCGCGCACAGGCCGGGTCAATTCCTTCCCCTCTCCATTCCCACTCCCATCCATCAACGAGCAACTCCACCTCATCAAAGCCTGTTTAATTTTCTTCTCCTCGCATTCCTTCCCGAAAATCAACCCGACATCGTCGACGACCTTCACTATATCAGCACCGTACACTGCCACGAGGGAATTCGGTGCATCTCTCTTGGCGAGATCGTAGTCGGAGGGACCGACGATTTTTCTCCAGACTGATTGCCCGTTGCATCGTCTCAGCATAACTGCTGCCCCTCCTGAGCCACTTTCACCGGATTCCAACAACTTGAGTGCGAGGACGCCGAAGTCGCTCCTCTCGGCGCGTTTTAGGATGGACGGGAGCTTCTTCAAGTTTGGGACGATAAAGGTGACTAAACTGGGCGGTAAGGTGAACGGAAAAAGGGACAGGAGAGGATGGGTCACCATGGTTTCCTCTTCGACGCCTTCCTCTCCACTCTCTTTCTCCTTGTCCCCTAAGAACAACTCGGAGTACTCAAAACAGTGACACAAGAGGTTGTACGTGGTATTCCTTCCCCCAGCGATGAGAACTCCGGGTTCCTCGCATCCATCCCCGCTGAACTGAGCCCTGATACAATCGACATTAAAAGCCCGAGCAGATAGGCTCCCCCCCGCCAGGTTGTCCATCGGGCCAACCCTCCTCCTCATCGCTGCTCCAAATCCTCGCTGGCCCCTTAAGCAAATGACGGCAACGGGTCCGTCACCGATAATTCTCTCCGACAGCTTGGCCGCCTCGGCGGGCAATTGTGCTGTCGAAGCGATGGCGTTGGCGAATTTATCGTCGGTAACAACGGGGAATATTTTCATACCCAGGAGAGAGGAACCGAATGCGCACCTTTGTTTGTTTGTCCCGTTTGCGTTTCCGTTGACGAATTGGCCATTGATTTCGACGAAAGGAGTTAGGAGCTGTTTCACGACGGTGCCGAAGCAAATGTCGGCGCCACTGAAATCCCTCCGGAACGAATCGGGTGTAACCACAAGTACAATTACGTCATCAACATCTTCAGCGAAGAGTTTATTTACATCTTTTGGAGGGCCGTTTCCCAGAGCGATTGCAACTTCTTCTTTCGGAACGCCCTCTTCATCCATCGGACAGGCGTCGACGACGTCTATGCAATCCTCTAGCCCGAGTCTCGTCAAATTGAATGTTGCACCCTCGCCTCTGGCCTTGAAGACCATGGCGTGCGATTCGCGGGTTATTCGTCTGCACCCGCATACTCTCATGCCACCGAGGTTGATGACAGTTTCCAACACCTTTCCGATATTTCTGTGGTCCAAGACTGAAAAATATACATCTTCAACTTTCCGAGGGCAGACGAAAAACGCGGGCAGAATGATTGGTGTAGTGGACTTCTTCGTCTTTGCCGTTGTCGTTGTCGTTGTCGTTGCCGTTGCCGTTGCCGTTGTCGTCGCCTTCGTCGCAGGTTGTTGTGTTCTTGTGTTCTTGCTCTTGTTTTTTCCGGGCCAAGCGCCACCAACGCCGTGCGAGACAGCTTTTTGTAAATCCCGTTTGTTTCTATGGGGGTTCTCTTCCTCCTCTCCCTCGTCCTTCCACAACACCCTGCCCCCGAAGAAGAAACCGAGCTCCCGAGAAGCATTCGATAGCAGGTTAGGAATGTCTCTGGTGAGATTCATTTTACACCCCTTCCCGTAGCGTGCTCTTAAACTTTCCGGGTCTGTTCGGCGGGCGAGCATGGGGTCGTTAGGACCAGTAATTTGTGACCACCTGACACCGACGGATACTCCTCTCACAGCCATCACAAAGGTAAAGCTGCTGTCGTCCACTTCCAAGGTTCTGAGCGAGCTCATGCTTTTGCTGAACCCATTGAGTTCCTCCTGGGTCAACCACAACGCCTTCAAACCGACGATGCTTAGGCCACCCCCTTCAGCCGCCTCAAATATTGCTGCCAAAGTCTTCTCGCACTCAAATGCGTGATTCTTTATCTGCACCACGCTAGTCTCGCAAAAAGGGGTGTCATTATCCGCCGTTGTTTTTGTGCATTTTGCAGTTTTCTGCTTCAAAATAGGGCGATTTGCCAGCGAGGAAAAATGGCTCTGTCGGGAAAACAGGTGTAGAGGATTTTTTTCGTCGCAGACGCCAATGCCTCCGGTGATCTCTTCCACCAAAGTAGCAACCTCCCTTGGGATTCCGCCCAAGGAAATATCTGCCCCCGCAACAGCGACGAAAATCCGAACGTTGCTGTCTTCTTGCTTGAGTAGTGGCGCCACTAGAGAAGGTTTCACACTTGCTTCGCTGGATTTCTGCGCCGTCATACAGACGCCGCAGATATCATTTTTATGTGCCACCAAAAATTTTGCGAGGTGCGCAAACACATCTTGGTGCATTCTATTAAAGCTCACCACTTGGTAAGACTCGCCACTCAATGTGAGCTGGGGGACAGGCACGGTGGATGTCAGTGAACTCCAGAGGAAATCAGATTTTACAGCGCGAATGGGGTGCGAAAACCCCAGCGCATTGTCAAAAAGCGCCGTCTCGGCGTATCTGTCGGTAATTGCGCGGCGGATTTTTTCCTTGCGCTCCTCGGGCGTTTCCTTCTTGGTGTCCTTGATGAGAATCGGCTCCGGTTG
>Ga0115556_1003141_pt1 | contig 10754 bp, 5 predicted proteins | sample COGITO_mtgs_1104_5_FD_87282 | JGI IMG/M metagenome (GOLD analysis project Ga0115556, IMG submission 87282) | Pelagic marine microbial communities from North Sea - COGITO_mtgs_110414 | ecosystem: Environmental > Aquatic > Marine > Epipelagic | place: Germany:Helgoland, sampling site Kabeltonne... | reverse complement strand
AGAAGAAGAAGAAGAACTTTAAACGATGAATTCTTTCAATAATGCGTTAAACAAAACGTTGCACCAAATCTACGACGTCGTCGACGAGCCGTCGAAAGCGAAAGAATGCGTCTCCTTGTGCTCGAAAGCCTCGAAGCAGTTCCCATCCGTCTCGCTGTTTTCGTGCGTGAAAGCTTTAGCGATGCTCCGCGTGAGCGAGGAAGAGGAGACTGCGTTCGAGGAGGCGACGAGAGCGTGCGTAACGGTGATGAAAAGGATCGATGAGGAGGAAAATCTGGAAACCGATTTCGGTCCGACAGTCGCGCAAAGTTTACGAGTGTTGAGCATTTTTTACAAGTCCATCGGGGACGAGGAGAACGAATATTTGGTCGTTCAGAAACAACACGAGAAAGATCCGGGGAATTGCGACATTCTCGAGGAATTACAAAACGTGATGGTAAAGAAGTGGGATTTGGAAAAAGCGAAGACGTACGCGGTGAAGTTGCAACGGTTGAAGCCGCATACCGGGACGGGAGGGACGCGCGCCGCGGCGACGATGAGTTTAGCGATTGGGATGCAAAAGAAAACGTGGCGCGGAGAGGAGAGGGAGGAGGAAGACGGAGAAAGGCACATCGTTGCGAGCGAGGAGGAGAAAGAAAAGGAGAGAAAGAAGAAGAAGAAGTTGTCCGGAGAGTTGGGGAAGGCGATGTTTCAGAGGATGTATAAAAGCTTGAAGACGAGCGAGTACGAAAATCAAGAGAGGGATTTGACGAGCGAGAACGCGAGGGCGTACGTGACGGCATTAATGTGCGCGGACGTTGGGTTTGAAGAGGATGAAGAGGATGAGGATATTTATAGTAGTGATAGTATTAGTAACGATAGTAAGAGGAGACGGAGAGAGTACCCGAAAGGCGACGCGAATAGAAAAATAGCCGTCGCGTTTCTCGAGAGCGAGGTTGGTCAAAAATGTTTCGCGAAAAGTTCACCTTTGGAACGGTTGCGTTTGCTCGCAGACTTATACGCGTCCTTAGATGACGCAAAATTAAAAGCGTTTCAGTATAACGTGGATATTATTGACCTCGCACCGGACGATTGGATTGCTATCGTAAACGCCATCGAATTACTCGCCGAGCTCGAAGACGGAAAAGAAGGGAACGTAGACGACGCAATCGCGCACCTCGCAAAGCTAGGCCTCAGTGAAGGTAGTAGTAGTAGTAGTGATAGTAGAACGATGGCGTTTGCATTTGCGTTAAGAGCCAAGTCAGAAGCGAACGGCGGTGCGAAAGTCGTAGGCAGAGGACCGTACCTCGCCGTTCTCGAAGCCGCGCGTCAAAATCTCTCTCGAAAGAAGAACGTCAAGAACGCACAAATACTTTTTGAATCAATAGCCGATTATGTCGACGCCTTTGCATCGTGGACGAGTTGTGCGAGAGAGCTTCGCACCTTTATGCAAGCGCTCATGGACTGTGGCAACGCTGAGGCGATTCAGGGCTGTCGGGAAAGATTAGCGAAACGCAGAGACGTCGCCGCTGCTTCTTTGGATGCGTATTATGACAAAAATGATGATGATGATGATGACAAAGAACTGAAGAAGAAAGACGCGATGGACGCGTTACGAGTTGAAGCAGCGTGTCGTGTCCTCATAGCGGATATTTCGAGGGATGAGATAGATACCGCTTGGGTGACCAAGCAAAAGAATTGTTATTCGCCGCCGCTGGTTTACAAAGATTGCTCTGGCCAAAATCGCGCAAGAATTTTCATGGAACGATTTGAAAAGTGCGAAACACTCGTCGAATCGCTCGATTCGCGAGAGTGGACACCGCGAGATGTTCTTGGAGTTTACGCCACGCACGCACTGGTCGCCGAAGCGGCTTCGTGCTTAAATTTGAAACCAAGCCGCTCCGCGCTCAAATCTGAAATCATCGAATGCCATTCACGAGCTGTAATGTTTCTCGTGTGCGCGAAAGCGCTCTCAAAACGAGTTTTGCAGCGTTCAAAACATAACGCGGAGGCATTGTTCGACGAAATAGCTTCGAGCTGTCTGCTTGGCGCGTCGCGGTCCATGCTCGATACGTTTGCGTTTCTGGATGCCAAAAATATACAAATGGCGAGTTTATTCCATCACGTCGTTCCCGCGCTCGATGGCAACAGCGTGAGTATGGAAAAGTTTCACGAAATTCGCTTAAAGTGCGAGAGTTTACAACAACAATCAGATGTCGACATTGGAGAATCATTCGCCAAGGCTTTGCGATACGAGGCGTTCGATAAAGCGTTGGAATTTACGAGGTTTCGCGATACGTTGAAGCGTTCGTTCGCGTTTAGTCAAATGGACGCGATTAGCTCAAAATTTCGGTCGATATATCTGCACGATATGGGTCTAATCGAACACGCTGGTCTCGATGTTGATATAACAGACAAAGAAGAGTTTAATCTGAAAGTGAAGAAGAGATTCGACCACGTAACGAAGCAGTTTGCTGTGGCATCGCAAAATTGCTCAAACGGCATACTTTGCATCGGGAACGGGGACGTAGAGGAACAGCACGAAATGAACATGCTGTATCTGTGGAAAAACCTTTGCTTTACATACACGGACGATGCGACGGGAACGAACAGTTCGTGGTTACCTCCGCACTTAAGCGCACCAGCGCTCGCGGCGCCTTCGTGGTTTCTAGCACAGAATTCTTGCGCTACGAATAATGCGTCGTACAGGGACGAGTGGACGAGAAATCATCTACTCGAATCCCTCGCGTATTTCTCGGTTGCATCTCTGGGTTCGTGTGAAGAAAACACCGCCGAGCGACGAAAACAGACGATTCGCGAGATGTTCGAACACCGCGTGGGAAAAAATTCAGCCTCGGGGCGAGAAGCAAAAGAGGAGGATGGAGAAGCCTCTTCATCGTGGACGCGAACGAACGTGTTTGCGTTCAACGAAACGTTCATCCAAGCAATCATCCGAAATACATCAGCTACGAGCACATTCGATGCCATTTCACGCATCGTTATTGGTTGCTCGCGTCATCTCTCGGAAGATATACGCGCGATCGCATCCAATAAGCATTTGCCAAACTCCATAAAATTCGCTCTGGACGGTATCGTCCCTACGACGTCGTACGTAGCATCGCACGTGTTGACCGTTTCGTGCAACGCTTTACTTTTAATGATTGAAGGTAAGATTTTTGAGAGCGCGGATAAAAACGAGCTGAAGCAGTCGCTTAAACCCGTAATTGACGCGATGGATGGTTTACTTTTGGCGGTGCGAGAAGGTGCGATTGACGTTTTGAAAAAATGTAACGAGAACGAAGACGACGCGCGCGCCGGAGAGTTTTGCGCGACTAACTCGTCTATATTTATTCCGGGAATCACCGCCGAGTTGACGCAAAAAATTGCGACATTGTTGAGAACAAATCATTTAGAGAGTTTCGAGATTGCAGCTAAACGCATCGAGTTTTTGCGAACCGAGTTTGTATTGTTCGGTTTTAGTACCGATTAATCAGAATGTTTTTTCAAGAACCTCGACACGAGGGAAAGATCAAAGATGCAAATCTTTGCATCCTAGAAAATGACTAATGATATTCGACACCACGACGTTCGCTAAGCCTTTACAGCTGTATCCTGATCCTCTTCTATTTTCCCAGCTTCGCCACGGGCATCCCCAATGTTCACCGTCGTAGTTATAATCCGACGGCAACGCCGCCGTCAAACTTTCGTAATCGACGATGTACACCTCATCCGCCAACATCTTTTCGTTCTCTCGAAGCATCTTCTTTGCTATTTGGTTCAACAGTTGTCTTCGTTCGTGCGTACCGTACAAGTTCGGCGGTACATTCGCGTCTGTACCGCTCTCGATGCCGTGCCATCTCGTCGTACCGACGTCCGTGTGCGCTTGTCCGCTGTTTCCCGCGCTACACGTTCGCATCGATTCCGAGGACGATCCGTTCGGGCACATGCTATCACCGGGTCCGCTGCTCGATTTATATTGTCTCGTCGGTGCAGTCACCCACACTAAACGCTTCAACCGAACCTGTTCGCTCTCGTTGCTCGTTTCGCGGTATCTCACCACGGTTTCTACGAAAGTTTTCATCTTCTCTCTAAACTTTTCAATCGAATACCTCGCGGCGTCGTTCGCGCCTTGTAGAATCACCACGTTTTCGAATTTCACGTTTGCCGTGCGTTTGTGGTTATGAATTTCGTCGAATAGGTTTTTGTTCACCATATCTATGCCGTGAAAATCGCTGTGATCGTTCTGCGCGCGAAGTAAATCTAACCTTCCGTAAACTTTTCTGGCGTCTAAATCGTGTCTCGTAGGCCAAAAATATTCCGTCTTGTTCAAATGTTGCAGAAACGCCTCGTATACGTGTCCTAAAGTACTCTCGCCGGCAAACTTAACCGGTCCAACTTTTTCTAAGCATCTATTCAATTTCAATCCTGATACGTGTTTAATTTTGCACCCGTAATACCGCCACTCTAAAGCGTCTTCTTCGCTTTGCGTTCGGTACATTTTCTTGGAAAACACCCACCTTCCGGCGCCGTCGCCGTTTGTACAAAAAGGAATCTTCGAACCTTCCCGCTTCCAAGCGAGTTCCTCTGATGGATTCTCGTGACGCTCATTATACGCTTCCATCTTGTACCACCCGTGCGTCGATTCGTCTTCTTTGGTATTCTTATAGGATTTGGTAAATCCCGCGGCGTCTTCCAACACGTTCTCGCCTGCGCCTACATCCTCCTCCATGTTTTCGCTCACGAAATAGTCCTTCTCGTCCACGTATACTTTCCCCGGAAACGTCCTCCTAATATTATACACGATTGGCCCATCGCACGGCGGACAATTATTTGCCTTTGCCATTAAATTCTCCGGAAACGGCTTCTCTTTCACCGGATCTTGGAGGCCTTCGCCGTCCACGTGCAACAACCACACTTTCGCCCGAATACCTCGATACTGTTCGCCTTCCCTCGGGACGATCGCTTCCACTGGAAACTCCCCGCACACCTTCTCCCCACTCTCTTCCTCTCTCTCCTCAAAAATCGGCGAATTCACGGGCCCGAACAACGCGTCCGACGTCTCGAATGCCACTCTTACCGAGTCGCCGCACGACCACTCAAAGCCGCCTTTATCGTCGTCCTTCATTTTCTTACGAACCGTCAATCGCGCGGACATCTTCTTGTACCCTTCATATTCTGCACTGTTTTCCATATTCACGTCGAGTAAACACATCTCCCGAACGAAAAAGAGGTTTTCGATTGAAACGCACCCGAACCCGTTTGACTCGTCCTCTCCTTGACCTTTTGGTCGTAGGGGTTGAGGACGGTTTCTCCCGCCTTTAAAACGCATCATTTCCGAACGGTTGTTTTCATCACCACCAACACCATCGTCATCGTCGTCGTCGACTGAACGTTTCTTCGTCGTTTTCATCGTCTCCTCCTTCGTTTCCTTTCCTTTTCCGGAACGTAGTGAGAGTTCTTTTCGTCGGGGAAACTTCGTAAACACGAAATCGAGTTCCACGCGAGAGACGAACAGACCGCACAAGGAGGCGACGGCGAGCCAAAGGAAAGCAATCGCCAGCGACCGTTTCGTCGACACGAGTGCCATTCTGATGTTGCTCTCTCTCTCTCAGTCTCTCTCGCTCGCTCTCTCGTTCAATAAAAAGGACTCCGAAGCATATTGTTTTTAATGGAGCAGAGAGAGCAATTAATTGACTTACAAAGTGAATACGAGACGAGACGCAAACGCGAGACGATATAGACCGCCTTTTTCAGCTCGTTATTACGATTCCTTCTCTCTCTCTCGTTTTCGTCATGTTGTGTGGTTGTTTTTAATGGAGTATACGAGAGAGAGAGAGCAATTAATTGAATTACAACAAAGTAGAGTCAAAGCGAATACGAATCGAGACTCGCTGCGGGAGATGATATGTGCTATAGTACACACGCAGATTTTAGCCTTTTTCTACTCGTTATTACGATTCCTTCTCTCGTCGTTTTCGTCTCGTCGTCGTGTTACCACCACCACTTCTTCTTCTTCTCTGTTCGGATCTATCTCTGGACCACTCCTCTCTTCCTCTCCGTCCCGAATATTGCGTTGTTTCGCCTCTCTCTAATCCGCTCGTTACGATGATTCCTTCTCTTTCGTTTCCGTTTCCGTCCTGTGACCACCACCGTTCCCTTCGTCCAGTTTCTTTTCTTTTTCTTCTTTGTTTTCTTTAGTCTCTTCTTCTCTTGGATCTCTGGACCATTCCTCTTCCTCCATCCCGAACTGCGTTTTCCCTAACTGCTCTTTCGCCCTGACCAATTTACTCTGCACGTAAAACGAGACCCCTTCGTTCTTAAGAAACATCGTTTGAAACTTCTGTAGCATTTCATCTTTCGTCGCGTGTTCGGTTACATCGAGGACTTTCCTCGCCTCTTCGATCGGCATCATCGCGCTCAGAGACGACTTTGACTTGTTCACCGCCTCTTTCGCCGTTTCCGCGGTGACGCCGGATTTCCGCGCATTTTCCAACGCTTTTTGCCACGCTTGTGACATCGCTCGGAAGACCGCGCCGGAACCCATCACCAGGAGGTTTGCCAGGATGCGAGATGCCATGTTTTACTACCGCGTGTTCGTGTGCGCTCGTCTAATGCGACATTAAATGGTTTGAATTCTCTTTCCAATCGTGCTTTCCAATGGGGATAAAGTGGAAAAAAGACTTGAGTTTTTAGGCAAAAATTGCGAGAAATGACCAACTTTGACGCTCTCTAGATGTACATTAAAGATGGTAAAAAGAAACGATAGACATATTGGTGATACGTGCGGAAGAGATCTCTCGATTCATCGTATTTATTTGTGATTTCCGTTCGAATTGATCTCTCGAGAGGTCTTCAAAGTTGGCCAAATGAGCGAATTGATGTGTTTTTGGAAGTGCTCAAATTTCGTCATTTTACATGTGAGATGTGTTGAGATATAAACATGTGAAGAAGACAAAGAATACGAGAAGAAGCAATACGAGAGAGAGACGATTCTACAAAAGATGACGGACAAAAGTAGTTCTCGTGAAAAGAAACGGACGTTTTTATCCCTGCTCTCGTCAAAGAACAACATAAACGAGAAGAAAAAGTCAACGGTGTGGGGACCGCTTTGGGATTCCCCGACGAGGAGGATTAAGAAACAGAAGGAAGAAGAAGAAGGGAGAAAACCAACCAATACTATCTCAGATTTCGCTCTGACGACACCACCAAACGAGCCAGTTGCGAAAGAAAGGAACAACCTTGCAATGGAGGAGAAAAACGCCGAGGATGCGAGCAGTGGTAAAAGAAGCTTCTTGGAAGCCTCTTTGGGCGGATTCCACGCAACCGCGACGGGAGACGAAGACGACGAAGAAGAAGAAAAAACAATGAAGGATGAGACGATGACGATGGCAAAAGAAGAGCAACAAAACGGCGGCGCGAGACCGGCGGCGGTTGGTGAAAAAGTTGGTGAACTTTTGCTCTCGAGAACGCTCGCCTCGAAACCACCGATGAAAGGTTTCGCCTTTCTTAAATCGAGCGAGTTTGAGCAGTTTAAAGAGAACTACTGGCAGCGGCAAAAAGAGATGAAGAAGAAAACAAAACACGCGTCGATGATTCCACGGGGACCACCACCACCACCGCCGCTCGAGGAGAAGATTAAGAAGAAGACAAACGTTCCTAAAAGGAGGACGACGGCGGCATTATCAAACGATGACGACGTCCACCAAAATTCGCCGCCCGTTGTTCTTCGTGGCCACGTGTACTCTGTAGTCGTACCCTCTGCGCCGTCGTCTGAATCGTCGTCGTCGCTAGCAACTCGCGAGGACCAAAACAGAAGACGAAGAAGAAGCTTCCTCGTCAAGTTGGAAGCGCAGTTTGGGGACGATGGACAAAAATGGCAGGCGTTGGAAGCGTACGTGTCCCCGTCCTCGTACTCGTCCGAGGAAAGCGAATAATATTAGTAATAAAAAGAAGAACGGCACTGAGTAGTAATAATAACAGTAGTTCATATCGGTAGAATTGTAATAAATAGACGCGCAGCATGTATGCTAATCATCATAAAGCGACATCAAAATCATCGCGCGGAGCGTTCTTCTTGGAGATATTCAACCATCACGTTGGACAAATATTCCTCATTAGTATTCTTAAGAAAAAGCGCAGAACATAAAGAAGAAGATATAAAAGAAGAGACGATTGAGAGACGAGGAGAATACCACGTTTCTCAGAGAGGATATTTGCCACCAATACTACTACTAATACCGCTTTAATGGCGAATACTACTACTACGAATCCGTTTGGTTCGATCGAGCGAGAAAACGACGAGAACGAGGAACGACGAGCGGGAGAGGAAGCGTTTAACTCCTTCAACGAAATCGAGTTGAATAACGCGACGAACAACAACACGCCTCCTCCTTTTTCCGCGACGACGACTTCATTGAGAGACCGAATGATGATGACGACGACGACGGAAGAAGAAGAATCAGAAGGCGCAGAGAGGATATTCGTGGGGCAGTCGAATATTAGCGTAAACGAATACACGGTGGAACAAGCGATCGATTACATCGGTTTCGGTAAATTCCAGATGGTATTCTTAGCCGTGACCGGTCTTTCGTGGTTATGCGACGCGATGGAGATGATGTTGTTATCGTTCATAGGCCCCGCGGCGAGGTGCGAGTGGCGGTTAACGACGACGCAGGCGTCGAGTTTGACGAGTTTCGTATTCCTCGGGATGGGTTTCGGAGCGCCGAGTTTTGGGATGTTCGCGGATAGGAAAGGAAGGTTGTTCTCGTTGAGGTGTTCGACAGGGTTGACGTTGTTAGCCGGGGTTGGGTCTGCGCTCGCGCCGACTTTCAGTGCGTTGTGTTTTGCCAGAATGGTCGTCGGCTTTGGGTTAGGAGGCGTTCCGGTGGCGTATAACTTGTGCGCGGAGTTTTTACCGAGTAAGAAGAGAGGCGTGTATTTGTCGTCGTTGGAGTTTTTTTGGTCGTTCGGGAGCATGGTTTCGGCATTGTTGGCGTGGACGATTTTGCCGAAGAGTTCGTGGAGGACTTTGTTAGGCGCGACGGTGTCGCCGTTGATTTTGTTGGGCGTTTTGTTGGTGTGGATGCCAGATTCGCCGATGTATTTAGCGAGTAAAGGGAAGATGGAAGAGGCGGAGAGGACGTTGCGATTCATAGCCAAAATGAATAGGAAACCTTTGCCGGTTGGAGTGTTGAAAGTCCAGGAGAAAGATAAAGGGAAACGAGAGGAGTGGTTGGATAGACGGTTGTCGATGGATGAAGAGAGCCATGCGACAGAAACCGCCGCCGGAGCGTCTTCTCCTCGTCCTCCCCAAAGGGAAATGACCAGTTTACAAGGCAACATGTACACGGACGACGAGTATTCTCTCTCGTTCTTCTCGTCCATGAAAGGGTACGTGTGGAACCGCACGCCGGTAAAAATGCAACGCCTGTTAGTCCCAAAATTTCGAAAGACGACGATGAGTTTGTGGTTCCTCTTCTTCTCCGTGGCGTTTTTGTATTACGGTCTGGTCTTGCTGACGACGACTTTGAAACTGATGGACGAAGACAGCGGAGGCGCGAGAAAAAACTTAGACCCGTCCACGGTCGTTTGTCTCGCGCATAATTCCCCCGACCTCACCAACGCGGATTACCGCGATATCACGTTATCTGCGTTCTCTGAGCTTCCCGGCATGATCTCGGCGATGGTGTGCATCGACACGCTCGGTCGTAAAAAATCCATGATTTTAGGCTTTGTCGTCGCCGCGGTCTGTTTCATACCGGTCATGCAATCCGCAAAACGCGACGTCATCACCGCTTTCTTAGCCATCGCGCGTTCCTCCTCCATGGCTGCCTTCACCGTCCTCTTCGCCTACTGCTCCGAGGTCTACCCCACGCAAATCCGAGGCACCGGCGTCGGCGTCTCCAACACCTTCAGCCGATTTGCGGGCATGATTGTCCCGCTCTTCGCCGTCGACCTCGTTCGCAACGGCGCCGAAGAATTCGTCTTGTTCTTGTTCGGTTTCATAGCCATAGTGTCCGCCTTTGTCGTCTCTCGATTAGAACGCGAGACGAAAGGACAACATTTAGACGCCAGCACGGAAACCGAAGAAGAGAGTTTTGCGAGTAAAGAATCAGAAAGCGCGGGCGTGGAACTGAGCGAGCGAACACCGCAAATAGCAGAATAGCGTAATAAGCTACCACTTTAGACGTCAATCGTTGTGGTATACTCGCGTGCTCTCGCACGCGCTCGCGCTACTACGCATCTCTACCGTCTACCATTTTCTTCATACGAAAACACCTTGAGGGAAACACACACACAAAACTCTCACGCGTTCTTCATTCTCACGACGTACACGACGACAACGCGAATAAATACACATAAAAAATGGGCGAACGTAAAGTCCTCAACAAATACATCCCTCCCGACTTCGACCCCGCGAAAGTCCCGCGAGGAAAACGCCCCGCCGACGGCCAAATCAAAGTACGAATGATGCTTCCGATGAGCATCTGCTGCCAAACCTGCGGGAACTTCATAAGCAAAGGGACGAAGTTTAACAGCCGAAAAGAAGACGCGAAAGGAGAAACGTACCTAGGGTTACGGATATTTCGATTCTATTTTCGATGTCCGAGATGTAGCGGAGAAATTGCGATGAAAACAGACCCGGAAAGGAGTGATTACGTAGGTACGAGTGATGCGTTTGCGTTTGAGTGTTGTTTGAATGGTTTCTCGCTCGAATCCGCTCGCGAACGCAGTAAAGGCGGAAACGGGTCGAGCGGATTTTCGCGAACATCTTT
>Ga0115556_1003140_pt1 | contig 10757 bp, 8 predicted proteins | sample COGITO_mtgs_1104_5_FD_87282 | JGI IMG/M metagenome (GOLD analysis project Ga0115556, IMG submission 87282) | Pelagic marine microbial communities from North Sea - COGITO_mtgs_110414 | ecosystem: Environmental > Aquatic > Marine > Epipelagic | place: Germany:Helgoland, sampling site Kabeltonne... | reverse complement strand
TCCTTCTCCTTCTCCTTCTCCTTCTCCTTCTCCTTCTCCTTCTCCTTCTCCTTCTCCTTCTCCCTCTCCTTCTCCTTCGCCCGGACTTTCAGCCGCGGCATGACCTGATTCAGGATCCTCATGCTCCCTTGCATCAGAAACGATAACCGCCTCTGCTTGAACTTTTCCTGGATCGCTATCTCCGTTCTGGCTCGCAATCTGCAGACGAATCTCCTCAAGACGCTGTTGCGCAACCCGAGCTTGATAATCGTCCAGCAATTCACGCCATTGTTGATGAATCTGAGGGTCAAATAAATCTGACAAGGCAGTGGCCATCAAGGCTTGTACCGGCGACTCAGCAAGCGCAGATTGCCAGTCGTCCATCTGATCGAAGTAAGCAGCAAATGCTTGATCGAATCGATCAAAGTATTTTTCATCTTTCACCAAACAGAGACGGCTTAAGAAATAGAACTCGTCGATTTTAGCAAACACCAAGCCGGCTCGAAGCGCGGCAAGCAGGTCAAGCCATTCACGAATTGAAACAGGTACACGGTGTTTGCGTAGATGGCCCAGAAATTCGATCAACACGGCTGAGTCGCCATAAAGTAATTGTCAGAATTGATAGACTTCACCACTTTGATAAAGTGCTAGTCGATTGCGATATGCCAGCTCATCAGTACTCCCGATCGGCAGATCAAGGATCGCCTGACGCATCACCGCAATGGCTTCATCAAATTTGCCTAGACGAGCCAGACCAGCTGCCAGGGAGTTTTGCGTACTGGCACTCGACTCGGTAGCCAGAACTTCCGTTGCCAAAGTCACAGCCAGTTCGCCGTGACAAACGGTTGTCCGCGGACAACCAGCCAGTAGCAAAGCCAGTCGAGTCATCGCGCTGCGATCGCCCTGGTCAGCCGCTAAACGATACCACTGTGCCGCTAGCTGATAGTCCTGGAGCACGCCGACCCCCCGACTATAAGCATAGCCCAGTGCATTTTGGGCGGGTGCATGTCCTTGCATCGCCGCTTGCCGATACTGGCTGACGGCATTAGCAACGTCGCGGGCAACGCCCACACCTTGTTCAAGAGCGACAGCCAGATGATAGTGGCCCTCGACGACACCCGCTTTGATCGCCTCGATAAACCATTGCACTGCTATTGAATCGTCTTGTGGGCCACCCGCTTGTGGGCCACCCGCTTGTGGGCCACCCGTCCTTCCAAGGTACATCTGCCCGAGCGGCACATAAGCCAGTACATATTGGTTTTCTGCTGCTAGTCGATAGAGCGCCAAAGCTTGCTCGTCGTCTCGCTCAACACCCAGACCCAAATGATACAACCGCGCAAGTCCGAACTGACTCGGACCAAAATTGGCAGCGGTCGCGGTTTCGAAGAATTTAACCGCCAGCTCATAGTCATGATCAACGTTGGCGGCCAGATTACCTAACTGATTTAGGGTTAGGCTATGTGCCGGATCGAGTGCCAGCGCCGCGTTAAGATCCTGCTTTGCAAGTCCAAAAGCATTCAGCAAGCTGTAGGCGATACCTCGATTCGAATAAGCTACAACAAGTTGCAACTCAGAGACATCTTCAGCTGACAGCGCGCCCGTTAACAAAGTAATGACATCTCGATATCGACCTTCACTGGCCGCCAGTTGCGCCTCATCGAACTCTGATGCAGAGACAGCGAACGGTAGCCAGAGCAACCAAAGTGTTTTACCAAGTACTCGCGCTAACGTCTTAAATTGCTTATATATCATATACTTAAAAATCCGTACTGGTAACAGCGATATGAGAGGAAGTATAGCATTTGTCCCTCTTAATATACGTTTGAACAGCAAAAATCTAGCTGCCATGGGCATAAGCTCCCTTGGCAATCGAAGCAGAGAATGGGTCGCTAATGGCACCGCGCTGCAGCGCTGTTAGGAATGTGTCAGACGGGTATCGACCGCAAGCTTTGAGTCCACTCATCCCTCAAACCTTTGGGCATGGGAATTTACCCTTGCAGTTCAGCATCAATACTAACGCCCAGACCTATGGGCTAGACAGCGCTGAATGCGATAGTTCAGCACCGGTCGTGTTGAACCAGAAAACTATGGTTATCCAACTCAAACGAGGCAATGGCAATACGCTGAGCCTACCGGCCCTGGTACGAATCGACACGCTATATAAGTTTGCGCTCGACCCGAAGGCCGACATTCTGCACTACTTGCAGCCCTACCTGCAGCGCCGCCTTACCAACGACGGCAACTTAGCGGCACATCAGCGCTGGTCATTGGGCTGCTCCCTAGGGTCAACCACCGATCACACGACGTAGTTCTCGGGCCATCTCGCCAATTTTAGCCTGTATGACTCGAGAATTTTGCGGTCCCATTCTCACTAGCTGCTTCTGTATGGGGCTGAGCGACTCGAGCTGAGGATCTTCGAAACGATACATCACCACGGGCCTGACCAACCGCACCGGTCCCTCGAGCACGGGCGTCTCCAGGACTCGGCCAACCGCCTGGAAAACTACCGTTTCAAACTGCTTATCGGCATAACCTAATTCAGCGTAGGCTGCCGCAAACAAGGGTTTCAGCAAGCTGTAAAACTCCGCGGCACGCCGGGAGTCCAGCGAAGCAAAAATACGGGTCATTTCGTCATATCGTGTGTAACCAGCCTCATCCATGATATACACCGTGTCATTTAACGGCTTCACAAGAAAGGCCCCTTGGGGCTTCAGAACTGCCACCGAGTCTTTCGCCACATTGCCATTGGCGGCATTATCCACCAGCACAACAAACTTACGCACCAATTCTGCGGCGCTTAGCCAGGTATTAATCGCTTCTTCACGTGTCAAACTTAGCACGCCGTCGCGGATCAACTCATCGCTGTCGTCCAGTCTCGGCAACACAAAGGTTGGCTGCGCTGGCTCAGCGGGCTCAATAGGCTCAAAAGAGTCGAGGGAGTCAATGGGCTCAGCAGTGACATCGGACACACTTTCCATCGCGAGCTCAGACTCCGGTGATGCCGGCGCAGCTTTCTTAGCCACGACTGCTTGACTTACCACTACGGAGTCCGACTCCGGCGTGCTCACCAGGTATGCCACAAAACCGATGATCAACAAGCCAACGATTACGAGCGCAATCAGAACAGGTTTGTTTTCAGCGATGCTTTTTGCTGCTGTGGATTCAGATACCTTCTCGGTCTTATTTTCACTCATCGATTCACTCGGCGCATAATGAAGCTCGTTATTGTGGAGTGGATCGGTCGTTAAGAACAAGGGTTATGCACTTTATTCCACTTTACTTCCATCATTAACGTCTGACGGCCCTAGGGTTGAGAATTTATGCCTCGCATCGCGACGGTCATTCACCCAGCTTCGCACGCCGCTAGCGCCCTATCGAGGGTCCCAGAAGCCATCTTTGGACCCGTCACCGGCAGTGCTAGCACATCAGCCGCGCGCCAGATCAGCGGACTGTGCACATGGAATATCACTTTAATCGCGGCATTTAATCGCGGCATTTAATCGCGGCATGGCTCCCGTCGACCTGAATATCGACCCGGCGTCGCCCCCCAAGTAATTCCAGGATCCGAAGGCGTCGGCGCTAGCTATTCAGCAACGCCATGTCAGCAATGCCATGTCAGCAATGCCATGTCAGCGATGCCAGGTCGTCCTGTGGCGCTCGCGCTGCAACAAACTCCAGGTCAAACTGGATGACGCCGTCACGCTCCCTCGGGAAACGCTGTCGCCAATGAGGTCTTATAGGGCGGCAGCATCACGCCGCGATCGGTAATGATGCCAGTCACCAATTCGCCTGGCGTAATATCAAAGGCCGGATTGAATACCGGCGTATTTGCTTCAGCAACCAGCTGCGTACCAAAACGTAACACTTCATCAGCATGCCGTTGCTCGATGGGAATCTGTTCACCAGAAGGCGTCTGTCGATCGATGGTTGACGCCGGGCACGCCACATAAAAAGGGATTCGGTAATAGGCACAAAGAATCGCCAGGTTCAGCGTACCTATCTTGTTAGCGGTGTCGCCATTGGCAGCCACTCTATCAGCACCAACAAGTACCATATCAACCTGACCGCACGCCATCACGTGGGCTGCCATATTATCCGTAATCAGCGTTCGACGAACACCAGCCCTGCCGAGCTCAAAGGCAGTCAATCGCGCGCCCTGCAGCAAAGGCCGAGTCTCGTCCACAAACACGTGCACCGCAACTCCCTGTGCGGCGGCTACATAGATCGGTGCCAACGCGGTACCGAGCGCCGACACCGCCAAGGCACCGGCATTACAATGGGTCAAAACGTTGGGATACCGAGCAACGATAGGGGCTCCTGCCGCGCCAATCGCCTGACAGGCAAGGCGGTCTTCGGCGTGGATCGCGATCGCCTCCTGTTCCAGGCGTTCGACTAGTTGAGCCCCGGACAGGCCAGTCGACGAGACGGCGCAATTAAGCATGCGGCTCAGCGCCCACGCCAGATTAACCGCCGTCGGTCTGGCACTAGCGAGGTAGTCAACTCTGGATTTGAGTCGGGCCATCAGATCATCGGTGACGTCGAGTCCCACCAGCAATCCATAGGCCGCCGCGATACCAATGGCCGGCGCGCCTCTGACTTTGAGGGAAGTGATTGCGGTGAATACTGATTCTATCGTCTCGCAGACAAACGAAATTTCCGCATGGGGTAACCGCGTCTGGTCGAGCAGTACCAACTGACCCGACTCCCAGGTCACCGCCATGGGGACTGCGGACATAGACTCGTTATTCCCGATCAGCCGGCTCGCAGATCAGCAATCATCTGCAGGCGCTGATCCGTATCAACGAAAGTAAAACCGCCACCGGTTCGGTCAGCGATATCGCCATAACGCCGCTGAATTTCAGCCACCAGCGTCTCTGGCTCACCCATCACACCGAAGGTGTTAAGCATCTCATCGGTAATCAATTGGCCCATGGCCTGCCATTGGCCTTGCTTCGACATGGCGTTGAGTTCTGGCTGCATATCACCCCAACCATGCACCCCCATCACGCCCTTGTAAGCCGGTGTTGAACCGTAAAAGGCGATTCGATTCTTTGCTGCCAGTTTTTGCGCTTCAAAGGTCGCTTCGTCCTTACCGGAAATAATAAAAGGCGAATAGGAAATTTCAAAGTCTTTGCGAGAGCGACCAGAACGCCGCAGGCCTTCGTCCACAGCAGGCAGCGTGACTTCGCGAATATATTTTTCATTACTAAAGGGGTGAATAATCAGACCATCAGCTACTTCACCAGCGACCCGAGTCATCACTGGACCCACCGCGGCAAGAATAACTCGAGGTGCGCCAAATTCTTTGTTCTCGGGCGTAAATGCTGGTGTCATCAACGTATGGTTATAATATTTGCCGGTAAAGTCCAGCGGCACACCGTCGTACCAGTTCGCCCAAATAGCCCGCATGGCTTGAACCAACTCCTTCATCTGTTCAGCAGGTGCACCCCAGGGCATGCTGAAACGTTTGGTAATGTGCGGGCGAATCTGAGATCCCAGCCCCATAGTAAATCGCCCTCGGGAATAGGCGTTCAAATCGTGACCAATGTTGGCCAAAATCATGGGGCTGCGGGCAAAGGCGACAGCGATACTGGTGTAGACTTGGATTCTTTCACTGTGTTCTGCGGCTAGCATCAAGGGGAAAAACGGATCGTGATTCATCTCGGCCGTACCAGCACCATCATAACCTTGCGCTTCAATTTCTTTGACCTGCGCAGGAATTTTGTGCCAATCCGCCGATAAATGACTGTCAACTTTCATATCTTCTCCGTTACCTGACTGATGATATTTGTCTTACCATAACCCATCTGCGCTGCCTGATGAACAGGGTCTCCAGCAAAATTAGGCTTTCGGGACGACCTGACCTAACGCCTTGGCCGCGACACTTTCCTGCACCTCGCTGGTGAAATCAATATGCTGCAACAAGGCGTAGTGATAAGCCTCAACGAGGGCACTCCAGCTCGCCTTAATAATATCGACGTTGACACCCACAGTACCAAAAATTTCGCCCTCAAAACTGTGCTCGAGATAGACCCGCACTTTGGCTGCTGTTTCCTCGGTGCTGTTAATCACCTTAACGCTGTAATCCGTTAGGTGCAGATCGCCAAGGACCGGGAATTGAGTCAGTAAAGCTTGACGCAACGCCTTGTTCAAAGCATCAACCGGACCATGGCCTTCAGCGGCACACAATTGCACACCACCACCTACCTGAACCTTGACTGACGCCTCAATCAGACCATCGACATCCGAGTCATTATCATCCTGCGAGCCTTCGTTACTCGGACTATAAATCCGGTAGTACATCGGCTCGAACACAGGGTTAAACTTACCTAAATGGCGCCGAACCAATAAATCGAAAGACCCATCGGCATTTTCGTAGGAATAACCCGCATGTTCACGGTCCTGAACTTCTTCAAGAATTCCCTTTACCAAGACGGCACTGGACAGCTCTGGATAACGATTAGACAGTTTGGCTCGCAAATTCGAACCACCTGCCAGCTCACTAATCAGTATTTTTCGCGCATTACCCACTAGCTCAGGCTTAATATGTTCGTAAGTTTCCGGATTGCGCTGCACGGCACTGACATGCACGCCGCCTTTATGGGCAAAGGCCGACGAGCCGACAAATGGCTGCCCGGAAGGCCCGGAGATCCCCAAATATTCCCACACTCGCTTCGACAGATTGGTCAAATTTTTGAGCTTACCCTCAGGCAAACACTGATAGCCTAACTTCAGCTCAAGATTACCCAGCACGCTGGTTAAGTCCACATTACCGCAGCGCTCACCGATACCGTTGATCGTACCATGAACCTGAATCACACCTTCTTCGATAGCGCGTAGCGTATTCGCCACACCCAAACCGCCATCATTGTGGACATGGATACCGAGATTGATACCAGGAATGGCCTTGCGCACTTCACGGACAGCATGCGCAAGATCGTGGGGCATAACACCACCGTTAGTATCGCAAAGAATGACTCGAGTCGCGCCGGCTTCAGTGGCAACCTGAATTGAAGCCAGAGCATACCCGGGATCACTTTTAAAACCATCAAAAAAGTGTTCGGCGTCATAAAAAACCGGCTTTCCGGTGGCCTTTAACAAATGGCTGACAGAGCCCGATATCATGTTCAAATTAGTATCAGCACTAATTCTAAGCGCCTGCTCAACATGCAGATCCCAAGATTTTCCAAAAATGCAGATCACATCAGCTTGAGCCGCAATCAATTTTTGCAGGAAGAAATCATCGGCGGGTTTACTCTCGGCGCGATGAGTTGAGCCGAAGGCCACAATCTTCGAGGTTGTGAGCTCCAAATCCTGGGCACGAACGAAAAACTCATCGTCCTTGGGGTTCGACCCGGGCCAGCCGCCCTCAATAAAGTCAATGCCCATCGCATCCAACGCTCGAGCTATATCCAGTTTGTCACCCAGACTGAGATTGATCCCCTCACCCTGGTTACCATCTCGCAGCGTCGTATCATAAATTTCAATTTTCTTGCGCACATGCCACTCCGTTCATCAGCCAAGAACTTTTCAGTAACGCCTAGCTACTATATAGGTCTAGCTACTAACAAGCCTTATTACCAATTGTCTATTTATGCATAGCCAAGTCGTTGGGCCGTTTGGTCTACCTTATCGAGGGTTCTCATCAGCGTATCGAGAGGATCATAATTGGCCGACAATAATGCCTCACGAGCACTGGTTTTCATCGTAATGGTAAATATATTATTGGCGCAAATTACTTTCAGAGCTTCAATGTCAATAATCAGTTCGGCATTGGGATCAGCTGCTATCAGCTCAGCCAGCTTCATCCTCTCCTGAGTTGCCATCACCACACAGGGAATACCCAGGGTCGTGCAGTTGCCATGAAAGATCTCGGCAAACGACTCAGCGATGACCGCTTTCAAACCAAACTTCTGAATCGCCTGAGGTGCATGTTCTCGGCTAGAACCACAGCCAAAGTTTGCATCCGAAATCAGAATTTCAGCACCAGCATGTTCCGGCGCATCCAATGGATGGTTCAGAGACTGGCCATTGGCATCAAACCGCACGTCATAAAAAAGCGCAGGACCGAGCTCGTCAAAAGTGACGCACTTCAAAAATCGGGCGGGAATAATCCTGTCGGTATCGATATCGTTACCTTTGACATAGACGCCTTTGCTATTAATTTTACTGATACTATTTCCAGTCATTGACTCTTACCTAAATGGGGTTTCAAGAATATTTATTGCCAACAGGTTAACCCGCAACAGCCGGCACCAGACCAAAAACTTCTCGGGCATCAGCCACTTGGCCCTTGATGGCGGCGGCAGCGACCATCATCGGGCTCATGAGAATGGTTCGACCGGTAGAGGATCCTTGTCGACCGATAAAGTTGCGATTAGAGCTCGACGCGCAAACTTCATCGCCCACCAGTTTGTCCGGGTTCATCGCCAGACACATGGAACAGCCGGGCAATCGCCATTCGAACCCCGCAGCTTCAAATATTTTATCCAGTCCGAGTTCGCGAGCTGCCTTATCTACCTTCTCGGAACCCGGCACAGCTATCGCTTTGACGCCGGCCGCCACTTGATGACCAGCAATCAGATTGGCCACAGCCTGGAAATCACTTAGCCGACCATTGGTGCAACTACCGATAAACGCCACATCAATGTGAGTGCCCTTGATCGGTGTGCTGGCCTGTAATTGCATATATTCGAGGGCGTCGTTGACCAGGTTTTTCTCCAGGCCTTCAACCCGATCAGGATCTGGCGTTGACTCGTTAATGGAGATCGCCTGGCCCGGAGTGATACCCCACGTGACCGTTGGTTCGATATCGGCTGCATCCAACACTACCTCATCATCATAGGTCGCATCGTCGTCACTGGCATAGGACTGCCACTTCGCAACACTCTTATCGAATTCAGCGCCCGCAGGCACCCGCTCCTTACCACGGAGAAACTCAAAAGTCGTCGCGTCCGGGTTGATGTAGCCGCATCTAGCGCCGCCTTCGATACTCATATTACATACTGTCATACGCTCTTCCATGCTCATGGCAGCAATCGTCGAACCGGCGTACTCATAGGCATAGCCGACGCCACCATTAACACCCAGGGTGCGGATGATATGCAGAGTTACATCCTTGGCCGTGACGCCCACGCCTAGCTTGCCTTCAACTCGAATTCGGCGCACCTTCAATGGGTCCATTGCCAGAGTCTGGCTGGCCAACACGTCTCTGACCTGGCTTGTGCCGATACCGAGGGCGATACAGCCGAAAGCACCATGGGTCGACGTATGGCTGTCACCGCAGCAGATGGTCATGCCCGGCTGGGTCAGACCCAATTCCGGCCCTACCACGTGCACAATGCCTTGATTGCCCGACTGAGGCGGAAAAAACTCGATGCCCGCTTCTTTTGTGGCATCGCTCAGGACCTGGATCATTTTCTCTGCCATATCATCCTGCAGCGGCCTGGACTGGTTATCGGTAGGTATAATGTGATCCACTGTCGCAAAGGTCCGCGAGGGATAGCGGACGCTGAGGCCTTTGTCTTTCAGCATGCCAAATGCCTGCGGGCTAGTGACCTCGTGAATCAGGTGCAAGGCGATAAACAGCTGATATTGGCCAGAGTCAAGCTGACCCACGACATGATCATTCCACACTTTTTGATAAAGATTCTTGCCCACGCATAACTCCAACAGAAATGGCTACGGGCACATTTGAACAATCAAAGGGCCCTTGAATTAACAACATCGGCGATATTAGCATGAATCTTAGAAGGAGAGATTCCCATTGGGAATCTCAGCGATTCCACAAAGTGTGAAAATGGCAACAAGCGGCAGTTAATGGGACTGGCGGGCGAATTCAAGGACCTGGCTGGCAATTTTAGAGTGTGGCAAGACTTCATAAAACACCTCGTCCGAACGGGACTCTGGCAACGGGGCATCATCCTCCCAGACCTTCACTTCGCCTTCGCGGATAACCAGATCGCGCATTTTGCCGGTAATGTCTGGAAACTTGCCGACAAACATGGTGTGAACGCCTTCAGCTAATTTGACTCGCAGGCGTTGCAACGTGATTTCTGACTGTAGCTTGGCGAAGCTCTTATTCGACAACAACACGCCATTAACGTTGTAGCGAATGTTCAGCTGACCCTTATCATCACTCTTGCGATCTTGCGCAGAGATCTCGAGCACCTCCACATTGAAAAGACCACCGTCAAACCTCTCGCGGAGTTTCCACGAGCAGGATGACATCCGGTCAGCCGCGCCAATTGCCGATGAGATCATAATGGGCTGAGTGTCATCAAACAAAAACATGGGCTTATCTTCTGAGTAGTCAATGCCCACGCCGATCTCCAACATTGGCAAGCCAGTTTGCTTCGAGTGAGCATTTTTAGAACTGATAATGTCCAAAATATCTCTGGCGATGCCGCACGCTCTTGCCACAGAGTACCATTGCTCCGGGGTCGTGTTATATTCATAGATCGCAAGAATTACCGCATCACCCTCAATAAAAACTTTCACCGCGCCATAGATCGATAGCAGGTGATTAATGGGTTCAAAGAAACGCGTACTGAAATAGGCTGCGGGATTTAGCTCTTGTCGCACCAGCTCTCGAGTTACCGTGGTAGAGCCACGAACATCCGCTTTCAGGATCGTATGATGGACGATTGTCGCCTCGACAGCGTTAACTTTCAGCGCTTCCGCATTACCCAGCAACTCATAAAGGTGATCACCCGCTTTTGACAAGCGGGCTTGCCCAGCATCAGTAATGACGTGCAGGCGATTAAATATTCGGTGGG
>Ga0115556_1003139_pt1 | contig 10760 bp, 9 predicted proteins | sample COGITO_mtgs_1104_5_FD_87282 | JGI IMG/M metagenome (GOLD analysis project Ga0115556, IMG submission 87282) | Pelagic marine microbial communities from North Sea - COGITO_mtgs_110414 | ecosystem: Environmental > Aquatic > Marine > Epipelagic | place: Germany:Helgoland, sampling site Kabeltonne... | reverse complement strand
GACTTTTTTGATGTAATGTCAATGTTAAAATGTAGAACAAAATCTGGTCATACCAAGTATAAAACGGGTGAAATTCACGAACGATGCTTACCTGTCCCATCTCCCAAGCATCTGAACTTGAAAAAAAATCTGAAAATAGCCGAACGCGGCCTATTCCTGTGAGTTTACTCCGAAGATTGTTCTTAAAGTCCTCAAGACTATTAACCGTCCAACGGATACATTGTCCACTGTCAAACAAAAAGGGAGACTTCTCTTTGCTTTCAGGGAAAGTGCCCCCCTCATCGTAGGCATGGCTCGAAGACTCCTTGTGCTGGTTGTATGTTGACCTCCCGTTGATCCACGGAGCAAGTCGAGTAGCTGCAGTCATAATTCTCTCCTCGCTGGCCTTTATTACATCAGTGGTGGGTTGAGGAGGCATCGGTCTCTTCTCTTTAATCAGAAATAGCCCGTTTGCGGCTTTCCCAGAGTTGACAAAGTGGTGACTTTGGGGGTGCCTTGGAATGAACCAAGTGTTGATCGCAATCGTGGGTTCCAGGCCTGAATGGAGTGTTGTATGCCACCACCTCGATGGTAGAATGAGAATGTCACCCGCTTGCAGTTCAACGTGGTATCTTGTGATGTTCCCAAGCCGATCATTCATATCCACGTCGTCGCCACCCTCTAAGTTCCACCATGCCTTCACACCATCGGTTCGATTCTCTCGGAACCTCTGGCGCCAATGCTCTGTAAGAGCTCCGGAGAAGTGGGGCCCTAGACCACCTGCTTGGGCAGACGGATGGCCTTCTCCCCAGTGCATCGTTTCGTAAAGGCGATCAGACTCCCAAGGAGGGATAAGCTGGAACGTCTTTGTGCCATTCGCCATAAAATAGACATTGAGATAATCGTCGTAGTGCATCGTAGAGAAATGAGGCGGCACATTACCGCCACTTTGCCACAAGAAAATTCTGTCCGGGCGAAAACCAACCCACGAAGGGATTTCTTTTTCGATCTCTGCCTTCAAGGCGGTTGGCAATCTTTGCTGGGATGTGTAGTAGGAGATGTTTGAATTACGCCAGCAGGAAGGTTCGACTGAATTGTCGTCAGAGGGACAATCTTGTGATAACCGAAAGAATTCTTCCATTGTAAAATCTATCATGGTTTGGCTGTCACCGTTGGAAGGTCCATGATAACCATTCTCACTGAAAGACACGGATGCTTTCTCTCCTCGCCACAGTTTCTTTATCTTCTCTTCGCTCATTTTCATGCCAATCGGGACGGCGTTCTTAAAGACGAAGGGCTCGTGCTTGTCTCTTAAACGGGAAAGGAAATCACACATGTTAAATGAAGTAGGGATTTCTTCCTTTTCAAGTTCCATCGACGGAAGAGATGACACAACCTCCGACAAATGGCCTATTAGAGATAATGAGAGAAAAAGCAGATTGGCAGGCATATGGGAAAATCGGTGCACCATTTTACTTTTCCACTTCCCTAAGAAAAATTGGTTCTTCTTAAGTAAATGGGATCTCGGAATCAGCAAATTTGACAAAATTCGTAACTTTCCAGAAACTTACTTTCGTCACAAAAACCAGCAGCAGCAGCTGACAAAAACGAAACAAAACAACTAAAACCTTGGCTCATCCCCAAAATCGTATATATTTCCCCGGTTTCCTGCTTTTTATTCCTCTTGTGCCTCCAAATGAACCTTAATCTTTGCGAGTAACGGCCAAATGGCTCTGATGGCAGAAAACATGAGAGAAGATGACAATGTTCTTCTCACAGGCGATGCTTTGGAAGATTATAAGTTTGTGTGGCAGCGGCGAAATGACTACCCAAGGCTGCTGCTGTTGAAGAGTGTCATCTTCGGTGTAATATTGGTTCCAATTCGAGTAGTCCTCCTTCTATTCCTTCACATGATCTTCCTTTCGGTGCTGTCATTAATCATGGTGTGGGGTGGGATGAACAAAGCGGGAGGGAAACGGAAGTTTTTGTTTCGTTGGACAGTTTGGCTTTGGCTGCGTTTGGTGCTGTTCCTTATGGGCTTCCTTTACATCCACTCGAATAAATCACCCGATACAAGCCAAATCAAGAGCAGCCACATTATCATAGGAAACCACTGCGGCTGGGTAGAAATTGTGTTCATGATGGCTCAGTTCATGCCATCGATTGTGGCAAAGAGGGCAATTTCGGAAATGCCTGTGATCGGGCCGATCACGAAGGCGATTAATTGTATTTTTGTCGACCGAATTAAAACAGACGTTGTGGACCCAAACAAAAAGACAACAACACAAAAGATTATTGACCATTTGTCAACTGATGGGGTGCTCAACAATCTGGGAATGTTTCCAGAGGGTACAACAACCAACGGAAGCTCCATTGTTCACTTCAGGACCGGAGCCTTTGTCCCGGGTGTGCCTGTCCTTCCTTGCATATTTCGATTCAAGAGCATTCTCTTCGACCCCTGCTGTTGCAGTTACAGCCTTAAATACCATATGCTGTACTGCCTGTGCCAACCTTTTAATATCATGACCTGTGAGTATTTGCCTGTCTATTATCCCACAGAAGAGGAGAAGAAACGGCCGGATTTGTACAGTCAGAATGTCCACAAATTGATGTGCGAAAAGAGCGGACTTGCTTCCAGGGACGATATGGAGTATGCGGACAAACTCAAGTACGAGGCTAGCGTTGGCTACAAAAACAGCGATGTTAGGAAAATGGAGAAATTGAAGAGAAAGAAAGAAAAGGAGAGTGCTGGGCCTTCTTCGATGATTAAGGTCACCCCCGTTGACCACGACGAAGAAGACCAAAATATAAATGCCGTTGACCACGACGAAGAAGACCAAAATATAAATGAGGAGGTCAACGAATCCTCTTCCGTCCTGTCAATGGCATCACAACGTGACTTTTTGCCCTCAACTATACAGGACAGAAGAATGTTAACCTCGAGCCAGCTTCAGCAGATAAGTGAGGAAGAGCAGATAAGAAAACTGAGGGGGACGGAATTTTTGGCCCAATCGCATAAGTTGCATAGTATAATGACAAGGGAAAGGATCACAGAGTGGAATGACCCAACAAAGAGGAGAGGATCAACGGGATTTTTCGTTGGGTCCACCTAATTAATTAATACCTTAAACCTTAAAGATCTTGGGAAAAACCCGATTTTTGCCGCCAAAAAAACTAGAACATAACAATCTTGAACCTCAAATTACAATCAAACCCCTCTCGCTTTTATTTTCTTTTCTTCCTCTCCTCTCTCTTAAATTAGCGATACTCGGAGGGGAATCTTCCTCCCCCCTCTCCCCGGCTCACCGTTTCACCACGGCGGCCGGTTTTAGCATGGCCAACTTTTTTGCGCCATTTTCTCTCTCCTTACCCTCCTCGGCTTGGACACCGACCACCTTTTTTCTCTCGACTATAGTGCTGTTGATTTGCATCTGTGAGAGCATGTTCATGGCCTGACGTTGCTCAATTAGCTGTTTTTCCTGCGCCTTTTTCCTTTCTGTCGAGTCCTCCCCTTCGTTCGTGTAAGCAAAATTAAAGCCGCCCCCACCGCCGCCTCCCTCCCCTCCGTCACTCCCGCTATTGTCGCTGTTCATCAAGGCCAAGAGGGCATCCGCTGCGCTTGGTGGTGCTGGAGGTTCGGCCTTGACGACTTCAACATTATTCGCATTCGCGCCGGCTCCCACCCCAAGAATGGCCTTGAGATTATTGCTCTCGGTGCTGTTCACAACGGGTTTGACACCACCGAGCACTCTTTTCGCATTATTCGTCGCAGCAGCAGCAGCAGCAGCAGCTTCGTCTTTTGTATCGCCGCCCTTGCCCCCTTTGACGCCCAGCATCGCCTTCAAATTGTTGCTGTCCTCGACACTGGCGTCAGCCATCTTGCCGGGGACGCTATTGCTTGTTGTGACCGCTGGCTTGGAATTCTTTTTGTTGGTGCTGCTGGCGTCGTTCAGAAGACCGCTAGCGATCAGCCCACTGCTAAAACCCCTGCCCCTTCCGAAGCCTCTGCTTTTTCCCCCGTCCATAGGCGGGCCGACAGCCTCCTTGTAGCCGCCTCCCGTCTGTTTCTGCATCCCTGGAGACTTGCCAGTGGATCGTGACCTTCCAGAACTCTTATCTCGGCCTCCGCTGCCGGCAGCCGCATCCGCATTTGCCTTGGCACGCAATTCGATTTCGCGCTCTTTCATTTCCTCTTCCTCTGCCTTCTTCAACAGCCCGCTGATGGCGACCTTCCCCACGCCCTTCGGGACGATGCTGTCGGCTGTCTTGCTATCCTCCTTACTGCTTAGCTTCAGGAGATGGTTCCAATAGCACAATTTCCCGCGAAAATTGCTGCACGTCCCTTGCAAAGAGCTTCCCCCCATGAATTCTTCGTCCATGACAACATCAACGCAACCATTCTTGTTGTGCACCGCGATCACTGTACCCCTCGCCCCGAAGGGAACGCCACCCGCGCTCAAGTTTGCGACACGGTCTCCAAGTTCAGGCGTCTCCTTGTTATTTGACGTTAATACATCGCTAGCGTCGACGCTTCCGCTCTTGTACAGTGCACCCAGGGGGACTTTGAGCTGGACAGCCTTCATCAACCCCTTTGCCTTGAGAGTGTTGTTCCGAACCTCGCTGGCTCTCTCGATTGCCTGCACTGCATTTTTTCCCAGCCCCGATGTAGAAACAGGGACGCGAGGTAATTTCGCCGTCTCGCACTTGCCAAGCCAATCCAAAACCTCGCGTAGGTTCGATTCGCTACCACCCTCGCCAAACATACTCCTGACGTCGTAAAAGCGCTCCTCAGGGTTCCTTTTCAGGTGGCTGACGACTTTGGGGAAGTTGGTTTGATAGAGAGCGACCAGCTTCAGGCAACTAGTGCTATATTCCCAAACAACATTTTGATTGCTACCCCTGCCATTGCCATAAGCGCGGGCGTCAACACCGGCGTCAACAGCTGACCCTGTGACTTTCAGGGAATCCTGCTGTTCCCAGGCTGACTTGTTCTCTTTACCGTGCTCTTTCTTTTTCCTCGTGTAGGCTGGCACGCAATGAGTCCCGCCCTGCTTTAAGTTTAGGCCGAGCTCATAGCGACCAGGGTCGACTGAAAAATTCCCCGTGATGCGTCCAAAGACAGACACGGGCATTTTCAGGATCTTTGCGGCCTCCATGCAGCTCAAGTATCCCTCATTGACGCTCCTCACGATAGCCAAGCCGTAGGGGGGCTCAGGAGGCAAGATGTCCACCTTCGTGTTGATGAGGTGCTCCTTACGCTGCGAAAAATGGATTTTGAGAGTGTGTTTTGAGTTAGCGTCCTTTGAAGGATCCTTGAAGGAGGGTTCTGTTCGCATTTTCATCGTCATTTCATTTCGTCGTCGTATCATCGACATTCCCTCGTCCACCCCGATCCATGTTGCCTTTCCTCGCCCCTCTCCTTTTTCCCACTTACCTCTCCCTCGCGTTCAATGACGCCCGAGACAACACCCTTACTGCCCTTGTACTTCCCAGCGGTAAGTATGACCTCCGTTCCGGGCAAAAACATTTCTCTGATTGACTGCGGACCATTCTCAACAAAACGAGGGTCGGGGGCTGGATCCTTCCACAAACACATATGCAAAGGAACCTCCGCTTCATCTGATCCAAACGTCTTGATTCTGCTCCCGTCGCCCTTCTTTTTCATTCCCTGGAGCGGCACAACCTTAAGCCTGATTTGCACTTCGCCTACGTCAACGCCACCACTCCCTGGCAGGCCGATTCCAGACAAGTACTGCAGCTTCATCGCCTCGGATTCCTCGGTCCACCGGGAGGATTTCTCTCCGTTCCACTTGGTGACGACGCCGCCCTGTCTGACTTCGCACTTTGCGTCGCTAATGGCCACCACCCTCGCCTCGTGCATCATGGGCCAGTTGACGAAAACACTACGTCCTAGGACCTTCTTGGCGAGCTGTTCAGCGGGGGGCATCGCGGGGAGCTTCTGCAGCTCCAGGACAGTGGCGCTGTACTTTGATATGCTCCCAAAGCAATTGAGCTGCACGTTCTTGAGCTCGACATTCTGGAATGGCAAGACATTCAACGAGGGGAAGCCAGGGAAAGGGATCCGGGTGCCTTCGACAACCTCGGGCTTGAAACTCACGTTTCGTCGGTCAGGCTCGGCATAAATTTGGACCTTACTCTGGCAGATGGTGATGTCCTTCAGGCCAATGGATTTATCGCAGCTGGCGACGGTTTCGTTGTTGATGGGATCGTGAGTGAAGAGCAGGACGTTCCCAAAACTGCAGCGAGCAAAGCAGAGTTGAAAGGCACAGAAGAAAACATTTCCCTCTTGTTAGCAGGTGGAATACAGAGCAGATGAACGAAAAGAAATTTGATACAACAAAGGTGATAAAAAAATAAGAAGACGTCACAGCGTCACACAGCAGAATAAAATAAGCGATTGCCAACATTCAGAGAACTCACCTGTTCCTCTCGCGCTCGGCCGCTGTGAGGGAGGTCGGGGGGCAAAACTCCTTGATGGCGGCTCTTAGACGATCCGCATCGATGAAGGGGAGCAGATTAACCCCCTCCCAAGGATTCCGTTTCCCGTTCATGTCGACAGTAAACTCGGCGGGGTAAAAGTCGTGGATGGGACTCGCCGTCGATTCCATGAGGTGGCGATAAGGCCTGGGAACCAGATCGGCAGAGAGAGGAGGAAGACAACCCATCAGCTGCTCGAACGGCAGAAAGGGTTTCCCTGGATCAAATTTCATGTCTGAGAAGATGTGGTTCAAGTTCTTGAGGTCTGAAATCATCGGCCCATAGTGGTAGGGGTAGAACCATCCCCAGCTGATGCAGCCACGGTAGTAGTAGGCCAGACACCACACAAGGCCCTCCATGTAAGCATTTTCTAGTGCAGCATGTTTTTCTCTGTCGTTCGGAAGCATGCCGAGCTTCTCGAAGTAGTAACGACCCTGCCAGTCTTTATCGCTGCTCTCGATGGATTGGCCGTTTGCGCCTGTCTCCCCGAAGAAAGAGGGAAGAGAGTCGGAGTCGGATCCTCCTTTCTTCTCGCGCCGCGGCTTGACGAGAGTCATTCCGTCGTCGTCCTCGTTGTCGTCCTTCGCCCTGTTTTCTTCGACGCTTTTCTCTGACTTTTTTTTAATCCCGCCTGATATCTCGGCCTCTGCGCGCAGAACCTCCCTGTATTTTTGCTCGCGCTACGCGAAAGTATTGGTGGTGTATGGTGCATGGTGCATGGTGCATGGTGCATGGTGCATGGTGCATGGTGCATGGTGCGTGGTTGAGTGCGTTAGTAAATTGATGGACAAGTTGCAGTCAGTCAAGTCAAGTCAAGTCAAGTCGTTTCTTCGCGTTTGTATTTCGCTTTGTTTGTTGCTTCACTGACCTCCTTCTCCATAGCAATGAGCTCTTCGTCTGTGGGACCCTTGGTGACGACACCGTCGCGCTTGTCCCACCTTCGCTTCTTTTTCTGGAAGGCAGCCTCATTCACTTCACGATCTGCAAAGATCTCGTTCTCTTTCGAACCAATTACCTCCAAGAATTTCTCCAGTCTCTCCGGCGAGACGATATTGCCAGCGTACTGTAGGTACTCGTTTTGACCCCATTTTTTGCGTTGGGCCTTGTAAGTGTCAAAGAGAAGGTCGAAAGCGCCGTCGCCGATGTCTAAAGAGGGCATGTGAGGGAGGAAATCATTACCCACAAGGAATGTCATGAACACAAAGTCATCAATTATCGCCTCGAGGTTGTAGGTATTCTTCGGCTGTTTGTAGCAGAACTCGATGTCAAGATACTCACGCAGGACGGACAAGTGAAGTAATTGGAACTCGCTGCAATTAAAGTAACCACAAGTCAGTTTAAGGGTTTGGTTTGGTTTGGTTTGGGGTTGGTTTGGGGTTTGGTTTGGGGTTGGAAATTAGATTGGATTGAAATTGTTGAGATTGCTCAAAGAGATTGCTTCTGTGAGATTGCTTCAATTCTCGGATTGGTTCGATTTTGTTTTCAAAACAAACCCAAGAATATTCGAATGTTTCCGGCGTGCATACACATTTATTCGACTCACCTCTCCTTGACATTCTTCAGGACCGCTTTCTGCGCGTTCGAGTTCGATTTGGAGAAGCCAAACTTGACCACCTCGCGAAGAAGGGTAAAGTGGGGCTCGTGAGAGACTAGCCCCAGCATGATAAGATCAGCGTCTTGTCCGTACATGCAATGGCGAGTGTTGGGCTCATAGCCGGGTTGGGCCTTCATGTCGCGGATGTGCTGCATAATCTTGTGTTCACCCTCACCGGGGACCTCGTGACCGCTGAAGTACACCTTGAGATTCTTCCAAAGCGGGTCCTCCTTGATCTTCTTGCGGATGAAGTATTTGATCAGGTTGCTAACCTTGCCCATGAAGGATGTTCCTGGTGTGATGCAGTTGCTGTCAAAAAGCCCCTGTTTGTCGACCTTCTCCCCCTTCCTCTCCGCCTCTTCAGTCAGTTCCTTAGCATCCATGGCGGAGCGAAATCGACGGCTGCAAAATTCGGTCGAGATGGGTGCGGTGGAGGAGGAAAGAAAAGAAAGAAAAGAAAGAAAAGAAAGAAAACAAACAATCGCTTGTAAGAAACAAGAAAGAAGCAAGAGGAGAGCAAAAAGGGAAGGAGGGCAACAGCAACGCGTATCTCGAGCGAGTGCTACACATTTTTGGGTGGGTGCCTCTATTCATCGGTTGCAATTTTTCTTCTTGCGGCTTGCGGTTCCAAAATTTTCTTCGCTTTTCGCTTTTGGTTGAATCATTCCCTTCATCCCTCTCCCACCACTTCTTCGGACTCACCTTCGCTGCTGGTTCATCTTAGCCCTAGGCGCAACGCCGTCAATTGCCATGTAAACACTCTTCTTCGGCTTCACGATCACAGTAATTATCCTATCGATGTAGTGCATGATCCCAAGCATCATATCCCTCTCTGATATCTTGTTGGAGAGCTCACTGTCAGAGGGATGTGTAGCCCCATGAATGATGCCGTTCATGTCTAGATAGAGGTGGTCAAACTCAGGCAGAAGCGCGGCATCGCTTATCAGCTGGTTGATTTTGGGATAGCGCTCACTGAGCCATCTGTAAAACTTGGGCACCCCCATCGCAAGATTTTAGGCGTGCGTTAATGAGCTGTGCTGGAACTGGTAGTATTGATTATTGTTAAGCCCGCAAGTATAGACTCAGGCGTGTGGTGGGATGGTATTGCGTTGTTGTAACGGCCCTTTAAACAGTGTCCAGGATTCAATATTATTGAGAGTCTGCCGAATTTAGTCCAAATAATTCCATCCTCCCTTTCCAGCGTATATCTTTTTTTTTTGCTGAAAAAATCGCTCATTTACGATGCTATCTCGGTATGCCGCGAGGGGACGGTCAAAGTTTCCCCCCACTAGTCGAAATAGACTATCCTCCCTCGTGTCCGTCGCATCCACCCCTCTACAAAATGAAGATAGCAACCCCCACAATCATCGGTGTTACTCGTCGAGCGCCGTTGTACACGGTCCCTTGGGCGATCTGCTCGAAGGTTTGAACTCGAGTACAATCGCTCCCGTTTCTCCGACACCGATTGCTTTGTCATGGAATCCATTTGGCAAGCCTGCTGTTGAAAGTGCTGAGAGTGGCAATTCTGGTGGCAGCAGCGAGAAGAGTTTCGTGGATGCAACCTCCAGCTCGTCGACCTCAGAAGTGAAGGATATTACGGAGGAAGCCCTTGAGATAATTGAAAATGTCAACCAGAGTGGTGCTGAGACTGTCTCATCCTCCCTCTCCGCTGCTGACTTAACATCTTGGCCCCATCATCAGCTCATGCAGTTTCTTGATTTTGTACACGTAGAAACTGGGATCCCTTATTGGCAGGTGATTGCGATTACAACCTTCTCGTTTCGCTTCGCAATGCTCCCCGTTGCCATCAGCGCTCTTAGGAATGGAAGCAGGATGGCACACTGCCAGCCTGAGCTTAAGGTTATTCAGGAGCGCATGGCCGCCGACCCGAGGGCGAAGATCGGAGGGCCGAAGGGAGACCCCACGGTTCAGCAAAACTACTCGAAGCAGATGAATGCCGTTTTTCAAAAGTGGGGCTGTCACCCCATCAAGTCCCTTGGTCCTCCCTTGTTACAAATGCCCCTCTTCATGAGCTTTTTCTTCGGTTGCAAGACGATGGGCGACTACTACCCCGGGATGGCTACTGGGGGTGACTATTTCTTTCATGACTTGACCGCTCCTGATGGGAGCGGTTGTTACGTTCTGCCTCTTATCTGCAGTTTCACATTTTTGTGTATGATTGAGGTTGGGGCTGATGGCATGCAAACGGCTGGCGGGGACGGGGATGCCAAGAAAAAAATGTTTAAAAATGTGTTTCGGGGTCTTGGCGTTCTCATGGTCCCCATGACGATGCATTTTCCTCAGTCTGTCTTCATGTATTGGGTTACCAATAATTTCTTCTCCCTTGGGCAGACAATTATGCTCAAGCCGGAACCAGTCAAGAATTATTTTGGTATACTTAAACCTCCCGCCAGCGTGCCAGGTCAAAACAACGACCCCATGAGCCAGGTGAGGTGTTGTTCTCTTAGTGTGTTTTATTGAGTCGAGCCAACACTAACACTATTTTTTATTGTAGATTGGCGATGCCATCAAGAAGATTATGAAAGAGGAAGAGGAGACAGGAAGGGCCGAAACACCTGAAGTGTTTTCACAAAATCCCCATATGAAGGCCAAAATATCTAAACATAACAAGGGGAAAAAATCCTCGAAAGCCAGGGCAAAAAAAGACAAGAGGCGATGATGATGCTTT
>Ga0115556_1003133_pt1 | contig 10769 bp, 12 predicted proteins | sample COGITO_mtgs_1104_5_FD_87282 | JGI IMG/M metagenome (GOLD analysis project Ga0115556, IMG submission 87282) | Pelagic marine microbial communities from North Sea - COGITO_mtgs_110414 | ecosystem: Environmental > Aquatic > Marine > Epipelagic | place: Germany:Helgoland, sampling site Kabeltonne... | reverse complement strand
TTCGAAGCTGATGCTTCGACAGGGCAACTGCGAAAATCGTTGAGATTAACACAAGATTGTGCATGTGGAGCCAAAAATTGACGAAGAGGTTTGCAGAGAGAAAGTTACGCTTAGGAGGTATTTACTCTCAATGAAGAGGGGGTGACACAATTCAGGACAGCTAGCGGCAAAATTATGGAGGATAATCTTAAATGGCTGCCAATTCAGGTTTATTTTTTTTGGGTATTTTTTTGGGGTGAAATTATCCAAAAAAAGGGTCGGCGATCTTCTTATGCAACATATATTTTCTGTGGCGCTTTAGCGGGAAAAGTTGTCGGTTATAAACATGTCTAAGGGACTCGGCCCTCCTCCTATGCCAGTGGAACTGGCTGCCGGTGCAAAATTCATTGGGGAGATTCTGTTGGTATTGACACCAGAGAAACCTGGTGTACTCGGGTGGTGCATGTTATATTCCTCAAATGGGTTGAGAATCTCATCATTGCTAATGTTTGCTTTGGCGGGCGATATATGATTGTGTCTATCAGATGTTGGCGCCATTGCTGATGCAGATACTTGCGCTGGCAAAGATGGTGACGTTGATGCAGCTTCCGAAATATTTTCACCCGAGTTTGATGTGTTGATATTGAATTTGGGTGTTCTCCCCCCTCCGCTGCCAGTACCCTTCTTGAGCCGGCTGTAGGCGCCTTTGGCGTGGTTAACTTTGCTCTTAGCAATTTGAACAGAATTTTTCGCCCAGCTACTGGCTGTGTGTGAATGGAGACCGCCTGCGGAGGTCTTAGATCGTTTTGTCGGTTGAGGGGAAGTTTCTTGTTGCTCCATTTTTTGCCTGGACTGCCGTTTTTCTTCCTGGCGCGACTGTTCTTGTTGTTGTTGTTGTTGTTGTTGTTGTGGTTGTTGTTGTTGTTGTGGTTGTTGATGGTGACGGTGCATTTGTTGTTGAGAGAGATATTGCGACTGATTCTGCAATTCTTTCCTTACACTTTTTTTATAGTGTTCGTGGTAAGGGTGGGACTCAATCGCTCGGTTTTTAGCATTGACATCGGCAAGCTTAGCAAGAAGTTCTGCCTCGCGTTGCTGGTAGAGAGATTCAAGCTCGCTGCTAAAGGCAGCAACCTCCTTGTTATGTATTGAACTGCTCATTGTTGTTGCAGTGGCGGTCGATTGCGGAGTGCTTATGGGTAATCCTGAAAAGAATCCATTGCCATTGTGGTTGCTTTGTAGGTTGGTGGTGTTGTAGTAGTTGTTATAATTGCCGTTGTGTTGGTTGGGGAGGTTGTTGTCGATGCCGTTGGCGACACTTGCACTCGCACTCATCATGTCTCTTACAGATTTTGCGTGGCTGTTAAGCTGTAAGGCGTGCAGTCTATTGGAGACGCTATCAGCAAAATTATTCTGGTGCTGCACCTCTTTTAGAAGCCTTTCCTCGTGTTCCTTACTATCCGTTAGCATCCTCTTGTTCCTCAGAAGCTCCATTTTCAGTCCTTCAGCTTCGTCTATCAACTTTTTGATTTCGTTCTCATACTTATTTTCCGCAATTGTGAACTTGCTATTATTATTTTCAGTTTCTTGTTTCGCAACAACTAGCTCCTTTTGCAGTCGAGAAATTTCCTCAGCCTCTAAGAAGGCAACCTCCTCACTAGACTCGCGAATGTCAACTAACTGCTGGGCCATTTTTGTGCACTCATTTTCGGCCCACTCGCATCTACTGCGACTCTCCTGCTCACTCTTTTTCACTGATTCATTTTCAAGTTCCAACCGAGCCAGCTCGTTGGCGAGATCGCCCTGGCTCGTGAGAAGCTCCCTCAAACCCTTGTTGCCCCCAAAATCTAAATTATTCTCGCTCGCCTCTAGCTTCTCCTTCGTAACTTCTAATTCCCGCATCAGGTCTGCATTTTCCCGCATCACTGAATTCATCTTCGTCTCACTCTCTCTCCAATTCATTGTCAGCTCCTGAATTTTTTCCACACATTCTTCGATGGTATTCGCATCCATCTCTGCCTTTGAAGCGTACTGATCTAGCTGCTGTTTTATCGCGCCATCGACGTTCTCCATCTCACTCATGTCCTCAAGTTTTTCTTTCAAGACATCGTTCTCGCTTGAAAGTCCCCTCGCTTTTTCCTTTTCCTTTTCCAGTTCCGCAGTCACCTCCTCCAAATTCTTCTCTGCCTTTTCCCGAAAATGTTTATGATCCTCAACCGCAATAAGCAGGCTCTGGTTTCCCTCTAGGGATCTCGTCAGCTGTGTCTTGAAGTGCTGCAGTTCCGACATGTCACTGTCTGCAGTTGCTTTCAAGTTGTTCATGTTCTCTGCTGTCCTTTGCAGTTCCCTCTCCATTGACATGCGCTCCTCCTTCTCTTTAATTAGCTGTGTCTTTAGACTCTTGTTCGAAGCCTCTAAGCGGGCTAGCATCTGTTTCGCATCTCGACTCGGAGAGTGAGGAGCGGAAGGCGAAGCTGCAGGCAAGGACCAAACAAACGGGGTGAGACAAGAGGGGAAGGGAAACACAGCGAATCTTAGTTTGATGACAGTGATGCAAAGATGACTTACCCCCTGCGTCCTCCAACTTAGCCAGCTTCTCTTCTAGGTAGAATATCTTCATCTTAAGCTCAAAATTTTCCCCTTCTTCCACCGTCGCTCCCGCCTTGTGACCACTGCTCCCTTGTGAGCGTGGATATCGAACACTCTCAACATAAGAGCTCATGCTACAATATTGTGGGAACGGCCCAGTGTCAAAGTGATTGCGTCACTAGCGTAGTTCAAAAAGTTCTCACCCAGCCTATAATTCTCCAACCCCCTTTCTTTCGAAAAAAATAGGGAGGAGAGACGAGGGTTTTTGACAAGTCTCTCTAACGGCCGTTTGCACTCTTAAATTTCTCTGGCACACATCACGTACACTCACTCACTAAAGTCTTCTACACACTCAAATAATTAGCGCTATAGTTATTACCCCAAGAGATAAGCTCACCCCCAATAGTGTCCTGGTCCGTGTACGATGAGTACAAAGAAGCGCCGCAACGACAATGCCCAACAAAATCGGTTAGACTACAATTCGGACGAGGAGACGGAGGAACCTGTCGGAAACTGGGGAAAAGCATCAGCAGAGCAGATGAAGAGCAGACGCATCGTAAAGCGGAGTGCCAAGAAGGCTCCTCCTTCCATTGCTAATCCTTCCAATGGCGATTCTTCGAATGGCGTGTTTTCTTCGAGTGCATCCACCTCTTTTGGAGGACCTTCATCGGGAAGCTCTTTCGGTGGAAGTCAGCCTTCATCTGGAGGCGGTGGTATATTTGGGAGTGTCGATTTAAGTGCTAGCGGCGGAGGGGGTTCATCACCGTCCTTGTTCGCTTTTGCCAAGAACCCTCCTCCCGCTACAAAAAAAGATTTACCAAACAAGTCCCCCTCTACATTCAATTTTGGGGGCGGGGGATCAGCGACAACTTCAAGTGCCAGCACCAGCACTTTTGCTAGCTTTAATGGAAATGGAGGAGAGGCAAAAAAATCGGATGCCGATGCACAAGCAACAGCAAAGCTGCAGCGCCTTAACAAAGCATTTCTTAACTGGCTCTCCATCCAGATTGTCAAAAACCCTATGTCGTCTTGGGAGGGAGGAGTTAATGACTACATCCGACAAGCACGGAGTATTTGTGGCGAAGGGAAAAAAGCCAAAAAAGAGCCTGAGAAGGCAAAAGGTTTTGGTGCACCAGCACTTACATCAGCACCAATATTAACACCAGCTCCAGCTCCAGCTCCAGCTCCAGCTCCAGCTCCAGCTCCAGCTCCAGCTCCAGCTCCAGCTCCAGCCCAAGCACCCGCATTTTCTTTTGGCTCGACAAAATCCAACAACTCACCTACTACTACTACTACCACAACAACAACTACGAACACGACATCAACTGACGCCACAGAGCCCTCTGACACGATGGGCACCGCAAAACCAGAGATTGGAAAGGGAGAATCCAACCCAGACGAGACTATTGTTTTCGAAGTGCGGGCAAAGCTCGTACAGCTTGTTCCGAAAAAAGACGACAAGGGGAAAGACCTCGAGAGCGGAGAGAAGGAGTGGAAGTCGTTCGGTATCGGTGTGACAAAAATCTGGAAGAATGACAAAATCAATAAGGCGGGCGTGCGCCTATACAGCGGGCTTAGGATAAGTCTAAACTGTCTGATAACGAATGGGATGACCTTCACAAAGCTAGGGGGTAAGCAATCCTCAGTTCGCTTCATGGCTGTCGGAGATGACGGGCCCGTCTGTGTAATGCTGAAAACAAAGCCAGAGAATCTGGATAAGTTTCACTCCACGCTAGAAGAATTGGCGAAGTGAAAATGATTGATGATAATAATGCAGAAAATGCAGAAGACTTTTCGTGCAGAAGATTATGTACGCGGCTTTTTTTCAACATGTTTTGTTTCATGTACGATTCCTTCCCTTCAGCTGACTGTCCCCTTCCATTTTCAACTTCATCTCAATCCTCGAGCTATCTCCATGTTACCCTTCATTACAATTTTCATTTCTTTTCTTTTCTGATGATAGTTCTCAGAAGTCTGCCTGTGCTTTGTCAGCTGATTTATTGGCTGATTGGTCGGTGAGGTACTCTCGCTGCTGCCGTCTTCCCAATGATCCTCTCCGCTATCTTCTGTGCTTGCCAGACTAGGCTGCATGGCAATGTCATCGACAACTTCGTCATCGCCGTGCCAGAGGTTCTTAACAGTCTCCTCGTCTTCACGCCCAGCCAAAAACGCCATTTCGCGAGCCCACTTCGTGCGACGCTCCGAGGCTTGCGCGATTCGGCGCCAACTTGAGTCGATCATACCGTTAGTCAATACCACGGGTAGTGGATTGAAATTGGGTTGTGGTTGAAGGGGTGGGGAGGAGAGGTTGTCAAAGGGAATCGGTGAAGAGGATGCAGAGTTGGAGTCAGGAGTGCCACTTGGAGTGGACTGTCTTCGTTGCCGGTCTAGTAAAAAGTAGGGACGGGGTGTTGTGAGAGGTGCGTCGCGGTACGGTGTGTGAGGCGTTTGTGATTTCATTTAGTGAGTGAATTGTTGACCAGCATCGCAGCATCGCAGCATCGCATCGCTTCAAATTATTCCGTGCAGCGTGCAGCTCATGCTATTTTTCAAAGTCAGATTCCAAAAAATGACCCAGATTATAAACCACCAGCACTAGTCAGATTATCTCTGTGTGAATATCAAAACCTTCTTACCTTGCTCATCCAAAACCGCTTTGATTGAACGGTTGACTTCGTTCTGGCGACGTTGCCCCCCCTTTCCCTTCTCTGGCCCATCACTGATGTGCTCGAGCCCACGTCGCGAGTGTCCGTACTCGCACCACCACTTCCGGTTACCTTCTTCGTCCACATGACCAGAAACTATACTGCTTCCTATGTTTAGGGGCGGCTCCCTCATTTTGGTACCATGAATAACTTTGCCGCGAAATCCTGATTCATTTCCATCATCGCAAACATATATAGGATTCAAGGTTAATCCGCCGCCCTTTGTCATCCAGACTTCTCCCAAGTCACCGCCAAGAGAGAGGGCCTTGCCGAGTACCACCGATGTCCTCTTGAAGCCATCATAGTCAGATTTCTGAAAATTGTGAGGACGAGAATTAGCTATATCCCAAATTAGACAAAAAGTCTCATGTCAACCAAGCAGCACACCGTCTCACCTGCCACCATATTTTCTCATGCAAAGATTCAGGATAGGTTGGGATAAAAGTTACTCGAGCTGACGGGTAGAAGCTGACCGAGGGGGAGTGTTTCCGAGACAGATTGCCTGTGCTTTTTGTATGTTTTTTGGTTGGGAAAAGAGACCTTCGAGAAGCCGACGTCGGTTGAGGATTTGGTTTCCTCAAATTTTCGCTCGATACCTTTTCAGAAGAGGAAGGTGTCAGGATTAGGGATCCTGGTGGAATAGGAGGAGGTTTCTTAAAAAATGTCTGCTTTGCAGAACTACCACGGTGGTCAAAGCTGTCATCGCTGCTGTCATTGGAGTCACCTTCCCGTTTTTGAGGGTTGCATGCTTGGCCACAAAACATTGAGCCTTGCTCCGATGGTCCTAATGGCACGGAAATTTTATTCGAACAATGCTAAAGAGCTAAAGTGAGATCCAATTGGGAGGTGGAAAAGAAGATCAAAGCAACTCGTGTGACGTGCTGTTGGAATTACGTGGAATTAGATGAAATAGAGGGCATTAAAATTCCCATTCCTCGCCTATGTTGGTCTTAGACGTCACACGTTTCAAGATTTTGCTTAGAAAAAGAAAATGAGCGAGAGGGATAAATACGAAGGAAAAATTAAGAAGGGGCACTTTCTATGACATCATTTCAGGTTTAATTTACAGCTTGTCCGACAAACATCCTTCCACGCATCAAGTCTACGCTGAAATCTGACAGAGCAGAAATAAACAAAAACGGAGTGAGAAAACCATAGGAATTAAGGGAAAAATCTTTAGGTTGTGCTTTTGGAATGACGAACCAGGTTGCTGTGGCTGTGCTCGTATTGGGCGTTTTTGCCCTAACATTGCTGCTGTCCACGCAGAGCTTTGTTAGGGAGGAATCGTTACATATTGGGAAAAGAATACTCAACACTCGCAACGGCATTCTCAAAGTCGACATTAACAGTGACGTTCCAAAGGTTGGACATCTCCGCAGTCCCGCTGTTGAGCCTCGCGACAGCATTCTCAAAGCCGACATTGACAGTGATGTTCCAAAGGTTGGAAATCTCCGCAGTCTCACTGCGGTCTTCACTGCTAGTGCTAGTTCGGATCCATGTTTGGGATTAAAAGACTGTGAGTGCTTGTCAATATTTTTCTTAGCCAAGAACTCTCCTGCTAACACGCTGATTACAGGCAATCTATTCAATGTCCCCGAAGGCCAGGATCCATTTGGTCAGGCAAGTGACCAGATATTTTTTGCGAATCACAAGAGCGACGCCACGCCGAGCGCGATAATCCAGTCGAATAGAAAAACCATCATCGCCTTTTGCGCTCTGATTGAATCTAACCGCTTCCTCATTTGTCATTCGTCATTCTTCGTTTACAGGATTATGTTATCTTCATGTTTTCCTGTGTATTGATTGCTCTGGGATGCCCCGTGTTGTTTTGCGGCGTCAGATACCTTTGCCGTTCAAAGGCAAGGAATCGACTGGTGATGTAAAAAATTTGTCAATCCTGGCGGTGTGAAGTAACGTTTGTAAAAAGAAGATCCCCAAGCACGATTTAGCTGCTCAATTCTAACCTCAAAAACCTCTTTTCAATCTTAAAATTTCAAGACATCCATTCTTAAGTCAACCCCATCCTCTTTCTTCTCAAACATTTTCCGCACAGCTGCAATCTTTCCTTCCTCCTTATCCTTATCTTGTATATCTAGAGTACTTTTCCCCCTGGCAAAGCTCCAAATGCCCATTTGTTCCGCCTCATCACGGTAATCAAGACATTCTTTTGCTCGTGCCTGAACGGCTTCGTCGATCAAGTCACCTCCGACTCCCCACTTTCCAGTCCTTCGAGCTAATATTGCAGCATGGAGGGAGGTCTCGTTAAAATTTATCGGCAGCTTACACATTTCTAGGCAGATTCTGCGCAAAAAAATGTGTCAGCACACAAAGGAGAGGAAAGGAAAGGAAAGAAAACGCTAAGAAAAAGCAAAAGGAGCTCGCTCACCTTGCGGCCATTAAGCCACCAGTTCCCCATCCGCCCCCCTCTTCATCTTGATCACCGACTAGACCCCCCTTGCATTCCCAACAGGCACTGCCGTACAGACAATGGGCGACTGACAACGCACCTCTTAGTGTACTTCGACCAGTTGCAAGGCGAATAGTATCGACAAGAGCTGGCATCAAAGAAGGTATCATGCTTACCAACGTGTCTACATTCATGCCCTGAACAATGGTTGCCACCACGGAGAGGAGCGAGGAAGTGGATACATCCGATTCTTCGACGGAAAAAACCGAGTTTGCACTCTTTAGACGATAATCGTAATCCTCCAAATCTTCTTGGGTCATCATCATCTGCGGAGACGGTGGTGGGACCTTGTCATAAAGGTAATAATTAGCGGTCTCGACATTGATTTTTACTTCTTTATCTTTGGCAGCGATGGCGACAGCTGCATCGTTTCCCTCTTTAATTCGTCGCCCCCTATCACTCAGTCCCCAGAGCAACTCGTTTATCACCTTGCGAGCCCATATTGAGTTGGACGATAAAGTGCCCGAACGACGTCGGAAACTAAAATGCAAGGCCTCGCCAATTGTTGCCTGCAGTTTGTAGGGCTGCGGTTTTCTACCAGATACACATTTCGCCATTTTCAAGAGCATTTCGCTGGGGTCGACATCGGCTAGCTTGTCAAGGCCATTAACAGCGGCTAAATAAACATAGCTTTCCTCATCATTCAGCCCCAAAACAAGCAGGTCGAAGAGAATGTCAATGCTGCATTCCAAACTAGGTTTCATATTATCGCCATCGACAGCACCATACTCGTCGGGGACGACAGTGATTTTCGCGCCGCTTCTCTTGCCGATGATTCCATCAACACGCTCATCTCGCTTCGACACGTACATAGAAACGAGCTTGGTGAGAGCGACAGCCGCAGATGCACGCTCAGGAGGGGAGGTAGACAGAAGGCAGAGGCGCGCCGACTCTATCGATTCCGCAATCGTTGGTAGCGGTTTTGTGACATTGTTGTTAATGTTCTCGTTTTGTTTATCCCTGTCAATCTCTGAACACTTCTGCATCGTAATTAAAGCTATGCAGTGTGCAGCCATCTCCCCGAGTTTATTTCTGCTGCTGGTAGTGTCGCCGGTCGCACCATCGCGGATTAACTCCGCACTTGCATCTGCAAATTCTCGTAGTTTTGGGAGAAGATGGGCAATAATTTTTTTGTCACTTATTGGCCTAGTCTCCCCTGCGCCCAACTCAAGAATTGCAGAAAGTAACGATAGTGCGAGATCCACGAGCTCTTCGGCAGGTGCGGCAAAAATAATGGAAGATATCAGGGGCAGAATTCTTTCGCCCCCTCCTAGGAGATCACCGATCGCGCATTTTTCGATCAATCTACCACACATAACAAGGAGTGCCTGCCCCTCACTTTTGCTGCCGCCGCTCAGATAGGCGTCGAGGGACGTGACAAACAAGGATGAAAGCAACAGTTTGTTTTCCCTTATAGTCAATATTACGCCGTCGGCCAATTCACTCAGAATGTTAGCATCGTCTTCAACCACCTTTCCAGCCACCCGCATTCCATTCACGATTTCAGATTTCAACATTTCGACGTCGTCAACGCACTTGCAAAAGTAGTTCAATACGTTGACACCTCCTTTGGCCGCCATGTCGTCCTTCGAAACCATGGCCAAGACTGCAAGCTTCAGATTTTCCTTGTACAAGGCTTTTGATAAGCTAAGGTTCAACTTGTGGGGTGGGAGGGACGAGTCCCCCAGGAGGTTTGACAGAGAGGAGATTGAAAGGGAAAGGTGCCGATTGAGGAGAGGAGGAGGAAAATTGAGAAGGATTGACTGAATAGAGCCACGGAGCCGATCAAATCCAACAAGGGGCGAGTTTTCTTCAGGATGAGGTAAGATACCTGCCTCGAACTCCTCCTCTTTGCTGTGATTGCTAATGATACTCTTGATGCACAAAGCCAAGCTACTGTAGTACGCCTCATCACCGCAGCTCCCAACTCCGCCCCCAACAGCCTTTCCGACACCGTTCTCCATCTGTACGACCCTGCCACTATCCTTTCCGTCTTTGAAATTTTCACTTTGTTCAACCACAAATGCATTAATGACTCCCAGTAATCCAACTCCATTCATTGCAATTGCAATTTCCGCCAAAAGTCTATTGAGAAATTTCTTAGCCAACAGCAACTCTTCCCGATTGTCACCGGCCACCCTCTCCAACAAAGAAACATAGCCAATCGCTAAACGAGCCGACCTCGGCAACGCGAAGCTGCAAGGGCCGAAAAAAACAGGAAGTTCGTCATTGGCTTTTTTCGAATAAAAACGACTTATAATGGTACGTGGCGGGTCGCCGGCAGAGAGAGAGATCAGAATTATCAAGGGCAAAAAGCGACCCCCCAAATCGCCAACCGCCCCGATCGTTTGGATAGATAAAAGCCGGATCATTATAGATGCAAAGCTTTTTAAATGATTTTCACTTGCGCAACTCCCAAGCTGCTCCCGCTCGAAAACAAGTTTTCCAACTTTCTTCTTCACAGTTACCGGCAATGCATCATAACCAACAATAGTTTGCCCTGCCAAGGTAGAAGATGCTGAAGACACGAAGTGTCCTGGGAGAAGGTGAACTGCAATGACATTGATCATCGTTATCATGTCGCTGTAACTCCTCAGAGCAATCAAAGAGTTCTTAGAACTCGATTCAGATTGTCGTTTTTGGAAGCCCGCAATTGAATCTAAAAGGGGAAGAAAGTAAGTGATGCAGGTACTCTGGGGTGATAGTGGTGGATGCGAACTCGAGGTGGAAAGGTGGTAAGGGGCGTCATCAAAAACATGGATAATCCTAGTCCATAAATCTTGTAATGCAGAGGATGAAGGCTTTGTCAGTTGTTTAATTGCAATTTTTTCTGGTGATAGAATGTCCGTAACTCGAGAAAGGCACTGGAAGGGATTTTCGGACGTATCCATGACAGAGGTGTAGGGTACTGGGGGGAAGACAAAGAAAGGAAGGCCCTTCAATTGGGTGACATTTTTGAATGAATTTGATTACTTGCTCCCCATTTAAATTGTGACACGCGTAGAGTGAAATTATCAACGGCCAGTTAA
>Ga0115556_1003131_pt1 | contig 10773 bp, 4 predicted proteins | sample COGITO_mtgs_1104_5_FD_87282 | JGI IMG/M metagenome (GOLD analysis project Ga0115556, IMG submission 87282) | Pelagic marine microbial communities from North Sea - COGITO_mtgs_110414 | ecosystem: Environmental > Aquatic > Marine > Epipelagic | place: Germany:Helgoland, sampling site Kabeltonne... | reverse complement strand
TTTGAGTTGGTCCGTTTAAGGTGGGAGTGTTACGATGACTATTGCTGGTCGCTGTAGCTATCAGTGAATACTATTGGATGCGTCCTGAAGTTCTTTTAATGAAAAATCGGTAAAGACTGTTGCCCTAGAGCTCTTCCAACCTTTCCATTTGAGAGCACATTTATTTTTGGGGAACACCAAAGAAATGGATAGTTTCTCCAAACCTCCTTTTGATTTTTTTCAATTACGCGCGTGTGGGATCGGCTAACCCTAACGCTAAAAATATATTCAATTGGAAAATTTGTGATGGGGAAGAAGAGGTCGGGGAAGACATCGGCGAACAAGCTTGCCCGAGGATTTGCGACGAGCAGTGTAGTAAAAGGCGAGAGCGATGCGACGACGCGGGAAGATGCAGTCAAAATTGTTTCGAAGCAGAATCCGAAAATGAAAGGGAGGGAGGTCGAAAAGGTTGAGGATGCAGGGGAGGAAATATTGAGGGGAGGGAATGGGGGGAATGAGAAAGATGAGCAGAATGTGAAAGGACTGAAAAATTTTGACGGGGGCGAATGCACTGTCGAAGGGAAGGATACAGGAGGTTACTACGGCAGCAGGGAATTCGTTTCGAAAGTTGGAAAGATTTATGAGGCTTTGTCAATGATGGGATTTGATAAAGGGGAGGTCGAGGAGGGTCTGACGGCGGCCGCATGGAAGAGGGAATTGAGTTGGAAGGATAGTGAAACGGGTGATGTGACGGCGTCAGTGGAAGTGTCGGTGGAGAGTTGTCTCGGGGAGCTTTTGAGGGGAAGTAGATTCAGGGATCTACCGAGTTTGTTCACTGGAGGGGGGGTGAAGGCGTACAGATGGGAGAGACTTTTTCAATTTGATTTTGAAGGGGCGAAGGGGGAGCCAAGTGGAGAATGGAGGGAGAAGGAGGGGAGGAGAAGGGAGAGGAGAATCGAAAAGGACGAGAGAATGAAGAGAATTGATGATAGTGATGTGATAAATGAAAGTAGGCAGAACGAGGTGACTGAAATGGAGAATAAAATAGAGACAGAAACGGTGACTGAAACGGGGAGTACACAAGTTGAAAAATCAAATGACGAGAAGATTCACGATGCTAATGGTGAACAGCCGCAGAAACTACAGGGACGTAGTAAAGGAGACGAAATTGATATGGAGGCCGAGATTGCCCTGTTGTTACCGGCCCTGACTGACTCAGAGAAGGCGATGGTGTCGGAGGCATCCTCCCGGGCGTCCGCTCTCGACAATTCCTTGGAAGCCAAGAGAGCCCTCCTTGGAAACGAGGCCGCATTGTATACGATGTCGAAGGGGGAGATCAAGTCGCTGCAGGGGGAGGTCAAGATGGAGGAGAAAGAGCTTCAAAGACACTTGGGTAAGATCAAGGGGATCGAAAGGAAGAGAAAAAAGGAGGCGATGAATAAATACGAGGAATTGCACCCCACTGAGAATGAGGAAGGCGAAGGGGAAGCGGGACAATCGGGACAATCGGGACAATCGGGACAATCGGGACAATCGGGACAATCGGATACTCAGGACGACAGTGAGGGTGGCATCTTTGACCTAAGCTGCCTGGATATTATTGATAACGACGACGACAACGGGATTGATAGTAGCACAAATGTCAGTGACAACGAGAACAACAAAATTGAAACTATTCGTCGACAGAATCCTCAAGTCCCAACCTCTTGGACTGGCCAGACCCCCTCCTCCCTCCTCTCCGCCAGGATCAAACTTGACAACGCAGGAATTAAGCTGTCCATGAGGGACGACGACACGATGCTCTATGGGGGGCATTGCATTAATCTATCCGTAAAGTCCATCTTCCCGTCAGGGCCAGAGTTGGACTGGCCTAAGGCGACCAAGGCTGTCAAGTCCGTAAAAAAGGAGCTACTATCGCTCCGGATGCTCTACATACTGGAACCCGACGTAAAGCATTACTTGAGGATGCCAGGGTTCCACCGGGATTTATGGTTGAAGTGGAGGGGAGCGGCTGAAGATGATATTGCGAGGAAAAGGAGGGAGGAGGAAGAGGCCAAAGACGGAATCATCAGGCAAATTATTCAGAACGTTGTTGATGCGTTGAAAGTCCAGAGAACATCTGCCAATGTCGTCCAACCAACCGGCGATGCCTCAGAAGGCAAGGACGGAAAAAAAGACTCAAAAATAATTTCGTCTTCCCTAAATTTGCCTTCCATCCCGAAGCTCAATAACAAGATTAAGCAGGAGTGGAAAAAGAAGCTCAACTCCCCGGATTACCTGTCTTCTCTCGAATCTCGCTCTGCCTTGCCAATTTTCGGATATCGAGATGAGATCCTCTCGGCGATAAATGGGCCAAGTTCTCAGGTGACGATAATAAGCGCCGAGACGGGTGCGGGAAAGACAACTCAGGTGGGGCAGTACATTCTTGAGTGCGCTCTCGGTAACAATGAGGCTGTTAACTGCATTTGCACTCAGCCCAGGCGAATCGCCGCAAGCAGCGTTGCGGAGCGGGTGGGAACTGAGATGATTGACGGCGACGCTGCGTCACCGAAGAAGCGTGGGAGCAACGGAGGTGGCAATAATCTAGTTGGGTACAGCATAAAAAATGCGTCCACTGTAACGCAATCTACCCGCCTGACGTTCTGCACGACCGGGGTTGTCCTCCAGCGTTTTAAGAGCAACCCGACTCTCTCGAATGTGACACACCTGATAGTCGACGAAGTGCATGAGCGGCAGTGGGAAGTGGATACAGTACTAATCTTGCTGCGCGACCTCCTCTGGTCCGGGCGCCGTCCGGACCTCAAGGTCATTCTCATGTCGGCAACCATTGATGAATCCACTGAAGGTGGTGGCTTCAAGGAGTTCTTTGCAACTCGTTCCTGCCCTCCCTCGAACATTCCTTTTCTGAAAATTCCTGGGAGGACATATCCTGTCCAGCATTACTATTTGGAGGATGTTCTTGAGCGAACGAATTTCCTGATTGAGAGAGGGAGCGAGTACGCTAAAAAACTAACAAATCAAGACTACACAACCAACAGTATCTACGTCACGCACCAAAGAGGAGGTCAACATAAGGAGACGTACGATATCGAAAATTTTGATGGCGAATACGTCGATAGTACTGAAACTGGCGACAGCTCCGGCGGGAGGCAATATGAGGGACCCTACTCGGAATATTCCCTCACTACTCGTCGCAGTTTGGGGCGCATCGACGAGACTAAAGTCTGCTATGAACTGATTGAGGAGGTACTCTGTAAGCTACTTCTACGAGACAAGAGCAGCGAGAATGAGATGTTTCCTCTTGCTGATCAAGAAACAAGCGTCTTCGACGATCCCTCCTGCAAAAATGGCAGTGTGTTGATTTTTCTTCCTGGTGTCAACGAGATCAGATCCCTCCAAAATCGCCTCGTTTCCTCCCGGACTTTCAGCCCAAACAACTCTTCGTTCGACGTGATTCCCCTTCACTCAAAGTTGAACCAATCTGAGCAGCGTGCTCCTTTTTTGAAAAACCCAAATCGACAGAAAATTATCCTTTCAACGAACATTGCCGAGACGTCAGTAACTATTTCCGACTGTGTTTGTGTTATTGACACAGGCTTAGTCAGAGAAATAAGAGTGAATCGGAGGAGTGGCGGCGAGATGCTCGTGTCGACGTTTACTAGCAGAGCAAGTTCGAAGCAGAGGGCTGGTCGTGCTGGTCGTATTCGTCCCGGAATCTGCCTTAAGCTTTTCAGCAGTGAGACAGAGAGGAAGAATATGCCTGCTGACACGACCCCTGAGCTCCAGCGCGTCCCGCTGGAAGACGTGTGCCTTTCGGTGCTGAGCATGGGAGACTACAATTGCCACGAATTCTTGAGTGGAGCTCCCCAGCCGCCGAAGGAATCTGCCATCGCAGATGCGCTCAAAATGTTGAAGAGCGTTGGATGCATCGAATATCGTAAAACTGCTGCCAAGGGGCAGAGAGAGGGGTCCGGTCGCCAGGTTGAGAAGTTGACAGACCTCGGAAAGTGCCTGAGCCACCTTCCCACACAAGTTAAAATTGCCAAGATTGTTCTCTTTGGGGTTCTCTTTGGCTGTGCGAAAGAGATTCTGGATATTTGTGGGTGCCTGACGAGCGGTCGCCCCCTCTTTTTCAGCTCAGATTGCAAAGAGGCTGTGAGGAGCAGTCTGAACTTAAGCGATGTTGCCAAGAAGAGTGATTTTCTTGCACTTGGTAAGTTATTTGATCGCATCACTTCACTGAAGACAGAGAAGGGTGAGAGGGCTTGCCGAGCATGGTGCGAGAAGAACTCGATAAATTTCAAGAGTTTTCAAGAAGCTGACGAATGTCGTAGCAGTTTGGAAAAGAGTCTGATCGATAGGGACCTGCTACCTCGCACTAGAGCCACAGCCACGTACATGCCCATGGCGACTAGCAGTAGTGTACACGAAACCGACGTGAGAGTTTCGCTCGCGATCGCCGCCGCACTGATGCCTGACGTGTGCAGTGCTGACTTGGAAACCGGGGAGATCACCTGTAGTCACAATGAACGTGTATTTATGGGGAAAGAGAGCGCAAACACCAAGGCGCTGGGAAAGAAACCAAGAGGAGGCACGAAACACCTTCTATTCTACGAAAAATTCAGCACAAGTGCCAACAGAACATGGATCACTTATAGCCAGTTTGTGACGAATTTTCAATTAGTGCTTTTCAGTGGGGAAGAGGACGAAGGGTGTTCTTCGGATTTGGCTGCAAATGAGTGCGTAGTAGAAAGCTGGGTCAAGGTTCAGATGAAGAGCAAGGTCGTAGTCGAGATTGAAGTGGTGAAGAGGAGATTTAAAAATATATTGGCTCGTTGCTGGGAAAATGGTGGCAAATTTGCTGAGGAGAAAGACGTTATATTTTTGAGAGATACGCTGACGCAAATGTGTATAATTGCAAAATAAAAGTTGGAGTATTTATTTACTACCACAAAACTTCGCATTTATTTAAGTCTAATCGATTTTTCCTAAGGGATGTCAATCTTTTACTGCATCCGCTTCGTTCTTCTCTTCTTCAACAATCTTGGTTAAACCGAGCTCAATATCATCTACCATCTCGGTAGAAACCTCCGTGGAAACTTCCGTGGAAACCTCCGTGGAAACTTCCGTGGAAACCAGAGGAAGTCCTACATTTCCCTCCTTAACCTTTTCGACGAGCTTATCGTCGCATCCATCTTCGTCGTCTTGGTATTTTGTCATATTAACAACCATTCGCCACAAAACTACAACCCAAATCCCCCCTATGATCCCGGAAATTATTTGAAACCTGTAGAACAATTCTACCAGTTCCACTTGACAACCGATGCCATCAAACGTTCCAGCCGCAGTAGGCGAAGGAGTTGGGACACCCCACTCGGGCTCTATCTTCTCTCTTGGGCTCCCCGGCTCCCCCGCGTGGCGCTCGTCCCAGCTCGTGAGGGTCCACGTGAAATCAATCGCTGGCTGGCTCTCTTCGTACAAAGAGAATCCGTGTACATACAAGACAACATGAAGTATCCCCAATGCCACAACACCAGGGCAAAATAAAAAGCTACTTTTTTCCCAATTCAGGATCCTAACACATATCTCAAACGCGAAGCCCCAGAGGCAAATGAAGAAGAGCAAAAACCCATCTCCAATTAGGAACCCGGGTAAATTTATCGCACATGTCTCGCCGTAGTTGCTAATCCCACTCCCAATCATTACGAGCGGATAAACAGGCGAGCATACTCGAAGGAAAATGCCAGCCCAAAAACTCGGCCGATTGAGGGCCTTCTTCCAGGCTCCTGCGCGCCTCATGTTCTTGATGTCAACGAGTTCCGCAAGCTCGTCATCTCCAGGCATATCATCGATTGTCTTCCCCATCGATGACAACGCAGGAGATTTCCACAACCCCGATTCAAGGGGAATGTGGCGCCGGATCCTCCAGAGTGCCTTCAACACTTCCTCATCGAGCTCGTCCTGATAGTTGATTTCTTCCAGGAGCTGCCTCGAAGCGACTGCAATTCGAGCGCAACACAAGTCGTCGTCATAATTTCCGTCTCCGCCTTCTAGGTCTACTTCTTTTTCGATAAATTCTAACCCAGCTATCGTGGCAATTAGAATTCTGTGGTTGTTTGCAATGAGTCGACACGACAGAGCACTGTTGTCCTCGAAGAGCTTGACCATGAGCTCTATACACACTGCCTTCCTCTTTAGCTTGCTGACGTCAATGTCCCACGACAAAATTGTCTCTGCGCAGGCGTCAGCAGCGCCACAATCGCAAAATCTCTCCTGAAGAGCGCGCCGGAGCATGAAGCCCCATGTTTTCTTGACAAAATTCTTTCGATCTCCTAACATACCCATGAGAGCATAACATGCCCCCTCGCACCTCCTCACGTCGTTTATGTGGCAGACAAGCTCCTCAACAATCGGTTCTCCCATACACTCAGTTAATTCGGTGAGTGTTTCGGTAAGTTCGACCTCAGAGCGGTTGAAAGTCTGCATCAAAAAATTGATTTGTGCATCCCTTTCTTTCGGTGACCCTTCCATAAGTAGCTTGGCGCAACCGCCATATTTTGTCCGCTCGTGGTGATAAAGGTGGGTTCGGACGAGGCAAGATACTTTGCCCGTCGCCGGACGCTTCTGACGACCCTCTCCGATTGTACCGGTGACATTAAAGTACTGCTTGTAGCATTTGGTGCCGAGTTCAAAGAGCCTGCGCTTCGGGATTGTGCACACACCCAAAAAATCGTTATCGCCGATCGTGTCGTAATCATACAGGGTCAGCTTGATGTTGAATTTATGGGGATCGGCACGGTCGGCTTTCTCTGTCGCTGTACCGTGCGCATCTTGGAAGCTCTTTTTGAGCTCTCTCTTCTCTGCTCCTGCGATCCTGTGTGCTTCGCTCATGGACTTCCCTTCTTTTCGTAACTCTTTGTAACGCTTCTTCTCGTGTTCGTTCGCCGCGTCCATTTCTTTCTTATATTGCTCTGTCTTGTTGTGGAGCGCAGCGTCTGCCTCGTTGAGCTTGGTGACCCTTGGCGGAGGGGGCGGTTTTTCTAATTTGATGGGGTCCATATTCCATACGGGGTCTAGATCGGCAAATACCACAATACTTTTGCCGACGTCGGAGCTAACCAAATTTGCTTCAGGCTCAGGCTTTTCGCTACGCTCGACCTGCACCCTACAGAATGGGTCGCTCGAACCACCCCAATCTACAGCAGAGAGGTTACGTGCGTCTATAATTTTCACGCTCATGGTGTTGCTGTGCGACTTGTGGTCCGTACGACAAGTTTTGATAACCCTATCGACCATTCTCTCGGTCTCCGTTGGCCCCCCCCATATCACTTCTACATCGTCAACGTATACATGCCCACGAAAGCCGGGTTCGACGTGGACGAATATTCTTCCTCGGCTGGTTTCTGTGCCCACCATGGACAGCTCGATCGTATCCCATTCGTTGAGCATACACTCTTTTGGGTCACTCCAAACGCGATAATTTTTTCGGTCCCAAACGCCGATACGAGCATAAGTCTGTTCGAGGGGCTCGGGGTGATAAGCGAGGGCGAGAGTTGGGTTTTTATCCTCAGCGGCCATCAGTCTGAGCTCTAACTCGCTTGGATCCGGAGGAATGGGCTCATGAAATACTCGGGCACGTACTATAAATAAACGGTCCTCCTTGAGCTCCACATCAGTCATGCTACCGCCGAACTCCCTATCTTCGTAAGTAAGCCTCATGCAGCTAATTCCAGAGTAACATCTGTTTTGTGTGTGCGCAACGTCGATCCATTTGGTCACAGCATTCTTATGAGAATTCGCCTCATTGTCCATCTTGGCACTGCCTGTGTAACAGCGCCAGATCTTACAAGCTTCCTTCTCGTCTTCCATAAACCAGGCAGTCTCATAGTTCTGTTTGTTTGTTAATATCACCTCCGAGCGAAGCGAAGAATGGGGAATGATGAGACGCTGTCCAGCGTACCGCGAGTTTTCCTTTGCCTTGGCGAGGGACGCAATGTGAAACCTGTATTTTGTCCCCGGCTCGAGGTTAATGGCCGTGTATCCACATTCAGTGGTCCCGGTGTCTTCCACGAGCGGTAGATAACCTTCCTTTCCAACCCTCATGACGCTGATTCGGTACCCCACCGTCTTGTGTGGGCGCGAGGGGGCTGGATCCCAGACAAGGTTGATGGATGTGCAGGCAACATCGACGACATCCACCTTTCTCATCTTCGTCAAAGCGCGCAGCTGACCCCAACGGCCGCGCTTTGTATCATGCAACGAGCTGTTGAGGTCTTCTCTCGCCGCCTTCTCTATTTTTCTCTCCTCTATATACTTTTCGTGTACTTCTTCCTTCGATAAGACGGTTTTTTTCTTCTTCTCTTTGAAGACATTTTTTGTTTCGTACTTTTTCTTTTTCTGTTGTCGCCTCTGCAGTTTTTCTTCTCTTACTGTCAGTGTCGTCGCTTCCACTGGCTTTGATTGAGCTTGATACTCTACTAGCTTGTGATTACGAAAATTGTCGTCATTGTTGTTGTCTTCATTGTCCATCTGACTCTGCTCAGAAGAAGGTGCAGTCCTGGAGGAACGACGTTTTTTGCGCCGTCGCTTGTCCTTCTTTTTCTTCGACCCACTCTTATCCGCGACAACTATCGGTGGTAACTTTCCGGTGACATCATTATTCGACACCACGTCATCAACAACAGCAAAACTATTGTCAGTCTCTAATAATGCTGCTTCTGTGACTCCTTCACTCACATCAGGTTTTGTTGTCTCAGGAGAGGTAGGGCTATGCTTCAGTTCAACCAGATTCATGTTCTTTTCTGGGTGCCGAGTCAATTTCCGGGAATCACCAATCGAGGGTGTTGTTGATGTTGCTGATGCTACTGACAATGGCGACTGTGGTCGGGTCTTCTTTGATTTGTGAATTAGCCTTTGAGAGCTAGGTTTCCTTTGTATTTTCGGTGAAGAAGGTGTGTCCTCGAGAGGAAGGGAGGACCCGATGGCTCCATCTGCCTCCATTGCAGGTTAATTGGACTTATTACAACACATCAACAGCCAACGACAACTCCCAAAACGAATGGCAGATCTTTTATAAATAATCAAATGAAATTCTCCAATTATATTCCCCTAGCCGCAGGATCTTATTTGCTGTCCAACGTCGATAGCTTTCAGCACTTTTATCAACCGGCCACTCATGGATTTGCTACCACTGGCAGAATTCAGAATGGACATGGCCACAACCTCAACCATGTAATAATCAGAAGAAAAACTGGTATGAGTGCAAACGACCAATCTTGGAGCTGTGACGAAGACGATTGCAGTGTCCTCATTGACCCTGCGGATGGTAAAGTTGAGGGCTCCACGGTGACTGATGGTGGTGTCGGTTCTCCAAAAGATTCTGATCAAACAGATGAGGAGATCATTTCCCGGCTTCTTCAGGAAGCAAAGTGGAACGGTAATTGGGATGGGGATGTCTGGGAGCCGGATGAGTGTAAGTTGGTGTGGAAAAACGATACCGATTACGATTTAGTCTGCAAAGGTGATTTGAACAAGCTAGAGGAATGGAAAGAGCTTTTGAGCGAGGCAGATCAGAAGAGGGTTGTGACAGGAGAGTAAGAAAGAGCCTGAGTGTGACAAATAATTAGCCGAATGGGACATTTTTTTCTATCCGAGAATTTCCCAACTTCTTTTTCACTTTGTTACTCAATTATTTTTCTGCTTTCTTGTGAACGGACAGGATCCTGGCGGTCAAAATTCCAAACCATTACAGTTCTCTTGTCAGAGAAGATGCAATGATCTATGAATTCCTGGTGGGGTTCCTCACCAATATCTCGTGTCGGCCTGAACCTCGCACAGCAGGGAATTGCGACGATAGACGTTGGACAGCCGCCAAAACCCTTGCGAATATTTGTCAGCGAAGAGGGGCCAATCAACCTTGCATGACTGTGCACCAAGAGAAGAACCAAGTGTTTTGTATCTGTTAATGGAGAAGATCCGTCAAATTGAACTATGTCCTTTGTAAAGAAAGCGTCGCAGACATCACTTGTCCCATGGAGCCCTCTGACTGTTGGGTGGAAACCCACCCACTCCTGAGATAGCTCGGGATCTATTGAATAGCATCGCCAAGAATTAAGATAACAAGACAAGGTGGCTGTCCTGGGAGTTGCGCCATCTCCGATACAAAGGCAAACGCAGTCGGATCTGGCTCTTTTTGGAATGTTCCCATACTTATTAGCAGCCATTATCGCCCCCATCGACTCGCTGATGTCCTTCGCTGAGGGGAACACCCGAAGATTGACAAGATCGACAAAACATTTTAGCCCCATCACTCTGTCCACATAATCGGAATAACCCCAGTTCTTCGGGTGCCTAACACTTCCGAGTTCTTCGGTGGGGGGGAGTGCTGGAAGCAAGTCAATCTGATCTGATTTTCTCTTGTCAAGGCGCCTTCTCGTCTCGTAAGTTTGGCAACTCCTGCAAATCCCATCGGCAAGTTTTTGCTGTTTTACAGAGAATTGTTTCGACTCCTCTCCACAATGAGCGCAAAGCTTCACCATGATGCATATATTAGCCGAAATTTTCCAGCTATTATATGACACTAAGTGAGTAAACTCGTTTTCCGGCTTTTTCGTCGTTCCAATCGTATTGGAACGACGAACAAAGGTTAATTCGATTGGCAAGGACAAGAGCGACCTTCTCGTATAGCTCGGACCGTACTTTCGTCGACGTGAGGAGAAGTTATAGCCACGTGAAAAGGGGCGTTTTCACTACTTTGAGTTGGTCCGTTTAAGGTGGGAGTGTTACGATGACTAT
>Ga0115556_1003115_pt1 | contig 10800 bp, 9 predicted proteins | sample COGITO_mtgs_1104_5_FD_87282 | JGI IMG/M metagenome (GOLD analysis project Ga0115556, IMG submission 87282) | Pelagic marine microbial communities from North Sea - COGITO_mtgs_110414 | ecosystem: Environmental > Aquatic > Marine > Epipelagic | place: Germany:Helgoland, sampling site Kabeltonne... | reverse complement strand
TGCTTCCTACCTCCTTTTGGTGGTACGTTAACAACGGTACCCTCTAAGAGTTTAAGCAATCCCTGTTGTACGCCTTCTCCAGAGACATCTCTGGTGATAGAAGGGTTGTCACTTTTTCTAGCAATTTTATCTATCTCGTCAATAAATACAATACCTCTTTCTGCTTTTTCTAGGTCGTAATCTGCCGCTTGTAAGAGCCTGGTTAGAATACTCTCCACGTCTTCTCCAACATAGCCTGCTTCTGTTAGTACAGTGGCGTCTACAATAGCGAGTGGAACATTTAACATCTTGGCGATGGTTTTTGCCATGAGTGTTTTTCCAGTACCTGTTTGTCCTACCATGATGATATTGGATTTTTGAATTTCCACGTCGTCTTTGGTATTCTGTTGTAAGAGTCTTTTGTAGTGGTTGTAGACCGCTACAGACAGCACCTTTTTGGTGCGGTCTTGACCAATGATAAATTGGTCTAAAAAGTCTTTAATTTCTATGGGCTTTTTTAAGGTAAGTTCCTCTGATAAGTCATTTACTTGGTCTTGTTTTGTCTCTTCAGCAACAATCCCATTTGCCTGGGCAATACACCTGTCACATATGTGGGCGTCTATCCCTGCAATAAGTAAGTTGGTTTCTGGTTTTTTTCTACCACAAAAAGAACATTCAAGATTGTCTTTAGCCATGTTGTTTATTTTTTATCTCTCGATAATATTTCATCTATCATTCCATAAGATTTGGCTTGTTCTGCTTTCATCCAGTAATCACGGTCTGAATCCTGGTATACCTTATCAAAAGTTTGTCCAGAGTGATTGGAAATAATCGTATATAATTCGTCTTTGATTTTCAATACCTCTTTGGCGGCAATTTCAATATCACTTGCCTGTCCCTGAGCACCAGATAATGGTTGGTGTATCATGACCCTTGAATGGGTAAGGCCAGATCTTTTTCCTTTTTCCCCAGCACATAATAACACTGCGGCCATAGAGGCTGCAATACCAGTACATATGGTGGCTACATCTGGTTTAATGAACTGCATGGTGTCGTAAATTCCCAAACCAGCATACACACTTCCCCCTGGGGAGTTAATGTATATTTGAATGTCCTTAGCCGCGTCTGCACTTTCTAAAAACAGCAATTGTGCCTGAACAATATTAGCTACTTGGTCGTTAATACCTGTGCCTAAAAAAATAATGCGATCCATCATTAACCTAGAAAAAACATCCATAGCAATGGCGTTTAGCTGTCTTTCTTCAATAATATTAGGGGTCATTCCCACCGGATACATGCTGGTCATAATAGCGTCGTAATAGTTGCCATTAATACCCTGGTCTTTGATCGCAAAATGCTTAAACTCTTGTGCGTAATTCATATGAGGTGCTTAATTGATAAATAAATACGGTGCTAATAGCATGAGCTTTTAGCACCGTAAAGATAGGTAATTTATACGATTGCAGATAGAGCGGCGGGCTAATTATGCGCCGTAAACTTCTTTTACAAAATCTTCATAAGAAAGCGTTTTTTCTTTAAGGTTGGCTTTCTCTTTGTATAGTGTGATTAATTTTTGGCTCATCATCTGTTCTGAAAGTCGTTTTACTTCTTCCTGGTTAGACAATACCCTTGCAGCAATGCCGTCTAGTTCCTCATCCTTAGGATCTAACTGACCGTATTGTGCCATCTGTTCTTTGATCAAATCTTTGGCAAAACTTTTAAGGTCTTCAAAACTCACTTGAAGCGCATTGGCCTCTATGATTTTCGCTTCGATAAGCTGGTATCTAAGGCCTTGTTCAGATCTTTCGTACTCTGCTTTGGCTTCTTGGTCTGTAAGGGGCTTTTCTCCGCTTGTTTGGATCCATCTGGTTAAGAATTCACCAGGTAAGTCAAATTTAGTTTGGGCAATTAAGGCTTCAGTAACATCATTCAAAAGCTTTTGGTCTGCTTGTTGTACGAATTGCTTTTCAGCGTCTTCTTTTATTTTTTGCCCCAATTCCTTTTCAGACTTCACTACATCTTTACCAAAAAGTTTGTCAAATAATTCCTGGTCTAATGCAGCAGGAGTTCGTTCGTTAATTTCTTCAATGGTAAAAACAACAGTTGTTTTAAGGTCTTTGGCTTCAGCAGCTTCTAATCCAAAAGCGCCAGCAACAGCAGCGTCTTCTTTGAAAAGTCCTTTTGTGTCTAAGCTAATTGAAGCACCTACTTCTGCTCCTTGAAGAGATGTGATTGCTTTTTTTGCTTTTAACTGGTCTAAAGTAATGGTCGTTTTTTTATCTATACCTGCTTCTTCAGAGAAGAATAAACCTGTTATTTCACTGCTAGCGGTAACGGCTTTTTCAGGACTGATTTTTCCGTATTGTTTGCGGATAGATAATACCTGATCTGCAACCATTTTTTTGTCTGCTTCTACCTTGTAGCTAGTCACTGATTTTTTAGTCTTTAGAGACACTTCAAATTCAGGAGAGAGTCCTATTTCAAAGTCAAATGAAAGTGTGTCTGCATTCCAGTCAAAAGTTTCAGATAAAACTTTAGGCAATGGATTTCCAAGAATAGATAATTTCTCTTCAGTGAGGTAGCTATTTAATTTTTCTTGTAAAAGTTTGTTTACTTCTTCAACTAAAACTGATTTACCATACTGTTTTTTGATCATTCCCATAGGCACCTGACCTTTTCTGAAACCTGGGATGTTGGCTTTCTTTTTGTAGTCCAATAAGATAGTGTCTACCTTAGGTTGGAAATCTGCTTGGTCAAGTGTAATGTTAATCTCTGCGTTTAACGTATCTAACTGTTTCTTGGTGATCTTCATGCGCTTACTGCTTTTTTAAAGGCTTTTAATGGGGGGCAAAAGTAGTGCTTTTTAATAAGTACAACAATTTTTGAGTTCTCTTTTTAAATGGGTGTTATATTTTTTTAAGCTGGGGAGAACTAGACCCTAAGAAAGGCCAATGTGTCTGCAAAGAAATCCTTTGGGTTTTCTGCATGTAGCCAATGTCCTGCATTTGAAATGGACTTGAATTGGGCTTGTGGAAATTGTCTTAAGATACTCAGATGGTCTTCTGGGAGAATGTAATCAGATTGCGCACCAGATAAAAACATGCTGGGCTTCTCGAAAATAAATTCAGAAGGGAGTGCTTCACCAATAGCATCCATAGCGCCAGAAAGTACAGGAATGTTAGCCCTGAATCCAAAAGTTTCAGGGGTTTTTCTGTAAAGATTTTTAAGAAGGAATTGCCTTATCCCAGCTGATTTAATGTGGACAGACAAGATTTCTTCTGCCTGCGACCGACTGTTTAGCGGGCTGTTGTATAAGATGCTCAAGGCGTCTAATATGGTTTTGTGGTGCGGTGGGTAAGCCTTTGGACCTATGTCTGCAACGATTAGTTTTTGTACTTTTTCTGGAGCTATGCCTGCAAGGTACATGGCGGTTTTACCTCCCATGGAATGCCCTAGAACCTTTGCTTTTTCAATGCCATGCTCAAGGAGGTAGTCCAAGACGTCTTCTGCCATAAGGGTGTAAGAAAATTGTGAGCTGTGAAAACTTCTACCGTGGTTTCTTTGGTCTAAAAGGTGGAGGCGAAAACCAGCATCGGCGTAAGCCTTACCTAAGCTCTTCCAGTTGTCACTGGTCCCTAAAAAACCATGGAGAATAACAAGGTCTTCTCCACTTCCAAAACTATTGGCGTGTAGTAAAGGCATTAGGAAAGTGCTTTTAGGTACATGGGAATGACATTTTCTAGGCCCAAATAAAGGGATTCGCAAATGAGCGCGTGGCCTATAGAAACCTCGTCCAGTTCTTTAATTTCTGCCTTAAAAAAGCCAATGTTGTCTAGAGACAGGTCATGGCCTGCATTTACGCCTAAGCCTAAAGACCTGGCCTTGGTTGCAGCTGCCTTATAGGGCGCAATAGCGGCTTCTTTATTCCCTTGGTCAAACCCCTTTGCATAGGCTTCTGTGTACAACTCTACTCGGTCTGTACCTGTAGCTGCCGCTGCTTCTATTTGTGTTATTACAGGGTCTATAAAAATAGAGGTTCTTATACCTGCTGCTTTAAACCGTGCTATGGTATTTTTTAAAAAGTCTGCATGGGTAATAGCATCCCAACCTGCATTAGAGGTTATGGCGTCTACTGCATCTGGAACTAAAGTAACCTGGGTAGGTTTTACGTCTAATACCAGAGCAATAAATTTTTCGTTTGGATTGCCTTCTATATTGTATTCTGTGGTCACCACATTTTTAAGTTCTCTGGCGTCTTTGTAACGAATATGGCGTTCGTCTGGTCTTGGGTGAATGGTAATTCCCTCAGCACCAAATCGTTCTATGTCAGATGCAGACACGAGAAGGTCTGGCACATTTCCGCCACGTGCATTTCTGAGTGTGGCTAATTTGTTTATGTTTACGCTTAATTTTGTCATGAATTCATTGCAATTGTTCGGGAACAAAAATACAAATAAGCGAGGGCTATTCCATTTTTTAATTAGTAATTTGCAAAAAAAACAAGCGCATATTTATTTATTTAAATAATAAGGCCATTTTGAACCAATTTAAGTAGTTGTCACAGTTGTTGTTTGAGGTCTTATTTTAAGAAGTATCCACCCATTTTAGCTCAGTATATGGAGTCATTGATAGTATATAACCTGCCTTTTTTGAATCTTCAAGATTCTAAAGAGATTGTTTTAGGCCGCTTTGAGCAGGCCCAATGCGATTGGTTGGCTGTTATTGATCAAGAACGGTTTTTAGGAATGGTTTCTTTGAAAGTTTTATGTGAACTTGATTTTAATGCCTTAGATGAATTGTCTTATACTTTTATGCCAGACAGTATCTCATCAGAAACCCATTGGTTTAATTATGGGTTGGGCTTTAAAAAATTACAAGTATCCGTGGCTGCTGTGGTCACTAAAGAGGGACGCTTTGTGGGTTATGTTTTTGAAAAAGATTTTATAACAGCCACTGCTTCTCTGTCGCTTTTCGAACAGGATGGCATTGTGATTGAAGTAAAAATGGCACAGTTGGATTTTTCTTTAACGCGTTTGATCACTATTTTTGAGCAAACACAACAGCAAATTTTGGGCTTAGTTACTTGGGAATGGGACAGGGAGATGAATGTATTGATAAAAATAGCGCCAAACCCTATTCAAGATACTTTGGCAGGTTTAAGGCGTTTTGGTTTTGAGATAACCTTTATTGAAGGGGAAGATCTTTTTGCCAGTATACTCAAAAATAATGCCGCTTACTTAGATACTTATTTAAATATATAATATGGTGCAATTAAACGTAGCACTTTTTGGCTATTTACCCTCTGAAATTACCGTTAAAGCTTTGGTGGGTATATTAGAGGCTATTGAAGCTGTAGGGGGAAAAGCCTCTATTGAAAATAATTTCAAGGAAGCCATAGCTTCGTTCAATGAAACATCGCTACATGCATTATTGTCCCCTTTAGGCACTTTTTCTAGTCAAGAAGAAGTGCCAAAGGAGACCTCTTTGTTTGTTAGTTTTGGTGGGGATGGGACTATGCTAAAGGCCATCACTTATATTAAAGATTCTGGCATTCCATTGGTTGGAGTCAATACTGGGAGATTGGGTTTTTTGTCTACCATAGATGTGGGTGCTGTTCAGAAAGTGATTACTGATTTTGTAGCAGGCGCTTACACCATTGAAGAAAGAAGCATGGTAGGCTTGTACACAAACCATCCTATTGACGCATTTAGAGAGGTAAATGTAGCGCTCAATGAAATTACTGTCAGCAGGAAAGATACCACAGCCATGATTACGGTAGCTACTTATTTAGATGGAGAATACCTTACTTCTTATTGGGCAGACGGTTTAATTATTGCTACGCCTACAGGTTCAACAGGCTACTCTTTGTCTTGTGGAGGTCCTGTAGTAGCACCAGGGACTAATTCACTTATCTTAACACCCATTGCACCACATAATCTGAATGCAAGGCCACTGATTATAACGGACCATACAGAGATTAGGCTTGTAGTGTCCGGAAGGGAACAGCAGCATCTGGTTTCACTAGATTCTCGTATCGCGAGTATAGACAACGGCACAGAATTGGTTATTAAAAAAGCACCTTATACCCTTAAGATGGTGGCTTATACTTCGGAGAGTTTCCTAAAAACACTCCGTAAAAAACTTTTATGGGGAGAAGACAAAAGGAATTAAGTCACAATAAAAATTCTGATTAGTTGTTTTATACTTAGGCAGGCCTTAACGGTCTTTAATGACACCCTTTAAGCTTAGCACATGCGTTTCTATTTATGTATATTTTTGCTGTCTATTACTTTGGTTCAAGCCCAGACCTATGAGGCTGGCGTAATATTAGGTGGGACAAATGCCTTAGCTGATGTGGGGTCTCAAAAACACTTAAGTCCTTCTAATTTTGGTTTTGGTTTATTGTTTAAATGGAATAAAAGCCAGCGATACGCCTGGAGGGCTGGTTTAAGTTATACCAATTTGAGTTTTAATGATAAAGAAGCACAAGACCCCGCTAGAATTTTAAGAAATTTAAATGGGAATACTGGTTTACTGGAACTATCCACCGGTTTAGAAGTCAATTTCTTGCCTTATAACCTTCATAGGTTTGGACCGGTATTTACCCCTTATATTTACTCAGGTCTCACTGTTTTTAGGTATGATTATAATTATTTTGATTCTGGAAATCTGATGGATACCCAGAAAAAAGACATTTCTTTTGCCCTCCCAATTCATTTTGGACTTAAAGCCAGGGTGGGTTCAAATAGCATTTTAGGAGCAGAAATTGGAGTTAGATACACATTTACCGATAATTTAGATGGAAGTAACCCAATAAATTCTAATTTTGCCGTCTACCAATTTGGAAACATTAATAACAACGATTGGTATGTGTTTTCTGGAATAAGTTTCACCTATACTTTTACTAGAAAACCTTGTAGGGATTGTTTTGATTAAAAATGGAAAAAGAGATTGTACTTCATAAGGACCGCTTGCCCAAACACTTAGCCATTATAATGGATGGTAATGGACGTTGGGCTAAGGCTAAGGGAATGCCAAGAACTTTTGGTCATGAGCAAGGGGTTAAAACGGTGCGTGCCACTGTAGAGCATTGTGTGTCATTGGGTATTAAATACTTAACACTCTATACTTTTTCTACTGAAAACTGGAACCGTCCTAAATTTGAGATAGATTTATTGATGAAACTCTTGATACGATCCCTTAAAAAAGAGTTAAAAACCTTCGAGACCAACAACATTCGTTTGAACGCTATTGGAGACCTTTCTGCCCTGCCAAAGAAAGCGGTTCAAGAGTTAGAAGAAGTGATAGAAAAGACCCGAAACAACAGTGGTATGACGCTGAGTTTGGCCCTTAGTTATGGAAGTCGTGAGGAGCTTATTCAAGCCGTAAAAGCCATTAGTGTCAAAGTTAAAAATAATATAATTTCACCAGATAACATTGATGAAACCATTATAAATACCCATCTTTACACGCATGATTTGCCAGAGGTAGATTTGTTGGTGCGAACCAGTGGGGAACACAGAATTAGTAATTTTTTGCTGTGGCAAATTGCCTATGCAGAATTGTATTTTATTTCAGCTTGTTGGCCAGACTTTAGTAAAGCGCATTTAGAGTCTGCCCTAGCTAATTATCAGAATAGAGAAAGAAGATTTGGAAAAACAAGCGAACAACTTAGCAAATAAAAATTTTATTGCATCAATAACCAATGCCTTTATGGTATTGGTTCTTTTTTTTAGCAGTACCCTCCTTTTAGCCCAAGAGGGCGGATACGACGACGGTAAAAAATATATCCTTGGGGGTATTGAAGTCGTTGGCTTACAAAGCTACAATGCCCAGACTGTGAAAACTTTTACAGGATTAAGGGTAGGGCAACCCATTACTTTACCAGGAGAAGAAATAGGCGAAGTGATCAGTAAATTATGGGACTTAGAACTCTTTAGCGATATTAATTTTTTCATCACTAATATTGAAGACGAAAAAGTTTTCTTGGAATTAGAGATTATTGAAAGACCTACTTTATCTCAGGTAACTGTGTACGGCGTGAAGTCTAGAAAAGTAGACGCAATATTAACCGATACGGATTTAAAGAAAGGAAAGAAGATTACGGAGAGTTTAATTGCAAATTCAAAAAATTATCTTCAAAATAAATATAAGAAAGAGGGGTATTTAAATACTAAAGTGACTATTGCAACGGCTGCAGACACTACGGAGACCAATGCGCAGAAAATGGTCATTAACATTAACAAAGGCGCTAAGGTTAAGATTTCAGAGATTGAGTTCGAAGGAAATGACGCCCTGGGTGCGGCAAGACTTAAAAAAGCCTTAAAGAAAACTAAGGAAAAGGCTTTTTACAGGTTTTGGAAAAAATCTAAATACATTCCAGAAGATTATCAGACCGACTTGCAAAGCCTTAAAGATGCTTATGCTGAAAATGGTTACAGGGATGCTAGAATTCTCATGGATACCTTCACTAAGGTAAACGATGAAAACATTGCATTAAAAATTAAAGTAGAAGAAGGCGATAAATACTACTTTGGAGACATTAATTTCGTAGGAAACACTGTTTATACGGATAGGGGCTTGTCTCAAGTATTGGGTATTAAAAAAGGAGACACCTACAATGGAGTGCTGCTTAGAAAGCGTATCGCAGACAATACCAAACCAGACGGAGAAGATATTACCAATTTGTATCAGAACAATGGTTATTTGTTTTCTAGTATTAATCCAGTGGAAGTTTCTGCGGCCAATGATACCATTGATTTTGAAATTAGAATTATAGAAGGAAAAGAAACTTTCTTAGATCACGTCACTATTAATGGGAATGATAAGACCAATGACCATGTTATTTTCAGAGAACTCAGGACCCGTCCTGGTCAGAAATACTCTAAAGACAATATTATTAGAAGTATTAGAGAATTGGGGCAGTTGGGCTTTTTTGACGCTGAGCAAATATCGCCAGATGTTCAAAATGCAGACCCCAATACAGGTACCGTAGATTTGGCTTATAGTTTGGTAGAGGCGGGATCCAGCCAAATTGAACTCCAAGGGGGTTATGGTGGTGGTGGTTTTATTGGAACCTTAGGACTTTCTTTTAGTAATTTTTCATTGCAAAATATTTTTGACAAGGAAGCGTACAAGCCGGTTCCTATGGGTGACGGACAAACTTTTGCACTTCGTTTACAGGCGAGTAGGACTTTTAAGGTATACAGTTTAAACTTTTCTGAGCCCTGGATGGGGGGTAAAAAACCGATTAGATTCAATGTCTCTCTTTCCAGAACACAGCAGTACTCCTTTGATTTTGTTGCTAGAGATGTAGATAAGGACAGGCAGTTTTCCATTACGGGTATTTCTCTTGGGTTGGCCAAGCGCCTTCAGTGGCCAGACGATTACTTTTCTGTGTCTCACGCATTGGGCTACCAACAATACGATTTTCAAAACTACAATATAGGATTGTTTAATTTTGGTAATGGAACTTCTAACTCTTTGACCTATACTTTTGGCCTTTCAAGAAAATCTTCTGGGCCTAATCCAATCTTCCCAACAGGAGGATCTAGTTTTGAGTTTTTGGCTAAGTTTACGCCACCTTTCTCTTTATTAGGATCTAAAGATTTTAAGTCTATTAAAGAAGAGAGTGATGAGATTATAGGTTTAAGGTCTGTTGGAGAAGCTTCTGCAAGCCAATTAAGGCGCTTAGAAACCCTAGAAGAATCTCGTTTTAAGTGGTTGGAATTTTACAAATTAAACTTCAAAGGAGACTGGTATAGCAGAATAGTTGGTAAATTAATTTTAAGAACCAATACGGAATTTGGTTTCTTGGGCAATTACAATCCAGACATTGGTAATGTGCCTTTCGAGCGTTTCTTTGTTGGAGGAGACGGGCTTGGTAACTTTACATTAGACGGTAGGGAAGTGGTTCAATTGAGGGGTTATGAAAATCAATCTCTTACCCCAATAGATCCTACCACAAACCAACAAGAAGGTGGGGTAGTGTACAATAAGTTCTCTATGGAAATGCGTTATCCCATTACATTAAAACCATCTGCATCTATTTATGGATTGGCTTTTGTGGAGGGTGGAAACGCCTTTAATACCATTCAGGAATTTAATCCCTTTGATATAAAAAGATCAGCTGGAGTAGGGGTGCGTATTTTTATGCCTGCTTTTGGTTTGTTGGGAATAGACTTTGGTTATGGTTTTGACGCAGACAATCAGCCTGGTTCTGTGGGACCATCAGGATGGCAGACACACTTTATCATTGGACAGCGTTTTTAATATTTATTATATTTAAGTATCACAAAGACAATTACATACCTACTATTTGTTTTTTGGCTTGGTTTGAGTAGCGTTCAGGCTCAAAGACAGGCCAGGGTAGCCTATATAGATATGGATTATATATTGTCTAAATTGCCTTCTTATTTGGAGGCACAACGTTCTTTAGAAGACCGCGTAGGAGGCTGGCAAATGGAAATAGCCGCTAGAAAATTAGCCCTGGAGACATTAGAGAATGACTTGTCTGCGCAAAAAGCACTACTCACGCCAAGCCTGGTTGAGGAAAAAGAATTAGAAATTCAATCTGCCAAGGCATCTTTGGTCGCTTACCAGCAACAGCGATTTGGGGTTCAAGGAGATTTATTCGCCTTGAGAACTTCTATTGTTCAACCCATACAGGATTTGGTCTTTAATGAGGTGCAGCGATTGGGAAAAGAAAAAGGGTATGACCTCATCCTGGATAAGTCAGATGGAAGTACTACTATTTTATTCGCGAACGAACGTTTTAATTTGAGTAATTTAGTCATTAGAGCTTTGAGTAGGCAAGACATG
>Ga0115556_1003113_pt1 | contig 10802 bp, 7 predicted proteins | sample COGITO_mtgs_1104_5_FD_87282 | JGI IMG/M metagenome (GOLD analysis project Ga0115556, IMG submission 87282) | Pelagic marine microbial communities from North Sea - COGITO_mtgs_110414 | ecosystem: Environmental > Aquatic > Marine > Epipelagic | place: Germany:Helgoland, sampling site Kabeltonne... | reverse complement strand
TTCAATTTTAACTCCAACTATTGAAGATAGTTTTTGTTTTATAAATTCTTTTGGTGCATCTTTAATGCTCCAAGGCTCCTTTTCTCCACTTCTATTTTCATGAATTTTTGTAAGCCTTCCTACTATGCCTAGTAGAGATTTTAGATCTTGGAAGAAAAAAATTCTTCCATAAAAATGAACTGACTGATAATTCCATGTTGGTACTACTTTATGGGTTTTCTTTTTAGTTGGATACCAATTTGGACTGACATAAGTGTCTTCAGCTTTATATAAAACTAACACCTCATCATTATTTTTATTTTCTTTAAATAATTGATTTTCAAGTGCTATGTGTCCTAACAACGTTGTTGACCCATGCTTATTATAGTCAACTATAAAAGGCAAATGGTTGGCTGAAAGGCCTTTTGATCCAAAAGCAATCAGTGTAGCTAATGGATAATTATCAATTATTTTTTGGATTTCTTTTTGATTTTTTTCTTCAAAGTGTTCTGGTATATAAACCATTAAGTTTCCTTTAAAATTAGATAATTATATCAACTATATTTGTAACGCTCTTATTAAGGCTAATTTGGAAGTGGAATAAATTCTTGATTATCATCAATTGGCATTTTAAAAATTTTTTCTCGCCATTTCTTTTTTGCTAATTCTATTAACTCCATATCTGATGCAACAAAGTTCCACCATAAATACCTTTTCTCATTGACAGTATCCCCACCCAATAAGATACAATGGCTATTATCTACAGCCTTAATTAACTGATTACTCTTGTTATTTAAAATTAACATTTCACCAGCTTGTATTTTTTGATTATTATACTCAAGTTGACCTGATAAAACATACACCGCAATCTCCTCAACTTCTTTAGGTAGCTCTATAGCGCTACTCGTTCTAATCTTTAACTCTACAAAAAGTCCATTAGATATATTTTTTAGTGGCGATTTTTTTCCATAAGCCGAGCCTAAAATTATATTAGCAATCATAGTTTTGTTAACTATTGATGGTATATCTGTCTTACTACAATTGTGAAATTCAGGTTTCATACTTTCATGCGATTTAGGTAACGCTATCCAACATTGAATTCCAAAAAGTTTATATGGTAACTTTATATTAATAGGTTTTCTTTCAGAATGAGTAATACCTCTTCCAGAAATCATTAAGTTTACATCACCAGGACTAATAGTTATTGAGGACCCAAGGGAATCGCGGTGCAAAACTTCTCCTGAAAATAAATAAGTTAAGGTTGCTAATCCAATATGAGGGTGAGGCCTAACATCAATACCCCCGTCAGTTATAAATTCATTTGGACCCATTTGATCAAAAAATATAAATGGACCAACCATTTGTCTAATAGCATGGGGTAAAACTCTTTTTACTTCCATTCCCCCAATATCTCTTGATCTTCCAACTATCAGGTTATTGTTTATTACTGTTTCCATAATATGTCCTGTTTTTTCAATATTGAAACAATACTAAATTATCTGTAAGTTTAAAATAAAGATTTAAAAATTATTATTGGTTTATTTATGCTCTATAAAAATCTTCATATACCAATTAACCTTCCTATACTTCTTAAAGAAGAAGTTAGTCTTGATCAGTCAAACTTAGAGCTTATTAATAAAATAAAGGAAGCTAATAACACTGGCATATCCTCTATAATATTTTTATTTAAAAATTATTTCAGTAACAATATTTCTAAATTCGTTAAACCAAGTTTAGATTTATTTCTAGATGAAATCATACCTATTCTTTTTCAATCAAAATATAAAGAAGAAGGTCTTTATCAACTTCTAAGATTTATTGATAAAATAATATTTAATTTTCCTTATGTCGAAGCGTTAAAGAACAGTAGTTTTGTATATCAAAACTTAGCAAAAGTTTTTTTGTTTTCTGGTTATGTCACTAACATACTAACACAGGATAAAAAAATACTAGATGTCCTGCAACCTGAATACGCAATGAGATTAAATGGTAATATCAGTTTTTATAAGAATGCATTTGATAAAATTGATCTAAATAATTTGAATGAGGAAGATATTTTAGATGCGTTGAGACGAAATCATCGTTTTCTAAAATTTCAAATATTATTTGCTTTGATAAATAAAGAAATTGATATCCAAAGAGCTTCAAATGAATTTTCATTATTGGCTCAAGCAACTATTAATATTACCCTTGATATAGCGCAAATTCAAATATCCCAGAAATATAATATTAATTGTGATAAATGCAGCGTGATTGCCTATGGAAGATTTGCTACCTTTTCTATGACCGCCAATTCAGACCTTGATCTTGTTTTTGTTTATGAAGATTTCCCTATTAAAACAAGTATTAAGAAAAATGTGTATATTGAATTATTTCGTCAACTAATAAAACTCTTATCCGTTAAAACTTCTGAAGGATTTATGTATGAAGTTGACACAAAACTAAGACCTTCTGGTAAAGAAGGGCCCGTTGCATGTACCTTCAATAACTTTAAAAATTTTCATGAAAAAGAATCATTTTCTTGGGAAAAACTAGCTTTAAGAAAAACAAGAGTGCTTAATGAAAATAAATTTAGTTTTAGTATAGTTGATTTATTATATGACTTAAACTCTAGGCCTATATCGCAGAAACAAATTGTAGATGAAATTAAATTAATGCGAACAAATACTAAATCTAATAAAAATAATGAAGACATAAACAATCCTGTTAACAATGAGCGATCAAAATGGTTTGAAACAAAATATGTTGGTGGCGGACAAAGAGAGATAGAATATTTAAATTTTTTTTATAAGATAAATTCTAATTTTATAAAAGATTATGAGACAAATAAAAAAATACTATTAAATAAGAAAGTAGAAAATTTATTTTTTAAACTGGATCAAGTAGTTAATATTTGTTTTGAAGATAAAAAACAAGATTACCTTCCTTCAGCTGCAATCATTCTTATAATCACAGAAACAAATGAAAAAGATCTTGGTTCTCTTAAAGCATCAGTAAATTTAAGTAAAAAAGAAATACATAAAAACCTAAATCAAATGTTAGAATCTATAAAAAATAACCCTAATTTGGCTTTTTAAGCATAGCACAAGATTAATACTACAATAATTTTACGCACATAAATTAAGCATATATTGTATTTATTCAAATTAATGATTAATTTTTAAGCAATAAATTAGCTTTGTGTTTGAGCTATATCTCTACCTTTGTTCCCTCACAAATTATGAGCAATGTTCATTTTTTATCAAATATAAATGGAGTTTTATTATGTCTAATTTTATGAGGGTAATATCTATATTACCTTTTTCAATTATGGGTATGTCAAGTATATCTTATGCAGCACCTGATGCTGAAACAGCTTATATTTTTAACTCATTTTCTTTCCTCGTTCACGGTTTTTTAGTTATGTTAATGGCAGCAGGCTTCTGTATGCTTGAAACAGGTTTAGTTAGAGCTAAAAATGCAGTTGTTCAATGCGCAAAGAATATTGGTCTTTACTCAATTGCAGGATTGATGTTTGCATTCGTAGGTTATAATTTAATGTATATGGATGTATCGGGTTGGATTGGAACTCTATCTGTATGGGGGCCTTCTGATGAATTAAAGAGTTTTGGTGGAGAAAATGATTCTACATATTCTTCTGGCTCTGATTGGTTTTTCCAGATGGTTTTCTGTGCAACAGCTGCTTCTATTGTAAGTGGAGCTGTAGCTGAAAGAATTAAATTAAAAAGTTTCTTTGTATTTGTTGTTTTACTTTGTGGATTTATATATCCAATCCAAGGTTCTTGGTCTTGGGGTGGCGGTTTTTTAAGTGAAGCTGGTTTCTTAGATTTTGCAGGATCATCAATCGTTCACGGTGTTGGAGGATGGGCTGCCTTAACTGGAGCAATTATATTAGGCGCAAGAAAAGGTAAATATTCAGACGATGGAAGTATTACTCCAATGCCTGGTTCAAATTTGCCTTTGGCAACTTTAGGAACATTTCTCCTTTGGTTTGGTTGGTTTGGTTTCAACGGTGGATCTCAACTAGCTATGGGAACCGCAGCTGATGTTGCCGCTATTTCCAATATTTACATTAATACGAATTTAGCCGCAGCTGGTGGAGTAGTAGTAGCTATTATTCTAACAATGCTTTTTTACAAGAAAACTGACTTAACTATGGCCTTAAATGGTGCATTAGGTGGGTTAGTGGCTATTACAGCCGAACCACTAGCGCCAACTCCAATGCTTGCAATATTCATAGGTGCTGTTGGTGGATTAATAGTTGTCTTAACAATCCCAATGCTTGACAAATTCAAGATTGATGATGTTGTTGGCGCTATACCTGTTCATTTATTTGCAGGAATTTGGGGCACCATAGCTGTTGTTTTCTCAAACTCTGACGCTACAATAGGTGCACAATTATATGGTATATTTGCAATAGGAGCTTTTACAATTATAGCCTCTACTATAGCGTGGTACGTTCTAAAACTAGTAATTGGGATTAGAGTCACACCTGAGGAAGAAATGGAAGGCATGGATATGAGCGAGGTTGGCATGGAAGCTTATCCTGACTTTAGAAAATAAAAAAATAAAGAAAAAGGAGGAAGTTATTCCTCCTTTTTTATATGCCTAAAGAGCCATAACTTTGAGCAACACGTTTAATAGAAACCATCATTGCAGCTGTCCTCAAATCAGGGATATTTTTATTACCATTCCAAACTGCACTGATAACTTTATAAGTCTCCATCATAGTATCCTCTAAACCAGATCGAACTAGATCTAATTCAGATGCTCCCTTCAAAGAATTTGATCTTAATTCAGATGGAAAATCTTTTCCAGTCATGCTTTCTATTCCTTCTATAAGAGAAGATACTTGATTTTCTTGTGCTCTTCTTTGCAATCTACCAAGCCTTATCCTACTTAAATTTTTTATCCACTCAAAATAACTAACAGTGACACCACCTGCATTGGCGTAAAGGTCAGGAATAATTACTATTCCACGTTTATTTAATATTTCATCTGCATCAGAAGAAATTGGACCATTTGCAGCCTCAATAATAAGAGGGGCTTTTATCCTTTCTGCATTATCCTTATTAATAACTAATTCCATTGCAGCTGGTATTAAAATATCTGCTTCAGCTTCTAAAATTTCTGAACCAGATTTAACAAATCCTTTGAAGCCTTCGATTGTACCATTTTTAACAAGATGATCCTTAAGTGATGATATATCTATTCCGTCTTTATCGACAATTGCACCATCACGTTCCATTACGTGAGTTATGATAGCACCATCTTCGTTAGATAAGAAATATGCAGCATAATATCCAACGTTTCCTAAACCTTGAACAATAATCCTTTTATTTTTTAGACCAGATGTTAAACCTGTTTTTTTAACATCTTCAGAGTTCTCAAAAAAAGCTTTTAGAGCATATTTTACGCCTCTTCCAGTTGCCTCTGTCCTACCAGCAATACCACCCTTATTTACAGGCTTACCTGTTACACAAGCCCATGCATTTAAATCCGTTGGATTTAAACGTCTATATTCATCTGCCATCCAAGCCATTTCACGTTCACCAGTCCCTACATCAGGTGCTGGAACGTTTTGAGATGGGTGAATTAAATCTCTTTTAGCTAACTCCTGTGTAAAACGTCTAGTGATACGTTCTAACTCTTCAGGAGACCATTCTTTAATATTAATAATAAGTCCACCTTTAGAACCACCAAATGGAACTTCAACTAGCGCACACTTGTATGTCATTAGAGCAGCCAAAGCTTCAACTTCTTCTTGATTAACAGCCATATCATATCTGATGCCGCCTTTTACTGGTTCAAAATGATCTGAATGTACAGAACGATAACCAGTAAATGTATGAACTGTTCCCCTTAGCCTAACTCCAAATCGAACTACATATGTTGCATTCGCCATCATTATTTGATTAGCTAAATCTTGAGAAAGAACCTCAGCTCCATAGGTCTTTTGAACATAATCAGCTGCTTTTTTAAAATTAACTTCAATTGAATTTAGAAATGCATCACTAGCCATTATTTTTTTCAATCTTTTATAGATTGCCCCATTGTTTTTATTTAATAATTAACAAAAGTGACTATTACATAAAAAGGAAAGAGTTGGAAGCAATATGAATCTATGATTTTAAGCTTGAAAAAAATATCTATTTTATTCATTTTACAATCTAACTTAAATTATACTTAATAATCTTTATCAAATAGGAAAAAATATGTTTTCAAATCTAAAATCAGCAATTCAAAAAGTTACCTCCAAAACTACTGAAGAAGATGAATATAAAGGAGAAGATGTCCAAGCTGTCATTATTTTACTTTTAGAAGCCTGTCAAATAGATGGAGAAACTGGTCAAGTTGAACTTGATTATATCAAAAAACTTTTGGTTAATAAATTTGGATTTAATGAAAAAGACGCTAATGACAATATAAGTAGGGCCCTAGAAGACAGTGAACAAAGAATAGAAATTTTTTCTCAAATTAAAGTTATATTAAACGAAATGAATCATGAAGAACGAATTGAGGTAATTCAAATGATGTGGGGAGTTATTCTTGCCGATGGTGTAATAGACGATTTTGAAGCTAATTTAATGCGTCGTATGAATGGGCTTTTATATGTTTCAGGAGTTGAAAGTGCCGCTGCAAAAGAAAATGCGATGACACAACTTAAATAAAAGAAATATGTTAATGTAAGAAATATAGTTATGTTTAACTAAGAAGGTTACATCAAAGGGGCTTTAATAATATGTTTTTTCACTCAATGAATTTTTCAATAGGTAAAGATAACGAAATTTTAAAAGAATCTATTTTTAAATTTGCTCAAAAAGAAATTGCACCTCTTGCAGATCAAATTGATAAAGACAACTCTTTTCCTACTGAATTATGGAAAAAGTTTGGTGCACTTGGGCTTTTGGGTATAACTGCCGACACACAATATGGTGGTAGCGAAGTGAGCTACTTAGCTCATTGTATTGCTATGGAAGAAATTAGCAGAGACAGTGCATCTGTAGGCCTTTCTTATGGTGCCTTCTCAAATTTATGTGTTAACCAGATTAATAGAAATGGCACAGATGAGCAAAAAGAAAAATATTTACCAGAATTGTGCAGTGGTTCAAAGATTGGAGCCTTAGCTATGAGCGAAACAGGGTCTGGTTCAGATGTTGTTTCAATGTCACTTCATGCTGAAAAACAAGGTAACAAAACTTATTTACTTAATGGCTCAAAAATGTGGATTACTAATGGGCCTGATGCTGATACTTTAGTAGTCTATGCCAAAACAGATCCGTCTGGAGGGTCAAAAGGAATAACAGCTTTTATAATAGAAAAATCAATGACAGGATTTTCTACGGGTAAAAAGTTAGATAAGCTTGGCATGAGAGGATCAAATACAGCTGAACTAATCTTTGAAAATTGTCCAGTTCCAGAAGAAAATATTTTAGGAGAAGAAGGGAATGGCGCAGCTATATTAATGAGTGGTTTAGATTATGAAAGAGTTGTTCTTGCAGGTGGACCTTTAGGTATTATGGCAGCTGCGATGGATAATGTCGTTCCATACATTCATGAAAGAAAACAATTTGGTAAATCAATTGGTGAATTTCAAATTATGCAAGGTAAAATAGCAGATATGTACACAACTATGAACGCTTGTAAATCTTATGTTTATGAAGTGGCTAAAGCATGTGATAGAGGAGAAACAACTAGAAAAGATGCAGCGGGATGTATTTTATACTCCGCTGAGAAGGCCACCCAAATTGCATTAGAAGCTATTCAAACATTAGGTGGAAATGGTTATACTAACGAGTATCCTGTTGGAAGACTTTTAAGAGATGCAAAATTATATGAGATAGGAGCAGGAACTTCAGAAATCAGAAGAATGTTAATTGGTAGAGAATTATTTTCGGAAACCTCAGCATGACAATTCTAAAGTCAAATATAAATAAAAATGATCCACAGTTCTTTGAAAACAAAGAAAAGTTCAATATAGACTACCAACTAACGTTTGAAGCCATTAATTATTCAATGAATGGAGGTGGCGAAAAATTAAACGAACGCCACATAAAACGTGGAAAAATTCTTCCTCGTCAAAGAGTTACTAAATTACTAGATCCAGGTTGTGCTTTTCTTGAGGTTGGCTTAACTGCAGGTCATGACATGTATGACAATGCATGTCCCTCTGGAGGAATAATAACTGGGATTGGACAAGTTCATAATAGAGACGTGATGGTTATATGTAATGATTCAACTGTTAAAGGTGGAACATATTACCCTATAACTGTAAAAAAACATTTGCGTGCGCAAGAAATAGCTCTTGAAAATAATTTGCCTTGTATATATTTGGTTGACTCTGGTGGAGCTAACTTACCTAACCAGGATGAAGTGTTTGCCGATAAAGACCATTTTGGTAGAATTTTTTATAATCAAGCTAATATGTCTTCCAAAAACATTCCTCAAATTGCTGTTGTTATGGGAAGTTGTACCGCCGGTGGAGCATATGTCCCAGCAATGTCAGACGAAACTATAATAGTGAAAAATCAAGGTACTATTTTTCTTGCCGGACCTCCACTAGTTAAAGCAGCAACGGGTGAAATTACCAATGCAGAAAATCTAGGAGGAGGAGAAGTTCATACAAAAATTTCTGGTGTAGCAGACCATCTAGCTGATAACGATGAACACGCTTTAGCTATAGCTAGACAATGTGTTAAAAATTTAGATGCAAACCAAAATCTTACTCCAATTTCTGCTAAATATAGTCCTCCATTATATGACCCTGAAGAATTACTAGGAATAATTCCTGCTGACAGCAAAACTGCATATGATGTTAAGGAAATTATAATGAGAATAGTTGATGGATCTGAATTTGATGAGTTTAAAAAAGATTTTGGAACAACTTTAATAACTGGTTTTGCAAGAATAAAAGGACAATTATGTGGAATTATAGCTAATAATGGTGTCTTGTTTTCTGAAAGTGCTCTTAAAGGAACTCACTTTATTGAATTATGTAGCCAACGCAAGATACCTTTAATATTTTTGCAAAACATAACTGGATTTATGGTTGGAGAAAACGCTGAGCACGGTGGAATTGCTAAAAATGGGGCAAAACTAGTTAATGCTGTCGCTACAACTAAAGTTCCTAAAATAACAATTTTAATTGGTGGAAGCTTTGGAGCAGGTAACTATGGTATGTGTGGCAGGGCTTTTGGCCCAAGGTTTCTTTGGACTTGGCCATGCTCTAGAATTTCAGTCATGGGCGGAGAACAAGCTGCAAGCGTACTAGCAGAATTAAAGAAAAATAACATCCTTAAAAATAAGGGTAAATGGAATAATAAAACTGAAAATGAATTTAAAAAGCCTATTTTAGAGCAATTCAATAATCAGTCTCATCCTTTATATGCATCTGCGCGTTTATGGGATGACGGAATAATAGATCCTGTGAAAACACGTGATATATTATCAGCAAGTTTAAAAATTACCTTAAATAAAGAAATAGAAGATACAAAATTTGGTATCTTTAGAATGTAAGTATTTTAAATATGGCTTCTAAAAAAATAAAAAAATTATTAATTTCAAACCGTGGAGAAATAGCATGTAAAATTATCTTATGTGCCAAGAAACTAAAAATACCTACATTAGCCATTTACTCAGACGATGATATTAATAGTTTACACGTGCAATTAGCTGATGAAGCCGTTCCTGTGCCAGGTTCACTTGTATCTGAAACTTATATGAACAGCTCAGCCATTATAAAAATAGCAAAAAAATATAAAGCAAATGCAATTCATCCAGGTTATGGACTTTTATCAGAAAATGCTGATTTTGTTGAACTTGTTGAAAAAAATAAACTAATTTTTATTGGGCCTAAAAGTCAAATAGTTAGAAGTATGGGAGAAAAAGATAAAGCGAAATCTCTAATGGAAAAAGCAGGAATCCCTGTAGTTCCAGGTTATCATGGAAACAATCAAGAAGAAGATTTTCTCAAAAAAAGAGCAGATAAAATTGGGTATCCTTTACTTATCAAAGCTAGGGCTGGTGGTGGTGGGCGTGGGATGAGAGTGGCTCTAAGTAAAAAAACTTTTTCATCATCCTTTAAAGAGGCCACTAGTGAGGCAAAAACTAATTTTGATGATAAAAACTGTATTCTTGAAAAATATATTTCAAAAGCACGCCATATTGAAATTCAGATCTTTGCTGATAAATACGGAAATGTAATTCATTTATTTGATAGAGACTGCTCAATACAAAGGCGTCAGCAAAAAGTAATAGAAGAAGCACCTTCACCACAACTTAGTGATGAAATTAGAAGTTTTCTTGGCGCCCTATCTGTTAAGGCTGCTAAATTCATTAAATACGAAGGCGCAGGAACTATTGAATTTATTGCAGATGTAGAAAAAGGCCTTGATAAAAATAAAATATATTTTATGGAAATGAACACTAGGATTCAAGTTGAACATCCTGTTACAGAAGCAGTAACATCAACAAATCTAATATCCTGGCAACTAGAAATTGCTAATGGTTCTAAGTTACCTAAGTCACAAAATGATGTTAAATTAAATGGTTGGTCTATTGAAGCACGGTTATATGCTGAAAATGTAAATAATAATTTTTTACCACAAAGTGGTATTATTCATCACTTAAATTTTCCTTCACTTTCTAAACATAAGAACTGTACTTTAGAAACAGGAATTAAAGATGGAGACTATATTACACCCTTTTATGACCCTATGATTGCAAAAATTATTTCACATGGAGACAATAGAGCAGACGCAATAGTAAAATTGAATAATTACCTAAGTGAACTTGAAATTGCAGGTATAACAACAAATTTAAAT
>Ga0115556_1003105_pt1 | contig 10813 bp, 8 predicted proteins | sample COGITO_mtgs_1104_5_FD_87282 | JGI IMG/M metagenome (GOLD analysis project Ga0115556, IMG submission 87282) | Pelagic marine microbial communities from North Sea - COGITO_mtgs_110414 | ecosystem: Environmental > Aquatic > Marine > Epipelagic | place: Germany:Helgoland, sampling site Kabeltonne... | reverse complement strand
TTTACATCAAAACTCTTCGTTTCTGACTTATACATTATATTAAGGGCCCCTCGACTCCCAATTAACTCTCAATTCACGCGAGCCTGTCTATAACTCCTCCTCCAATACTGGATTTGCTCATTTTCAGCCCCCCGGCTCACCACAACAAACGGAATCGCCACGCCTCCCACCCCCCATTTCACGTACTACATACAACAGGGGCGCTAAAAACGAATTATAGTAGTTGAAAAAGGTCGGGGGGTCCCTCCCTTGATTTTCAATGGGATCCTCAATGAGGCCATAATCATCGGAGGGGGTGGGGGGGACATCTCTCGATGTCCGTGCATGGTTTATCGTTTCGGATAGGTCCATTATATGCAGGGGGGGACTCTAGTGTCTCGAGACGCATTTTTCCGGGTAAATATTCTTCTCACTGTATATTCTCTACTCTTCAAGATAGTAAACTAATTCTTTCTTGACGAAAAAATAGAAATAATTCCCCCAAGACAGACAACGACAGCACCAACACTGACCAGTGTATTTCTCGTATTATCCTTTGAGTCTGCCCTTGGACTAATCTTCTGTGATTTTTCATCATTTTTTCTCCTCTTTCCCTTGCGGCGCTCCTCCTTCCGCTTTCTCTCCTTCTCTTTGGCAGCTGCAATTCGCTCATCTCGAAGGCGAATTTGACGCTCTGCATCCTCTGCTGTCGCACCGCCACGAGCTTGAGGCCGTTCGCTGTCATCACCCCCCCCGCTCCTCGAAATAGACTTCGCCCCGCCCCGCTTCAAGGAGTCCAATAGCTCATCGTGTTCCCTGTCGCCATGTTTCATCTTCTGGAACACCTTCTCGAAGCCCTCATTGCGACTTCTTGCTAGTGTAATGTTGTTTCTATACTTTTCACGCAGCTCCGATTCCAATTCATTCTTCTCATCGTGCTTTCTTGTGTAGTAGTAATACGAGTAAGCTGAGGTCGGCATCAGCAGTGTCGCAAGAGTCAAGAAGTGCGAGTTAATCTTGAAAGGCATGATATATAATTCTTGGTCAGGTAAAAAGGGGGAAAAACCACAAAATAGATCAACAGCAGAGAGCCGCGGTAGCACCAGGAAAGCTTGGGTTTTATTTCGTTTTTATAGGGGAGAAAAATGTCGAGTCACAAATTTAAGAGGCGAACGTCGAACGAAAATTTATTCATTTATTTACCTGGTACCTGCTGAATTGTCAATCGAAAGGAGTTCTCCTAGCTCCTCCCCCCACTGGTGAAACAAACGCCGGAACAAGAGACCAACCACGAACGGGTGGGCTCTCCTTTCCTTTCCTCTCCTCCTCTCCTCTCCTCTCCTCTCCTCTCCTCTCCTCACCTCTGCCTCGACTTAGGCTCACCCCCCCCCTCCCCAACAACCACACCGATCAAGCGGCGAAACATGAATACAACAAAACTCGCCTCGTTTGTTCCCCTGCGTCTAACAGCCAAGGACCGATTGCTGCTCTCCACAGTGCACAATGCTCTCCTGGTGAGCGAGTACACCGACAACATTGACATAACCTCCCGGCGCAACAAGGCCATGCGAATTCTGGCCGAGATTGAAGAGGCCTGCGGGGTCGCGTGCGGCCTGGGAGTCTGCGCCGGGAAGAAGAAGCTTGCACAGGGCGAGATTCGGGACAATGAAAACTTCCTCGCTTCTTGCTTTGAGGTGGGGCGAAGGAATAAGATTCTCAACCCCTCCAAGATGAGGGACACTTACGGGAAGATGATGTACTTGTTGCAAGACTCCCTCCAGATGAGCGTGAGCAAGGGGCTTGGATTTTCCTTGTACAAGGAGATTGTTACTGTGAAGGCATTTTTGTGTGAGGTTGTTGGCGAGGAGCTCGCACAGAAAATTCTCCAGAGCGAGGAGTTTGAGAACGCGACGAAGGAAGTCAAGGAGGTCGACGCGCGCAGCGGAGAGCGCGTTCCTCGAGACGTCGTCGTTGAGATGGTGAAGCGCAAGCGGGAGGCCAAGGCGCTTGCCGTTGAGAAATTTGCGGGAGGCGGCGACAAGCTCAGCGAGGAAGAGCTGCTTCTGGCCATTGATTCCATGAGTGACGCGCGCACGGTGATCCAGCAGAACGTCGAGCCTGTCGAGAGGATGCTGAGGCTTCTCGAGACGAATTTCGACGAGAGGAAGCCGACGGATGGCTTCTCCTTGGAGCTCAATGGTGGGGGGGGCTTTGGTGGCGGGTATGGGAGGAGCTTCAACCGATTCAGTTTCTCGGGCGGTTTCGGAGGTGGAGGCGGCGGAGGGGGGAGCGGCGGTGCAAAGCTTAGCCACAGCCACTCAACGCAATACACCTTTGTGCGCCAAACGCTGAATTTGTGGATCGAAGTCCAACAGCACATGCACTGTCTCTGGCTCAGTGCTGACAGCGACTTGTTGTCAACGCGGGGGAGCTACCAGCTCTGTAACACTGGCCAGGGGTTGAACCGCGTCCAAAGCTGTCCAGAAGTGGGCCATATCATGAGAGCTCTGCTCAATAGAGTGCAGAAGAGGGTGGGAGGCGAGTGGGTGGGGCTCTCAGTCATTCACCTCGGCGACAGAGACGTCCCCAACGCGCTCATCTTCATCGACAAGTACACGCAGGTTCCCAATATCCTGAATCCCATCTGCGATTTCATAGCAGAGATTCCAAAGCTTCAGGCCGACCCCAAGCTGAACAAATACATTGTGGACAACTTTGGCTCGGGTGAAAACTTGAAATTGATGGTTTTGGCTGATTACTTCAAGCACGGCTTTGATGGGAGCGGCGACGACGGTGGCAGCTGCATCGACGGCCGCTTGACGAGCTCGTGGAACTGGACGTCCAGGATTGCCAAGAAGAAGTATTATCATGCCTTTATGTTTGCTGGCTTCCAGGGTTTCAACGGAGATTGGAAATAAGAATAAGTAGGGACAAAAAATGGTGCGTGGCACTTTAAAACGCTCTGAAACTGAAATCAATTGGAAATCCAATTGGGCAATGTTGTACACAAAATAATTCCTTTGCTTTGGTGTTTGTTCGTTCTTATACTAAAATAATTAATTCCTAGGCTTGCATAAGCATAAGCGGTGGGCATTATCTAAATGGGGGGTGAGATTGTTGGTCGATAGTTGTAGAGGTTGTACGCATGTATGTAGAGAAAATTTCGCTTCTCAAATCAAAACAAAGATCCAAAAAATATCAAGAAATTTAATTATTTTCGCAAGCGAAGAACAAAAAGGTACTTTCTCTGACATTATTCCTTAATTTAGGGTCTTAAACCCGAGAACAGCTCTTTATCAACGTCTAAACCATTCTCTATAGCTTCAAAGTCGCCAAGAATCTCCTCTATCCCCCCACAACCAAGCCCTTACTCTCTCAACAACATCGGATATGAAATCTCCGAGTAACCCGATAAACCACGGATCGAAACCCCCTCCTCCCACGACTAGCAAGGACAAATCTTCAAAATCGATACCGAAGAGAGCACCACCTCCGCGATCGAAACGTTTCACTTACACTGACCACGACGACTTCACTCGAAGTTTCCAAATCAAGGGAACCTCGTTCCGAATCAGCAACACATTCTCTCCGCTGGGAATTGTTGGAAAGGGGAGTTATGGGGTCGTTTGCGCTGCTACTGATGACTTGTGCGGAGGCCGTGTCGCAATCAAGAAGATTAAGCCGGTGTCAGGTGACACTTGGGATGCCAAGCACGTTCTCCGTGAGTTGCGCCTCATGCGTCTCATGGAACACCACCCGAATGTAATTTCCCTTTTGGATTTGAATATCGTGGAAGCAGAGGATGAACTATACATAGTAATGGAGCTGATGGACAGTGACCTCCACAAGATTATTCAGAGCAAGCAAAGCCTGACTCGAGCTCATCTGCAAGTTCTGATGAAACAAATCCTCAACGGGGTCAAGGCAATGCACCAGAACAACGTGCTTCATCGAGATCTGAAACCCGGGAACATCTTAGTGGGAAAGGACTGCCAGGTTCGCATAACAGATTTTGGACTCGCGCGCTCAATCGAAAATATAAAGAAGGAGAACGACGAAGATGATGATGGTAACGAAGAAAACAAAAATCCGGCATCTGCCATGACGGAATATGTGGTCACCCGTTGGTATCGGTGCCCTGAACTACTCCTTGCGCCCCATGTTGCGTACTCAAGCGCTGTTGATTTGTGGTCAGTAGGTTGCATTTTCGCGGAGCTGATCTTGAGGGAACCGCTTTTTCCTGGGCGATCCTACGTACACCAGGTCCAGCTGATTCTCGATGCGATCGGCACTCCGCCTGATGTTGCTGCCATGGGTTTCGAGCCGCGAAAAGACGCGGCCGCGTACCTCAAGCGCCAGAAGAGCCAACCGGGGAGACCTTGGAGCACACTATTTCCTGGTGCCGACCCAGAAGCGGTAGATTTAATCAGCCATCTCCTACTTTTCAACCCTAAGCTTCGCTTTGGTAGCTCAGATGCCCTGAACCACGGTTACTTTCGCGGTACGACTGAGCTACCTTGCAAGGAGGAGCAAAAAACTCCAGGCGGTGAGAACCTGACCCCCCCCCCTGTTGCCGTTGATTTTGATTTCGACAACGACACCATCAAGCTGGAGGAGCTGAAGCGGCTCATTCTCGGCGAGGTGAAGATCATGCAGGAGCGTAACCGAATCAAGAGAGAGGCCTTGCGAGAAAAGAAAGAATCACGCTTTGCGACCGAGATGTCGCCGTCGCGGGATGCAAACAATACGGATTTGGCAAAATCGGAGCGCAAATCTGAAGAGAAAACACGAAAAAAACCTGACGAGAAGACCAAGGCGAAGGAGGAGTCATCAGCGCCCACTCCTCCCAAGCAGCAATCAGCTCCTACTGAACCACAGGAAGATTCTCATTTCACAAATCAGTTGAAAAAGACCGCCAGCAATCGCTCCCTGAAAAAGAACAAAAGCAAGGGGTCGATGCGCAACGTCCTGGATGAGAAAACCTCCCCAAAGACTCTGCCTCATTCTTCTCCAAACATCGATCACCACTCCCGCTTAATTCGCGTCGGGAGCCACGGCAAAATGATCGATCGCGGTAATGGCTCCGGACTAAGTGGCATCTCGATTCACCAGCCTGCGGACTCTACCAATGCCGTGGAGAGCCTTACCGTGCCAGAAGGTACGAAGAAGTCACCGAAACAACACAAAACTCTCAGCAAGACGAGGTCAAAAATTGAGAATGCTATTAAATCCTCACAAGTACCGCCGTCTTAGAGGTAACGGATGCCATATACATGCAAAATGCAAAATGCTAATGTAATGATAATAAATACCCTTTATGGAAAGCTAGCACAATTTTATTATTTTTTCAGTAATTTTACAGCTGGTCAATAAATGCCCGTGCACTCTTACTGACCGAAAAGGTACTCTTCCCGACGGCAGATTTTTTTTTGAAGGTCGACTTAGGGTTCCGCTTCATGACAGGATTGTTCCGCGGTTTGGCTAGCAGGGTTGTACGCGGCATGGTTTTGTTCTTTTTGGCAGCATCTAACTCAGCCCTTTCCCTTCGCCGTTCTTCAAGTTCGTCCTCAACTTCCTGTAATTGCGCCTTTATTTGGCAGTATTTTGTTTCCAGCATCTTTTCTTTCTCACTGCGTCGCGTCTCCGGGCATCGCTCATACACCTTAAAGTGAGTGGCCCATGGAGCGGCCAGCATGGAAGGTCCCTCGGGTGCCTTATACTCCCCCACTGATTTCCAATTTCCTCCGGAAGGAATTCCCCTCTCTGCCGGGTTGATGGCGAAGCCAGTACTCGCATTTATCGCAGGCCCGTTGTTTCTCCCGGTACCGGGAGCGCTCTTTGGTCTGCTTCCTCGACTAGAATTGTTATTGTGATGATCAGTGTTGTTCCTCCCGCTCCTCCTGCTACTGTTGTGAGCACTCTTAGGCCGGCTATTTTCCTCCCTCCTCTGCTTCTTCTCATCAAGAAATTCTTCGGCCCGCTTCGCTCGAGCTGCTGCGGCATACTTTGGCCTCGTCATCGCTAGCTTTTTAATCGTATCTGTCCGAATCGGTTGACGCTTATTTGTCCGTTCATCATTTCGACTGGTATGAGCCTGGCTCCTCTCTGTTCTGCTGGTACTACGTCCAGAGACAGGCCCAGCACTCTTGGGCCTCACGGTTCGCTCCCGTTGCTCCTGTTTTCTCTGTACATATCGATCCTCCGCCGTAAGGGGTGCCCGGTTTACTTCCTGGTCCCTGCCGGACTGGAGAACATCCTCATATCTAGATCTACCGGTGGAAGGCGCGGCAGACCTCGGCCTTGACCTGGCGCTCGACCTCGCGCTCGACCTCGCGCTGCCACTATAATCACTCCTGCCACTATACTCGGGGCCAGCCTCGTCAGCATACTCGGGCTTCGGGGTCCTCCCGGCACTTTTGTGGCTTCTCTCCGAAAACTGCTCTCTCCTCGACGCCCTCTGTGCATCCTCTAGCCGGCTCCGAGCGCTCAGGCGCGGGGCGGCAGACCTAGGCCTCGAGGATGCAGCGCTGACTGTCGAGTAAACCGACCGAGCCGAAGAAACCGACGAGGCAGCATATTCACTGCCTCTGCCGGTAGTGACACTTACAGAATTTCCATTTTTGTTCTTGTTCAATGCATCTTCCTCCTCTTGTGCAGCCCTGATCATCTGCTGTTGTCTGAGAAGCTTCTCTGCTGCGGCCTCCTTCTTCAGCGTGCTCGAGGTCTCCCGACGGCAGGTAAGCAAATCCTTGGCAAGAACAAAGGTCCCGCCGATTAATATTCTGTTGGGTGGCTTGTCCCTCACAAACACTTCCCTCTTGTCCTCCCTTCTCGTCTCTTCAGCGAGCAGTGGATTGCGGCCTACACGGGGGCGAGTGTTGCCCATCAGGTCCTTGAAGTCCATGAGCTCACGATGCTTCATCATCTCAACGGCAGCCTGTTGCTGCTGCGCATTTAGCACTTGGTGGCCGTCGCCGAAGTCCACCTTTTTCGAGGAAAACGTACCGCGCATCATCTTTGGTGTTCTCTTCTATGTTGCTCCTTGGTATCAGTAGTTTCGAGGCTGTTGTTGTGTGTGGAGTTGCGAGGTGCAGGGCGGTTGGGGGGGAGGGTAAATCGTAAATTAATAGCGTCAATTTTTCCACCCTGGGCCAAATCGTTGTACTATTTGACGGTCAAACGAGTTAATTTAGCGATAAACCGTTTATTGGTGTAATGTTCATGTGGTCGTTTTTGTCGGCGTTGTTTACTTTTTCGCAATTTTCAAGGAGATATTAAACAAGGGATTTTGATTCATGCGCATCGCTCCAAACGAAACCCACACATCTTCACATCGTGCTGATAGCTCCCAGAACTTCCCCGTAGCAAACGCAACCCCGATTTACGTAACCCACTCCACCTCTGAGTTAACTTCATTTGAAGCCGGCCTTCACCTCGACCACCACCCCTCCTCCTTCTCGCCCTCTGTCCAGGATTCATTCAGAGAGGAGAGGATCCCCGAGTACCAAGAAGAATCAGAGGGTCTCGGAAGAGGAGAAAACTCTCCCCATTCTTTCGAAGCATCCAGCAGCTTTCGAGAAGGTCATATCTGCGGAGTGAGTAAGGTTGTTTTTGAGATTTCTGTGGGGTTAATTATACTCTACATTCCCTATTTTCTATCGCAAAGGGAAAGGAAGTTTACGTAATCATCTCCGAAAAGAAAACGCGTCAACGTTCGCGGAGTCGTCTCAGCGTCAGCAAAGATGGAGGAGATATTGAGAGGTGTTGCAGAGGAGAGGGGAAAGTTGTCAGGGGAGTTGGAAAATAGTTTGAACTGGCTAGAGAGTTTTGGCAGTGGGCTTGGGGGTATTGAAGGAGAGAGCAAGAGAGAGAACGCCGCATTGACACCAACCCCACCTTTGCGCCGGGCAGCGGAAGAAACAAATACGACCATGACAACATCAAATACGACAAGTACAAATCCAAACAACCTCCCGCCAGCACCACCCGTATCAACGACAGATGCAGACAAGCTAGCTATTGCATCGACGTCACCGTTGGCATCAGTAGAAGTGCCAAAGTCAAAAGCAGCCACATCAATCCCGCCAAACCCTATAACACACGTAACAGATTTTCAGATTGACGAGGCAAAGACATCTCTCTCCCAATCGATACTGAAACTCTCCGAGACCTTCCAAGAACTCCACCAGGACCTGGACGAGGAGTACGCCAAAGAGCAACGCGATTTCGACAGGATAGTAGGGACCAAAGGGGACGAATTTGGAGACGGTGACGGCGACGGTGATAGCAATGACGAGAATGTGTCAACCCCCAGCAACCGGTACCACATTTTTCAGAACGACGAGTCCCTACATTCTCCCGCGTCCGCCTCATTTATTGGGCTAACCTCCAGGGCCAAGGAGCGTCTCTCACCAGCAGCCAGCTCCCTGCGATCCTCTCGCTTCGGAAATGCAAGCTCAGTTTCCCACGACCACAGTCATGCTCGCGAGGTCCGTAAGGTCAACAACTCGACGTTACACATGATGAACAAGGCGAAGCGAAAAATCGATAAGGACAAGAACGATGTGACTGCTGAGATGCGGCGTTTCGCAATTCACGAGACTGAAAAACGCCTCAATGAGATGCGCCAGAAGCATGTTCGCGAGCTCGCTGACGTCACGGGGGATGTGATACAGACGGCTGGCGTCGCGCTTGTCCATCAAGATGACATGGCGCTTAAAAAGCTGCAGAGAGCGATGGAAGCTAAGCGAGACCAGATTCTCGCCGATGAAAAAGTACGCATCGAGGCTAGCTTAAATTTAGAGCTCAAGACAATGGCACACCAGCACGACATATTCAGGAAGGGGGCAGAGGGAGACGCAGAGCACTTTGCCAGGGCAGAACTGAAGAATATGCTCGCCGAAAAAGAGAGGACAAAGAGACTGGAGCTTGCTCTAGTCCAGACTGAGCAGGCACTGCTCGAGCAGGTCGAGAAGATCAAGTCCGATAATGCTAAAGAGACCCAGCGTGTTTTCGGGGAGTTAGCCGTGGCGCTCGAGAATGGTGCCAAGGCGAACATAAACCAGCTGGTTGATTCTATTACTAAAGCCAGGGAAGAAAAGGAGGCAAACCTGATATCCCATAGCGAGAAACTCGTCTCGGAAGCGATGGAATCGCTCGCGTCGGAACTGCTAGATGTGGAGCGTACAGAACTACACACCCTAAGGGTGGAAGCAGAAAACGGCCGCCTTGAACTCCTCACAAAGACTAGATTTGAGGGCGTAGAGGCCGTGGCTCGAGAGGTCGAGAGCGAAAAGATTCGTCTCCGTGCTCGCAAGACTGCAGTGGGTGACGAGCTCAGATCTGCGTTGGAGGAGACAGCAGAGAATGACTTGAGAGAACTGGAGGAGGCTCTTCAGAGCGACCTAGAGATAGCGGAGAGTCTGATGTTAGACAGTGTAAGGAACGGCTTGGCGGGGAGTTTGCAACAGGCGAAGGAAGAACATGCTGCGGGATTCCCTGTCGACGAGGGTGCTCTGGAGAAACTAAATGCGAAGCTGAAGGAGGTAAGTTCAACGTCTATAGTGATTCGTGACAGCAATTAAAAAGGTCGCGGCTATGGATGGTTGTGGCTACGGATGTTTGTGGCTACGGATGTTTGTGGCTACGGATGGTTGTGGCTACGGATGGTTGTGGCTACGGATGGTTGTGGCTAAGGATGGTTTCGGCTGCAGATTATTGCAGCCATAACAGCACCCGTTTCCCCCCCCCCTTCTGAGCTCACCTTCACATAAAACGCTCGTCGTTCCACTTGCCTCAGAAACATTTAAAAATCGTTGTCGAGCTTCCCAGGCTGATCGAATCAGGAAGGCTGCGCCACATTCACGTTGATGAAAGGGGCGAAGGAGAACGTGGTGGAGAATTTTCCCTTACTCACCTCCGCAAGACGTATGAAACCTTAAACACTAATTTTGAGGAACTCGGAAACACTCTAGGAGACACCGTCAGCGAGGTCAAGTCCTTGCGCAGAGAATTGAAAAAAATCGATCCAGCGGCCCATGCATATCTATGCGGAGGATACGATAGCTCGATGGACGCAGCTACTATTGAGCATTTGATCACAAAATCTTGCGAAGTAAATTTCGACAGGGGAAACAACGAATATCAAAGCAAATTCGGAATGGGAGTTGGAAGAGGAAACGTTAGCTGCAAAAAATGCAGCAAACTTTATCGAATGAACGGAGAACTTCTACAAGAAATCAACGAGAGCAACAATGTCATGGACATAGGGGGACATGGAGTTGATGAGATTTCCAGCGGTTTATAAATAGCGAAAAGTGTTTGTAGGTTTTATTTTGAATGGCAGACAGAGGCGAGGGGGCTAGTGATTGTTTACAATTACTGAGATTTTCGTAGGTCGTAAAGAGATAAAGGGAAGGATTTGGAAGATTCGGCTGTGCAAACAGGATCGCCACGCCTCTCACCCCCCCTTTTCACGTACTACATACAACAGGGGCGCTAGAAACGAATTATATCAGTTGGAATCGTTGCTGTTGCTAATGCTGCGCTCACCGCGGGGCGAGGTCTTAAAGAGGTAAAGGGAAGGAAGTAGAAGAAGGAACGAGAGCGTCGTGGAATAGTGGGTGATGTTTAAGTCATTCCAAAGCAATTCATCAGTGTAGGTTAACCTAGATCACCTGCTCGTCGACTAAAATGGCATTGCAGACGATAACGAGAGCTCTATTGTTGTTAATGAAGCACACTTGGCTATTTGAGATGTTTGGGAGGGGGGCACCGCCGTTCCTTCTTTCAGACACCTCCATTCGTAGAAACGCCTTTTATATAACACTTGTTG
>Ga0115556_1003100_pt1 | contig 10833 bp, 6 predicted proteins | sample COGITO_mtgs_1104_5_FD_87282 | JGI IMG/M metagenome (GOLD analysis project Ga0115556, IMG submission 87282) | Pelagic marine microbial communities from North Sea - COGITO_mtgs_110414 | ecosystem: Environmental > Aquatic > Marine > Epipelagic | place: Germany:Helgoland, sampling site Kabeltonne... | reverse complement strand
TAACCTTTCGATTTCTTCCGCCGCCTTCCCATAAACGACTTAATTCCCCGCCACGCATCTCTAAATGACACGGACTCGTCATTTTCACTATTTCCATCGCTAGCAGTGTAAATGTCGTATATATCGTTATCTACTCGGCTTTTCCAAGATTTCTCCTTCGCTTGATTTGCATTTGCCCTCTCTTTCCTACTACTACTACTACCATCGTTACCTCTTCCCCCGCTATCCCTTTTGCCACCGACACTACCAACATATTCCTCTCCCTCTTCATCGATGTCACCGTTGCCGTCACTTAAACGCCTTGCAACGAGCTGATCATTGCTGTGAAAAGCAAAGGGGGGGCATGTCATATATGTTGGTGGTTGGTTAGGGTTAGACAGACCCACTGTGACTGATAAGCGAAACCGAGCGCGATTCCCGAGCCGATTCAACCAAAGGATTTGATGCGCAAAAGAAATTATCCATCAATGTCTCCAAAGCTCACCTCCAATCCAAGTAACCGACGAGATCAAACTCATAAAAATTTGGCGTAATATACTCCTCAAGACAACTATTAATACTCATCTTGATCCACGAATTCAGCACGGGCAGTGAAGTCAAATCGACGTTCAAACCAGCATTGGCATCGAGAGGCTTGATTTTCACGTTCACTTTGGGCAGCTTATGCAACGAAAACTTTAGGTTCTCAATAAATGGGTAGTCAGGTATCAATCCCATTTCGACATCCAGATCTATCCGTGTGTCCAGGTTAGATATTACAATCTTAGTGGTGGGTAACATGGCATGCTCCAAGCTGCTAAATTTTACGTTGAGTTCGATCATCATATTTCTCAGCAGCAAATCAAGGTCTAAATTGGCTCTGCATACGGTGGGCTCGTCACACTCCATCCCCAAACCCCGGATTACCGGGGGAGTGGGACCGAGAGAAATACTGTTGAGCTCTACGTGTGCTATGTTGTTGGTGTGGTGCAGGTTATCAACGAGGACCTCGATGATTTCTTCCTCGATAAGATCGCTGATATAAACCTCGAGCCCTCCGAACAATAAGTTGAAACCTTTTGAATCGTGGGGGACACGCCAAAGTGTGTTCAATAGTCTGTTGAGCCAAAGTGACGCTTCGTTTTCGTTCCTGTCCGATTTCTTGTCTCCTCCACCACCCCCACCACCACGACCTCCATCCACATCCACATCCACATCCACATCCACATCATCGTCGGCCCAATGAATTCTATGGAACACATCTTCGAAAGCACTGTGCTCGGCTGCTCTCCACACCTCGTGGTTTTTATTGTTCGTTATTTCCGTGATGCCGTAGGAAAAAATAATATTCACGACAATCAAAATAAGAGAGAGGATCACCAACGAAGGCGGTCTCGGCGGCGGGATTGCGGGCGCCTCCGGCGCAGGTGACGTAGAAGTTGTTTCCATTTGGATTTCTTCCTCTGTGATGACTCGCGCGATAATCGGCGGCGACGTGTACGCCATTGTCGGGCTGCTTGCACTCCCATTTTCGCGTCCTATTCTCCCTTCCGATCCCCCCTGTTGCCGATTGCCGCTCTTCAGCATCACTCGATTTTCTCGCTGAATGGATTTGCCCCATTTTCTCCATTTCCGCTGAAAGCGTCGTAAAAATAACACAGTCACAATGAAGTTGATGGCAATAAAACACCAGATCTCAGCCGTCGCCGGCTCGACAACTCCTCCTACGGGCATGAACGACTCCTCATGAAATTCCACCGCGTTTTTCTGTGCTGTCTTAACAATCTTGCTCAAAATTTTCTTGATCTGAGTGGGCGCATTCGAGACGACCTCCTCGTCGCCTGTTGAGCAGGAATCTGAGTGTGTATTCACGCACACGTGATGATCGCCGCGTGTAGAGAAATGGTTCGTAAGGGGGTCGTTCCTTGCATCCTTTTCGTTTTCGCCACCCTCCTCGCTGTCCTTGCCATCCTTCCCTCGTTTATATTTCAAGTCTCTAGAATATTCTTTTGTGCGCTTTTTCTTGGACGGTACCTTTTTCGATCTCTTCAGCGCGCGCTGACTGTCGCCTGGTTTCTCGCTAATGATATTTGCAGCATCATCAAAAACATCCTGGAAAATGCGAACACCATTTTCAATCAAGCCGACGCTTTTGCTGCCAACTTTCTCGGTGACGCCGCCTAACATTGTTATGCTGTCGCCCGTAAACCGCAGCAGCGTTGAAACCACCGATATGCTCTCGCTCGCAAGGGTAGTTGTTCGACTGTAATGGGGTTTTTCACCTTCTTCGTAATCAATCCCATACTTCTCCTTCCGCCTCTGGCCCTTTTTAAGCTGCATTTCCTCGATATATTTTCGAGTATTGTCCACGCTGTCGTCTAAGACTGAGCTCAATGAGTTCACAGCGCCTCCAGTGAGCTTCAGGGACGTGCCTGTGATAGTTGCCGCTGTGTCGCCAAGGGTTCTGATTGTAGTGGAGGTCTTGCTGAAGATGGATGACGTCAAGCGTAGAGTCTTTGTTAATAGCAGTGTACCGGCAGTCGTGCCGCCGAGCGCAAGGTCGATTTCTTCGGCTTTTGATTTTTCATCGTCAGAGCTCCCCTTGGACGTCATCAAAGGGAGGGGGGGGGACGGGACGGAAGAAAGCAATATTCTGGGGTGGTTTTAACTTATGATCTTCTTAGCATAACTTTTCAGATCTTCGAGATTATTGTGTGTAGAGTATTGGTGGCGGTACAGATACGATTTTTATTGCAATGCGTACCTTATATGTTTTCTACCGTTGTGTTCGTTCTTTTAGGGTGAGAGAGCTCAACTTTCCCAACGGATTAAACAAACTTATAATTTTTTACTTCTGAAATATTCTCAGCTCTTCGCAAAAACGTCATGGAGGACGAGAATGCGACGAATTTCTCTTCAGATGAGCAAGATTGTCCTGATTCAGCGCCTTCTCCCCCACTTGCCCAACAGGTCTCTTCTGTCAGCTCCCAATTCTTACAGTTATTCCAGTCTCTTGTCTCCGAACAAGATGCCCTCAAAAATTATTTTACTGAGGAGTTGAGGAAGCGTGATGAAATTCACGATGACCAAATTGAAAAGCTCAACTCTCGTCTGAAGGTAGTTCAGACGATGGCAGGGCAAGGGGGTGGTATAGATGAGAGCCTAGTTGTTACCCCGGAAATTCTCGCTCGCCGTGAGGAAAAGCTTCGAGGTAGTTTTGAAGAAATGCTATCGGAGAAGAATCGAGACATTATTCAGCGTATTGAAGAGCTTGAGACTCGTGTAATAGACGATCTGTTGTGTGATGTTAAGGCAGAAGAAGAAAGTAAGGAAGAGGTTGATAAAGATGTTCCGGGTGCTCCTGTTGAGCAGCCTGTCGACCCTTCTAAAATTGAAACTGTTGATTCTACACCAGAAGCCTCTGCTGAGGTAAAAGATGAGGTGTTTTCTGATTCCACAGTGGAGCCAACAACAAACCCTACTGTAGACGAGGAAGAGAATAGTGCTTCCGTTAAGGTCGATGTCGCTAAGGACGAAGACGGTGAGGAAGATAAGACTGGGGAAGAAACATCTGAGGAGGAAGAGACGGAGGAGGGAAAAGAAAATGAGGCTGAAGTTGCCAAACCCGTGGATTCGCCAGACGGAGACGGAGACGGAGACGGAGACGGAGACGGAGACGGAGACGGAGACGGAGACGGAGACAGCAAAGATGAGCCAAATCAGGCACCTTCTGGGGAAAGTTCGGTAGATGTTTCTGCGGAGGATTCATTACAGACGCCTAAGCCTGTTTTCTCTCCAGCATCTATATCAGGAGAGGAATCGATTGAGAGCAGCCCTAAGATTGTCAACCGGGCCCGGTCGATGACACCACCAGGATACGGGGCCTCAAGTGAGGTGCAGGATGATGCTATTTCCCTGATGAGGCCGTCCCCAAAGAAGCGGGCAACCATCGCGGCTCTTTCGGGAAGCGGCAGAAACCCCTTCAGTGCTATGAAGAAGCGCCCATCACTCCGTGATGTCGTCAAGAAAAACCAAGATCACATGAAACAACAGCTAGAGGAAGCTCTGAAGAATAATAAGCGAAGAGGGTCCCTCCATAGCCTTCCAAAGCGGTCTGACATTGCAAAAATGACAACTACCGAGCTCGAGAAGAAACTCACAGTAATCATTGACTCGCTCACCAGGCGTGTTGCTGCCTTAGAAGTGTCCAACAGGGATTCGCAACAGAGCTTGGTGCTTGACATTGCTCGTCAGCTCAAAGAGATGGAGGCCAAGATCGCCGCTGACGGCGAGATTATCACGCCGATGGTGACTGATATTTCAAGAGTCCGCGAGGAGAACAGGAAATTCAAGGACACTTTCAAGGCGCTCCAGGTGAACCAGAATAAGGTGGTTGAGGAGATTAAATCGGTAGTTGAAGGCGCAGCTGCGACGAACAAAGCTGTAGAAGCCAGCGCGTCTGCCATAGAGGATCTCGAGGCCAGTCTTGGAGATATTAACACCCAAGTCGTGGATGTGACTGTTAATTTTGAAAAGCTGAACGAAAACCTCCAGAGTGTTGAGTACGAGAGCGAGCAGATTCGAAGCGATTTCGTTAAGATTACTGGGGCAGAGACAGCTCAGCTCCCGAAGATGATGGAGGCGGCGAAAGACATAATATTCGGCCTTAGTGAAGCCTTGTTCGACATAGAAAACGACAGGGAGGGCGACAGCAGCAACAACAAGAGCGATATTTTCAGCGAACTTGAGGAGATTCGTAAGGAGGCAGACGTGTGCAAACAAATCCTTGACGATCCACAAGAGGCCGCCGATGAGATCAAGCGAGGCAACGATGCAGCGCGAAAAATCAATCACCTCCTTAGCAAGATTACCACACACATGTATATCTTGAACCGTAACAGTGCGAATAAAGAGCCTCTCTCAAAGATACACAAAAAATTTAATGGGCGAATTAAGCCCCTGAAAGATGTGTTCGAGGAAAGTCTGAGGCTCCTGGTCAAGCTGATGACTCTTACTATAAACAACGGAGACCTAACGATCGCGATTGAATGCGCTAAGCTTGAGATGGCAGAAAAAGTGGGCTTAGATTTCCTTTACAGCAATTTTACGACCCAGGAGTACAGCCACAACCTGCAAGACTCGCTAAGTAGCCAGGTGATGGCGGCGAGCAGCGAAATTAAGAATTTCGAAGAGAGTGTGAAAGTCATGATCAGCGAGATTGAAAGCGGCGCGGATAGCAAGGAGGCAATAAATGCAATGAGCGTCTCGATGGATGAGGTTCGCATCAAGTTTATGCAGATGAACAACGAATTAGGCCAGAAGGCGGGCACCAATGATATCATGGACATCATCAACAACGTTCAGTCGTCACTGCGAACGCAACTTTCGAAGACGCCACAGCTGAACAAGCTCCAGGCTATCCTCAAGCGAAAAGCTGACCGTGATCAGGTTGCCGTTCTTGAGAACGAGATCAAGAATGTGGAGGTGTCGAACATGAGTCCTGCGTTGACGCGTAGCACATGTCTCACGTGCAATCGACCAATGGGCGGCCGGCCTGTAAATATCCACGGAGGCGGGGGACTGGGGCAGAGCTGGCATCGACCGCCGACCGGAGACAGTGGTGGCAAGACGATCACCGTCTTGCCCCGAGAGCAAAACATCTCTAACACCAAGAAACTATCCGATATAAACAGCATTGTGACTCCTCAGAGTCTGGCTGGAACTGATCCACGAAAGGCAATCGCGGCAAAGCAAAACATGAAACTCACATTTGCTGCTAATCTAGCTGCTGCTGATAGCGAAGATAATAAAGTCGGTATTAGAACAGGAGGAGGAGTCGGAAATGTTGCTCTCGGTGGTAAGAAAATTAGCAAAGGGAAGCCAACGATACGGCTTGTGAAGAAGTGAGCGACTTTCTCCGAATGAATTTCAGTGTTGCGTGTGTGTTGTGTTGTGTGTGTGCTGTGTATTCTGTGTGCCACAAATATTGTGTAAAAATACAGTACTAAAAGTAATAATTTTCGCGCATTTTTTCGGGCAAGGAACGCTTCGCACAGCCAACGATTGTTCAGCTATTTCAATCAATTCGGTTCTGCGATCTTAAATACTTTCTCTCTCCATTACCTAGTTATTCACCGTCAACCGTCCTCATTGACAAAAATGCCCTCAAAACTGTCGCACCCAAACTGCAGCCGAGAGCGCCCATCAATTTAAAAATGTTCTCGCTGGTCAATGGTACCTTGCCGTACAATCGATAAGGGGGCGTATTCATTACCTTATGGGACAGCGAATCTAACAAAACGTTCGCATCCTCAAGCACCGATGCCGCATCCTCTCTCCCCCTCTTCACACAGGTGTAGATTTCCAAGTTGTTCAAATGGATCTGCAACTGTAGATTCTTGACCGTTTCCTTCGTCAAATATTTGAGGCTGTCAGCGATTTGTATGAACATAGTCGTCATAACCAGAACGATAATAATAGCGAACAAGCACAGCACAGAGTTCCATTCCGCGATCTCCCCGCCAAAAATGCTACTCACGACCACCGCAAATGTCGCAATCAATGCCAGGAACGATTCGATCTCGAACGTTTCCAAATGAAAAATGTTGAACGACTTCACAAACGCTACGAAGTAATCGTGCAGCAGTTCGAATTGTTTGACCCGCTCAACGCAATTGAGCCTCATTTTCACCTCCAACGGATCGCCCGTAAAATCTTCCCCCAACACGTTCGTGCCAACCATTCCAACGCTACTCTCGTCTAGCATCCAGCACAAAAACTTCGACAGCTTCTTCATAGTCCGGCACTCCGCGAACGAGTTAAAGATAAGGATCTGAACCATGAACTGACCATTTATAAAATAATTCGATAACACGAGCGCATCTACCAAGTAGTCCCCCATCTCATGGTGAGTGGGCTTGAATATGTTACTCTCGTCCTTCAAGTATGCAACAAATGTTGGCACGAAGCCAATCGCAAATGCCGCGAAATTCATTGATAAGTGTAGCCAATCGACGGTGAATATGCTGAATTTCTTGGCGAATACCTTCTTTGTCTCTTCATTCACCCCCTTATGAAGAATGCTTAACTCGACTTCTTGATGAGCTCTGCTAACCGTTTTCCTCCGCTTCGTACCCGAAAGCCGTTTCTGAAAAAAGTAGTTGTGAGCCGATTGTTGTACCTGTGAAGGGTGGTACTCGTCGTACGCCCCGATAGCTTTCATCACTTGGAACACCTTTCCGAAGCCATTAGTCATTTTCTCCTCGTCAAAGTTAACGTAATACAGCCGAAACCGTGCGTACATCATCGTCTGAACTGTTCGCTGTGCTGGTATAGAGTAGGTGGCACATTCCCTCGCGGACATTCCCCCCGCAATAATCATCGCGGAGGATAAGTAGGCGGATAATAGCTCGAGCATGTCGACGGTTTGTGCCTTACCCGAGATGACGAGGATCATCGAAATTATATTAGAGAAGAAAAAAAAAACCATCACATAGTATAAAATGGCAGTCGCATCAGTGACACTATTCTCGAACTCAGTGTACCGAGGTATGAAAGTGGAGGTCCATTTTTGGGGGGTGTAAAGGATCGGCACCACGTAAGCTAGGAGTCTTTTGAAGAAATAATTCCAGCGTGACATGAACTTGAATTGATCCGGCCGGGGTGTAGTTGTGTGGAAACGCCAGTGCGAGAGGCAGTCCGATACGTTTTCAAATGTGCATTCGTATTTCAGGAAAAGGCCAATGGTCTCGGGGTATTTCAAAGATGCGCCCTTGTTGTCGTCACTGTCTTTGTTGTCACCGTCGTTGTCGTTCTTGTCGCTGAAGTACTCACGAATCCTCTCATCAACCTCTCTGTCAACCTTCGCAAACTCTCTATCCGTGGGTTCAAAGCCGATACACCAAATAGCCAACAAAATGTCATCCCTTGTTAAGTATCCTCTTCCATTCAAATCGAGCATTCCTTCCCAATCAGAAGTTAATGTCTCCGAGGTTACAATATTTTCTATTTTAGTGTGGGAAAAGTGGCTCGTGTTTGTCTCCGACAACCCAGATCCAGCTGTATTGCTCCTCTCAAACGCTACTTTTGGTTTACTGACGGAGTTCCTCATCTTGTCATAGTCCATGCTCATCCCACCCTCGTTAAATTGTTTCAAGCGATGTCCAACATGCAGAGCTGAGCTCCCAGTTGACTGGCTGTTTGACCCGCTGTTTGATGAGTTTTCATCGGATATGGTGCTCAAATCAGCTATTTTCATGTTGTCGTCGATGTGCCCGGCGAGAATTCGAGGATTGGATCAACACCAACAAATAACAGAAAACGGAACACGAATCGGTGGAGATTGGGTGCGGTGCCAGAGAAAAATAGGGACTAATTACGAAACAAAGATGGGCAAATTGACATCTTTACTGACGGGCGCTGCAGTGTGTGAGTTAGTTGTCGAGATGAGCTCGAGAGCTTCTGAGCTTCTGGAGAGCTCGAGAGTGTCCGAACGTTTTACGCCAAAAAAATCTGGGTAACTGAAATTAGTTGTATTGTTCTTATTTTTGGAATATTTTCGCATCTGTCGCGCCCATCGCAGGAAACAACCACACTTCCCGCCCAATTTCTTTCCCTTTTCCCTTTCCAGGGACCCTCTTTTCGGGCGACCATCATCAATAGCCAATTAAAATGACAACATCCACAACCCGCATAAAGCGATCAATCACGTCAGACAGTTTCTTTGGAGCAATGAAAGAAAATAGCAACATCCCCGTGATTTTTCTTTCTGCTTTTTTGTTTGCGGCTTCTAACGGGCTGGTTATGCTGACAGTGCCTCGCCTCCTGACGGATGTATTTGCCTACTCCTCCTCCCTCCCCACCTCCGATACTTGTAATCAAGAATTTCCCGAAAGTGACTACCGAAAGGATTTATGCGGAGACGCAAACTCATCCGCACAGGACGCAGTAGCTTCAACCGAATTGGGCAGAAACCTTCTCACCCTAATATCGGCCCCTGTGATGGGCTATTTTAGTGATCTGTACGGGCGAAAGCCCTTCTTGATCATTTCGTTTTTGTTTGCGTTATTCCCCGTGGCCTTTCTCTATCTTTTTGTCCAGATTCCGCTACTATCAGGAGGAGAAGTCGACCTTGCCAACTTAGAATTCGGCCGAGACCTGTATTACATTACCAACGTTGCGACAGGAATTTGCTTTCCTCTGCCGATCCTCCTGACTGTAGTGACAGACGTAATGCCGGTACAATTTCGCGCTCCCGGCTACGGGGTAGTTCTCACTATATTTCTACTCGGTTTCACCATAACGTCGCTTCTTGTAGCCTCAGTACCAGACAACGCAAGATTTTTGCTCTCTCTTGGCTCTGGTGTAGGCAGTCTACTCTTTCTCTTCATTGCCCTCCGCGAAACTCTCCCGCCCTCGAGCAGGGAAGCTGCACTTGTCGCGAGGGGGCGCGAAAATACGAACAACCTGCTCAGTAGGATGTTTCTTCCGTTCAAGAACTTGAATATTCTCACTAGGTCCAGTGTCTTCCGCTGCCTGGCCCTGCTCGTGGTCTTCAGCACGGTTGTCCAGGAGGGCTCCCAAATTCTGCTCATCTACTACCTAGAGGACAACTTCGACGTGGACGACTCAGTGCAGGCCCAGTTCTTGGCCGTCATAGGAATCTCATGCATTATTTCTCAGGGTATCCTTCTTCGTCCGTGCCTGATGTGGTTAGGCGCGAAGAACACCCTCTTGCTCACAGGTATTGTAGGGGCGGTGCACACGGTGATATATGCCTACGCCACATCTGTGCCAGTGATGCTTCTGGGAGGTGTCATGGTGTGCGTAAGCTTCTTTGCCTTCCCAACCATCTCGGCGATAAAGTCGAACAATGCGGAAGAACACGAACAAGGGGTTGTACAAGGGGCTCTCATGTCGGCTAAGAGCCTTGCCGCTGCCGTCGGGCCCTCCTTCTTCCGTCTATGTAACCAGGTAGACCTCAGGAATACCCTTGGAATACCCTACCAAGACGGTGCCATGTGGTTGGCGGGTTCTGTTTTGTACCTCATCAGCACTTACTTCATTGCCAGGCTGCCCAGAGATAAGACAGACTTCGATTTGGCTGACAGTTTAGATGGAACTCGTAGTAAAGAAGATGCAAGCGATAATTGGGCCACCGAGGAGAAGCTCCTCAGTACCGTGGCATAGAAGAAGGTAATAATGTTAAAATGTGAAAAAAAAGTTTCCTTGGAGTTTCTTTTTCATCGAAAAGCGTTCCTCTCAGTATTTTGTATCCGCATTATTTCGGTGGTGGATGTGTCCGCTTCGCAGGCGGGAAAAAAGAAAGAAGAAAGAAGGAGAAAGGCAAAGGCAAGAGAGAGGAGAGAGAAAAAGGAAGAAGAAGAAGCCCCACCAGCATCCCGTCTCACAAGCTTCCCGTCCCTCATTCCCCCCTCGATTGTTGAGAGAGAGGAAGAAGGAAGGGAAACTCGGGTTACGAACCACTCGACATGTGCTGCGTAAGAGACCTCTCTCTTTCTTCTTTTCCCTCTCACTTTCTTTCATCCTGTTGTGTCCTCCTCCAAACTCTGGTTATTTTTTCTCTTTCCTCTCACCTTTCATTCCCCGCAACCACCCTCTGGTCTCTCTCGTGAATCGAACCAACACATTCGTGATATCTTTAAATCCCTGTCCACCCACCCGCCTCGTTTATTTTTTGCCTCATCTTTTGTCATCTATCTAGTAACTCCACAAATATTGCACATGGAAAGGGGGGGGGCGTAAACATACTCTCCCCCCCCCCCCCCCTTGGTAAAAAGCGGCAACCTTTCCACCCTATTTTCCCCTTCTCCCCCCCTTCCCCCCCCCTCGCCG
>Ga0115556_1003099_pt1 | contig 10833 bp, 9 predicted proteins | sample COGITO_mtgs_1104_5_FD_87282 | JGI IMG/M metagenome (GOLD analysis project Ga0115556, IMG submission 87282) | Pelagic marine microbial communities from North Sea - COGITO_mtgs_110414 | ecosystem: Environmental > Aquatic > Marine > Epipelagic | place: Germany:Helgoland, sampling site Kabeltonne... | reverse complement strand
TCGCACAGGGAGGCTGAGTCTGTCTCCTTTGTGAAGAATTTTATTCGTGGTAGAATCGAAAGGACCCATTATTCGCAAATGCAAGTCGGGTTGTATTATGTATACGAAGCAATGGAGAAAGCGATAGACAAAAACCGCGACCATTTGCAAACCTTATATTTACCCGAGAAGCTTAGACGCTTGCCCAGCTTGGAATCTGACTTGGAGTATCTGCTTGGTAAAAATTGGAAGAGCGAGAATCCCCCCTCTCAGGCGACGTTGGATTACGTTCGTCGCATCGAGGAGGTTGCTGCTAGTGACCCTGTCCGTCTTATATCTCACAGCTACACGAGATACTTGGGCGACTTATCTGGCGGTCAGATATTGAAGAAGAGGGCCAAGGCTGCCATGCAACTTCCTGAGAATGCTCTGCAGTTTTACGAGTTCCATAACATTAAGGAGGGAGCCAAGGCCTTCAAAAACGATTACCGAAGATTTCTTGACAATCTTCGTTTCGAGAACAGCGACAATGGTGCGATGAGCGTACACGATCGTCTTGTAGGAGAGGCGAATGTTGCCTTCGTTCTCAACATGAGGCTCTTTGAGGAACTTGATGTCGCAGCCGGACTAGAAGGTGCAAGTGTCCGACCATACTTCGATGCCACAAAGTATTACGAAATGGCTGGTTCAAAGGTGGAGAGCAATGCTGCGTGTCCCTTCGGTTTTACGGGGCCCAATCCACATGGGGGGAAGAGCAAGGTGAACAAGTCCGAAAAGAAGAAATCATCCAAGTCAGAGCATGGCGATAGGTGCCCGTGGCCTTTCGTCTTTTTCCACGATCCCATGACTGGCATTAGGGACTGGCAGACTTTCGCAGTGCTGGGGGTGGTATCTTGCTGGGCTTACAGCAAGCTCAAGGCTTGGTGAAAAAAAAAAACGTAAATTTTATACAGGTTGTCGACGTTGTTGTTGACAAACAAAACCCCTTCGAGATTTTTCCACAGAAACGCTACTTTCTTTTTTGCATAACATTTACTTACAACCCGCCCTGTAGTTACCAATAACCTCCGCTTTTATTTGTTGCATTCTCGGTGCTATCTCCTCAATTATTTCAGCTACGTGTTGCCCTGTCAACTCGCTCTGGTTCGCCCCGTTGATATCATTGACCTTTCTCATCAATGACTCCGCCATCACAGTTCTACACCGGCCCATAATTTCACCAACGATTGCCTGACGAGCTGCATCTACGGAAGTCAGCTGTGTCGATACAGAATCAATAACTTTTGTGAGCATATTATCGAGCAAGGCAGTGACACCATCAGGGGTAGGGGTAAAAGTGAGTTCATCAGGTTGGATCGCGGGCGCGGGAGAAGGAATTTCAGGTGGAGCTTCTGTCAAGTCAAGCTCTGTTGGCTCCCAATTGTTTCCTTCGACTCGAAACACACAGGTATTTTCCACATCCAAATCATATACCAAGTGGTCACTGACAAAAACCACATTACTGACGGATGGATTCGGATAACCTCCAGCAGGATAAGGGTCGTACAGGAGCTCACGCACGACCATAAGACAGGAATCGGCTCCGGGATCGTTGCTGTCCTCAAGGAGGTGAGTTCGGGCATTGGTTTTATCCCCATCCAATGGGAGGAGTGTTGCACCCCACCAACGAGTCTGTTTCGTTGGCTGCTGCTGGGGCACAAAGGGAGATACAGAATTTTCAGCATCCTTGGAAATTTCATCCTCCAAATCCCACATCACTTCAATACGCGCTTGGGATTGAAGATTTATTGTCTCCGCTAAGTCAAGGGGTGATCTGTCAGTGGGCACATCTCCCACATCTTCTGAGGTCAATGTCACTGTATTTGTAAGTTTTGGCAAGGTATCCGCCGATGTCGCTGCTGCATCTAATCCTTCCACAGAGGCAACGTTTGTTTTGTTCGACTCAGATTCGGGGGGGAAATCCTGGACTCGTTGCTTCTTTGACGGGGGTTGTGCATCATCTGTCATTGAAGTCTCAAATCGCTATCCAAACCTTTTCGAGGGTTCACAAAGATAATTTCCTGAAATTTATTGAAGTTATCTATCTGTTTGAATAATTTGCTCAGGTGAGCGCCCGGGCGCCCCGGCAATAAATTTCCAGTTATCCCAGGGAAGTCAATTTTATAATCAGTTACACCTTGCTACATTCTACAAGGTAGTATTCGTCCAAGAAGAGTAGCAATTTTTTCATGTTGTGCATGTTTTAAACGACGCATATTGCCTTGGAAAAATGGTCAGCAAATTCTACTGCTTTGCAACGCTAGTTGTTGCTTCCCAGGCTCTCACAGGCTATGTGATTCCTCGGTACGTTCGGTGCAACTATGAGCTTAGTCTCGCCGCGCACTCACCACGTGCAGAGCGGAAGGCGATGGAAAGAGCAAAGAAGAAGAAGCAAGTGGAAATGCAGGGGAGCAAGCTGACAGTAGAATCTGCACGCAGGAAAATTGATGCTCTGGGAGAGGTCCAAACCCGTCATAACAGCGGTCTTCCTGCTGCTGAAGAAGTAGAGCGGGACATTCGCCTCGCTGAAAAATCAGGGCTTGTGCTTCTTTCGGCACATCATAATGAGGGAATCGCAATTACTCGTCGGACTTTTATGTCAATCTTCGACACTATAGCTGACGGGAACGATAAGCGACTGTTAGGTCGATTCGTTGTGGCCGCCTTGAAGACTAAAAATTTTGATGTAGCAGAGAAGGCGATGATGAAGAGGGGAGTGGGGGATGGGGAGGCGACTGCGAAGGAGTCGAGCTCAATAATTCGGGCACTGATTCGAGCGGGCAATAGTGATGTTGCGGAAGAGGTACTTTGTGCCGAACTTTCGCCTCCAAAATCACCTTTTTCGCAAAACGACGACATCGAGGTTATCAGGGAACGCTGTGTCTGTTTGTCATCATTTGTGCTAAATTCTCTTTCACGCAATGAAAGGTCAGAAGGAGTTCATTATTTGGGAAAACTTGGAGAGATGGGACCGTCTGCGAGAGAAATATCTTTGGATAGCTGTTGCATTCCATGGCTAAAAATTATACAGGTGGCTGGGCGGTTCGAGTCAACTGCGAGGAAGGAGAAGGAGGATGAGGGCGGGGGGGGTGGGGGTGGAGGTGCACAAAACACGGTATTTGTTTCACTTGACGCACTTTCATCTTTCCCAAAAATAAAAAGCAAGACCGAGAGTAACAAGGTATATGAGCAGGTTGCCAACTCGTTAGTGAGACGCGTTGTTTTTGTCACGGGGGCTGTTTCTATGGATGGTCTCCCAGCTGCAGACAGGGGCGAGGTCTGTTTCATCGGACGTAGCAATGTTGGCAAGTCCAGCCTCGTAAATATGGTATGCAACCGGAAGGCATTGGCTTACACAAGCAAGACGCCAGGAAAAACTCAACAATTCAACTATTTTGCTGTAAATGACAAGTTTGATCGGGAGAAAGAAATTCGTTTTGGTGACAAGTTTGTTGATCAAAAAATGGACTGCGATAGCTTCTACCTCGTGGACCTCCCCGGGTTTGGCTATGCGAAGGTTCCTGAATCACAGAGAATTAATTGGGAGAATTTCATGGGCGACTATTTCCTTGCGAGGAGGAATTTAAGATGCGTTTTTCACCTTGTAGACTCACGACATGGTCTGGTTGACGAGGATGAAAGGATCATGGGCGTCTGCAGTCAACTTCTCGACAAGAAAAGGACTGCATACGTTGTTGTGCTGACAAAAGCAGATAAAAACGATGGTAAAGTAAAGGGCGGTGTCCTCGAGAGTGTGCGGCTTGCCATGAGGGAGAACTTTGTTGGTGATCGTCCCATCATCTTAACGAGTGCCGAAAGTAAACTCGGACGAGATGACATATGGCGCTATCTGAAAGTAGCGATGCAGGGAATATAATAGGTGAAGCACCTTAACAGCAGCTTTATACGTTTGTGTGGAACAAAAGTTCGTTGCAATACCCAAAAATAAATCTCTGCATTTCAATAATTAATCCTACCCGGGTAGTAAAATTTGGGAGGTGACAGTCACTCTCTGTTTTGCTTCGGGTTTACGAATTTCTGGCCTTAGCAAAAATGGACGCGTCTCGTTTCTTTCGTCAAGAGATCCAATTCTTTATTGACTCGTACGTTGTCCAGCTGATGGCGACTGCAGGGGCATGCGTCACAACGCGTGGCGTCAATCCCTTGAAGAGACCGCCAACTCCCTCTGCCCTTAAAATTGATTTAAGGCAGTCCAAGCCGCCGGCGTACCGCGGAATAATCATTTCAGCCTCTTTGGCGCAGGGCGCCGTCTTATTCTTCGACGTATGCAGCATGGCGACCTGTGGTGCTGCCCGCATTCCTGAAGTTGTCGTCGTTGATGCTGTGGAAGAGAAATTTGTTGTTGATGCCATGGCACCTAACTGCTGCGTCTGAAGGCGAGTCTTGACAACATCGAGAGGGTTTGTAAAAGCGGCGGCGATAGCACCGGCACCTACGCCGGCTAAGATACTCGATTTCAAATCAAAACCACCCTGAGGGTTGATCAATTTTTTGAGGGATTCATTTGAGGCAAACATAACGCAGCCGTATGGGATGTTCATCGTCAGAGTCGTGGGAAAGGAGCGGTAAAAACTTGATATGCCCTCAGTCTTGTGCATCGTACGCACACAGTTCGACAGGCCACTGTAATATCCTAGCTGCAACCGTTGCTTCACAGTGTCCAACGGTGACATTATCATATCATGGAAAAAGGTTGAAATCGCGCCAGAGGCGGCAGCAGCGGCAGGGTGGTGCCCCGGTTGGTCAGCCCCAAACTTCGCAGGAGACCGAAGAGAGAGAGAGAGGCAAAATATTAATTAGAGAAATTGTCGTTGTGAGACAAGAATAGAATGGACACCATCATCTCACCTGTTTTTTTGTGACTTCGTAGGCGGAGAAATACAATGCATGTGCTGGTACGCAACCAATAAACATAGTATTTACACCGCGCCATAATCTAAACATGGATCCCTGTGCCGCCTCGTTTCCCACAACACTCCGCATTGTCTGGATTATCGACATTCTCTTATTGGCAATAGATGTCTCCGCAAATTCCTTGCCAAAATTGCTGGCATTTTTCGGGCAAGCCTTGGGAGTTTGGCAGTTCTCGCACTGCATGTGTGTACGAATAGTATCCATCGGGTACATCAGGGTATGCTCGGCAATCCCGGCAAATGACCCAGCAATGCAGTGGTGAACAAATGAGCCAGTTCCATCCCACTCCTCCCAATCAAGGTCCTCCTCGTCATCATCGGCAGTGCGCATAGGCGGACGTATCGAAGCACGTCGCGGCAGGTCAGGCATTGTAGGAGGCTCGTCAAATGTGGAAATTTATTTCTAGGGGGGGAGAAAATGTGGGAGCGTTGACTACTTCCTTGGATCCAGTGAGCGGAGAGAGAAAAGAACAATTGAGAAAATATGTATCGCTTCTACGTCGCAAAGGTAGTCTCAGGTCGTTGGACGAGTTAAAACTGGTAATTTTCGTGTTTGAAATTTCAGGTGCCTTGCCACCTTATTTTCCGAAGCTTTGGTGGTTGCCAGATTTTTGGTAAGTTTATAATTTGAAAGCGTGTTTTTAAATCCCCGCACGTGTTATTACGTCTTGGAGAGCACGTCTTGTCACAATTTTGAGGCTGAGTATTATACTCTGGCCCCTACTGACCCGTGCTGGTTGTCTTTGTGGTCTGGCCTTTGGGGGGGTTCTACTGGATGCACAGGGAAAGAATTGTGTTTTCTTTAACTAGTGCCGCTCCGTTCTTGTGTGTAGTCTGCGTTGACGATTGTTGAAGGTGTCGGGAATGATTCATTAGGCGCAAACGCGGAGTCACCTTTTTGTTTCTTCTGTCCACGAACTAACCATCCGTATCCTTCACAGTCAGGAAGCTTAACCGCGCCCATACCCACACCTTACGAAACTCCATACAAAAATGGCTTCCAAGTTGAACGGAGATATCCTCGCTAAGGCGATTGAAGACATTCTGGGTTATGCCAGTGGCGAGACCATCACCAAGGGCGGTGAGGATGTCAAGGGAAAGAAGAGGAACTTCACTGAGACCATTGAGGCCCAGATTAGCTTGAAGAACTACGATCCCCAGCGCGACAAGCGTTTCAACGGAACCTTCAAGCTTCCTACCACCCCTCGTCCCAACCTCAAGTTCTGCATGCTTGGAAACGCTGCCCACTGTGAGCAGGCAGACCGCATTGGAATTGACCACATGAGTGTCGAGGACCTGAAGAAGCTCAACAAGAACAAGAAGCTCGTCAAGAAGCTTGCCAAGAAGTACGACTACTTCTTGGCCTCTGCCAACTTGATCAAGCAGATCCCCCGTTTGTTGGGTCCCGGTCTTACCAAGGCTGGTAAGTTCCCTGCCCTCCTCGCCGCTGATGAGGACATGCAGGCGAAGATTGATGAGATCAAGCAGACCATCAAGTTCCAGATGAAGAAGGTCATGTGCCTCAATGTTGCCGTCGGAAACGTCGACATGACTGCCAAGGAGATCACTGTCAACGTTCAGCTTGCTATCAATTTCTTGGCTTCGCTCTTGAAGAAGAACTGGCAGAACATCAACAGTGTATACATCAAGAGTACCATGGGTCCCTCTCAGCAGATCTACTTCTAAGTGGAACGATAGTCGGGGATGCGTGTGAATAAATAGCTCTGGTGACGAGACGAGAGCGAAAAAGATGAATGCGTTTTGACTTGGAAAAATCTTTGTTATTTTTTAAAGCTTTGTGTTGTTTTGTGCCATCCCAGTGCCATCACCGTGCTCCCTTTCTCACTACTCTCTCTCTCTTTCTTTCTGTCTCTCTCTCACACACACACGCACGAACACACACACACACATCAACCTCAAGCTTTGTACTTGAGCAAATTCAGCGTCGCAGGACTGAGATTATCCCCCTTCCCTTTAGTTTTGCCCCGGCTCTGGGACTTTTTCGGAGGAAAAGTAACAGCGGATTTCGACAAGATAAATTGTGTGCCCTCCTCGACTGGTCGCAATGGAGGCAGCGGATAAACATTGTCCTCATCACGCTCTCTGCAAACACGGCTAAGCTCATTCCTCAGCTCGCACAATATTTCCTCTCCTCCCTCGTCATCACTGCCAACATGTAGCGAGTTCTTAAGCTTATCGATGATAACATCTACCTCATTATTGCCTCCCTTCTTCTTGATACACTCTTCCCATTTTTGTCTCAAAAATTTGCCAATGATTCCGCAGTGTTCGTCGATGGCCAGCTGCCGTCCGAGATCTGATACAACCGAAGAAGTGGATGACCGTACTGGACTGCCAGTGGACTTTGGTGACGGAGAGAAAGAGGATAAGATATATTCCCAGAAATCTGTCAACACGGGGATCGTCATCTCTCCACCCCCCCAGCCGACAATAACGGAGTCGTCCACCATTTTTCCGCCCTCCAAAACGTCCCTCCACATTTGGAAGCCGTGGCGAAACATGATAACAAATCCAGCACTCAATGTTGCCGTTGTCTCAGGGTATGAGATACCAGAAAGGCGAGGGGCTGGGTGGATCGGAAAAATGTTCCTGGAATCTATGGTGACCCCAAACTCTGATCCATCTTTTGCCTTTCCTACATTAGGAAGAACTGGAAACAATTCCTGGTATCTGCTGCTTCCTTGGGCGCAACCGTCGAAGAATAAGAAGACTTGCTGACGCATAATCACCTGACAATTTTTCTCTTTACTTTCATTCTGAAGAAGCCACTTCAAAACATCAGCTGCAAGCGCGAGGTCCTCAGCATCGGCGCCTTTGGATTCATTCGAGCGGATGTTGAGGATGACGACTGTCCTGGAGGGGTTCATTGATTTGAGGGCGATAAGGGCGTCAATGTCCTCTGGCAACCGGACAAACTTCAGTGCTCCCAGAGATGAGGAGGTGGAGAAGGCGGAATTGATGGCGGATTCGAGACCTTCAAGGAGGGCGGAGGACGGGTTGCGGTCGACGTATACGATACTGGCCAACACATTCTTTCTTCCGCCAAGATGGTCTCCGTTCTTCATTTTGGCGGAAAGGGACCGAACTTTATCGATATTCTGCAGGACATCCGGGCTGAAATGAGTGCTACTTCCGTCGTTTGGGGGGTTGCTCAAGTCAGTAGAGTCGCGATGATAACATCTCGACTCCCATCCACCGCCCACAATTTCCCCATTAGGCAAGACTCCGCGATGATGTGCCACATCTCTGATGAACTTGGAAATCCCAACCTCGTCAGAAAAATGTCGGAGAAGCGTCATGACATCTGCTGGTACTGACGATGCCTTCGCCGTAGTAGTCGTTGACTCAGCAAGGAGACAACCCGCATCTAGAACCTTCCGTTCAATGCCATTAAAAGTCACAGAATGAATGTCACCAAGAATGCTTTCACAGTCATCATTGAGTGTCCGAATCGGCACAGGGAACTTCATTTCGTCTCGATTTACAACTTTTCGCGCTTTCTGAGCTCTGGCGGCAACGCGGGCTGAATTTTGCAGAGAGGAAACGATGGCAGGGAGCATGGAAGGGGTTCTCGGTGTCGTCATGGGTTAATGAAACAATGTATGGGCCTGGCGATATTGCAGATGTATTTTCGTCGCCTTTAAAACGTAAGACTCTAAAAATGAGGCGGGCCTTTGGTTGCTGAGAACGAGACACTCGTCACTAAATTCTGAAGGTTAAATTTGCTGAAATAAAACATTTCATGCAATTCAATCGGCCCTGCCTACTCGCTCATTCGATTGATTCTGTGGCGCCATCCTCTTAAGTCACATCAAGCCGGTTAACAGCGTGTGTGCACGAGCCAAAACTCTGTTCTTTTAAGGGAGGGTCACAACTGCCTTCACAATCAAATTTATTTGATTGCTGTTGTGAAACGGACGGCAGCACAGAAATGAACAGTTTCAGCCTGAAATCGCAGAATTCCCCCATCTTCAATTGGAAGGCTCTAAATCCCACCGGTTCATCGGGTCCGAGATCTTGCTTCCCTTCACCTAGGTCCGGCGCTGCATCTGCTGTCGTGGATGACACGCTGTATTTATTCGGAGGGTATGGTGGAAGCTGCCGCCTTAATGATTTCTACGCGTACAACTTCCAACAGCGAAGTTGGACGGAGATCAAGGCAAAGGATGGGGTGGGAGAGCGCCCTGGTGTGAGAGAAAATAACGGGGTCATGGTTACCGACGATGAGGGAACTACCTTGCTGGTCTTTGGGGGGTACAATGGGAGAATGTGGCTCAATGATTTGTGGTCGTATGATATTACGAGTAATTCGTGGAAGTGCTTGCAGCGGTGTGTCGAGGAGGGAGTCAGAGAATTGTTTGAGGGGGGAGGAGAGAGTTCAAATGACGAAGGAGACGGGGATGGCGATATTAATGGTGGAGGTGGGGCTGAAAACGCTATGCCGCCTACCCCAGCCCCTAGCAGAGGCTCAGAGCCCCTGGTACCTTCAGCACGTTTTGGGTACTGTGCGGCCATGTATCAAAAGAATTTCGTGCTATTTGGTGGGTATGACGGTTCTAAGTGGTTGAATGACACCTGGGAGTTTGACTTGAACTCGCTTAATTGGACGCTCGTCCGCGCCAAAGGAAAAGGGCCCTCTGCACGAAGCTGCCCGAGTTATTGCAAGGACAGGAATAGCCTCTACGTGCTGGGAGGCTATGATGGTGTCGAGCGCAAGAACGACTTCTTCGTTTGCGATCTTAGTACGTATACCTGGACAGAGATGCCGAATTTCGGGGCTGTGCCCTCTCCCAGATATTTTCACTCGTGCTGTCTCCACGACAAGAAAATGTGAGTTACATATATATGTTCAAGAGTCTCTTTTAATGCAGTGACGATGACTGTTTGCAAATCCGTCATGCTATACCAGTTTAGAGCTCTGAATGAGCTGGTAGGAAACTCGTGATACAGTCGTCGCCCTAATACCCTTGTCATCGTACACTCGTTACAGGTACACCTATGGCGGCTATTCCGGAACTGATCGACTGAATGATTTGTCTGTTTACGATTTCTCTACGAATCACTGGAGCACAGTCGATAGCTCCAAGGGAGAAGTGCCGGTGGGGCGAAGTAGCCTTATCAGCGAAGTGTGGGGAAACTCGCTTTGGATATTCGGAGGCTACAATGGAAACATGGTACTGAATGACATGTTTGAATTCAAGCTGAACTCAATCGACCAACATCCTCCTTCTCTGGTGAACGATATGAGGCGCTTTATGCTAAACGAAGAGCTCTCGGATGTAACGTTCGTAGTCGAAGGAAGAGAGATCCATGCATGCAAAGCCTTGCTCGCCTCCCGTTCTGATTATTTTATGGCAATGTTTTTTGCAGGGCTGAGAGAATCTGCTGCTGATTCTCATAAACCGATTGTCGTCAACGATGTGAGCTTTGACGTGTTCCAAAAAATAATTGAGTTTTTGTACACGGACAGCGTAAAAGAGCTTAGCCCAGATTTGGCTATCGCCGTGCTCATTGCGAGCGAGCTATTTTTGATCCCTCGGCTGAAATCAATATGCGAGGAGGAGATAAAACGCCGAATCGAGCACGATAATGTCGTGGGAATATTCATCGCTTCTAGCCGTCACAGAGCTGACGACTTGAAGGAAATTTCATTGAACTTTATCCTTGAAAACCTCGACGTGATGAAGATGTTACCGTCGTTCAAAGACCTGACGGCTGAGCCAGAACTTTTGCTGGAAATTGTCATGAAACAGGGCACAATTCTTCCCACTCCGCCACGCAAAGGTGGTAATTCCGAACAATTGCACTCAGCGTTTAAAAGGAGTGGCTCGAGAGGAGGTAGCGGGAGCGGTTCAAGGGG
>Ga0115556_1003092_pt1 | contig 10844 bp, 9 predicted proteins | sample COGITO_mtgs_1104_5_FD_87282 | JGI IMG/M metagenome (GOLD analysis project Ga0115556, IMG submission 87282) | Pelagic marine microbial communities from North Sea - COGITO_mtgs_110414 | ecosystem: Environmental > Aquatic > Marine > Epipelagic | place: Germany:Helgoland, sampling site Kabeltonne... | reverse complement strand
TGCCCTCTTTTCGTCTTTTAAAAATCAATTGGGGACACAATACGTGTAGAGTTCTTCGATTTCGGTAATTTGATTCTAGTATTATTACGTATTTCCTTCTATGGGATACTTTACAACTGCTCTGCTCTGCTGCTGCTGCTGCTGTCGAGCAGTCGCAAGCCATTCGGCAAAAGTGTTTCCTCTGTTCATCTGCCTGCGTCACGAATAACTCATATATACCGGTGGATTTCTAGGCTAGTGCTTCGTCTTGCGCCCATATATCAGCATAAAAAAATCCCTACAGCCCCCACTCCCTAATCTCATCGGTCTCACAAGATCCACGCTCTCCTCGATCCTCACTCTTAACTGCTCGCGCGGGAAAGATGTCTCAGTTGTCTGAACCCCTTCTCCAGTCGATGCCACCGATCCCCCAGCAGAAAACGGTCCTCTTGATCAACAACTTTATCCTGTCAACTTCTCGCTTCCTGAATACATTCTCTGACAGCTGCGACCTGATGCTGTGCCGAGTTGGGGGAAAGATCACAGAGATGGAAGTATTGGTCGGGATTCTAGAGAGCAAATTGAACAGTGTTCCCGAGGGTGTGGTAGGGGGCGGGAACGAGCCGGCTGCGGAGGATGAAAATAAAAATGTCAACCAAGAGGAAGAGCCCGGGGAAGCGCAGGCAGGAGAACAGCCACAACAAGAACAACAGCAGGCTGAAGAATCTACGGCTTTGGTTGATTCTTCGACAATCCGGGCATGCGAACACCCTGACTACGCCCCATTTTTCAAGATGTTGAAGATGGGGGTGCCAGAGCCCGCTGTTGCGCTCAAAGCTCAAGTCGCCGGATTAGATGGTGATGTGATAAGAGGCGACCCGGACGCACTCATTAAGAAAAGTGAAGAAGAAGAGTAGATTATATTTGCCCACCAAACAAACAAAGTTCCGTTTCATTCATTTACACTCATCATCATCATCCTATGGCGCTTTGAGACACCTCCTTGTCTGTAGGACAGAAAACAATAAACCCAAACTCCTTCGAAAAGCTCCCTGGATTCATTGCTTGGCATCCGTCGTAATTAACCACGCTCTGTTCCACGCAGTCTCCCACGACGAGCACGTCTGGCGGAGGATAAAGCCTCATGGCATGGTCGTAATTCCAGTAAATTGGGTTGTTGACCAAAGGTAGCGGACTGAGGTGACCTTGGTCAAGGCAAGTTTTGAAGGCGGTATGGCTAAGACTGTCGTGGCTTCCCTCGATATCTGCGATTGAAGAAGCCTGGAGCTTTCCAACCAGGTCATCGCGGAAAAATACGAGCTCCTGAGTGAAAAATCTCACTCTGCAGGGGTTGGACGCACAGTTGAAATGCGATACTTTCTGGGAGAGGACCCTGGTGAAAATGGTCGGGAGGGGGGGTCTGGGGTAGACGGTCCCACCCCCGGGGTCGGTGAGCCCGGGAACAAAAATAAATTTGGCCTTGCGGGCGATTCTGGGGAAATCATCAGCAATCATGTTGCCCAAGGCATCAAAGCAGTCAATGACGGTTTTGACACCGTCCTTGGCGTGACTGACGGGACGGGAGGTAAAGTTGCCCATAAAGACGAATACCGGTAGAGTAGAGTGGTGCTCAAAGCCTTCAAAAAGATCCTTGAGCTTGTCCATGACTAGGGGCACATCAAGGTGGACATCAGAGAGAATCACAAACTGCCTGTCAACAGCCTCCTCCTCTTGCTCCTTCAACAATTGGAACTGGCTACGGTTTCCGATGCTGCTAAATATGTCCGCCGTCTGTAATCCAACCGTGTCGATTGCCTCGTGTCTGACTTCATAGGGTGGCATACCCATTTTTTCGGGCTTAAATACGCCGTCAATTACCGCCCCTTCCACCAGCACTATAGTGTTCTCACTCACAAATCCGTCACACCTGATGTTGGCCATATTGATTGGGATCTTTCCGGTGAGATCCTCCAAGTAGTAGCAGCCCTCCTCGACCTGTGTCAGCATGCCCAGAAGGAAGCGATTCCCGTACTCGCCCAAAAGGGAGTCAATGGGAGTAATTTTTATACCAGGAGTGCTTGCGGAATCAAGCTGGGCGGAATTTGTGGAAATTGTCTGTCGGAAGGCATTGTGCCGTCGCACACGTTGGTGGACGAGGTTGAATCGCTCCCGAAACATGTTCACCTTGTCTTCTGCTGACCCGTGAAATCCGCCGTTGACAGATGACTCCATCGGCGCAAGGCGAAAAGCTTTTCTCATATCCTCATAACACAGTCTTGGCATCTCACCCGCATGTAGGAGCTGCAGTGCGTCATTGAGAACGTCCTGCCCATGGAGTGAGTATTCAAGATCAGCATTGCGAGTTGGAACAGAAAAAGCAAACGAGGCAAAGCAAAGCGAAGAGAAATGAATCAAAGCAACAGTGGTTGGTTAGCAGATTTTGATGCAATCGCCCAAAGGCCATGATGCCATCTTGATACTGCTTTGATAGGCACTAGCACTCACCTCCTCGTTCGTACTGATATCCGCGACAACCATTTCGATTATTGGGAGGGTGACGAGAGGCGATTTTTTCGCTTGTGAGTCAATTAGTCGCTTTGTGGTGGCAATAATGGTGTTGAGAGTCTCATTCAGAGCAGTGGGGGAAGAAGAGGACAGGACCACCTTTTGGACGGCCGTGCAGGCCGCTGATTGGAGTGTCAGCCCACGAAGTTTGAATGCCCGGTTGATATCTCGGGGTGTCAGCGTCAGGCTGCTCATGGTGAGTGAGGGGGGAAGTCAGACAAAGAAGGCGCAATTTTCCACACGCTCTATATCAGGGAACTGGGGATGAGTCAGGGACTTTAGTTATTGCTCCTGCTGCGCGATAATCTATACGAAGCTTGCGGATGAAAGTTTTTGGCGTAAAAATTGAAGTGAAGTTGCTATTTTCAGCTGCATATTTTTCGTCACCAAGATTTTCAGAGGGTTCAACGCCAGTCCAACGCGTTAATCGCTTATTAATTTTTGCTTGAGGGGTTTAGTGAGCTTGAGCCTTCGTATCAACGTATTATAACAGCCCCTCCTCTCCATTCCTCCCGATTAGTATCCTTGAAAAATCAAACGACATGGGCCTAGTTTCGACCTGGCTGCGTGGGATAGGACTTGCGTATGCCATCCCTTCTTTCCGCTCGCGTCATATCACGACACCCCAAAAGCTTTCACTACTGACCCTCGCTGACTATGATGCTCTGGGAGTGAAGGAGGTGGGGGATCGCAAGAAACTTTTCTACCTGGTGCAGCGTATTCGCATGGCTGTAAAGGAAGGCGAGATGGCGGGAAAGGGTGGTGAAGGAGATAATGGGGGGGAGAGTTGCGATGGAAATGACACCGGTAATGACAAAAGCGAAGATACAGCCAAAGATACAGCCAAAGATGCAAGCAACAATTGTGATGATAACAATGATGATGAATCGAGCTCCAGCGCGGACTTGCCGCCTGCTGTCTCTTGCCATGACATGGATAGCGTCGATTTAATTGCTGACGATACAGAAAATGACTTAGTGAATGTAGCAGAAAATGACCCTCTTCCTACGACAGCAACAGCAACTTCAAAGCAGCAACCCAAGCTGACAAAATCCCCTTTGAAAAAAAAGATCCGAAAGAAGTACTCTGCCCCCGTTAATGAGAATGATCAGCCTAGTAACCCTCCAAACATAAAATCTCCGCCCCGGAACAAGCGTCAACTGCGTCAGAGAGTAAAGCCTGCATCTGTCCATGGAGTTGAAGTTGCAGGAGTTCCTGCTTCAGCGGCAGATTCTCCTGCTCCTCTGCCTGCGCCTGTTACCGCGTCCACCTTGCCGCCAAATGCCCTCCATAGAGACGACACTGCTAATGTCAACAATAACAACAGCAACGATAATAGCAGTAGCAACGACAACGACAACGACAACAACGACAACAACGACATCAACGACAACAACGACAACAACGACTACAACTCTGACTCATCAACTTCATTCGTGAACCTGACCACCACGCAGCACGCCATTTCAATCGCTGAGAACACAATGAACACTACCAACTCGAGCAACAACTCTATCACATACCAGCAGTCCCCTTCGAGGCAGTTTAATAACAACAATGATGATAAGAATGCATGGGAAAACCTGATTGGGGATGCGAGGGATGTCGTAGACGAGGCCAACCATGCCACAAAACCCAGCACGAGCAACGAATTTGAGGACATGCGTATCCGTGTGGTTGTCCGAAAGCGGCCACTGAGCAAGTCTGAAGAGAGGAAGGGCGAAATCGACATTATTCAGCAGAGTAATGAGAACTGCGTTGTGCATCAGCCCAAGGTCAGGGTGGACCTAACAAGGGAGGTTGAGAGCCAAATGTTCCGCTTCGACAATGTATTCGAGGAGGACATCTGCAACGATGAAATATACGCCAAGACCGTCAAAGGAATGATCAACGGGGTTTTCTTGGGTGGCAAGGCGAGCGTCTTCGCATACGGACAGACGGGCTCTGGGAAGACGTTCACCATGATGGGGAGCAGCATGACGGGGCACAACGCCGGGGGCTGTCGCGATAGCTTCGATGCTAACGACCCGCACAACAAGAAAAACAGTGGTCTCTATCTCAAAGCTGCCAACGACGTATTTCAGCACGCCCAGCAGGAGCAGTACAAACATCTGACTGTGACGGCTAGTTTGTTCGAAATTTATGGCGGAAAACTGTTCGATTTGCTCAACTCAAGGAAGCTTGTAAAGTGCCTGGAGGATGCCAAGCAGAAGGTTTGTTTTCTGGGCCTGAGCGAGCATGTTGTGACGAGCTCTAGGCAGCTGATGAACATCATCGAGACGGGGGCCAACAACCGCAGCACAGGAACCACATCTGCCAATGCTGATTCGAGCCGGTCGCATGCTGTCCTGCAACTATCCATCAAGGCTCCGACAAATGCTCGCACTCGGAGATCGTCCTCCCGGAACAACAACTATGTGGAGCACGGCCGGCTATCTTTCATCGATTTGGCAGGTAGCGAGCGAGGGGCTGACACCAACAAGTGCGATAGGCAGACTCGTCTGGAGGGGGCTGAAATCAACACCAGTCTGTTGGCGTTGAAGGAGGTGATACGGGCGCTCTCTACAGGGGATACAATGCAGCATATTCCATTTCGCGGCAGCAAGCTGACGCAAGTTTTGAAAGACTCCTTCATTGGAGAGAACACAAGGTCTGTGATGATCGCTTGTGTGGCACCTAATCTCTCAAACTGCGAGCACACCCTCAACACTCTCCGCTACGCTGACAGGGTCAAAGATCGCGATCCCGATACGTCAACTAATAACGACCGCCGTCATTTGGACAACGGCTACGGTAGTGGCTACACGACGAGTAATGGAAATAACAGTGACAGACCGGTGACAGCCCCCGCACAGCAAACCCGCCGCTCGAGCGGGAATGGGAACGGGAACGGGAACGGGAACGGGAATGGTGCGATGCCGGCTACAAGACGCTCGCTTGATAGCGGCGGGCGATTGAGTGAGATTTTTAACAATAATCGGAAGTCCCTTGAATTCGATGACCGCAGAAGCGATGCTGAGAAAAACGCCATCGCCGGGAGCAAGATTCGGGGGAGCATGAGGAGAAGAAGTCTAGGCGGGGGCAACGTGAAACCCACAGGCCCTGCCACAAATAATGCTAGTAATTACATTGCCACAACTACCGCTAGCAACAACAACCACAACAGCAGCAGCAGCAACAACTACAACAACATCCAACCACCGCCGCCCCCGCCTCCAGAGCCACCACAGCAGGCCACTACAAAAAAGCAGACCGTAAAGACACTGGTCGACACCCACCGATCCGTAATGACAATCATGCTGGGTATGGTCAAAAGGGAAATGGCCCTTGTGAACGATGCTGACCGAGACCGTGACACAATCGAAACCTATTTAGACGATTTGGAATCGATGCAGGTAAAGAAAACAAAGTTGATCGACAATTTAAGGGAGTTAGTGAAAGACTACAAAGTGGCGAAAGTTGAAAAATGAAACGATAAGATACAGAATTAAAGATAAACGAGAGGGAAGGTTACGAACCGCTTCAAACCACCGCACCGCCATTAAAAAATCTGCATTATCATTTTTGTAAGCAAGTCTCAACTCATCAAAATTGCATCCACGACCCCTTCCACAGCCAAAATCTCCTTCATAACTTTCACTTCCCCGTCCACCACAGTCTTCAATTTCACAAAGAGCTCGTCCAACATGTCGCTTCTTCCGAACTTATCCTCGTAAAGCTCGCACAACTCTGTCGCAACTACTGTAAGGAGGGGGGTATACCTAGGATTTGCAAGATAGCGGCACGTGAAGGCCAGAATTTGCTCCAGTTCGTGCTCGTCCCTGGATCCGAGCGCGGCGGGAAGCCCCCTTCGTTGCATAAGGGCCTCCAAGACTGCTACAACAATCAGTGGCTGTTTCGTCGCCAGCGCTGCGTCCAAGGCATCAGCATAGCGGAACGCCTTAAGGGCCTTATCGAATTCCTTGAGCTTTTTCTTCGAGTCAACCTGAACGCTAAAGTCCCCCACTGACGCCGAGGAGTTCGCACCTCGGTTAAAATGGTTATATGTGTTGCCTCTGGCGATTTTCTTCTTTGGCGTTAACCCAAGGTCGGGCCTGGCTGCCGCTTCCCGCTGCTTGACAATCACCACCCCGTCATTGGTCCCCACAACAAACCTACTGGCGTCTGGGCTCACCCCCACACAGGTAACTGGAGCGTTGTATTTCTGCTGCTGCAGCAAAGTGAAGTCGCTTACGTCGTATATCTTTAGGTGGCCATCCATTCCACCGCTGATTATTCTGTTTGTGTTGTGGTAAGGCGCTAGCGTCAATGAGGTGATGGTCTTGGAGTGGTTGGAGACAGAGTGAATGCATGTCTTGGTTATGAGGTCCCAAATTTTCATAAAGGTAGAGCCTCCAGAAACGATCAAATTTCCACCCGGAAGAGCAAGCAGAGTTTCTACAGGAGAGCCATGGTCGAAGAGGGCGAGGCAGTTTTCATTGCTGTCCTTGTCTTGTCTTTCCCCCTTCTTGTCTCTTCCTCTCTTTTCATTCCCTTCCGCATCTCCCACAAATCTACAATTCCACACTCGAATCGTGTGATCGTAGCTACCCGTAACGACGACGTCTGGGCTTCCAACGCTCGCTAAAACAGATCTGATTGCGTCCCCGTGTCCCGCAATGGTTCTCACCCTGTTGCCACTTGACAAGGAATATATTCTAAGCACCCCATCATCGCCGCCGCTGACAACCTTGTCCCCGTCAGCCATCCATGCAACGCTCCTGCAGTAGCCAACATTTTTGTCTTTGTTGATGGCTTTGTTATAGTCGGTGAAGGTGCGGAGAGTTGCGCGGGAATTGGTGTCACAAACATTTACCATTCCTCCATAGCCACCAATGGCTACAAGGCGGCCATCGGCTCGGAAGGAAACGGCCCAAGAAGGTACTTGGGTCGAGATATAACGGTCCGCAGAGGGTCCATCGTTACTATTGCCGTCGTCAGAGGAGTCGCTGTCACTGAGGTTCGGAGATTCGGGGGGGGAGGGAAACAAAAAAAAACATTAAAAAACAAGGAAGAAAAGGGGTCAGTCGGAAGTTGGGGGGAATGACACACTGGTTGCGTCTCGTGCGAAACCATTATGCTTAATGCGCTCGGTGTAATGAATGCACTTACCTCTCTCCCTCATCGAAGTCGTCGTAATCATCCTTTCGCCTCTTTTTTCCCTTTGTCGCCTTCTTAGTATTTGCTCTCATGGCCTTTGATGAAAGCTCCCCACCCTTCCGTCCGTAAATGCCCACGCGAGTCCCCTGTGAGATGGCAAAACTGCGCATGTCGGACGGGGAGAAAGAAATGGAAGTCGGGGGAGTGAAGCCGCTGGCTGATTTGGGGAGACGGATGTAAATTGGGTTCTTGTAGGATTTCCAGTAGGAGAGCTCCGTTGGTGGGGGGCCAAAGGTTTGAGTAAGGAGAGCGGTCGAAGAAGATGGGGCAGATATGTGGGACGCAATGTTGAAAGGAATCGACATCTTCGTCTCAGAGGGTATTAATAATTGGCGAGAGTAAACAATGAGGGAACAGCGGAAAAAGGAGGAACGTTACAGAGATAAAGCTATGTGAGCTAATAATGGCGATTTCTAGGGGGCAGCACTGATAAGGATGAGTAGCTAGCGCACGTTAATTGCGCGTGAAAATATTCTGTACTCTTCTAACTGCAGAAATGCCTTTCATTCGGTGGCCAGAAAAGCATTTTCATTTTGCTTCATCAGATTGATCAAAATCATCTCATCTCTTGCCTCCGAGGACTCTCGACGCTTTTTCTGTATCTCCGATACTGGTGAATAACGCCCAGCGAACGTAAAGCACAAAGAATTCCACACCTCCCCAAAGAAAACCCACCGAATAAACTATGAACCAAGTCGCAAACTCCTCCGCCTCTGATGCGCTCGTAGCGCAGGTAGGTGGTGAAATCGTACCTGCTCCGGATGTGACCAACCCTCCCGTGCTTTACAAATGTGGAGACTGTGGGTATAAGGTAAGTTGTTAGTTGATGCACCGTGGTTTGTGGCTCTTTTTCGTCTTTCGTCTTTCGTCTTTCACCAATAGCGCTCTCAAAGCAAAGCAAAGTAAATTGTGCAACACACTAACGAAGAATCTCTTTGGCTTGCTCAGTTTGAACTAAAGAAGGGCGATGTCGTGCAGTGCAGGAAGTGCAACTTCCGAATTGTCTACAAAGTCCGAACCAACCGTATGGTTCAATTCGAGGCGAGGTGATACGAGACAGCTAGATATTTTGTGGGGGTTTGAGTTGAGTTGTGATTTGAGTGAAATAAGTGGTTAAAGAAGATTGTTGGGTTTTTTATTATTTGGAAATGTATTTTTGAAGTGGTATCATTGCGAAAGCTCTCCTCTTCTTTTAACGTTTGGTCTCAAAATGAGATCTACTTTTTGTTCCAGAATTTCGCCGCAGTCCAGTGCTTGCACCCAGTCCAGTGCCTACACACAGTCCAACCAATGGTCAAGCTGCTCCTCCGATCCGTACCAGGTGGCGTTGGCTAGCGGCACGCGCACACCGAGAGGATTGGGCAAGAAGTCAAAGTGACCTGCATCCTTCAGGACAACGCAGTCGCAGCCCTCCATTTTGCCTCCCTCAGCTGGCGTGATGCCATCTCCCCGCGCATCCCCCTTCCCACCCAACGGCAAGTAAGAAGCAAAGGCGAGCAGACCTTCAAGTCCTCCTGTGAACCCGCCCTGAACACGCTCGGACACAACACAAGTGTACCGGACGTCCTTCCTGAAGCTGCCAGGGAAGCGGCGGTTCACGTTGTCGAGCAGGCCCCTGCTCTGGTCCAACTTCTCCCACACGGATCCTTCTGGCGGCGGTTGGTTTGGGGTGCCGAGCATTACGAGGCTTCTGCACCCATCCACGCTACCGCCACCGCCACCACCACCGCCACCGCCACCACCGAGCCAAGCGCGCGCAATCCATCCCCCGATGCTGTGCGCAACGAGCGAGTATTCCGCGCCCTCGCCCTGTGCAGCTCTGCATCGCTCGACAGCCTCTTTGATGCTGTCCAAATAGAAGTCAACAGTGGCCTCAGGCGTGAGAGATCCTGACCAGTACGGGGAGGTCCCGAAGTTCTTGAGAAGTGAGAGCCACTTCCACAAGGTGAGACGCGCGACGTAGACGGGGTGCCCCCTGGCGCGAAGCAATGCGCAGAGCTCCCCGTAGTCCTTGGGTCCTGAGAACTGGGCTGGGCACAAAATGACGGGCCTCTTCGGGCTCTCGATGGCAGCGTTGAGCCCGATGGCAGCGTTGAGCTCAGTCTCGAGCTCAGTCTCCCTGGCGCCCGCCTCGGAGAACTCCAGAGCGCGGTCGTAGCTCCCAACGGCGAGAGAGGCCCTGGTGGGATCAGTCTCCCTCCGGAAGACGAAAGTTGTGCCCTTGTTGCCTACACTGACCCTCAAATCATCCTGTAAAACGGTCGTGTCGAGGTATCCAATCGCGCGAGGCCCGAGGAGATCGAAGGGAACCGGATAAGGCACGGCAAGGTCTCCACCGAAGAGAACTTCCTTCAAGAGAAATCGGCCCGTCTTGAATCGGAAGGTGAGTCGACCTTTGGGCTCTCCTGAGATCGACTCGCGGCTCGCGCGGAGAAGCAGAGCAGCGCTGGCACCGAAGGGGAGGCCGATGTCGATCAGGTTGTCGAAACGGCCGCTGGGGCCTGGGATGAGGATCTGAGCTACATTGGACACGCGAGAGGAGGAGAGCAGACCCTGCACTGGGGAGGGGCCTTTGGAGGTCAAATAGTTTTGCCAGGAGGCAAAAGACCAGAAGGGGACACTGTTGAGATCGCTGTCGGTGCCATCGGGGGACTGAGGGGTGAGGGTGGCTAGCAGGGACCAGCGGCCGGCGATGTCCGCGTCGGTTGGGGGGGAGGGCTGCAGATCACAGAGGGAGGCTATCAAAGAGCGAGCAGAGGACACAGAGGCTGGGGAAAGGGAAGAGCCGCGGTCGGATGAGGATGACAACAGGAGATCGATTAGCTGTTGGGGGGAACCTGGAGTTTGGGGGGGAGCTGGAGATGATGAGAAGGGGAGGGCCCAAGGGAGGAGGATGAGGTGGATGATGATGGCAAATCTCAACGGCATTGGGGCAAAAGGTGCCCTCAAACCTGCCTAAACTGCCTGTCAAAAAAAGGGGGGGGGGTTCGGATCACGTCGCTCCGTCGTTTGTAAATTTGTTAAACTCGTAGTTTTTCGAATTTTTTTTTTCAGACCCTTTTTTTTTTAAAATCCTTTTGTTTCCCCTTCCCCTTCAATCC
>Ga0115556_1003091_pt1 | contig 10845 bp, 4 predicted proteins | sample COGITO_mtgs_1104_5_FD_87282 | JGI IMG/M metagenome (GOLD analysis project Ga0115556, IMG submission 87282) | Pelagic marine microbial communities from North Sea - COGITO_mtgs_110414 | ecosystem: Environmental > Aquatic > Marine > Epipelagic | place: Germany:Helgoland, sampling site Kabeltonne... | reverse complement strand
CTTGTGAATCCTCTCAGTTCGTCCTTTCGAATTGTGCGGTTTGTGTCGGTGCCTTCTCGCTACATGGCACAGGCGTGTCCTTCCCTGCCGCCATAAAACTCGCACCGAACGTCGTGCCAATGCATCCGACGCTGAACAAGCATAACATTATGCCGTCGTCGTTCAACCCTGCGGCACCGGTGGAAAATCCTCGGAGTGCAGCAGAGCGGGAAATGGTTACACGTGCCTGGGAATACATATTTTTCCTGGGCAATTTTTTCCAAAATGATTCAATGATTCACGCGGGGGAGCCCGATATCCGTTTTTAATATCGCCGGGTAGATACGCTGACAAATTTGGGCGAGAAAAATATTCTGCAACAATTCTAACGTGCAAAAATTACTGTGGGTTTTAGGTTTTAAAATTCAATTCTCTGACGTTCACGCTGCTTCACGTTATTAGGGCGTGTCCCAGAAGCGGTAATTAAGGACCATCAGACCTTCAACAGCTATTGTATCCTCACTCACCGTTTGAATCATCTGCGTTGAAATTACCACTTCACCGGCTGTATTTCTTGCAATAACCGACGAATTCTTCCCCAAATCCCTTCCTCCTAACTTATTTGACCAACGATGTCCGCGCCTACTGCCTCAGATGGCAAGGTAGTGAGTCGTTTCCTCGAGCGTTTCCCCGATTCCAACCGCACCCACGCCAAGAACCTGGCGGCCCTCCACGGCATCTCCTCCCTGTCATCCACCTACGGCCTCCGCACGATTCGCGATCTAACCGATCTCGACGCCGCGGTGAAACTATCGGACAACGGACGACTCAAGGAGAACTTTGGTACCAAGGGCTCGGCGCCTGACATCCGCCAGGCGGAAGATCTGCGGCACCTGACCGGATCGGAAAAGAGAAAGCTCGGTATCAAGCCCGTCAAAAAGTACTGGAACGGGCAGGCGAGCCAGGCGCGGACGAGACCGCTACCGAGGGCGGAGTGCAAGCCGAGGCCTGACGTTACCAAGCGATACCCTTTCACTGATGAGAAATCCAATGTAGAGAACTTGATCAGGATGGGGCTCAAGTCGAACGCCAGAGCGCAATCTGTCATTAAGAAGAAACGGGAGATTATGAATAGGTGAGGAGACTGTGTGTCAGGTTTCCAGACTACTCTTTTATATTTGCTTGTTTTGGAGATCTGGATTTGATCTAACTCTTCCTTCCCATTCTCATTTCCCATTTCCCATTTCCTTTTTCCCATTTCCTCGGGCAATCGCAATCGCAATCTCAATCTCAATTTCAATCTCAATTTCAACCGCAATTATTACAGCTTGGGTGTAGTGCCCCTGAGCAGCTTGTCGCCACGGCAGCAGGAACGAGTGATTGAGGAGAGCTTCAATGAGTTCAACTTCTCTTCGAGGGGTGTGAACCGACTCGACATCGTGGAGTCTTTGATGCTCGCGGGCGCCGTCGGCGACAAGCGAAATTGGGGCGATCACGTCGCAAACATTCTCCACGGCTATAGCAGGGGCGGAGGGGACGCGACAGTCAAGGAGTATTACACCATGAGAGAATATGTGAAGATAATTGACAGTGTCATTGAGGCGAACGAGATCGACGAATATATATCAGAGAACACGAGGGAGGTCTCCGATGGGGAGTATGACGGCGATCAGGGAGACGAAGACCGCAGCCAGGGAAACGAGTCTTCCGAGGGCTACGTTTTTGTGGAAGCTGAGGACGAGCGCGTGGAGACGGAGCAGAATATGTCTCCGGGTCGGTACAAGTCAATCCGTCTGAAGAATGGGAATGTCATACCTTGGGACGGCAAGGGCACGCGGCGCACAGCACTCCAGCCCAGATACGAACACACCCTGAAGAGAGTTGAGGACGACGAAACTGTCAGCTCGTCGAGTGTGCTCCAGCCAAAGAACAACAGCAACGACGAAGCTGGTAATCGGTCGCGGTACATTGCCGGTGCGGCCCGCGCCAGCGGCGGCAACGTCGCAACTCAAAAGAAGGCCAATGTGCAGAAGATGAAGTCTTTTCAGTCCTCCGACCTGGCCTCAGCCAGGGCCAGGGCTCTTACTGTCAAGAAGAGGAAGGAGGAGGAGGCAGAGAACTTGAGGAAGCTCCAAAATAATGGCTGGTATGGGGCCACCCAGGCTGGCGGCGGGGGCGCCAAGGTTCTCAAGAAGAAGAATCGAATCAAGGAAGCAGCCGGTGGTAGGGGGAACAAACATTTGAGGAAGGTTATGGGAGAGGGAAGGGAGCGTCTCCGAGGGGGGGGCGCTCCCAAGGAGCAGCAGCAGCAGCAGCAGCAGCAGCAGCAGCAGCAGCAGCAGCATCAACAAGTTGATGATACTGGGGCGACCCACGAAACCGGTGGGTCAATGTCGACGAAGAGCGAGTGGGTCGCAAGGAAGGGTGGCGTCGGAGTTGCAGATGCTTTCCTCCGATCCGAGACTGCGAGGAAGTACATGGACTTATCGGAGGAGGCAGAGTGGTTCAATTCGTCGGCCGAGGTTATCTCAGAAGATGCGGCGCTGCCGCAGCCGTCGCAAAAAGCAAAAAAAACTCCTTTGGCTGGCTGGATAGGAGATTATGGAGGGAGCATTAAGGGGGGATTCAAACATAGCAGCAACAAAATGTGGGAGAAGCCGTCTCCGGAGGAGTCAACACAACAACACCCTGTTGCCGCAGCTCAGAAACAGAAACCTCCCCCCCACCCAAAGTCCCCCGCCAGCCACAGATCACCAACTTCAAGGAGCCCATCTAGCGATGCGAGCAGTCTGGATTTCGATCGGATCGTCCTCAAGGGTGACTCAAGCATGAGTGCTGATGCATCCAGTCTCAACAAGTCATCATCAGCTGTCACAAACACTATGACGACGACTACCACAACAACGACACTTAGCAGCGGGATCACGAACGACACCGTGAGCAGCGGGGACATTTTGCCGATTTCACTTGCGAATGCCAACAACAGCAGCATCATGGGTGTGGGAGGAGTTGTGGGGGGAAGCAGCGAGGGTAGCGTCAGTTCTGGGGAGGTTTTCACGAGGGAGGCCATCGAAAGGGCCGGGGCAGAGACCAGTAGCAACAGCAGCAGCGCAAAGTCCAGTCCTAACCAGAAGTGACGACAGCGAATGGACTGACGACCGCGAGGACAGTGAGTAAGGACATTGAGTGACAGAAAAAAGAGAACAAGGGGAAGAGAAAATTCGGTATCGCATTGTAGGAATTACTTAACACATAATTGCGAAAATAATTTTGAGCAATTAAAATTGGGCAAGACCTGAGAACGACCTTGAGTTATAATGGGTCGTCGATTTTTCTTTCTCCGTGTGCCCGATTGATGACTTTCTTCTTTCTGAAGTTGTCAATTGCTGCCAAGCACCAGGTCATCGTGCATGCATGCTCACACACGTTGAAAAAACCAGACCACTACAGACAACTTCTTTCATCTCTCTACCTCCAAACATTTTGAACATCTTCTGACTCTTTCAAAGTATATTGATTGTTAACTTTTTCTTTTTGGTACAACAAAGAGTCAAAGCCGAGCAAGGGCAAAATTCCTGGAGAACATACCCTAACATTGCCGGAAAGTGGTTAACCTCTCTGAAACGATCGAGGGATTCACAATTATGGGAGCGGCGTATCGAAAATTCTTCCTACCTATCCTCCTCTTTCTAAATCTTTCCCATTCCATTTCGGCTACATGCACAGATCCTAACTCACCATGTTCTCTCACAATGGGCACTCCGACACCACTCACACCTCTGGCTTCACCTTCAGCCGAGTCAAGCACCACAACATCGACCCATGCATTCTTCCTCGTCAACCTTCCTCCACAACAGGAAGACATTGTCATTACCCTTGGTGAGAACTTTGGTTACTTAGGCTTTGCCGTAAAAATTGGAGTTGCCGGTGGATGGCCGACTCAGCAGGACAACGACTTTTCGTCTCAGGACTCAACCTTCCGAAACGTACTGATAATCAGAGGCGAGGATATCGAGGCGAACAAATTCACTGAAGGGGAGAAAATGAGAATCCGTGTGGAAAGTTTTGGGGGGACCGAGGGAAAAGGGACATTATTGGTAAGCTCGGAGAGCACCACAGTTTCTCTGACGAATGGAGTACCCACACTTTTTGTAGTCAAGTCTGCGGTTGCGAGCACTGATCCCGCCACACTGATCAGCAGGAGCGAGTCTTTCTCTTTTACCACGACTAGCAGTGGGTTGTTAGGCACCGGGGAAGAATACTTGGTCTCCGTTTCTCCGCTAGGAGGGGGGGATCCCAACCTGGTGATATACGATGGCACCGGTGGTATTTCGCCTGGCTCGTGCGACGGTGTGCACTCCGTGTGTAGCGCACGGAGTGGGTACGATTTCGTCAAGGTACCGAGAAGCGGAACTTGGAATGCTTACGTTTCAAGCTCTCTCGCCGCAGACGAGTCCGCTGGATCGACTAACTATTGCATATTTACCGTCTTGGCTTCCTCAGCTCGCGTAGGCGAGCCGACGAAGCTTTTAGCGGGCGTGACACAGGACGACAGTGTCGGTGATAACAAGGCGCGATATTTCCTCGTGGACGTCCCTGAGGGGGGAGAGGAGTTCAAAATAGTAGTCAACCCTTTAACGAGCACTTCGAACCCGGACATCTACATTCGCCCTGGGACCAATTTTTACCAACCAGGGAGCAACAACTACCCACCGATTTGGTCGTCGGTTTCTCTCTCGACTACCGTAGAATCGGTGACAATCGAACCCGATGACTCGAATGCACTTAAGGAAGGGGGAACATACGCCGTCACAGTGTACGGCGTCGAATCAGGTGTCCCCGCGAACATGAATGAGTTTTCGATCACCCCCTCTTTCCCCACGACAACAGTTTTCTTAAGGGAGGGCTTTCCCATCACAGAAACGTTGTTAAACGGTCACTACCGGTATTATCAATTCTTTGACAGCCGCGACGCTGGTGATTTGATCATCGACGTGACGCCGTTTTTCGGCGATCCAGACATGTATGTCGGCTGCCACCTCGACGCTACTGACTCTGTTGAGGGGTTTCCGAGCTCGGCGCAAGGACATCATAACTTCAGTTCTACTATGATGTACGAAGACTCGCTGGTCATCCCGGCCTCCAGTCCAAACAGGTGAGCGATCGAGCGGGCGGGCGAGCGAGCGAGCGAGCGTGTGTTCAGTGCGGAGAGAAAAAAATTGCGTCAGCGCCCCTAGAAGTTCATCCATCTAAACCCACATATTTCTCCAACTGAATTGTATGTATCATTGTGTCTGTGTCTGTGTCTGTGTCTGTGTCTGTGTCTGTGTCTGTGTCTGTGTCTGTGTCTGTGTCTGTGTAGCTGTAACCACTTCGGCGGACCGACTGTCAGCGACCACGGCACATACTACGTTGCAATTTACGCTTTTCCGATGACTACCACGACGCGTTCCAAGTACACCGTCAGCGTTGTGCATTCTGGAGGTACAATTCAGTTGACTGATGGGGAGCCTCACGACGCCGTCGTATTCAGGAATCTGTACAACATGTACAGCTTCCGGCTCGGCAGCGAGACATCGCAGGTTAAAGTGACCTTGTCTCCTCACTATGGGGACCCTGACTTGTATATTAAGATCGACAACGACCCAAACTTTCCTGCCTCTGCCCTAGACTACCAGTACAGCAGTTACAGTGACCGCTACCATGACGACCAGGTAGTAATACCAGAGGGGCAAGTATGCGTGAATTGCTTCATGTCAATCGCCGTGTACGGCTTCACGGGTAGTGGCTACTCGATCCGAGTTTCCACCGAGGATGTCACGACGACTCTGCAGCTCGGCAGGCCATTCAAGGAGAGTGTCCTAGCGAACAGCACGCAGTTTTTCAAGGTCACGCCTGCGAATGATGGACCGGTAGAAGTCACACTAACTCAAATTTCCGGGATTGTCGACCTCGCTGTTAGCTTTTTAGACCACACACCGTTTGACGGGTCGCCGGGATGTGCTGGTAATAGTTGCTACTTTAATAATTATGGTCGGGTCGGCTTGGTCCCTCAGATTACGACTGATGCGATCCTTCCGAACACGGATGTCTTCATCGGGGTGACAGGGGTCAGCACAGCCATGTTCACGGTGCAAGCAAGGTCCCCCGGCTACAACACGACAGTCAACCCCACCACCGGTCTACCTAAAGACATCATCTTCAACGAACTCTTGGACGGAGTGCCTCAAGACGACACACTCTTGACAGATTCCGATACCAATTACAACAATGACGACGTTAAATTCTGCGCTATGCGTTTGGATTTGGGCCACAAAGATCTCAAGATCAGCACTCAAAGCCGTACCGGTACGCTGAAATTGTTTGTGACCTACTGCAGTCAAGAGGAAGGGCTCGAACATTGTAAGAGAGCGGACAGGCTGCCCAGCGAGTCGAACCATTTGGCGGCGTCCTTGTGCGACCAGAATTTTGGGGAGATCAATTTGGAACGAAACGACACGAGCCCAGGCGCCTATTTAATCGCCGTGCGTTCTTGTCCCTGGCAGTTTGCGAGTTCTTTCAGCATAACCGCGAGCGTTCAAGATACGATTTTGCAATTGCAATTGGGGCGCTCTGTAAGGGACTTCTCCGCTTTTCAGACTTACACCATGTTTAAGGTTTACGTGAGTAATCCTAAGGACGAGCTGTACATTAGCATCACGTGCTTGTCAGGGGATGCTGACATGTACGTCTCGACGAATCCGGATGTGAATAAGAACGCCGACCACCATATATGGGAGCAGACGCGGTACGGAAGTGACGGGCTTACAATCTTCCCTGACGACCCGAATCACTGTAACAACTGTTATTATTTCATCGCAATTTACGGTTTCGAGGAAAGCACGTACAGGATTCTGGCTCAGATGAAGAACGACGAGCCTACGGTGTTGATGATTGGCGAGCCTCAGTCGGACCACGTGGGCGAGAGCGGTGTCAATTTTTATAGTATCACGTACCCCAAGAGCAACCAGGGCGAATCCTTGTCTATCCAGATCACGCCTTCATTCGGCGATCCCGACATATTCGTCCTCGTATCGACGGTCGACGGAGCGGAGGCTAGGGGCCGGCCTAATTTTAACAACTACGACTACTATTCCTTGCAGAACTCTCAGCAGGAGGATCGTGTCTCTATCGCCACCGGCAGCTCGCGATTTGAGAGCTTATGCAACGAGCCCGTGTGTTTATTGTCCGTCGCCATTATTGGCTACCACGATGCGGATTATATCATCACGGCGACAGCCAGCACTGTCATCACAAGTCTTGTACCAGACGTTCCGTTTCAAGGAATAGTTCGGCCCGGATCTTACGACTATTTCATCACAACTGCGAGTGACCAAGACAAGAATTTGAAAATCACACTGAGGTGAGTGAGTTGAGTGAGTTGAGTGTGTTGAGCTGACTCCGGAAGGGGGGGGGCGAATGCGTGTGGGGTGTCCCGGTTTCTTGCTGCTAACTTCACAATCACAATCACAATCACAATCACAATCACAATCACAATCACAATCACTTGCAGTCCCACGAGCGGTTCCAGCGAGCTCTTTGTTTCGTGCAGAAATCGCTTCCCCAACGCAACGAACAGCGGGCATGAGTGGATAAGCAGTCAAAATTCGAACCAACCCTCGTCTATAGTACTGAGCAAAAGACTCGTGCGTGCCCAAGGATGTGACTATCCGGGAAACCTGTACGCCGCTGTCCACGCCCCCACCGATCAGTCGTCCATTTCAGCTGCATTTAGTATTACTGTAAGTCTGCTCGAGTCGGACGACGACGACAACCCGAACAGTGACTCGTCTGCGACGCTGTTACCACACGGCTTTGTTGCCTCAAACGACGTCGAATTTCACAGCATCAGCTACTACAAGGTGTTGATCGGGAACGCTGATAGGAACAAGGACTTGAGCATTACCGCTACGACTCTGTCGGGGGACGTCGACATTTACGTGTCGAGGACATGGGAGAGTCGACCGCGTTTTGAGAATGGCGCGATGACAAGCTTCGAGTGGAGCAGCGCAAGTCAGGGCGGATATAGGGATGAGATCGTGACGATAAGCATGGGCAGTAGTATGAGCAATGTCGAGAGCTTGGTCGTTGCAGTCTTGGGAAATTACTTGAGCGAGGAGACATGCATCGACATGTGGGACGACACGGGCGAAAACGGCAATGATCCTTCCGTCACCTGCGACTTTTTGCTCGGGCGAGATTACGGTTGCGACGAGTATTTTTGTTCGACATGCGTGTACAACCATCGGTGCGACGAGAGTTGCAACTTTTGCGAGCACACGGGTGGAAGAGGGGGCATTAGCAGCTACACGATTTTGGCGCAGACGGCAACTTCTATTACGAGACTGATGGACGGTGTAGCGGTCAACAACTACGTTGGCACGGAGAGTTACCTGTACTACTCGACGACTATCACGGAGCCGAATGTTGATTTAACACTCTCCGTCACGGCTTTGTCGGGAGGGGACCCGGATTTATACGTTGACTTCCGACCTCACCGCTATCCAAACCAAGTGAACAATACCTTCATAAGTAAAGGGTACGGTAGCGACACGCTGAACATCCAGTCGTCCGCTCTCAACGAGCACTGTCCGTCCTTGGTTGATCACGATCCCTGCACAATTTACTTGGGCGTGTATGGGTATAACCACACAAGGTTTAGCATCATGAGCTCAATGAACTACGGGTGGAGTAACCCGCTGACTCTATTGAATGGTCAGCCTCAGACGGGGTTCATCGAGACCGGGAACTACGTTTACTACAGCTTTCGAGTCCAAGTTCCTGCCGAGAGCAGCCCGCCGATAGTCATCTCCGTGACGCCAAGCGGAAGCGGAGACGTCGACTTGTACTTGACGACCAGCAGGGACCGCGAGCCGGGACTGAACGAGTACGACGAAAAGAGCACCGGCTGGGCCGGTGCTGACACCATCATCATCGAGGAGGACAACGACAATTATTGCACAGATTGTACTTTTTACTTGGCGTTGTACGGCTTCCGTCGCGACGACTATACTGTGGTGGCAAGCACCGGCCTAGTCAGTACTCAGTGTGGTGTTCCTGCGCACGGTGTTAGCGAGCAGAACGGATTCAGTTATTTTAGTTACTTTCACGAGAGTGGTGCTGGCGGCGATGTTGAAATTTCGCTAACGGCCTTAACGGGGGATCCGGATGTGTACGTGAAAGCCAATACTGGCGGTGATGGGGACATGAAATTTCCGACGCAATCGGACTACACTTGGAGGCATACTAGTAGCGGCAGCGATAAACTGCTCATCAGCCGAGATGATGCGAACTTCTGCGAAGGCTGCGAGTACATTATTGGCGTCTACGGCTGGGGTAGCAGCAGCACTTATAACCTCATGGTGAACAGCGGGGAGTGCATGATGAACCTGTACGACGGGAGGCCGCAGACAGGCGAGCTGGAGTACGGCGAGCACGACTGGTATAAGATCACAATCGGTAGCAGCGCCGCTGTCTTGAGGATCACGCTGACAGCTCTGACTCACGATTGCGATTTATTTGTTCGAGAGATTAAGGCGAATGCCGCATGGAATAGCAAGGTGATGCCCCAGCACGCGTATCCGAACAGTTATAACTACACCACCATGGGCATGTCGCGCGACGAGCTCACGATCGAGGGCCCCCACGAAGAGCAGACGACTTTTATCATCGGCGTCCAGGCTCACGGAACGAGCAGGACTAGTTACAGCTACTCGATCGTCGCAAGTTTTAGTCAGGCGCCGATAATACTGCAGGCAGGCGTACCGCAGCGGCACTTTGTGAGCCAAGGGCATACTGAATTTTTCGTTTTTAACAATGACCGGGAAGACTCCGATATCCAAATCACCACTACCGCAATTTCTGGCGACCCGGATATTCTCGTGAGCTCAGTTCACAGGGAGCCTGCTTGCGCCCTGAGTAACCCGAATGACCCCTACTCTACGGCGAGGAATTGCTTTAACTACACGTGGATGAGCTCCGACTATCGAGATGACGAGCTGTTGATTTCCTACAGCAATCCTTGTCAGCCTTCCAATAGCTATGTGCAGGTGAGCCCTGACTGCGACGCACAAAATGCCTTCAGTCGAGGTCGATTTTACGTCGGAACGTATGGGTTCAGTGGAAACAGCGAGTTTACCATCGTTGCCAATTACAGAGGCGGTCACACGCGGTTGGTACCGGGGCAGCCGCAGGAGGGAGCGACGACTTTGACCGCTATATGTAGTAGTCGCAGCGCGAGCGGTGTGTGCATGAGCAGCGACGAGCACGAGCTGCAGGCGGCTTGGTTTTCCTACGAGCTCGATCCGAAGACGTTTGAGGATCCAATGCACGTCACCCTTTCCATAACCCCGAAGGACTGCGAGGGAGAAGAAGGAGGCGGAGAAGACGCGCCTGGTTGCAGTAATGGCCAGGATGAGCTCGTCGTCTACGTGGTCGTTTGTGTGAAGGGAGAAGGCGTGGCGAATGCGTGCTCCATCAATGATCGATTCCCTGGCGAGTCGAATCACAATTACAAGGAGAGCGTTGTAAAGGGAGAGCGAACCTCCATTTTTGTGGCAAACGACCCGGCCCACCCGGCAAGCTTTTGCAACCCTGACAACCTCAACATGAACTGCATGTACTACGTTGGCGTGGTCGGGAACGATGACGTAGAGCAGGGGCGATTCAGCTTGTCAGTGAGCACGCCGAGTGACATCGTAGTAGTGCCTTGCCGGCCTACACCTGCCCCAGACGGTTTGATTGTATGGTGGGATCAGTTTGTCGATTTCAACATCCGTTATCCATACAATGATGGGGGCGGCGATAGCGATAGCGATAGCGATAGCG
>Ga0115556_1003090_pt1 | contig 10845 bp, 10 predicted proteins | sample COGITO_mtgs_1104_5_FD_87282 | JGI IMG/M metagenome (GOLD analysis project Ga0115556, IMG submission 87282) | Pelagic marine microbial communities from North Sea - COGITO_mtgs_110414 | ecosystem: Environmental > Aquatic > Marine > Epipelagic | place: Germany:Helgoland, sampling site Kabeltonne... | reverse complement strand
TGACCTTTTTCGGCTGTATTCGCACACGCCAACACGCTATATTTATCATACTTGCGTTCAACAAGATATTCGAGTATGTGAAGATCACCATTAAAAGCCGCGCAACTGGCAGTATCCAAATCCCAAGGCGCTTTCGCTTCTTCGTGTAAGTATTTGAGTACCTCGAGATGACCTTTCCAGGCAGCACCTGCACACGCCGTCTCATTGATAGGACACTTCTTTGCAACGCAATACTTCACCATTTCCAGATTACCTTTTTGTGCGGCCGCAATAATCGTATATTTATCCCACTTACACTTTTTCTCCTCTCGCGCCCACTTGAGCAACTCGAGTTTATTCGTACAAGCAACTCGAACGCAGAAAAGTGTTTCGTCCTTCCACAACCCCCGTCGATTCTCCCAAGCAACTTCCAAAGTCGATATCGACGACATCTCTTCAACTTTAAACTTCTCTTTCAAATCACCCGCGCGAGATGATCTCTTCACCAACGCTCTCGTCTCTGTATTCACTCCGTACAAGAATTTCACATCCGTCGAATTCAATCTCGGCAGAATGTGTTTAAAACAAATATCGTCGTTCTTCACAATCACGTCCCATAAATCTCTCTGACCAACCTTCCTCTTCCGCATTCTCGTCGTAACTCCTTCTGCAGACATCATCGATCAGCTTTTTTTGCAACGCTGCTCTCTTTCAATAAAAGGACATCGTTTTATATTCGTCGTCATTCGAGAGCGTCTTCTTTCTTTGAAAGACTTTTAATATGGGGAGAAAATGCCATACATACAGTTGAGGAGTTGAACACATGAATGTTTTTGGGCGGTTTGAGAAAGGAGATTTCTCTCATCAAAATTTTGGTTTGTGGCTGTGATTTTATTTCGTTCGTGTTTTGTTGTTTTGTTTTGTTTTCATCCCCGAAACGTCGTGAGAAACAGAAACAGAAGAAGAAGACAACTAAGAAGAAGAAGAAGAGGGACAGAAGAAGAACCCCTCTGTTAACACGGAGAGAGAGAGAGAGAGAGAGAGAGAGAGAGAGAGAGAGAGAGAACCATCATGTTTTTGTCGTTCGCGGCGAGAGAAGGAAGGAAACGAGCAGCAGCGAGTGGTGGTGCTTTTTTTTCCTCTTCCTCCTCGGGAAATACTACGAAAAGCGGATTGATGACGATGATGATGATGTTGAAGGAGACGACGACGATGGGTGTTGATGGGTCGAGTGCGATAAAAAAATGCGCGACGACAACCATCCCGCGGCGTTTGATTTCTTCTTCTTCGTCGTCTTCTTCCTCGGCGAGCGTTAAAGTTGTTCAGAAAGAACTCCTCCTCGCGAAAAGAGGGATGATGAGGAAAGAAGCGAGAAGAAGGACGTTCGCCTCGGATGTCGCCGCCGGACAACAAACGCAACAACACAGCGCGAAAGGAGAATTCCGGTTACTTCCAAAAATATGCTCCATCGCTGATATGAAGCTCAACGAGATGCAGTTTTTCCAAAAGACGATACCGTTTTTACGGTGCACGTCCTCGTCCAGTAGAAACGGCATGACGCTTACCGAGCTGTGCGGCCACTCGGCGTTTGTTTTGCTCGGATGGTCCTACGTCGTCGACGATCCGTTCTTGTTGCGATGTTTAGCCACGGCGAGTTTTACCGCGCAAATATGTTTCCAGTTTTTTAGAGAGAAGCCGTTGTGGTTGCCGATTCGATGGAACGTGTTGTTCGTAGGGGTGAATATGATTTGGATAGCGAAGATGTTGAACGAGTACAGCGAAAAATCGTTGAAAGATTTGACGAGCGAGGAGAGGGAGGTGTACGATGCGTTCTTTAAAGTCAAAGAGAAAGAAGTGCTGACGATGTCGACGTCGGAAGTTGAAGAGACGAACAGTCGCGGCGAGAAAGTAGTATCGGCGGCGCCGAAGAAAACGACAAAGACGTATCGAACGCACCAGATTCACCCGAGCGATTTCAAAGAGTTGGTGAAACTCGGCGAGTGGAAAGAGTTGAAAGGAGGCGAGGTTATTGCGGTCAAAGGGAAGGTAAATACAAACATTTACGCGATTGTAGACGGTGCAGTTGCGTTGACATTAGACGATTCGGTGGTACCGGTTGCGGCGAGCGCGCGAGAGAAGACGGCTGCCACGACGAAGAAGAGCGCCTCCTTGCCGGCTAATAATAATATTAGTAAAAATATCTTGCGAAGAGGCAAGTTTGTCGGCGAAATGGCGTTGAGTCACGGTGCCGCTTTCGGTACCGTCGTCGTTGAAAAAGAAGGCGCGAAAGTCATGGTTTGGGACACACACAAATTAAGAGAATTTGTGATGGAAAATCCTCGCGCGATGAACTCCGTGCAAGCGTCGTTTGGTCGATCTTTAGTCGAGAAGATGAAAATCGTCGGCATGGAGTGAATGAAAAGCAGGAGAAGAAATGTACTATTATATAACAACACACAAATCACGCTTTTTTTTAGCAAGAGCAGTAGTAGCGATACGGACAAAGTTATCATCTCGTAGTTTTAATGAGAAAAACAACAAGAGTAATACTACCTAAGGTAGTATGTAACACTATTCATTATTGATTTGATTTTATATACGAGCACGTGTATACCAATGGTAGTATCAACGCGCTTTCACTATAGGGACTACTAAGCGCTAAGCGTCATCTCTAAAAGTTTTACAAACTGCTAATCTGCTATTACATAATCGTACACTGCTCGACCGAAAACCCGGGTTTGGGTTGATATCCTCCAAACCCTCTCTCTGGGCACTGGATCAACTCACCGACCCGTAACTCTCTCCACACCTCCCTCGCCCTTTTCGAGTGCATGTCAAAATCCTCGGAATTGTCTCTCCCGGCGCCTTTCATCATCACCTCTCTCCCGGCTGGATGAAAGCGCACAAACGCAGACGCTTCGTACACGTTCCCGTGCGCGACTAACCAAACTTTTTCGTCCTCTTCACCTTCTCTTTCTCTCGCGCGTTTTCGCAATCGGTCGATGTCGCAACACGTAAACCGACTCGATCGATGATGGTGATGATTTATTGTACCCGTCGTCTTTGCTTCTCGTCTTTTTGTCCCACCACCTTTAAGAGTATCTCTCATCATCGACGACGAAACCAACACCAACATGCTCGCGCAAAACTCGCACTCTTTCAGCGAGCAGTAATACGCACAACTCACGCATCCGTAACACCTCTCGCTTCTCCGTTTCGTTTCTTTAATATTCTTTATTTCTTCTACTTCTTCTTCTTCTTCTTCTTCTTCGGGTGGTGATTGACCGTTTCGCGCATCCGGCGCGAGCGCTCTTCGCTCTCCGTTCCTCTCTGTTGTTCTTTTCAAGGGGGCACACGCCGCCTCGATATCGTCTGCCATCATTTCTTTCCCAACGCTACGTATGGTTTCCTCCGATGACGAGGACGACCTGCTGCTCGTCTCTACATCCGTCGTTTGAAGAGTAGTATTATTCCTGATGTTTTGGTGGAACGCGTCGATCGCGTTCATCACCGTTTGCTTCTGCATCGTTCGACTCGTCGAAGTCCCATCCGTTTCCCCCGTTTTGGAATCCCCCGCGATGGATTTCGAATTCGTCGTCGTTTCCGTCGTCGTCGAGATCGGAGGCTTCGAGTGCGAGAGATTCTCGATGGTCTCCTGGACGTCGTGTTTAGGGACGTGCTGTCGAGCGCGATGACGCGAGGACGAGCCCATCCTCCCACTGTCTTTGTGTCTCACTCTCGACTTTTTGTGAAGTAAAACAACGAGGTAACAACAATGGAAGAAAGTAAATATTATTGCGCGCAAAACGAGAATGTTTTTCAAAAGTGAGATGATATTTACAACGCACCGACGTCTCTGAAACGCGAAAGTGCGGCACCCACGCCGCCGCTTTTGTTTGAGAATTTCTTTTTCTTTTTCTTTTTGTTGTTGTTTATGTTGTTGTTGTTGTTACTCCTCGGCGGCGCGACGGATGGCGCAGGCGTCGCTCTCGTCTCTTTCTCTTCTTCTTTCTCTTCGACTTCAGATGCGGGAACGATCGCATCGGAGGCTAACGGTACGGCTTCGCCTTTGCACCAACTTGGCAATGGTGCTTGCGCGTTCGGGTTGACGCGCCAATCGCGCGATAAGTGCGATAAAGGGCGCATCGGGCCGATCGCTTTGTTCAACGCGTTTAATCTTTCGATGGTATCTTCGGCTTCTTGGCGCACTTCCGTCTCCGCGCGAGGGTCACTTTCGATCGTTTCGACGAGGTATCGCGCTTGATGGTCTTTGAGAATTTTTCCAAACGCGTTCTCTGGACGGACAAAATAGCGGTACCCGCCATGTGCGGCGTTTTCTTCGTCGTGGAGTAAAATCATACCTCTCGCTTCCAACTCTTCCGCGGATAAGCCTTCGAGACAATCACGTTTCAAGTGCAACTCTTTTCCAGCGCACTTGTCGTTCGCGCACCATTCTAGTTGTTGTTGTTGTTGTTGTTGTTGTTGTTGTAGATCGTCCTCTCTTCCAGCTTGTTCTTGCGTTCGTGTTGGCGCGTGTCCGCGCGGAACACCTAGCGCAGACGGCGGTATTAACCCCGCGCCGTTTCTCAACTCTTTCGGCACGTCTCTGAACACAGCCGTCGCGTCCAACTGGTTCCAAATCGAACGTCCACCAATGCACACAATTTCAGCAAAATCGTCAAAAGAAAGCTCTAAAAGACCGTTTGATTGGTAAGGAGGTGGCGCCGGTAAATTTTTCTCAAACCACAATTGCCCGGCTGAAATCGCCCGATCCTCTGGATTCGGACGAAGTCTGATCGTTTTATTCTTCACGTCTACGTATTGGACAGAACCTCTTAGCCATTTGGACACTTCGGGAGTGCCATCGGTTTCGTTAATCGTCAACGTTTTGTACGCTAAAATATCCGAGCGCAGAACATTCGATATATCCTTCACTCGTTTCGCTCTTTGCATCGTCTTCCTATCCTCGCCTAAAAGCTTCGCTTTCTTCTCCTCCAACTCTTCCTTTGCGAGCATATCGTCCACGTTCTCGTCGCACCTAAAAATATGCATCCACGCGGCGAGCGGGTCGTCCTCCGCTAACTTCCCGTTCTCCTCTATGCTAAACTGTTCTTCAATCTTCTCGTTATGTATGACGTAATCGTGAGGTTTCATCTTCTTTACCTTTCGCCACTCCTTTTCGTTCTTCGGCCAATCGACTAACGCGTTGTTCCTCCCAAACCTCTTCTGCGCTCTCAACTTTTCAAACGCTTTGATTGCATACCGTTCCGTCTCTTCTTCTTCTTCTTCTTGTTTTTCTTTCTCTTCGCATTTTCTCTTCTCGTCCGGAAAACCGCCTTCGGTTATCGACTTCACTTTCGCCTCTCGTTCTCTCGCGCCACTACTGCTACTGCTACTGCTACTGCTACCGCTGCTGCTGCTCCTACCGCCGCCCGCGCTTCTACCCGCGCTAATAATGTTACTCCTATCGAGTTCTATTCTTCGTTTCTTCTTCGGCACCGTGCCACCACCACCACCACCATCGCCTTTTCCTTCTACACGTACTCTTTTCTCTTCTCTTTTCATCCTTCTTTTATTCGCTTTCCGTTCCGCGCTTCGACTCCTAAATTTTTCCTCCTTCTTCGTTTTTGTATCTAACTCCTCTTCCTCTTCCTCTTCGCTGCTGCTGCTGCTTTCTTCGCCGTACCTCGCTATGATTCGCTCGTCGTCTCTCAAAATGTTCATCGGACTGGATTCGAGCAACTCGTAGCCTCCGTCCAAGGACAATCGAAGTCCTCCGCTCTTCTTCGTCGTCATGTCTTTCCGCCGTCGATTGGAAAATATCGATGCCAACTTTGTCTCGATGAAGTCTTTGACTGTTTTACACGACGACGGCACGTCGAGGACGAGCTTTTTATTCTTCTTCGAGCGGTCGGAAGAAGACGAGCAGAGCTCCACGCGCACGCGAGGAGGCGTGCTCATCTCTCGTTCTTCTTCTTCTTCTTCTTCTCCGCGCACGATGTGCAACTCTTTTGTGTGACTTTTTTATGAAGAAGCGAGAGAGATACACTCTATAATAAAACTGTTTAAACGCTAAAACAACATCTCGAGTACAGGGCGCATCCACGTTCGAACGACGTCTAAACTTCCGTACCACGGATAAATATCGTCCTTCTCGTGTTTCACGCCTTCGATGGCGACTTCGATCGCTTCCGGGCCTAATCCGAGGCCGGACGAGACGCACGTGACGCTATCGCCGTCGGCGCTCGCGTCCTGACAATCGGTTTTATACGAAATGCCGTGCTTGATTTCCTCGAATAAAGTTTTCCAGTCCGTCGTTTTCGTCGTCGTCGTGTTCGAGATGGATGATATGAAGTCGGTAAATTTGAACGGTCTGCCTTTGAAGCCGGTGCCTTGTACTGTTACGTACTTCATCCCCGAGTGGAAACAGTTCGGGTATAATCGTCGCGTTTCTTGTAAACTCGTCTCCTCGTCGTCATCTCCTCCGTTTATTGACGATTTCTCTCTCGTTCGCACCTCTTTCACCCGTCCAAACGGATACGCCTCTGCGCTGTTGTGCGGCGTACCTAGCGTGACGAGCGCCGCCACGGTTTTAGCTTTGTATCCTTCGTACAATTTCCCGTCGTACTTTATCGATTTCCCGCCGAGAAAGAGCCGAGCAATCCAACCGCCCGCGCTGTGCCCAATCAAAATAATTCTCGTCTCCTCTTCGTCGTCGTCGTCGTCGCTCTCTTTTGCAGGTCGAAACGCGACGGCGTCTTCGATCGCGTCCAAGATTTTCCGTAAGCTTTCTCCTCTAAAAGTCACCGGAATCCACCAATCTCTCTCAATTTTCGCCACGGAAACGTCCAACACGTCGAGATTACTCTCCTCCTCCAAAGAATTTCGAAACTCCTTCAAAACCGTCTCCACGTGCTCTCGCATCTCCCGGTAACTCTCGTGTCCTCGCAAAAATCCCGGGATAATCACGCATTTTATTTTCTTCTTCTTCTTCTTCTCCCTCTTAACTGTTTTTCCACTGTCATCATCATTTACACTCAAACTTCTTTCTCCTCCTCCTCCTCTTACTATTCTTCTCCTGATAACACTACTACTCTCAGCTCTTCCGCTCTTTCTCTTCTCCTTGTCGTTTCCGGCGACGCAGTAGTGGCAGCCTTGGCGGCGCAGAAATTTTGCCCCGAAGAAAGCTCCTCCCATTAGTATTCTTTTTCCCTCATATCACATCAGATTGGTTTTTTTTTTGTCCTGCTTTTTTGCAAAAGTGTGCTTTCTGTGGTCTGTCTGATTCTTTGAAAAAGAGGAGAGAATTTTTTTTTTTTTTGGACTCTTCTGTTTTAATTTTTGTCTCGCGTGTTGCAACATGCGTTTTTTGATTTTTGAATTGTCTTGACTCTTTATAAAAAACTCGCCCGAAGAGAATCATCGAAATGGTCTGGCCGTTCGATTGGTTCTACGACATTCTCTCCACCTTGGGGTTGTGGAAGAAAGACGCGAAGATCTTGTTTTTGGTACGTTTGTGCGCGGCGCTTCTCTCTCGTCGACTTCTTTTCGGCGCTTCTTTTTCTTTTCTTCTCTTTTTTCTTCATCGTTTATAAAAAGTCGTAGATCTCTTTCTCTCGTTCTCTCGATCGTCGCGGAGAGATGAGATGAGATGAATCAGAGCTTTCTTTGTCTGTGTACTGACAAACCGTAAACTCAAAACAACAGGGCCTAGACAATGCCGGGAAAACGACACTCATGCACATGCTGAAAGACGAACGATTAGCGCAGCACCAACCGACGCAATACCCAACGTCCGAGGAGTTATCGATTGGACAAATCAGATTTAAGGCGTTCGATCTCGGCGGGCACGAAGTCGCGAGGAGAGTGTGGAAGGATTATTACGCGAAAGTGGACGCGATCGTATTTTTAGTCGATGCGGTGGATAAGGAGAGATTTATCGAGTCGAAGAAAGAGCTCGATCACTTGTTAGGCGACGACTCGTTGGCGAGAGTACCGTTTTTGATATTAGGAAATAAAATCGACGTGCCGCACGCGGCGAGCGAAGAGGAGTTGAGACATTGCTTGGGTTTGTCGAATTACACGACTGGGAAAGGGAAAGTGAACTTAGAGGCGTCGAATATGCGACCGATTGAGGTGTTTATGTGTTCGGTGGTGAGAAGGATGGGTTACGGGGAAGGCTTTAGATGGGTATCGCAATACATTTAATTCGAGATTTTGAACGACAAGACACGGGAAAAAAGAAGAGAAAGCGAGGAGACGGAGAAAAGAGCTCATCGCCACCGCCGCTTTCTTTGCTGCTCGACCAAAAGAACACAGAAGAAAAGAAAGAAAGAAAACAAACCGATACACATAAATAAAATAAACAGATTTAAATCGAAAAAGTACAACCAAACAACTCGCATAAATCCCGCGTTTATATTATAAACGATACATGGAGGGGTTCAATCCTCGACGCGTGTGTACGAAATGAATTTCTTCTCATATAATTAGTATTTTATGACACATTTTTATTAAACTCTCATCAGTTTATTAAAGTCAGTACGTGACGATAAAAACAAGTATTTATACGCGCGGGTATGCGCGCAACTTATTCTCTTATTCTCTCTTTCACTCCCTTGCCCACATTCGCATTCGGCTTACTTCGTGTACTTGCCTTCAGCCTTGTCGAAGCCGATGGTCGGGAACTCCTCGGCCAAAGTTTCCACTTCCTTCTTCAACGCGGCAATCGCCGGGAACTCCTTGGACTCCAAAACCTTCTTGAAGTCCCCAAACTTCTTCCCTTCAACTTCTTTACTAATTTCAACCGAAATATCGATGCCTTTCTTGATGTAATCCGCAACCTTAACAAAGTCTTCCTCGGTGAAACCTCTCGTCGTCAACGCCGGCGTACCTAAACGCAAACCACCCGGAACCAACGCGGATTTGTCCCCCGGGACGGTGTTCTTGTTGCACGCGATGTGCGCCAACTCCAACACTCTCTCCACGCGACTACCGTCCACGCCAAACGGTCTCAAATCGCACAACACCAAGTGGTTGTCCGTGCCTTCCGAAACGATCTTCACGCCGTGTTCTTTCAATCTGTCAACCATCGCAACCATGTTCTTCATGACTTGCTGTTGGTACTTGACGAATTCTTGCGTTTGCGCTTGCTTCAAAGCGACGGCCAAACCAGAGATGGTGTGGTTGTGCGGCCCACCTTGCAATCCCGGGAAAACGGAAAAGTTAATCTTCTCCTCGTAATCGTACATGATGTCTTTCCCCGTCTTCTTGTTCACGCCCTTCTTCCCTTTGCGGTAAAAGATCATCGCCCCTCTCGGACCTCTCAAAGATTTGTGCGTCGTCGTCGTGACCACGTCGGCGTATTCAAACGGCGACGGGATCAATTTCGCGGCGACCAAACCGGAAATGTGCGCCATATCCGCCAACATCAACGCCTTGGTATCGTCGCACGTCTTGCGCATTCTCGCGTAATCGATCTTTCTCGAGTACGCGGACGCACCGGCGATGATAATCTTCGGTCTAAACGCTTGCGCCAACTCGTCCAACTTCTCGTAATCGATCAAACCCGTAGATTCGTCCAATCTGTATGGCATGGAGTTGAAGTAAATGGACGTGGCGGAAATCTTCTTGGCGTCGGTTTGGAAACCGTGCGACAAGTGACCGCCGTGCGGCAAGTCCAAACCCATGATTCTGTCCCCTGGGTTCAACAACGCCGTGTACACTTGGAAGTTCGCCGGAGAACCAGACAAGGACTGCACGTTCACTCCCCACTCGTCTGGGTTCAAATGAAACGCCTCCAACGCTCTCTTTTGGCACAAACTCTCCGCCATATCGATCCATTCGTTCCCTCCGTAATATCTCGCCCCCGGGTACCCTTCCGAATACTTATTCGTCATGACCGATCCGAGCGCTTCTAAAATCGAAGCCGAGGTAAAGTTCTCCGACGGAATTAACTCCAAGCCTTTCCATTGTCTCTCTTTTTCTCTCTCGATGATGTCAAAAATTTCCGGGTCCACGGTTTTCAAATCGTCGTTACAGGCTTTCGGCCACGTGATGCCTGGTTTCAGTTTCGCGTACGCGTCCGCGTTCGTGGAATACTGAATACTCGTCGTCGCAGTAATCGACGCTCGCTGTTCGTTTAACAAAGAAAGAATCGCGCGAAAGAATCCTCAAATGTCAGTTTGTGCGTAAAACGAATGCTGCGAGTTCTTAAAGAAAAGAGAGAAGCAATGGGAGGATACGATGATGATTGGAAAAGACGTCATCACGGACAAAGTGCCAAGAAATCGAATCACAAAAAGAAAAAAGAAAACGTCGCACCAAACTCTCTCGTCTTCGCGCGACACCGGTCAACGCTTTGCGCGCTTCTCTTCGTAACGCGTTTGCAATCATTGTGTTGTGTTTTCTTCTGTTGTTGTTGTTGCGTTTTACGAGCAGAATATGTGCCGCTTCCTTTCTGATTATGTGCAGAATAAACCTCTCTCGCGTTCGACGGAGACGAGACGCTTTTCCCCTCGAAAAAAGGAGGAGAGATTTATAAAGATGAACTTTTTCGCGCGAAGAGCGAGAGCACGGCGAGACACGTGTGTTTTTCCTAAGTTTTTGACTGCGAGAGAGATCGATTTTTAATCTCTTGTTCGTTTGGGCAGGTGTTGTTTAGGGTAAATTTTTCGAGTTCACAAAACGCAAGGTCAAGTCAAGCAGTTTATCCATCCATCCATCCCTCGGGAAACGTGACACATCATCAGACACCGCACAACACTTTGACGCGTTTTTTGCGCGCGCACGTGTATATATATAGTATATAAATGATGGCATCCGTTGTGATGATGATGCGCGCTACTGCCGCGACGACGATTCAGA
>Ga0115556_1003068_pt1 | contig 10891 bp, 10 predicted proteins | sample COGITO_mtgs_1104_5_FD_87282 | JGI IMG/M metagenome (GOLD analysis project Ga0115556, IMG submission 87282) | Pelagic marine microbial communities from North Sea - COGITO_mtgs_110414 | ecosystem: Environmental > Aquatic > Marine > Epipelagic | place: Germany:Helgoland, sampling site Kabeltonne... | reverse complement strand
GGTGGTGGTGGTGGTGGTGGTGTCGCTCCTGTCGCTTGATTCCTTTGACTTCTGGACTTCCTTGGGTGACGTCCTGAATTTCTTTTTAACCTGCTGCAGGTGGGCCTCGTTTCGTATTGGGTTCGGTGTTTCGTATTTGCATGCAGAAATAAAGTTGTTGATTTGCGTCTCCACCAACTCCTCGAGGTCGAGCATCGCTTCCTTTGTTAGCCCATATTCTGAAGCTATTCGCTGGGAGAATTCTTGAGGCGACATCATCCCATCTTCGAGACGGAATTCTACCACATCGCGAAACATGACAGGAGGCTGTATGCTATCGTCGGTCAAAGGAAATTCAATATTGACTCTGCAGAAGGCCTTCGGGGTCCAGAAAGCATTCGTATCACGAGGTTCAGGACTGCAAGGTTAGAACAGCGAGACGAGTGAGACGAGCGAGGGTGAGAAGGTGAGAGGGTGAGAGGGTGAAGGGTGATTTTGAAAACGGATCGCCCAACATGATGTACAGTCGCGCTGGCAGACGATTTACCTAGGCAACTTCCTCTTTTGGTCTGCTTCTTTCTTTTTCTTTTTGTGATCTTTCCTCTTATTTCGCTGTTGCTCGGCTCGTATATTCCTCATGAGGTTTGTCTGGGGATGGAGGAGTTGATAGCTGGGGGGTCCAATTGCTGGGTGACCAAATTTTTCAGGATCGGCGCGCTCCAAGATCAGTGAAGTAAAAATGGATGTAGCTACCGGAGGTAAAGATGATGTGTCCGTAGTGTGGGCGAGGGCGTGGGCGGGGGGGTGAGGAGAATGAGAGGGGGATCGCGAGTCGAGGGTGTGCATGTGGCCTTTGTCTTCGTCCTTGTCGTTGGCATGATAGTTCCCGTTTGCCTTCGAGATCAGCATTGAAGGCGAGCTTATATGCAGGGATGGGCGAGACAGAGACGTAGCCGGAGATGGAAATGGAAATTGAGATGAAGATGGAGACGGAGATGGAGACGGAGACGGAGACAGAGACGGAGACGGAGATGGAGACGGAGATCGAGATGGAGCCGAAGTCTCTACAATGTTGTTGTTCAATAATTGGTGTCCTGTTATTGTCTGCATGCCTGTGGGGGCAGTGGTGGAGTTATTTGTTGGAGTCGAGGTAGCCGCGCTTTCTTTCCGGATATCCAGCGGCGCAAATGAAGTAGCAGGGAGGGTCTGACATGGACGGCTCGAAGGAGCTGAAGGAGGCATGAGCGGGGACTCAAGAGGGAGTAAATTACTTTTGATGAGCTCCTTGACCTCCTTGGTCTTACTTTTTACCGCCTTGCGGCCATCCTCACTCATGCTAATAACTTTCTTGTGCAGACCCCCGATTAACTCGCCCAATCCACTCTTTATAATGACCTCTTCACTAAAGGTCTTAAACCTGAGTAACTCCTCCAAGATTGAAAGCAACTTCACTGGTTCCTTCATGGCCAGGCAGCCTGAAATATTCATTTTGATTTCCCGAGCAACATCCGCAGGGAGAGAATCGTTGCACTCGTCTGCCCTGGGTATTTCAATTGTGTTGGAATATTCGGGAGCAGGGGCAGCAGCTGAAGAAGGTGCCAGGGAAGGTTCCTCCAAAGGAGGAATTGAGGATGGATGAGGAGAGTGGGGGGAACTGTTCAGGGGACAGGAGGGACATGGCAAGGGGGGAGCTGAGAGGGGCGTTTGAGCGGTTGAATTTGCAGTAGAGAGCGAATTGGTACCGCCAAAATGGTCACTCGGCATCATTATGGGAGGGGTAACAGGGCAAACAAATCTGGGGGCGCAAAGCCTGCAGAGGGCCCGTTTGCTTTAAGGAGGCACACTATAAACGTTCAAGCTTCACAAAATCTACCTAAGTCCGAACTAAGATGGTTCTGGAAGAAAAAGAGTTCGATTGAAAAGAGTTTGGATGACGAGTATTTTATTTCCTTGATTCTATCTTCACAAATTGACGGAGGGGTAAGAATATCTTAGGTCATTCGGCAGAATGCAGCTTTGAACCAATGTCGACCTCCGAAGTCAATGTGGCGGGGACTCCGATCGTTATAAGCGGCAGGGAGGAATTTTGCTTCAAAGTCAAGTACAGGATTGGAATATTTCCACTTCCTCACAAACACGGATTGTGTGAGAGCGGAGTTTGGGATATGCGTGTTTGCATGAAAACACTGAGATGACGTCGTTCAGGGAGAAACGGGTAATTAATTCATTTCTACTTTTTACAACTCAGTTGTTTTCGCTCGTTTCTTCCTCCCCTTTGTCTTGGTAGCCTTTGTCTTGGTTTGGTGCTTGGGTGTTTCCCGTTCTTCCTTGGCATTCTCGACGATTTCATCAATCCAACTTTCGATGGAACCCTTTTCCACCTCCCCCTTGTAGACCTCGAGGATTTTGAACCCGTTCTTCTCAGCCCCTCCACGTTTGACTTTTTTTTCTACTACGTCAGCGGGGTCATCCTCAGCGACCGCAACGATCATGGGGTACTTTTTCACCGAAAAGAACTTTGCCATTTGCAGGTTTGAGCCGCGGGACTCTCCCAGTGCGACAATATCACGGTATTTATAGGTTAGCGAGGCCCACAAAAGAGAGCTCTCAAATTTACTTGTGAGGAGCAGCACCCCAATGTTTCTGTTGTTGCTTTTATTCGTTTCCTTCTTCCACATCTTCTCGACCTTGCTCATGAGAGTATCTTTGTTGCCAATATTTTGCAGGAGCTTGGGACGCACGTTTTCAAGACGGTTCACAACGTTGATGATTTCATCAATGTCGATTTCCTCTTTCAGCTTTTCGTAAATTCCCTTTCCCTTCACATTAAGGATGGCCCCCTCGATCAGCTTGAGCTCCCCTCCTCTTCCTATGACACCCACGACATTACCCACGCGGCCCTTCGTCTTCGTTCCACAAAACTTTTTGTTGCTGTCATTGTCACAATCCAATATTCCAATGCGAGCGAAGTTCTGGATCTTCTCAGCAAGCTCCAGGACTATTTCCTTGTGAGCTTTTGCGTTACGGTCTTGCATAGTTGAGAAGAATACTACGTAAAACGATTTAGAGATGGCAGTTGGGAAGTTCTTATGAGATAGAAGGATAAGATTTTTCGAATTCGCGATTTCCTTCTTGCTGAAGAGTGAGCTTGGTCTTTGTTGCTGCTGCTTCTGCTGTTGTTTCCTCGCATTCTGTTTTTGATGGCCACCGCGGCCATCGCCGCCCCCGAACATGTCTCCGAACATTCCACTGAACATATTTTCGAAGCCGCCAGCGCCCCCGCCACCTCCACCTCCACCTCCAAACTGGAACCCGCCGCCGCCCCCGGGGCCGCCACCACGGCCAAAATCAAACTTCATTCCGCCGGTCCCACCCTGAGATCCATGAAAACGGCCACCAGGATGACCGCCGCCGCCACCGCCGCTGAATCTTGGGTCCCCTCCCTTTTCGTGAACCTCTAGCCCCTTTTTACCGTATTTGTCATAAATCTTTCTCTTCTTCTCATCTCCCAGGACCCCGTAAGCCTCGGCGATGAGCACGAATCTGTTCTGAGCTTTCTCGTCTCCAGGATTCTTATCAGGGTGGTATTTCCTTGCCTGGGATTTATAGGCTTTCTTGATCTCCTTGTCGGTTGGAGGAGGTTTTCTTTTCAAGCGAAGGAGCTCATAATAATCGTGGTCCTTGGGGGATTTTTGCTGTTCCTTGCTTCGCTGCTGATTTCTGCTTTTTCTTGGGGCAGAGGACACTGCCTGGAGCAACATGAGAGCAATTAAGGCAAGAAAAGCCGGCTTCATTGTTTTCGACTGGTGGTGGTATCGCCACTTGGCAGTCTTGCAAAAAGAAGTTGTGAACTTTTTCTTGAGACGGAAATCGAGTGTTTACGCGGTCAGGCCGAACAGTCAGGAGCCCAGTATTGTCAATGCGACCTTAACTCTTGCTGCCCTTGGGGGCTTTGAACGGTGTCAAAGCTTTTAATCCCGACTCCAAAAAAGGGAAGGGCAAGATCAAGATCAATTCAACGGTGGTACCCTTAGAAAATTAAAATTTCTCTTCAGTCGAGACCGAGAAAATAGGAGGTTGGCGGAATAAATTAGTGAAATCAAACTGATTTTTGGTGTCGTTCTTGTGGTTTCGCAAAACGCCACCCCCTTTGTTCAGCTTACTCAAAACACCCATCAATTTTTCTCCATTTCGGTTTTTATTGCGGTCCGCATTCGCCGCCAGTCAAAGTCGTATCGAGCAGCGCCATTTCATTCCATAGAAACCACCACCTCCCCTTTTGTGTACCCAAGGGCTTTTTGCCGTGTCTTCACCTCCCCACCTCTTGTTGTCTGTCTCTTCTCTCTACTGTTAGTAGACCGCGCCAGTAGGCATAAAATAGTATGGCTTACCCTGGAGCTGCCGCGAACCGCGCGTGGCACTTGGTAAACGCAAAGAATCAAACTGTTGGTCGATTGGCCCAGCAAATTGCACCCCTCCTGACTGGCAAGTATAAGCCCACTTACTCTCCAAACTTTGACTGCGGGGATTTCGTTGTGGTTGTTAACGCTCAGGAAATGAAGTTTACCGGCAAGAAGATGGAAGATAAGAAGTACTACCGCCACACTGGCTGGCCGGGAGGGTTGAAGACCAGGACAGCCAAGGAGCTGATGGATCTCAAGCCTGAAGAGGTCTTGCGCAAGGCTGTCTTGGGTATGATTAAACGAAATAACCTTCGGCACCGCCACCAGGAGACTAAGTTGAAGATATACCGAGATCATCAGCACCCCCATGTGAAGCAGTTAGGAACCCAATTAGACCCTCTGCCCATGCTGCCAAGGAAAAATGATGGGAAGTGGCATCCAGTGCAGGGTATGAATGGGGTTGATTTTTTACCGGATACGGAAGCGGACTTCCTCGGTGACCTGGATTTTGTTGGGGGGTATGACTATGACGATGACGGTGACGGCGACGGTGACGGCGACGGTGACGGCGACGGTGACGATGGGGACAGGAAGAAGTTATGAATAATAATTTTAAGTAGGAAGAGAGGGAGGCCACAATTTGCTTTGTACTACTTGCCATGACAGTGCTTTTAAGTGCCAAAGGCAAAGTCTTTCATTCATTCTCAATTATTCTTACGCTCTCTTTTAATCGGTGTACTGCATCAGCTTTGCTCTCGCCACTTTTAGCCGATCGCTTTCTTCCCCCATCTGTTCGACTACTTCTGCGACCTCATGGGCCGCCACACCCTTCAGACTACTTTTATGACTTTGTGTTTTTTCAAGATCATCCTCGAGATCCATTTCCAAATTATCCAGTTGAGAATCGATGTCCTCCATATCTCCCCCCCTACTTCCCCTCTTCAGCCTCTCGCTCGTCTGCTTCACGAAATAGGTGGCAAACTGCTGAGTCCTCTTTCTCACAACACTCCTCCTGCTCACAGCCTTTTCCAAAATACGCCTCGCGATAGCGAGCTGGTCCTCCTGGGTCAAATCCTGTGGAGCCAACTTCCCGACCATTTCGACCAGCCCCTTCTGTGATTTCAGTACTTTCTCGTCCAGATTATCCAATTTCACCAATGCAGATTCGCGCCACAGTCCGAGCGGATCGATTAGAAAACCGGCAAGAGAGCGATCACCGTCTTGGTCGATGATTCCGCTTCTTCTACGCAGGTCCAAATACTGTTTTCGGATGTTTGCCCCGGCGAATTTAGCACCCTGCTCCAAGACTATGTCAGTAAACGGATTCTTGTTGTCCTCGCTCAAGAGGAGGTCTGCAATGGCATCTGCCTGCTCATTGATTATTTCGTTTTTGGGGCGAAAAGGGTTGGCGGCAGATTTGCTGTAGCTGCCGAATCCGGACGCAAGTTTCTGAAACCTTGCGACGTCGATAACGCGGTTTTCAGAATCCCGCTCCGCACCAAATATAAACGAGTTTAGAGCGCCGTCCATCTTCTCGTCCCGGGCAGATAACAACCTCTTGCTGATGTAAGGCAAGCACTCGTTGATTATGGAGTAGTCACGGTCATTAGATAGCCCGATGCCCTCGAGAACGCTGAATGCCTTCCCAATGAGCAAGAAATAGGGCGGAACAGTGAATACGCTCCCCTCCCCTCGCTCACTCAGTCCCCTCACGCGCGTTATGACTTGGTTGATGTCGATGTTTGCCGCCCCACCGCCTGCTCCCCAAGTCGAATATATCTCCGTCAGCAGCTCCACGACCCCCTCACTCTCCATTCTCTCGACCATGTTTGCAGGGACGAAGTTGAGCTTAACGAGATCTAGAGGAACCTTGTCATACTCTTGTCCGACGAGGTGGGCAACGTGTTCAATCAGTGTAATCTGTAGTCCCTTCTCGATCTTACTGACCAGCCCCCAATCCAATATACAGAGCTTGTTGTCATCGACGACCAGCAGGTTCCCGGGGTGCGGGTCGCAGTGAAGAGTGCCACCGTCCAACAACATCGAAAGGTAACAATTCATCGCTATCGATACGAACTTGGACACGTCCTCCCCATCGTAGGTGTCCAGTCTCATCCCTTCCACCCATGAGGTCGTTAATACATCACGTGTCGAGAGGGATGATATCACATCAGGTGCAAAAACAACGTTGCCAAGCGGTGTGTTCTGTATGTTTTCGTTAAAATTGATCGCGTTCGCAGCCTCCTTCAAATAATCTGTCTCGTCGACAAACCCAACAGCCCACGTGTCGACAGTGTCAACCAAGTCAGTGTTCAGGTTTGCGAGCTTCTGCAAAATTGGACTTATGCTCCGGATAAGGTGCATGTCCAGCGCGATAACCTTGACAACGTCGCTCCTTTGAACCTTGAGCGCGACAACCTCGCCGCTACTCCTCACTGTCGCTTTGTAGACTTGACCTAGACTGGCACTCGCAACAGGCACCGGGCTAATCTCGGAAAAAATGTCCTCAACCGAATCAACATTCAAGCTCCGAGCCACCTGTCGAAACGCTTCGTCAGTAGAAAAGGGTTCAACCGCGTCCTGCAGTGACGTCAGTCCAGCACAATAGCCGGAACTCAATAAATCGCTTCGCGTACTGAGTGACTGCCCAACCTTGATGAAGGAGGGGCCCAGTCGTGTCAGCAGAGCTGCAAGCTGCTCCCCCCTGAATTTGTCAAAATCAAAGGTCGACTGCGGCTTCGAGATGAAGGTGTCGTCGATAATCTTTGCCACAAAGCTGGCCGATGTGAGGGCAATTTCCAAACTGCGGTAGATCTGCAAAAATGGTCTTGTTGAGAAGTAAACCGCTGCAGCAACAGGATCGTAGGAGGAGAAAGGGTAGGGAGACGTGTACGGCTTGTTCCGAATCAGGTTTATCATCAACTGCGATATTACTACCCCGAAGCTCACCGCAACGACATTTGCAGCATCAATGCTGCTCACCTTCTCGACAAGGGAATTTAGATTGTGATTCTGCAGATTCTGATGCACCAAATCAGCAAACGCCTGAGGAACGTCAATCTCAGATAATTTACCCAGCGATTGCTTCGCAGGTTCTACAGATGATGCAAGTGAATCCCAGCCATTGTTGATTTTATTTACTATCGAACCGACCTTATCTGCATCTAGCAGTGGTGACGCAGACCGTCGATGAACAATACTGACCGAGCGAGAGGTGATGATTGGATTGAGCACAAATGGAGATGAGTGTGATATGATTAGCAGAAGTACAAGTATTGTGTACGACTGTGAGGGCGCCATCGGGCTGAGGACAAAATCTGGGGTGATGAAGCCTCCAGAGAATGTTTTGTCTTCCTGACTTTTCTGACTGAATGTGCGGACAGACTTTGGGAAGGTGGAGAAAAAAATATGTGCCTTGGTGGCGCAGTGAATATCAGTAGTGAGCTCGTTTGGGACAGATAAAAAGTATGGAGACAGGGAGAAGAAGAAGAGAATGATGGTGTGATGCCCGGTCGCGACACCGAAAACTTGATAGGGTTGTAATACCCGCAATTTCCCATTTAGTGTCAAGACTTCTCTGCACATAGATTTTTGCGAGTTTTTTCCGCCTCTATCCTGGATCAAGTCCCAAGGGCTGTTGTCTTTTACCTCGCATTCCCTGTCTTTCCATTCCGACGACATACATCATCACTTGACACCCTCTGGTGGCATGCTCTCACTACTTGTTCTCTGCTTATGGCAGTTCCCCTTCTCGGCATCGTTTCTCCCGCCGCACCGCACGGAGATTCGAGCGTTTGCCCCCCATGTTCTCCGTGGCTCCTCCAGCTCAACCACTTACGAAACTTACGACAGCTCCCTCATCCGAAATTTCTCAATCATAGCACACATAGATCACGGTAAATCTACTCTGGCTGATCGTCTATTGGAATTTACCAATACGGTAGAGGGACGAGACATGCAGAGCCAGCTGCTGGACAGCATGGATATCGAACGAGAGCGAGGGATCACAATTAAGGCTCAGGCTGCCAGGATCAAATTCAAGGCAAAGGATGGGAAAACATACTCGCTGAATTTGATTGACACTCCTGGACACGTAGATTTTTCCTCTGAAGTTAGAAGCTCGCTATCGGCCTGCGAGGGCGCATTGCTCGTCGTCGATGCCAGTCAGGGCATTGAGGCTCAAACTCTTGCGAACGTTTACCTTGCGCTTGAGAGCGATTTAGAGATAATCCCGGTGCTGAACAAGATCGATCTCCCTGCCGCAGAGCCAGAAAGAGTAGCGGAAGAGATTGAGACGACCATAGGCCTGGATTGCAGTGAAATTGTGCATGCCTCGGCAAAGAGTGGCATTGGAATTGAGGCAATCTTGGAGCAGATAGTTACCCTTGTACCCCCACCAAAGGGCCGCGCAGACGGGGACGTGCTGAAGGCTTTAGTGTTTGATAGTCTGTTTGATGTTTATCGGGGAGTTGTCGTTTACTTTCGTGTGGTGGAGGGCAAGATTTCCAAGGGTGACAAAATTCGCTTCAGCTTCTCCCAGGCTGAGCATGAGATAACAGAGGTTGGAATTCTCACGCCAAACCAGGTGCCCGTCGACTCCCTGCAAGCGGGCGAAGTCGGCTACCTAGTGGGTAGCATCAAAGCAGTCGCAGACGCAAAAGTTGGCGACACAATTACCCTCGTCTCGGAACACAGGGCTGCCACTGCTGAGGGGAAAACCATTGATCCACTACCGGGTTTTCAGGAATCCGCCCCAATGGTATTTTGCGGTCTCTTCCCTACCGATGCGGACCAATATGAGCAACTTAGGGATAGTCTTGGGAAGTTAAGATTGAACGATGCCGCACTTGTGTTTGAGCCCGAGAATTCGTCTGCCATGGGTTTCGGATTCCGCTGCGGGTTTTTGGGTCTGCTACACATGGAAATCGTCCAGGAGCGTCTCGAGCGCGAATACGACCTTGACCTGATAGTGACTGCCCCCTCGGTCGTCTATGAGGTGGTTGACAATGCTAAGAATACCAAGGCTGTGATTGATTCGCCCGCCAAATTTCCCGAAATGCTCACTCGTGACAAGGACACCCTCGAGCCTTATGTGAAGATGGAGGTGCTCACACCGAGCGAATACAACGGCGATGTCATTGAATTGGCCCAAGAACGTCGTGGAATTCTGAAAGACATAAAGTATCTTACGCCAACCCGCAGTACAATCGTGTACGAGCTCCCCTTGGCTGAGGTCATCAGTGATTTTTTCGACACTCTCAAGAGCAGGACCAAGGGATACGCATCGATGGAGTACAAACCAATTGGTTATCGAAAGAGCGACCTAGTTCGCCTGGACGTAAAGATCAATTACGAGACTGCCGAGCCTCTCGCCACAATTGTGCATCGCGACAATGCTCAGAGTATTGGGCGCAACCTGGTGAAGGCATTGAAAACAAAGATCCCAAGGGCCCTCTTTAAAATTCCAATACAGGCATGCCTGGGGGTTAAAGTGGTTGCAAGCGCCAGTATAAGCCCCATGAGGAAGGATGTTCTCGCCAAGTGCTATGGTGGAGACATCACGAGAAAGAAGAAATTGCTGAAGAAGCAAGCCAAGGGGAAAGCGAGAATGAAAACGATGGGAAAGGTGAACGTCCCCCAAGAAGCATTCATGGCTGTCTTGAAGATGGATAGAACGAATGACGGGGGCTCGGGGATCGATGTTTAAAGACGCTGAAGGTGTGGGTTTGAGAAAGGTAGCGGAAAAATATTGCTTCAATTTGTGCTGAAACGGAAAAACAAAACATTGAAAAAGTAGATGATTTTATCTGGTGGTGCCTTCTGCATGCAAATATTACCTCGTCACTTGCTCTTTATTTATTAGGCTTTTCAAAATTCTCGCCTTCCGACGTTCCTCTTTTAACGACGCTTCCAAGAAGACCTCGTTTGATTTCAATTTCGCGGTTTTTCTTGTTGTATATTTCAGACTCCGAATACCTGGAATGTTTTGATCTGCCAACTCAAGTGAGAGGCTGAGGTCTTTCGTCTCTCTATACTTTAGGTGATGGAGCGCGAGAGCAGTTTGAGCCTCCTTGCTTGTCTCGGCATTGGGGATAGTTTTCGAGTGCATTGGGGGAGCCAGCCTGTGAACCTTTGTCTTGGCCAAAAAATTACCTCTCTCAAAGTCGCGTGCATCGGTTTTGGGTTTGTGCATGCTTTCAATCTGCTTGTTGCGCTTCCTGCTTCGCTTCTCGGCACGTTGAAGCGCAAGTGTTATACGATCGTCAGTATCGGACAACACCTTGACTGATTCACGGGTCGCCACAGACGATGTCCTCTTCTTAATTTTTATTGAAGCAGATGTTCCCATTTGTTGCGATATTTGGTGTTGGTGTTGGTGTTGGTGATGGTGTTGGTGTTGGTGTTGGTGTTGGTGTTGGTGTTGGTGATGGTGATGGTGTTGGTGTTGGTATTGGTGCTGGTGCTGGAGTGGTTGAAGAGGGGGTCCACTGGTAATCATTGTGCTGCTC